>Ga0310690_10000025_pt1 | contig 324605 bp, 334 predicted proteins | sample AusTroGonzalo_MG_2_FD_207661 | JGI IMG/M metagenome (GOLD analysis project Ga0310690, IMG submission 207661) | Bovine rumen microbial communities from tropical cattle in Woodstock, Queensland, Australia - Gonzalo_04 (v2) (version 2) | ecosystem: Host-associated > Mammals > Digestive system >...
CTGGGATTTCACCCCTGACTTAACAAACCACCTACGGACGCTTTACGCCCAGTAAATCCGAACAACGCTTGCACCCTTCGTATTACCGCGGCTGCTGGCACGAAGTTAGCCGGTGCTTTTTCTGTCGCTACTGTCATCATCTTCACGACTAAAAGAACTTTACAACCCGAAGGCCTTCTTCATTCACGCGGCATGGCTGGGTCAGGGTTTCCCCCATTGCCCAATATTCTTAGCTGCTGCCTCCCGTAGGAGTCTGGACCGTGTCTCAGTTCCAGCGTGGCTGATCGTCCTCTCAGACCAGCTATGGATCATTGCTTTGGTAGGCCGTTACCCCACCAACTGGCTAATCCAACGCGGGCACATCCATCACCGATAAATCTTTCCCCTTGCGGGCGTATGCGGTATTAGCGTTCGTTTCCAAACGTTATTCCCCAGTGAAGGGCAGTTTCCCACGCGTTACTCACTCGTGCGCCACTGACTTCAGAGAGCAAGCTCTCTGTCATCCGTTCGACTTGCATGCCTAAGACCTGCCGCCAGCGTTCGTTCTGAGCCAGGATCAAACTCTCAAGTTCTAAAAAAAACTTGTAATTTAAGTCCTGTGCATAAACAAAGCTGACATAAATCAGTTCGTCTTTACATATTATATATATTCGCAAGACAAGTTTTTAACGAGGTTATAATAACCTGCTACCTGTCTAGGATATGCACATTTGACTTAGTCAAAGTTTGGATAATTCCAAATTCAACTGTCTGCATATCTCTTCTTGAACAGATTTTTGAAAAACAAAAATCATTTTGATGAGCTGCTTTTTATTAACAATGTTGTGATTTTATCACGAAATTTCAGAGGTTGACATATTGCTATTTGACAACTTATCAACTTAAAGCCCGGTTATTATGAATACGAACTTAAAAAAAGTCAAGTATTTTTTCAAAAATAATTTTAAGAAAATCTGAGAAAAACAAAAAATCCCAGAAATCTGGGATTTTATATAAAAAACTTTTTTTATGTCGCGCAATTAAATAACACAAAATCATTTATTTTATCAACCCGATTCGCTCTTATTTTCCGATTCGCATATCCGAATCGCCGATTCGCTATAAAAAACCACCCAAAATGGATGGTTTTATTCTAGAACCGAAACATAAAGCCCAATTTCACAATTGGAAAGCATTCATATTTATCAAGTTCATCTTGGACTTTTCTCAATTCCTCTTTCTTACGAGCATTAAATTGATTCAATAATGTCGGGTTGCTTGAAACCAAAGCATTAGCATCAACATCCTTTAATCCGTCCAAAGGAATATTTAATCCAGCGTGTGCCGGTTTATCTGCCAATACGACACCGGCATCAAAGTAAATCTTAAAGCCCCATATCAGTCCCAAATCAAAACCAGTTCCAACATATGGGCCACTATACTTCCAATCCACTTTGGCTTTGCCCTTTGCATTATCTAAATTATATTCATACATATGACCATCTAATTCAATTTGATATGTTCCGCCTAAATTTTTACTGGTAATATCTGTGGCAAAACTCAGTTTACCACCAAAATAACCACCCGAAATACGCCAACCACCAAGGAACCAAGTATTACCAAACGGGTAAAAATCAATCAAAGCCCCATAATGATTCGCATCCACAGCAAAATTTTCAACAGCCAAATCACCTATTTCCATAGAATCTTTGCCCTTGCCTGCGGTTTCATTTAATTCTTTGTTAAAATCGCTTTTAATTGGTGAATATGTTGCTAAATCGAATCGAATACCCAGACGTTTCCACCAGAAAGAATCAAAGTTTTTATTGTTATAGCCAATAAATCCATTCAAACCACTGGTTGGCGACACACCAAAACCGAACTGTAACCCGTGTGGAAATTTAAGTTTTGGATTTGATACTTGCTTAGTATCTTTCACATAATCAACGACCGATTCGGTCTTTGCAATTTCTGTATTAACAGATTCTGTTGTTGTTGCAACCCCTGAATCTATTTTATCTGCGACTGGTTTTGTATCTTTTGCCATCGCGGGAATCGCTAACAACGCCAATATTGATATGATAGAGATTTTTTTCATTGGGTATCCTTTGTATTAGAATATGAACTTATTCTTATTATAAATATTTTTTATCAAATAACACAACAATAAAATTTTTGTTTAATTATGGGCTTTTTTATGATAGAATATAGGAATATGAAACGTTATGTATCTTTTTTGTCATTATTGATTATCGCATTTGGAATAAATTTTGCAAATGCGTCTGAATGCGTTGACGACGGTTGCGAAATTGATGAGGATATCGTTGCGGAAGAAATCGCCCCAGAATATGAAACCGTTGGTATCATAGAAACCACCGATGTATTGGAACCTGAAATGCCAGATGGCAATTTATGGTTTGACGATTTTGATTATGATATATCGGCAAATAAATATACGTGCTATTATGATTACAACTGTCCATTTGAAACGGCAACTGAATGCGCAATATGGTACAGAAAACCTGTATACAATGAAACCGTTGCGCCACGTTTGCCACATTTGAATCCTGTTAAAACAGACGGTATTTTGGCAACCCTGACATTCAAAGGGACTATTTCTGCGAATGACGCAATGGCAAAACCGTTATTGGAACGTTATCAAATATTAATGCGTGCATCACGTGCATGTTGTACCGAAGGAATCATACATCAATTACGCACAATCAAAACCAAGGACAAGAAAATCTATAATTTCTTGAAAGATGACGCGAATCGTTTTGCGGTTGGCGCACGTTGTCTGGTCACTTCAAACGAAGAAATTTACGATTCGTATTCATACGGTGTGACTGGCGATATGGTTGCCGCCGTGCGCAATTCGTGCCTGTGCAAAAATCGTCAGTGGTTTGACACATTATTGGAACCATTTTATGATTTATATCAATTGGCACCAGAATTTGAACAAATGCCGTTTTATTACACTTATCTGGACGGGTTTCAGCGTGAAATTACCGTATCCGTAAATGATGACGTCCAAAGTGTTCTGGAATTATTGCAGTATTGCCCAGATTAAAAAACACATAAAAAATAAAAAGCCGGCAAATGCCGGTATTTTTTATTCTGGTATTTCTGTAATGTTCACAGTGTCGTCATACACAGACCAAGTCGTATCGTCAAAACGTAATTTTAATTTATGTTCAGTATCAGCATTCATCTGGACATCTAACATTGTCATATTGCCATAGAACACATCATCACCAACACGAACATTTAACGACGGCGTTGTTTTTTTGACACTGCGCAGATATATAACACTGTCGCCAACATGTAATATACGTCCGCATTGAGCCGCCGAAGACATACCCATTGGGGAATACCATGAATTCGGACATTCCATTATACCCTGATCTGTTTCAACATCATATTGGAACGCACCACCTGCACAATAGAAATTTTCAGAACAACGGATACATCCTTCGGTATCTTTTGGCAGATAATATCCAGGATTGCAAACATACGTCGTTAATTCAAACGTTGGTATCAATTGAACATCACCAGACACAACGCCCAAATTTAATATATTGCAGCCACCGACAATGTTTAAATCATTCATCAAAAGCGGGGTATCAGCAAAAACATTTGCCGACATAACAAACATCAAAGATAATCCCGTCAATATCTTTTTCATTTTCCGTGGTTTTCCCCTTTGATATTCAGGGAAAATTCACCCCTATTTTTTGTATAACGAAGCAAATATTCAACCTATAACCACATGCGTCGCGTTATCATAGGTATAACTATTTGTTTCATCGCAGTTTTTCCCTCTTGTCTTTATTTTTCCGACAAAAGCAGTCTACCAAATTAAGATTATTTTGCGCAAGAGAAAAAATCCCTTTGTTGTGAATCAAAGGGATTTTTTATCATTATCTATTACTTTTATTGTGCGTTCTTTTTTAACCACGCATAATGACGCAAGAATTCTATACCCGGTCCCGCAGGATACCCCATCCACCGTGAACCCGCCGGAACATCACGAATGACGCCACTGTTTGCGCCTATTTCTGCATCATCACCAACATGTATTTTATTTGAAATACCAACGTGACCACCGATTAAAACACGATTTCCAATAACTACGCCGCCCGCCAAACCGACGCCAGATGCCAAAAAGCATTCAGAACCCACCACGACCCCGTGTGCAATTTGGCATAAATTATCAATTTTGGTCCCGTCACCCACAATTGTATCAGTCATCGCGCCACGATCTATACAGGTGTTTGCCCCAACCGAAACGCGATTACCCAACACAACGCGTCCGACATGCGGAATAAAGATATTTTTGCCGTCCTGACGCGTATAACCGAAACCATCCTTGCCAATTACCGCATTAGCATTTATAACGCAATCTGAGCCGATTGTAGCGTTTTCAATATGCGCCCCAGAATATACAACCGTATTCGCGCCTAAAACCACATTTCGACCGATAAATGCGCCAGGATAAATTTTTACACCCTCTTCTATGACTGCACCACGTTCAATGGTTGCAAATTGACCAACATAGCACGAACGCTTTTTGCGCCAAAATACACCGCGTTCCACAATCGCGAAGTAAGATTTTCCAAATCTTGGTTTTTCACGATAAATTTCACCCAATATTTTCACAATATTCCCACGCGGTGACGGTGTAATCAACAATGTTGCCCCCGCCGGCGCATCATTAATTTGTTCAGGTTGTAATAAAATAACAGTTGCTTTGGTATTATGTAAAACATCAATAGGCAATATCTTGAAAGCATTTGAATTACGTTCTGTGGAATAAAAAGCCAATTGGCCCGCGCGCGCATCCGCAATTGGCGCAACACCACGAACCTGGGCATCAGGATTTCCCTTTAATTCCAAACCGAATTTCTTTGCCAATGCACCCGCAGTTGTCTTTACCCCGCGCGGTCCAAAAATCATACGCAATAAATTCATTATAAAATCCTTTGGTTTTATTAAGTTGATTATAGATACATCAAAAATAAAACGCAAAAGAAAAATCATAATTATTTACATACGAAAAACCGCCGTTTAATCGGCGGTTTTTGCATTCAGAAATCGTAATTAATCAATACTGAAATCTACGACGTCACCATATGAACCCACTTCTTCGTTGCCAACATAGCACTTCATCTTGGATCCAACGTTGTTCATCCATTCTTTCATGGCTTCGTTTTCAGCGTTTTCGTATTTGACATCATAGTAATTTTCAACAATATGATGTGATAATACGCCACCTGCAACTGCACCCACAGCGCCCGCAATCAGGTTTCTGTTGCGACGTTTAGATGTATCTTCGACTTCGTTCTTCAAATCATTACAGATACTGCTTAATCTGTCAGCATTTGTACGGAACGATTGCAAAGCACTATCTACACCTTGACGTTGTGATTCACGATACTGTTGTTCGGCCTTATTGGTTTGAACAGACAAACTATATCCAGACAATCTACTTTCAACAGTGCTGTTAAAGAAGTCATACGCAGCCTGTGCCTCAGATAACGCTTGTTCTTTTCTATTTTTTCTGTTGTTCGCCATACGATTTCTCAAATTATTGGCGTTTATCCAACGACCGAAAGCTGTATTTTCACCACCACTAGCATGATTTTTGATATAATCATCAATCGACTCAACGCTGCCTTCATAGTATTTAGCTTCCAAATCAGCCAATTCAGCTGCATAAGACGCTGCATCTTTTATTTGATCTTCAACAGAGTCTTCTACATCTTCAATCTGACTACTTGGTGCATTTGCCAACAAAGCTTCTACACTTTTAAGTGAATCCAAGCATCCGCCTGATTTACAATAACTGTATTTTTTCATGTCTGATATCAAACGAGTATATTCGCCAACGTTTCCTGCCCATTTGTATTCACCGGCACGATATGGTGTTTCTGATGTGTATGCACCAATTCTGGTAAACGAAATGCCACTTAAGTCTGCGTCTGTTTTTGCACTTTGTGCAGAACGCAAAGCCTTGTTTGCCAAATCAACCGCTTCATTATATGTCGCGATTGCTTTGTCATTAAAGTCTTTGTTGTATGTCATACCAGCCACTGTATTATATTTATCATTCGCACTTTGCAGGCTCTTGCTGCATTCATCGCCCGCAGTGGTGTTTTTCTTGGTTATGGCATACATATTCTTAGCAGGATTTAACAAACCACCCAATGTTCCTTCGTTTCTTTGGATTGCGTCCATACCGGCATATCCACCCAGACCGCCGACGACCAATCCGCCAACTTCCCACCATCTTTTTGCCCATTTATCAGCCTTGGAACCTTCGCCTGCTTCTTTACGAGCACGATCACCAACAACTTTGCTGATATTCTCTAATGTTGAGCGGGAAATCCAAGAACCGCATGTGAACGGATCGCCAACCGCAAAGTATGCAACCGCGTTGCTGCCCAAATTATCTTGGATGTCTTTATCGGCAGACACAATTCTTACCTTTGCGCGGCAGAACGAACCATACAAATCGTTACTGGCAACAAAGTCAGATGATGACAATCCCTTAGATGAATAATTACTTGGAATCTTATTAGATTTCATTTTCACCCACATGAATGTTGAACCCGTATCTGAAGCGCCCATGATACCGCCATTGTTATTGGCCAAACATACATGTTGTTCTTTGGTCAATTTAGCGTTATATTTCGCCTGGGCTTCTTTTTCAACATCAACCAACAATTTTTGCAACAATGTTTCGGCAGCATTAGTCAAAACATATTCGCCCCTGCCTTGTTTCACAGGTTCTGTATACGCACAACCTTTTTCATCGATTGTGTCGCATGCACGAACACTGTATGTATCGCAGTTATCATTGATTGTTGCCATTTCTTCGGAAACACTGCAACCGATGGTGACACTGTCTTCTTGGGTTCCGCTTAAATGTTTTGCAACATCCATCCATGAATCACGAACACTGGTTGCACCACCCCATGCACTGGTGTCTTTGGCCAAACCAGACGCTTCGATTTTCAAGTGTTCTTCGCATGATTTTGCACTTTTAATTGTGCTGACACATAAACCGGTGACAATATTGTAATCCAAAATACCACCCATTTTGTTCATGCTTTTGTCTAAACTGGTTCCTGTATCATACAAACCAGATACAATATCTGTTCTGCTGCGATAGCAGTTTGCATAATCCGCACCGCACATAGACTTTATGCAACCCGTCGCGATTGTTTGACACTGTTTCTTTAACTTTTCAATTGCTGCATCATTATATTCAGCCGACAAAGCCGCATTCAACGACGCAACCGCACTAATTGGGTCGCCGCTGTCTGTGCTGGAATATTTTGGGAACAATTTTGAAAACACTGTTTCATCTGTGAATGCATAAACATACCCGTCTTCGCCGGCAGAATTTGCAGCATATTGACAATTCGCATCCAAATTTACGACCGCTTCACAGCCCGCCATAATATCGTTGTATGTATTGTCTGCATTAACGTGGATACCGTTGTTAACACGAGATTGTTTATAACACACAGACCCAACACCGCCACCGCAAGACGTCATCGCACATCTGGAAATTGTATCTATACAATTATCCTTGGCACGTTTATCAAATTTTTTCAATGCGTCTTGGATTTTTGTATTTGCAAATTCTTTACGCGCAGCATACGCCATACTGAAAACATCTTCTTGGTTATCAATATCAGCCAAATCTTTATCACGCGGAGTTTTTTCTTGGAATGTCATATAGCAAGATTTATTTCCACCGATTGTCGCCAAACATTTGCCCTTGATAAATTTACGAACATCTTGGCCTGTTAAATTATACAGATTATAATCAGATGTGATATTACCATCGTCACCATATCCCAATTTTGATGTTTGTGTGACATCACCAGTTTGACCACCAGCAACAAAATCAGCCGCCATAATCGTGCCCATATTTACTCCTTCGACACAGCGCCATGGATTTGTGGTACACGCGTTCACCAAACATGTATCAATCACTTTATAGCAAGTATTAACCGCATTAGCCGCCGCAAACGCAGCGCCATCGGCGATTGCAACACCCAAACGAGATGTGCTGTTCGGTGCCACAGCCGTATTTGTTGAACCAAACAATTCTAACAAACCATCACTTTGGCAACGTGCCAACGTGCCGGCGCAATAAATCGCCTGTTTTCTAAATTCGTTGTATGATGTACACAATTCAAAGTTTTCGCCACAAACATTATCACGTTTTGCACAATTCATATATTTTCTGACACACTGATCCATTGTCAATTTATTTGACAAATTAGCCCCAATAACCATTTGCCCCAGCATACTGCCGTCTGTTGGATATGTGTATCTGGTCACTTCGCCATAAGTGTTCTTTTCTGCGACGTTGGAAAGGGACGCCACCGCAGATGTTCCGAACAAAGTATTAACCGCAGAAGATGGGCATTGATATAAAATATTCAAACAATTTGGCATTTTAGCATGCAACAAAACATTTGTGGTGCATTCTTCCATATCTGTACCGCAAACATCCGTACCCTTTAAACATGCAGTGTATGAATCAATACATTCTGCATCCGTAAACACCGACGACGAATTCGTAGTTGTCGTTGTTGTCGTCGTCGACGTAGTATTTCCAGACACAACCCATCCCGCAATTGTTGGCAGACGACGGCTTGCCGCTTGGGTTGCACTGACCCGTGAAGTTGCCGCATTTGCGCCAGAAACGACGGTCATTATTGAAATTAAACTAACAGTTTTGATGATATTTTTCATCCCCTTTCTCCATTTTACTTTGTATTTATTTTATCATAGTAATGAAAATAATGAAAGCGAAAAATAATGATTTTTCAATAAAATTTTATTCGTTATCCAGAATATCTTTCAATTCCAACATATCATCTGGCAAACGGGTTTTGAAATGCATTTTTTCGCCAGTAATCGGATGAATAAACTCTAAAACTTCGGCATGCAACATTTGCCCATCATGATTTTTCAGAAAATCTAATAATTCTGGATTCTTTACCGTCCCAATATGTGATTTTTCACGACCGTATAACCCGTCACAAACAACCGGAAAGCCATGCGCAGACAAATGAACCCTGATTTGGTGGGTACGTCCCGTCATCAATGTGCAACGAAACATAGATATTCCAGATTTTGTCCAAACATCTGCCACGTTGACAATAGTATGCGCCGGTTTCCCCCCGGTTTTAACCATTGACATTTTTTGACGATTTCTTGAAGAGCGCGCGATATTACCAGTAATATCTGCCCCACCCCATGTCGGCACACCCCAAACAAATGCAACATATTTTCTGGTCAAATCATGTGCAGAGAAAATTTTTACCAATCCGCGATACGCAGCATCTGATTTTGCAAAAACCATAACCCCACTGGTATCTTTGTCCAATCTATGCACCACCCCAGGACGCGTCAATCCGCCCAAAGTTGATAAATGCGTATATGCCAACAAGTTTTGAACTAATGTTCCGATTTTATTGCCAGCACTGGGGTACATAACAACGCCACGCGGTTTATTTATGACGATTAAATCATCGTCTTCGTATAAAATATCTAAATCAAAATCATTTGATATATTGTCGTATGCAACATCAGACGTTTTTTGCAATATTTCAACAATGAATTTGTCGCCATTTTTTGTTTTATCAGACAATTTAACGGCGTCGCCATTTGCACGCTGAATACCAAACTTTTGGATTTCACTGCGCGAAAATTCAGGCATCTGGGATGATAAAAATTTATCAATACGCACACCGATATTTTCTGACTCAACAACAAATTCACGAATATCAGACATGTACGTTATTTATCCTTCCAATCTTCGTCGCGTTTACATTTTGAAATATCAATTGTAAAGTGCCTATCGCCATCCACTGGGCATGTTATCATACCTGTCGTGCGTGCATCAGACGCATCTTGGGTTGCGTTGCGCCATGCAAACGACACTTTTTCTGGTTTATATATACACACCAAGCGCAAATCTTGGTCTGGTTTGCCGGTGGGCGACAACCAAACACGAACGTTGCTGGCTTCGCCATAACATGGGAACCCGTCCAGATAATACAAAACCAATCCCTGTTTTACAAAAGATTTATCCATACCCTTAATTTTACCAGTATATTGATGAAGCGATAAACCAGTGACAGCCTCCCAATCAACAGTTGTAGAAAAAATACTGACACGATTAATCGGTGCAACAGGCGACGGCTGCGGCACCAAAGGTGGCGTTTGCGGCGAATCTGTGGCAAACGCGCCACAACAAACAAAAGCCCCAAGCATGGCAGTTAAAAATTTCATTTTGATTCCTTTAATTCAATTGAAACGCGTTGAACATTTGTCGGATCAACCGACAACATATGATTGAAAGTAACCGTGGTTTTCGGTTCTATCAATGTGACGGGCGGAACAAAAGCCTGACGAGACAAGACATTATCAGCCGCATCATATGATAAAATTATTATATTCGGCAAACCATATATATCGTCAGTATTATTTGTTATATTCCCAGACACAAATATACGGTCTTTGCCGTGTTCATCAACAACAATATGAACATCTTTTTGATTAATACTGGCAACCAAAGGTTTAATTTTTGTTGTGTCTTTTTTAAAACTGATTATCACAGCAAACGAAAATATACACGCCGCAACCAGCGCACATATAGCCGCAATAAGTTTTATAACATTATTTTGGCGAAATGGGCGACGTGGTGACCAGACATGCCCGCACACAGCACATTTCACAGCTGCATTTGGAAATTTATCCAAATTGTATTCTGTTTTACAAAAATCACAAACAATTTTCATACTAAATCCATTTGTTGTTAATAGTGTTATAGCACAAAAAAATCACAATACAAAATTATTTTGAATAATTATCCACCTTGTTTTGGATAGGCGGCCGACAAACATTGTACCAACCCATTATATTTTTCAGTGACTGATTGTTTTACTAATTCAATAACCCTCAAAAACTGTCCAACATCCACATGCTCACCTTTATTTACAGAGCCAATAATGTTTCCGTATTCCGGCAATCCAAATAAGTTCCTAGATTTTAGTCCGAAGGTTTCATCTGCCGTTTTACCCTTGGCGGCCCATTTTTCTTCCTCTTTATCGTATACGAATTTAAACATTTTACTTAAACTAAAATCAGCATCTAAATCTATTAAATTTAACATATTCAATTCCGCAGTACGTGGGTTGTTACTGCGACTGCCCGCCATATCAAAAAAGTATGTTTTTGTCCCGTCAGCAAATTTTAATTCTTGGACTATATTACCACTGATTTCCAGTTTTGGAACCACTGCACCCTTGGCAATAAGTAAATCTGCATTTACTTGGTCTAAGGTTGCATCATTGCCAACAATAAATTGAGGATACTTTAAATATCCACTATCTTTGAAATCATTGTCATCACAGTATTCGGGGTCATCGTCATTACCTGGGCAATTCGGAAAACGGATAACCGAACCAGTGTTGGTCAATGTAAAACTCAAAGAATTATTCACCACCAAAGAATTAGTAGTTAATTGGTTAATGAATCCTTGGGTCAAAGTTAATACACCGTTTTTATTGTTACCGGTTAATGTCCCGCAATATTGTGTGTTTTCATTATCGCATTGTGCCTTTAATTCAGAATTTGTATTTGTGTTGTAAACATCGCCATTAACTTGAACCGAATTCGTATGAAATCCAGTATTGTTATCAAAGCCAGTGTTTTTAATAAACTGCATAGAATCTATGGATGCAATATGCACCATTAATTCGTCATCAAATAATGCGTTTTGTGCGGTTATCAAATTAACATTGTCTATCGTTTGTCCGTTTAAATTTAAATCAGATAACATTCTGGCATCCGCAGGATTCGCCGTTGCAACGCGCCATAAATATTCTGCATTACCACGCATAGTAGACGTTACCCCAACCAGCCCCGCATTCATTCCAGCCAAACCATAATCAGTCTTGTTTCTATTAAACGAATCAAATCCACCGCGCACTTTGTTGGCGTTATCAATAAAACCTATTTTGCCACCACCCATATTTACGATTTCATGAGTTCGCATTGCATTAAAATCTGCGTTATTTGCATCATTAAAAACAACCACGCCTTGTAAAACGTCATCTTGGGATTTTAATATTCTTAAAGCATATGGATTATTGTTTTTATATTTATTCACAAATTCTGTAGACAGTCCGTATTGCACTAATCCTTTGGTGTTATTATTGTTCGCCAAAATTAAACAATCAATACTGTTCACATTTGTATTTGCATCAGAATATATATGTGACCCACTATGGTTTAATAACGCGCCACGGTTCATAACAATACATTTTTCTAATGCTTTTTGGACAATTTCCATTTGCTTTACCATCGCTATGTTATGCGCGCGTTCAATAGTATTTTTTTGATACCGAAATATGAACGGAATCGCGATAGCCGCCAAAGCCACAGACAACATCAATTCAACCATCATACCGCCGGATTGCAAATTAAAATGTAAAAAATTTCTTTTTTGTTTTTTCATTATATTATTTCTCTGAATTATGGAGTGACAGCATTCCAGTTAGCATTATACATATAACCAAAACTATCTGGATCGGGCGTTGATAAAACAATTTTTACATCTTTGCCATTTACAATAAGATTGTTCAATGTTACCTTTGGATTTTTTGCATCAGGATATTTCCAATTATTGGTTCCATCACCAATATGCAGTATCGCATCATTAGACAACCGGACGTTACCCGTGGTTGAAAAGGTTCCAACATTAATATATGAAGCATAAAGATTACCCTTATCAATTTGCAATGATGCAAGCCCAGTCACAGAACCACCACCGGCGACAGATAACGTCAAATTATTAGTTTTCAAATTTGTACTTTTGACACGCAATTCTTCAAACACATCCAAACCCGCTATGGCCAATTCCCCAGTTCCCTGCAATTCATATGCAGATATACTTTTAAATCCACTGATGTCACCTTTGACTTGAAAATCACCATTTACCGTTAAACCTGTTTGCATGGTAAGATTTTTTAAGAAATACCCAACATATGCCGCAACGGTTGCATCTTCGGCATTATCTGTTTTTATTATCCCTGTGGAACCAGTATATGCCTCAATTGTAACACCATTTATATCACCAACATTGAATAAACTATGCCCGTTCATATCCAAATCGCGTTCCATATTGCTTAAAACAGCATCACCACGATGTAAATAATTACTTTTTTCGTCACTGCCAAAATCATATCTTATTTTATAAACCAAATCACCAGTGTTAAAATTATTTGGAACTGTCACAGACCAATTTTGACCGCGCGCCACACCATCATGAACAACAGCGGCATCCGCGCCTATGTATTTTGCGATTTCAGACGTATTATAATCACCGCCGTCTAAATTAAATGCCAAATATATATCTGTGACAATATTATTACCATTATGAATCTCGTTTTTATTTATAAAACCACCATGTGCCAAAGGCGCGATTTCAGACAACACATCCGTCGTGATAATATGTGGGTTTTCACCCTGTAATATTCCCTTATTCAATCTGACATAATTTAAAACATCATCTTCGACCTTGATAATTCTTTTTGACATAGCGATATTTTTTACACTGTTGTTCATATCTGCAATTTGATTATACATTAACGGCATTATCATCAAAACCAAAGCGATTGTTAAAATCACTTCTATGAGCGATGAACCACATTGTGCAAAAAAATTCTTTTTCGTATCTTTCATTTGCATATCTTAATTGTTACAATATCCTTTTGAACTTTCTATCAACAACCTTTGATTAATTCTGCGCTCCAACCTTTCCCAAAAAACATACTGACAAACTATGTTTTGAAGCAAAGATTTTTCGTCATACACGGTGTTGCCGCTTTTTTGAAAATATGTGTTTATTATGGCCTCACAGGTATCTGTCGTCGCATCATTTTCTGTAAAAGGATTTTGTAAGGTCTTTATATTACTGTTGTTAAAATCATTAATATCTATATCTGCCAATACGGTATCTGCAGCGGGCGCAATCTTTACCAGAACATCGAACGTATCTTTGTTTTTCATATCATTAAATGTACCATTATACATTACCAATGCAGCGCCAGCATCGGCCAATTCCAATTGCCCGATTTTTAATCCATAATTTGAACTAGTTGTGTCATTGTGACTAGCAAAAGTCGAATAATCATCTTGTGACCAAAATACAGACCCGTTTGAAAGACGCACTTCAAAATCTCTGCCAGAAGATGCCCCAAAAGAAAGTGTGCCAGCGTCCAAATTGTTATCGACTATCCATCGTTTAAGCGGCCCCAACAAAGTGCCGCCCGTTTTGTCTTTTTCCGCTATTCCTTGACCTAAACTTTGCAATTCTGAAACGGTATCAATCGACACAGTCAAACCACCAGTGCTGGATTCATATCCACCAACGTGTTCCAACATCAGATTTTTTGCCGTCACATCCCCCGCAACATTTAAATTACCGGACACTTTGGTATATGCAATATTAAGATTTGATATCGTATTCACCTTTGTTGCACTTTTATCTACATCACCATTTATATTTAACACTTTGAATGACGCATTAACGCCTGTTTCTGGAGTTTCGATAAACTTGCCCTTGTTGGCATACAATGTGTCAACGTTTAATATGTTATGTTTGAAACTATTACCATTTTCATCAGTATGTCTCATATCCAAAGTGACTAAAAAACCAAGGCTGTCATCACTTTCCTGTTTCAATACAATATCCGAATATTTAACTTCGGCTGGGACTGCAACCTCTATATGATCCCCAAAATCCTTGGCAAAAAAGCCAATCATTCGCATCAATTCTGCCGATTGATATGGGGTTAGATACTTTTTGTTAGTATTTGGGTCTGTTTTTTCTATGCGTAAATATGCATTTGTTGTATAATCGTCGTCTTGCCACGATTGTTCTTCGCCATTATTGTCTTTTCTTTTGCGTTCTATAATCAATGAGATGTCCTGACCAAAAACTGTTTTTGCATTAAACCCAAGCGGCAGACCATATGATTCCAACACGGAAAAATCTCGATAACTGCCAGATTTATTGGATATTTTATATACACCTTCGCCTAAACTATTTTTGGCTTCGCGGACATATATACGGGCGGCAGTATGTGCAGTTTCAATTTGATTTTTTGTAGCAAACATCTTATTTGCCATTTCGCGACCCGCCAATTGTTTTGCTAAAAACGGCATGAAAGCGAAGACCAATGTCAGTGCCAATAATGCCTGCAATAGAAAATTTCCGCTTTGTTTTTGCAAAACACCCCTCCTACGTGGAAAAGCATAACATGTTAAAAAAATTATTGCAATCAGTTTTAAGATGTTTTAACATTTGGTTGTTGTTAACTGTAGATACAGTGAATATTTACTGTTAGAAAATAATTCCTTTAAACATAAAAGAAAGAAAATGCAAAATAAAAAAAATCAACAATCTGTAGGTCAGATGATTCAGCGCTGTCATAAATGGCGTCAAAAAAGAAAACAATATATGGATTTGGCTCGCCAGACAACTGACGAAATCGAACGGGAACGTTTGTTGCAAACCGCCGAACATTATTGTCGTGTTGCCAATGAAGAACAGGCAAAAATCGATTCTCAACGTGATCCAAAGGATAAAAACGTTGTCACCGAAGAAATTGCTGAAACCACAGAAAATTCTGAAGCCAGCGATTCTAACGAAGAAGAAGAAATCGGATTCCCTGATTTTATCGCAAATTTAAAGTAATTTTTGATTCGATTTTTTATTGAAATTGGTCTTTTATTTGCTATGCTTGGCACAAAGGAAGCATAATGGAAAACAATTATACGGTCTTAGCCAGAAAATATCGCAGTCAGGATTTTGAATCCCTTATTGGGCAAGATGTATTGGTAAAAACACTTACCACCGCTATTAATACTGGACGTATCGCACACGCGTATATATTCACAGGAATTCGTGGAACGGGGAAAACCAGCACTGCCCGCATATTGGCCAAGGCTTTGAATTGTTTATCCTCTGATCACGCAACATCTAAACCGTGTGGCAAATGTGAAAACTGTTTGGCAATTGCCGCGGGACAGCATATTGATGTTATGGAAATTGACGCGGCGTCTCATACTGGGGTTGATAATATGCGCGAAATATTAGACGCAGCGCTTTATCGTCCAACAAACGCACGATACAAGGTTTATATTATTGACGAAGTTCACATGTTATCCACCAGCGCATTTAACGCGTTGCTGAAAACACTGGAAGAACCACCTGCACATGTAATATTTATCTTGGCAACAACCGAAATACGCAAGGTGCCGGTCACTATTTTATCTCGGTGCCAACGTTTTGATTTAGCGCGTGTGCCGGTTGAAACTTTGAAAAAACATTTTGCATGGATTGCATCTCAGGAAAACATTGAATTATCAGACAGCGCAAACGAATTGTTGGCGCGCGCTGCCGATGGTTCTGTACGTGACGGATTATCATTACTGGATCAGGCGATTGCGCAAACTGGTGGTCATGTTGACGAAGCCGCGGTCTTAGATATGTTAAAACGCACCGATCGTGGCACGGTTGTTAATTTTATGCAAACTGTTTTATCGGGTGATGTTAATGCGGCATTAAATAAATTAGATGATATTTATAATAATGGTGCTGATTTAACCATGCTGTTAAGCGATATGATGGAATGGACACATTGGGCGACACGTATGTATCCAACATTAAGATTACAGGATATGACCGCATCACCATACACAGTGGATCAGCGCGAAACCATAAAACGTATTAATGAAAATATATCTTTGAATACTTTATCCCGCATATGGCAGGTTATGGTTGCATCTGTTTCTGAATTACAGGCATCAACCAACCAGAAACAATGTTTTGATATGTTGATTGTTCGATTAATGCATATCGCGGATATGCCACCTATTTCCGAATTGATGAAACAACAAAATCCTGAGCCGAAAACTGACATAAAACCCGCCGTTGAAACAAAACCTGAATTTCTAGAAATTAAAACATCAATGGATTTGGCAAATGCTTTGCAATCGGCACGCGAGTTAATGCTTTATTCGTATTACAGCACGAATCTGGAAATAATTGAATTTGAATCGGGACATATTAAATATTTTGACCGCCAAGGTGACAAAGAATTTTCACAAAAATTATCAATTTGGCTGCGCGATAAAACCGGTCAAAATTGGCAAATGGAACGTGTTGAAGAATCAACACAACAACAAACGATTTCTGAATCAAATAAATCTGAGATTGTTGCCGACCCCATGGTTGCCAGCGCTATGGATTTATTCAAAGATGCAGAGATTATTAATATATCAAAATAACTATAATGGGGGGATAGAAAATGCATGAACAATCAGGACGTTCGTTAATAGAAATTGTCGGTGTCTTGGCTATCGGCGTAATTATGATTTCTGCGGCATATGGTATGTACAGGTCCATAGACCAACGTCAAAAACGTACGATTGCATATGAAACAGTCAAAGACGTTGCCGCGAAAACAAAAACTTTGATGGAATATACTGGTTATAACGGTGTCAGTTTTGCAAATTTGCAAACTGCTGGGGCGATTGATTCTGTAAAAACACCAATTGGTTCTGGTTGGACGATTGAATCTGTGAATAGCAATACAGAATTCAAAATTACTTTGAATGGTTTAACGTATGACGAATGCAAATATTTTATACTTAAAAAGACTGATTGGGCAACGGTGGCCAGCACACCTGCAAAGTGTACCAAGGGTGATAATGTCACAACATTTTCTGTATCATTTACCGCAGGGTAAAAAATGATTTGTAAAAAAATATATTTTGCATTAGTGGCGTTTGGGCTGTGTTCGTGCATCCACTATCATAGTCCAAATCGCAACACATGGGCCACATATTTATCGGGGGCCAGTTTCACAGACATGACCGATACTGCCCGCACTGCGAAATTGCCAATATATATGGGACACGGTGGTAAGATAGTGACATCAGACGGCGAATTATCACCGAATATGCAATATGGTGACAAGAACAACATAGATAATAAAATTCTGGTTAAATATATGTCTGAATTAGAATACGAATTGTATGATGCGCTGCGAAAGCCGGGGATTTCTGTTCAGCGCGCCGGCACAGACGTTGTAATTATTCTGGTTCGGGACGCATTAATGGAATTAAACATCGCAGATATCTCTGATGATGGATATGACACATTAAAAATCATATCAAAAATATTAAATAAATATAATGCAACATTTATGGAAATCGCTGGATATACAGATTCTATGCGCAATCAAACGGCGGCTCAGGCATTATCTTTGGATATGGCTGAACGCGTTGGTGTATTTTTTGCACAAAACGAAATATCAACGTCGCGCATGTTTATTGTTGGGCGGGGGTCGGCACGTCCAATTGCCGCCCAAGACGATATGGGACGCCTGACAAATCGTCGGGTTGAAATACGTTTAACACCTGCCCGATAACACATTAATTCATATATAAAACAGTTTGATTTTTTGAATATCAATTGCTATATTCAAAACATACAAATAAATAAAAACCAAAAGGAAAGAAAAATGTCTGAAACAAAAGAATTAAATTCAATTGTAAAAAATTATAAAAAAATTGGCATTGTTGCGGCTGTCGTCATCGCAATCGTTTTAATTGGAACATTTGTGATTTCCAGTGCCCGCAAAAATGCATCTATGGCATCTGCCTTAGAGGGGGTATCCACAACCGCCACAACAGCATCTGAATTAAGAATCGCAGTAATCAATATGGACAAAATCCAATTAGATTCCAAGGCGTTACAGGATTTACGTAAACAACGCGCATCATACGAAGATAAATTAAAGGCCAAGATGGAAAAAGAACAAAAATCATTAGAGAAAGAAAAGGCGGATATTGAAAAGAACCAAGATGTTTTGTCCCAAGAAGCCTTGCAACGTCGTGTTGTTGATTATCAGCGCCGTGTGAATGGTTTACAGCGTGATTTAAATGAATCTGCCCAGGCAATTGATGTATCATATCAAAATGCATTATCAACATTGCAGAAAAAACATCTGGACCCAGTTATCGAGGGTGTAATCGCAAAAAAGAAATTATCTTTGGTAATTGATGGCCGTATGGCGCGCGTTGGCAACACGGCCGCTGACTTAGATATCACAAACGAAGTTGTTGATGCACTGAATAAAAAAGTTTCAACAATTAAAATGGATAAACCAAAAGGATTTTAATAAATAATAATCCAATAAAAAACACACCGGTTTTTTACCGGTGTTTTTTTATATCGTATTTTTAATTCCGCGGGGTTAATTCTGCCCCATTGGGGTTTAATTCCCCTCCACCGGTGGGGGGTATTCTGGTGCCTGTGTTCTTATGAACGGCTTGGTTCACCCCCCTCCGGCTGCGCCGCACTCCCCCACGGGGGGAGAATTTTATTCCGCGGGGTTAATTCTGCCCCATTGGGGAAGTGGCGCGAAGCGACGAAGGGGGTATTCGGGGGGTGGACCCCGCCTTGGGGTGCGGGGTCACCATACGCGTTCCGCGATTGCAACTATTGTTGTGTACTGAACGTCCAACCGGTGAACGTATATCCACGTTTCGTTGGCGCGGTTGCTGGTGTTGTTAACGCGCCATCGTATATACACTGCGTCGTTGGGTTGTTGTTCGGATTATTATCCCCATCGCCCCAATTGACCGTTATCGTGTTCGCGGCGCAATGCGCCGGGATGGCGCCAACCGACCCCAACAACGCCCCACGGAAACCGGAGTCGTACACGGCGTAGTACGCGCAGCGGAACGCGCAAGCGTCCGCGCAACCGCCAGCGTCCTCGTTGCCGTCGAGGAACACCCAAGCACCCGACAAGGCAACTTTCTCACCATTTGGTTTCATCCAATGGGTCGCACGGCACCAACAATATTGTCCCGTCGACGATGTATTCATTGTATTTGGTGCGGATGTATCTTCGTCATAATTTTCACCCGCGATATTATTACAACTGGCGATACCTTGTAATTCGCCCTGTGTAAAATCACAACGCCATTCGCCCAATGCCAATGTATCACTGCTTAACGCTTCACCATCTGTGGCATCATTGTTTCCATCGTGCGATTTATATCTTATACCTGTATCTTGATAACTGGATGTGTCGGCACGCGCAACGTATGTATATCCCGTCGCACAATTACCACTGGTCGCTTCACACGTGTTTGTCCCATCAGAATAACTGTTCCCACTCACAGATGTCACAGAATGTGCAACCTGACTGGTCGTGCATGCCGTATAGCATTCTCCTTGGGACGATGCGCCTGCAACCGATGATGGGTATCCAACCGGACATGAATTTATACCTTGGTCGCCACTTTCGCTGTATGTAAATGTATCGCCCCAACAATACGAACCCGCCGGACACTGGGTACAGCCCTGATTGTCCGTTGTCCAATTGTCACCGTCTGGCAAATATTCCCCGGCGGCGCATGAATATGTGTTTGCGGACCATTGTGCCGTTGCAGGTGCAGTACCACTGGATTCCCCAAGGACGTCAACGGTACATGAATTTTCGTATGTTTGATTATTTGTATATGAATTGTTATCTGCAAATGCAGGCATTGCCACCATCGTTGCAAATAAACTGGTTAAAAACATTTTTTTCATCGTGGTTTTCCTCCATTCCTTTTCTTTTGTTATTCGCTTTTACCCGTCCCGCTTTCGCTGCGCCATGGCGGGACCGCGGTTGTTGCACAAAATATGCGCAACAAAACAAAACCGCTAGAAAACAAATTCAGGCGGTTGGAGGTTCAGAACAATTCAAGCAGAAATTGTGTGCCTTATTCTATATATTCGGCAACCCTCCAACCCTTTTTGGTTGGAGTTGTTTTAACGTCATTTTTCGTTGACGCTGCTTGTAAACGGGTTCTGACACCCCATCGCAAAAACTCTTTGCGACAAAATCATTCTATCAAATTTATCTGATTCAAACAAGAACAAAAAAACGCCGGTTTTCACCAGCATTTTTTACTTATAAATTTTAATTGATTTATAATTGGGCTTTGACTTCTTGAACCTCGTAACATTCAACGCGGTCGCCTTCTTTAAGGTCATTATACTTATCAAAACTCATACCGAATTCAACACCGTTTGATACTTCGTTGACTTCGTTCTTTTCACGGCGCAATTCGCCGATTTTACCATCGTAAATAACAACGTTATTACGCAACAGGCGAACAAATGCCGATTTTTTAATTACCCCCTCAGATACGCGGCAACCCGCAACACGTGTTCCTTTGCCCACAGTAAATAATGCGATAACGTCTGCATATCCGATAAAGTTTTCACGTCTTTCAGGTGCCAATTTCCCAGACAATATTTCTTTGATTTCGTCTGTGATACGATACACAACACTATGATAGCGTATATCGACATTCATTTTACGCGCCATATCGCGAACCGCAGAATCTGCACGAACATTAAACGCGATTATCACCGCACCAGATGCAGTCGCCAAACGTATATCGCCTTCGGTAATTTGACCAACCCCAGACGACAACAATTCAACCGCCGCTTTGTCAGAATTAAATCCGCGCAACATATCAGATATCGCTTCAACTGAACCCTGAACATCTGCGCGCAAAATAACAGGCAAAGTTAATTTCTTGGTTTCGTCACGTTTTGCAAACAATTCTTCGAGTGATGAACGTTTAACCGCATTTGCCTTGTCTTTGGCCTTTTGCACACGATAGGCGGCAACTTCGCGTGTTTGCGCTTCGGTTTCCATAACGTGTAATTCATCACCAGCATTTGGAACGGATTCCAAACCCAACACCATTACAGGCTGTCCCGGTTTAACACTTTTCACACGAACGCCATTTGAATTTATCAGACCGCGCACGCGTCCAAATGTTTCGCCAACAACAAATACATCGCCCACAGACAAAGTTCCCTGACGCATTAACACAGTTGCAACCGCACCCAAACCCTTTTCCATCTTAGCCTCTACCACATATGCAGATGCCAATATATCTGGGTCGGCCTTTAAATCCATGATTTCAGATTGTAATAAAATCGCTTCTTCTAATTTATCCAATCCCATTTTTGTTTTTGCAGATATTTCAACGCATTGAACATCGCCGCCCATTTCTTCGACTTGGACTTCTTGTTGCAAAAGGTCTGTTTTAACGCGTTGCGGATTTGCCTCTGGTAAATCACATTTGTTGATTGCAACGATGAAAGGCACCTTGGCCGCACGAATATGATTTATCGCCTCAATAGTTTGTGGCATAATTGAATCATTTGCAGCAACCACCAACACAACAATATCTGCAATTTGCGCACCACGTGCACGCATCGCAGTAAATGTTTCGTGTCCTGGCGTATCTAAGAAAGTAATAACCGCGCCAGATTTTGTTTTAACTTCGTATGAAGAAATATGCTGGGTTATTCCGCCTGCTTCGCCTGCGACAACATTTGCATTGCGGAACGCGTCCAAAAGTGATGTTTTACCATGATCAACATGTCCCACCACAGTCACAACTGGCGCACGCTTTTGTAAATTATCTGGGTTTGGTTGTTGTTCCAAAATGTTCGCGTATGGTTTTACATCAACACGTTTTACCGTTGCGCCAAATTCAGACGCAATTAATTCCGCAGTATCTGCATCAATGGATTGGTTTTGCGATGCCATCATACCCATTTCCATCAATTTTTTGATGACATTTCCAACCTTTTCAGCCATCGCAGCTGCTAAATCTTTCACTGTAATTGTGTCAGACAATGTGACAACGTGTTCAACCTTTTGCGGGGCAGCAAACACAGCGCGCGCTTTTTCACGAAAACGTTTCAGGGACGCTTCGCTGCGTCTGCGATTTGCACCACGCAATCCGATTTCATCATCATCGTCATCATCGCCACCGCCAATAACAATGTCGTGTATAGATATTTTGCCACCTTTCTTGAAATCTTTCTTGAAACGGTTTTGTTTGCCAAATCGGTTATCGTCTTCGTCATTATTAAATGAACGATTGTTACGATTTTGTGTGGCAACATTAGACTTTTTATTTTCGTGAGTGTTTTCACGTGGCGGAACATTTACGATTTCTTCAACAACTGGTTCATTTTCAGTTTCGTTTTCACGTTGTGCCAGTTGTTCTTTGACAGCTTCGTATTCGCGATTTTCACGTTCGATTTCCGCCTCACGAGCGCGACGTTCAGCCTCTTCCTGGGCTTCGCGTTTTTTGCGTTCTTCATCTCTGGCCTTGGCCGCCGCCAACACAGCACGTAATTTTTCATCAGCCGCATTGTGAACAGGTTCAACCTTTTTTGGTTCATCACGCAATTCATTATTCCCAGGCGCAACAATGCGACGACGGCGTTCAACGAACACCGCATCGCCCTTTTTGCTTTGGACTGCGTCTATTGTCACTGATTTTCCAAGTGTTAATGTTGCCATATTTTAACCTTTTGGTTAAATTGTTTTATTTTTTATTCTTCGACATCTGAATCTGGAACAATACCATATGCCAATTCGCGCGCTTTCATAACGATGCGTTCTGCCAAGCGAGATGACATATTATCTTCGCCCAGGATTTCAACCAATTCATCAGATGCAAGGTCTGCCAAATCAGCCAAAGATTTAACATCGTTTTCGCCCAGTTTCATAATTGTTGGACGTTTGATGAAATCAAATTTCAACAAATCGTCGCTCATACCCAATTCGTGTCCGTGGTCAAAGTAATCTTGTTCTTGTTTTGCCAAATATGCCTTAGCACGATTTTGCAATTCAGTTGCCAATTCTGTGTTGAATCCTTCGATTGATTCCAATTCAGACTGTTCAACGTATGCGATTTCTTCGATTGTTCTGAAACCTTCGGTAATCAGCAATTGAGCAATTGTTTCATCAACATCCAATGCAGATGTGAACAATTCAGTCTTTTCTTTGAATTCTTTGGCGCGACGTTCTGCCTCTTGCGCTTCGTTCATAACATCAATGTTCCAACCAGTTAATTGTGACGCCAATCTGACGTTTTGCCCACGACGACCGATCGCCAAAGACTGTTGATCTTCGGTCACGACAACGGCCGCAGTATGTGTATCTTCGTCAACGATGATTTTTGCCACTTTGGCAGGCTGCATAGCGTTAACGATAAACACCGCAGGATCTTCTGAATACAAAATAACGTCGATTTTTTCACCGTGACATTCGTTGATAACCGGTTGAATACGAGTTCCTTTGATACCCACAGTCATACCAACGGCATCAATAGATGGGTCTTGGGTTTCAACTGCGATTTTAGCGTGTGACCCCGGTGCGCGAGATACAGATTTAATTTTGATAATACCTTCGTAAATTTCGGGCACTTCTTGGGTGAACAATTTTTCCATGAAACCCGGATGTGTTCTGGTCAAGAAAATTTGTGGACCCGAATTAGAACGCACAACGTCCATAATCAATGCACGAACACGGTCGCCAACCGCCAAACGTTCACCAGGGATTAATTCTGTATTTTTGATATAGCCTTCGGCTTTGCCGTTAATATCTACAAAAACACTGCCGAATTCGATACGTTTAACAACACCGTTCACAATATCGCCAATATTGTCTTTGAATTCTTCGTATTGATTGCCTTTTTCAGCGTCACGAACACGTGCAGTCATGATTTGACGCGCGGTTTGAAATGCCATACGACCAAATTCCGGTTCCGGCAACATATCTTCTACAACATCGCCAACGACTGGATTTGACGCATATTTTTTCGCCATATCCACAGTCAGCATAGTATTTGGATTATATTCTTCGCCCATGCTTTCTGGGGATTCAATAACATCGAATAAACGTTTCACATGTATAGCGCCGTTTTTGCGATCAATTTGTGCAACAATATTAAATTCTTCGCCGTATTTATGTTTAGCAATCTTGGCAATAGCGATTTCCAAAGATTCAATCACAGTTTCACGATCAATCATTTTTTCTTGGGCCAAAGAATCAATGGCTAACAACAAATCCTGACGTGGCATAGATTCAAAAGACATTTGGTTTCTCCCTTGGTTTATTGTCTTTTTTATTCAAAGGGCGGGGTTTTGCAACCCCGCCCTTAAAAAACTTTTTTTAAGAACAACTATATTATTAAGTCCGAATCGCCAAAATGCAAGGGAAAAATTATTCCCCGCCACTAATGGGGGCAATTCTGCCCCCACTGGAAAAGAATAAAAACACACCCCAAGATGACCTTGGGGTGGGTTTTGTTTTCGGGGGAAAACAAAACCGGTTTTAATTTTGTGAACTGAACGTCCATCCGGTGAACGTATATCCACGTTTCGTTGGCGCGGTCGTTGGTGTGACCAAATCGCCATCGTATGTACACTGGGTCGTCGGGTTGTTGTTCGGATTATTATCCCCATCGCCCCAATTGACCGTTATCGTGTTCGGGACGCATTGCGGTGAGGCGCCAACCGACCCCAACAACGCCCCACGGAAACCGGAGTCGCCCACGGCGTTGCCCGCGCAGAGGTCCGCGCAAACGTCCGCGCAATTGCCAGCGTCCTCGAAGTCGTAGTAGAACACCCAAGCACCCGACAAGGCAGTTTCATCCCCACCAGATGGCGTTAATCCCGTCATTTTACACCAACAATACCGACGCGTCGCGTCCGTCGCGTCCGCACTATTGCTCATCAACGTCGTATTCGTCGGGAATACACTTGGTGTATCATATGCGTAATTATTTGTGTTTCCTGGGACATTATTACAACTGGCTATACCCTTGATTTCGTCCCCATTTGAATATCTTATCTTCCATTCGCCCGCACTTAAATCATTATCGTTATTACTGTTTTCACCACCATTTGGATACAGGTGTGAACGATATTGATAACTTGATGGTGTGGTTGCAGATGACGGCAATCCAGCCGGTGCAGTTTGTGTCGCACTGTATGTATATCCTGTCGCACATGTAAAACTGACTGCACAACTGCCGGTGTATGTATTCGTTTCAGGATAATAATTACCCGTGGTTGTTCCAGTATACGAACATGTTGCCGCGTGTGCATCGCATGCCGTTGCGCTGCTTATTGTCGGACACGATACGTTCGCCCAATAACATGCATTCATACTGGTTGCGCCGGCGGCAGATGTTGTCCCCGTGTATTCATCGTCACATGATGAAATACCCTGATCGCCACTTTCGCTGTATGTAAATGTATCGCCCCAACAATACGAACCCGCCGGACACTGGGTACAGCCCTGATTGTCCGTTGTCCAATTGTCACCGTCTGGCAAATATTCCCCGGCGGCGCAAGAGTATGAATTTGCAGACCACTGTGCCGTCGCAGGTGCCGTACCACTGGATTCCCCCAGGACGTCAACGGTACATGAATTTTCGTATGTTTGATTATTTGTATATGAATTGTTATCTGCAAATGCAGGCATTGCCACCATTGTTGCAAATAAACTGGTTAAAAATAATTTTTTCATCGATGTTTTCCTCCATTCCTTTTCTTTTATTATTTTTCCACCCCTTTGGGACGGGGGGTCCCCCCCCTCCCGTCCTTCGGACGTACTCCCCCACGGGGGAGAATTTTAATTCCACCCCATTGGGGTGGGGGACCACGTTAGTGGTGGCGGGGGTCACCCCCCTCCGGCTACGCCGCACTCCCCCACGGGGGAGAATTTATCAGCATGCTGTTTTTGCCAAATTGGCAAAAACAAAACCGCTAGAAAACAAATTCAGGCGGTTGGAGGTTCGTAACAATTCATGTTGAGATTGTGTGCCTTATTCTATATATTCGGCAACCCTCCAACCCTTTTTGGTTGGAGTTGTTTTAACGTCCGCACCAAAAAAGCGCATGGACGCAACATGAAACGGGTTACGACACCCCATCGCAAAAACTCTTTGCGACACATGAATTTTATCAAAATCAAAATTTTTACACAAGATGTTTTTTACGTTACACGATTCGCGTATGAATCATTTACCGCCTGTTAAATATGCTATTATTCTTGACGGGTGGGAATTTGGGCTTTATACTTTGAATTATGAATATTATACACAGATATTTTAAGCGGCAATTGTTGGCTATTTTCATCATGTTATTGCTGATTCTGACGGGATTGGCGTGGATGATGCAGGTTATGTCTATGATGAAATTTTTGCTGAATTACGGTATCAATTTTTCAAGTTTTTTATATCTGATATCGCTTATGATTCCGTTTATTGTTTCTATTATTATTCCGTTTGTCGCATTTATCGCAACTATTTTCGTTTATAACAAAATGATTTCTGAAAACGAAGTGACGGTTATGGCGGCGTCGGGGCTGTCGCCGTGGCAAATTGCAAAGCCGGCTATCAGATTGGCAGGAATTTTGGCAATTGCCCATTTGATTTTGAATATTTGGATTGTTCCGTTAAGTCAGGCTAAATTTTACAGCACTCAATGGAATTTACGATATGGTTTGGCACATCTTAAATTGCAAGAGGCCGCATTTACAAAATTGGCAAACGGTTTGGTCGTGTATGTCGATAATGTTTCAGGTCACGATTTGAACCAGGTTATGTTGTCTGATATGCGTGACGACAAAAGCCAGATGCTGATATTTGCGGAACGTGGTAAATTAGTGTCTACTGTGCATGGATTATCTATTGTCACAAATAATGGTTCGTTGCAGATGAAAGGTCAAAACGGATTCACAACGGGGACATTTGATAATTTCGATATGGATTTGAATTTGGTTGAAAATGATTCTGATGTGTCTTTCCGTGTTCGCCGCATACCAACATCGGATTTAATCAAAGATATTTTATCCCAAGACGACAAACGCCAACACCGTTTAAGTTTGGTTGAATTATGCACCCGTTTAATCAACCCATTAATGGATTTGATTTTGGTAATTGTTTGCACTTTGATTTTATTACGTTCATCGCTTTTGCGTCGTCGTGCCAGTTTTGCACCTGCGATGGCTGTGTTGGCGATGGCGACAATTATGGCGACATATATGTCTGTATCAAATATGGTGACCAGTTTGACTGATATGGCATTGGTCGCATTTGGTGTAATTATATTGTTATTTGGTTTAATTGGTTTATTATTAAGAAAATGAAATATTTGGTTTCATCTTTGGCATCTTGTTTGGTCACAACCAATGTGTTGGCGCTGGGCATTAATATGGATGAAGCAAAAACTGTAAAATCTGATGAGATTGTTTATGATGTAAAATCCCAAGAACTTAAAACATCTGGAAATACAGAAATGACTAATGCGTCTGGTCAGCGTGTAAAGTTAGACACTATAACGATATCAAAAAATAATTCCCATGTTTCCGCCCAAGATATTGAATTATGGCTGGGCAGTCATGTGTATATAAGCGCGGAAAGCATATCGCGTGACGGTCCTTTGACTATTGCAAAAGACGCAACGTTCACTGCGTGTGATGGATGTGATTCTTTTGGAAATGCGTGGGAAATTTCTGGTCAAAAAATTATTCATGATTCAGATGAAAAAATGCTTTATTTTCACAACAGTATTTTTTGGCTGTATGATGATAATATTCCTATATTGTGGTTGCCATATTATGAAATGCCAGACCCATCGGTGAAATATAAATCTGGATTTTTGACCCCAAGTTTCCGAACAACCAGTCAAATGGGAACCCAGATTAATGTGCCGTTATATATCAATCTGTCCGACAGACACGATTTGACGCCGACGTTTTCATATCTGACAAATGAAAATCCGCTGTTTCAATTGGAACACAGATTAAATATGGAACATGCTGAATTTGAAACGTTTGGTTCTTTTACACATAATAAACACGGCGAAAACCGTTGGCATTTGTATAACGACGATGTTCTAGAATTTGGTAAAAATACACGCGCAACGGTATATATACAACGCACGTCTGATAAAACATATCTGCAAAAATATGGATTTTATAATTATCAGCCTTACTTGGATTCCGGGGCAAAAATTGAACTGTTCGGTCAAACCAGTTATGTAATTGCAGATGCCCATATATTCCAGGAATTGCGTGAACCAACTGGGAATCAAACTTTGGCATCGGGCAATATTTTGCCGAATATTCGTGGTGTGTATCAGACTAATCCGCTGTTTGCCGAAACTTATTTGAATATATCAGGGGATATATTGGGTGTATCATCGTCACATTCGTCATCACAACGCGTTATTGGCATCGGACAAATTGTATCTCCGTGGACTTTGTGGGGGGGCAATCGCTTAACCGCTAGTGTTTCAGGACGTTATGATGTATATAATTTTAATCGAACACAAATTTACAACGATTCAAAAATTGTTGATTCTTATTCTGGGGTGAAATCCAGATTTTTACCAAGTGGTTTTGTAGAATGGGGGCTGCCGTTATTCAGCGCCGAAGAAAACTGGACATACGTAATTGAACCCCGCGCGCGATTGACCATCATGGAACGCACAAACACAAAATCTGTTTTTTCTGTAAATAATGATTCTTCGGGAAGATTCTTATCAGATACAACTTTGTTTTCAAATAACAGATATGCCGGTTTAGATGTGTGGGAAAACACTAATTTTGCAGATTATGGCGCACGCTGGGTTGCATTTAACGACAATCATAACATAGAAGTTTTCTTGGGACAGACATATGATTTTAATGCCCCAGACCAAGATTTTAATGATAACGGATTCAGAAATGGTTTTTCTGATTTCGTCGGTCGTATAGTATACAGCAATAACGACAATGTCCAATTGTCTACGCGGTTTCGTTTTGATAGATCAAATATGCTGTTAAATCATACTGAAAATTCGGTTTATGTTGGCAAAAATGGAACTTATTTAACATTAGGACATATTTGGGATTCACGACCTATTGATATTTATTCTACGAATGACAAAGATACTCATGAATTCATAAGCGGCGCCGGTTTGCAAATCACAAAACGAATAAATATCAAAGGTTCGGCAATATTCAATATGTATGAACATGTATTTCAAAGACATTCCGCGGGTATATTCTATAATCATCCGTGTTATTATTTATCGTTTGAATATCATCGCGATAATGTTATCAAAGAAGACTATGTTGGCGGAACAACGTTTCAATTTAATTTCGGTATGAGTATTGACGGCAAACATTATTAAACCAAAAGGAACAAAGGAATCATGAAAAAAATACTTTTTTGCTTAATCGGATTGTTTATTTGGATGGCTGGTGCGGATTCTGCGACGGTTGTTGCAACCGTGAATGGAAATCCAATTACAGATTCTGACGTCACAGCACGCACTGAATTAATGACGTTACAGGGGAATATATCTGCAACAAATCGTCGCACTGCGTTTCAAAACATAGTTAATGATTATGTCAAATTAGATTATGCAAATGGTTTTGGTGTTAAACCAACAGATAATGACGCCGATGAAGAGTTAAAAAAGATGAATTTGGGCAACATAAATGAAACAATGTGGTCTATGGCACGTTTGGCGATTAAATCAGACATTGCATGGGGCGCAGTTATGTCGCGCACGATTGTTCCAACTATAAAGGTTTCTGAATCAGACATAAAATCTGAACGGTTGGATTTGATACGCGAACGCGGATTGCCATTAGAAATGACTTTGGTTCGGTTAATAAACATTCCTGATGACATAGCGAAAAAATTAACCAAACCTAAAAATTGTGATGCTGCTGTAAAAATGGCAGAAGATTTAGGCGGCGCACCGCAAAAATTTACCGCTATGCAATATGAATTATCAACCGATATTCGCGACAGAATCGCTGATTTACCATTATTAACATGGTCGTCCAGAAAAGAAGATTCTGTGTTATTAGTATGCGATGAACGTAAAACCAATGAATACAAAGGTCTGGACGAAATTATCAAACAAAATGCGATTTATCGCAAAGCCGCCTTTGCTGCGGATCAACAATTAAAACAATTACGCCGCAAGGCTGTAATCATCATAAATGACGACAGATACAAATTATGAAAAAAATACTTTTTAATCTCACACAAACAGAACTGGAACAATTCATAACAGATATGGGATTGCCCCGTTTTCGTGCAACACAAATACGCGAATGGTTAAATCGTGGCGCACCTGATTTTAATGTTATGAAAAATTTACCAGAAGATTTAAGAAAAAAATTAAACGATACGGCACAAACCTTGCCTTTGAATATAGTCAAAAGATTGGACAGCACAGATAATCAGACTACTAAATTTCTATTAGAATTAGAAGATGGGCAACAAATAGAATGTGTTTTAATGCGAACAACATATGGGAACAGCGTATGTGTTTCTTCTCAGGCAGGATGTGCAATGGGCTGCAAATTCTGTGCCAGTACATTATTGGGATTAAAACGCAATTTAACAATAAACGAAATGTTCGCACAAATTCTGGTTGCACAATGGGAATTGCGTCGCAACAGATTTGATACAGAAAATGTGCGTCCTAATGGTGATGCCAATAATGGCGATGTATCACACATAGTCGTTATGGGAACGGGGGAACCATTACAAAATACATCAAACGTTATTGGGTTCTTAAATCGCGCAAACACTGAATTACATATTTCATGGCGCCGTATAACCGTATCTACGTGTGGGATTGTTCCAGGCATCCAAGAATTAACTGCGTGGGGACAACCAATTAATTTGGCCATATCTTTGCATGCACCAACTGATGAATTGCGTTCGCAAATTATGCCTATAAATAATAAATACAAACTGGGCGAAGTGTTAAATGCTGCATTTGAATTTTCAGACGCCCAAAATCGTCAATTAATGATTGAATATATATTACTTGGCAAACGTGATGAAAATGGCGATATAGCACTTTACAATTGTTCAAATGAACATGCTGAAAAATTATCAGACATTTTGCGCGGACATAATGTGATGGTAAATTTAATTCCATGGAATACAGTTGATGAACGTGATTTTGCGTCTATTTCCGGCAATGCAGTGCACAGGTTCCAAGATATATTGATTAAAAATGGGATACATACGCGAATTCGTCGTGAACGTGGCGCAGATATTGGTTCTGCGTGTGGACAGTTGCGGTTGAAACATAATCAGGATTTATCAATAAAAAAACTGTGAATTTGTAGTCACAGTTTTTTTATCTTTCGATTTCGGACGTTGTATAATTTACAGTATCGTGACGAATAGTATCAACCATACGCCATTCTGTATTCGCACGCGTTCTTTTGTTTTGCATATTTGGAAAGATATTAATCAATGTATAACACATACCGCCAAAACCAACAACATACGCCAAGACAACAAAAGCACCACAGAGAAAATCTTTTCTTTTTTCAGAATTTGTATTTGCCATATTTAATTTCTTTGTTCCAAAGAATCTTGCATCTGGGTTGCCAATGCAAAATCAATTGCATTCTTTGATGACGAATATTTAACCCCAATGTCACGCAAATTTAAAACCGTATCTGTTTTCACAGTTGTATCTGGTTTTGTCTTGGTGGACAGACGCTGTTTGTATTTATCAACACTGGTTGAAATGGCCATTGACGCGCCGTAAACCCACATTGACAAAGCACCAAACACCAGCACCAATGTCATAATATTTTCAGTTGTATGGCAAAATTTATTTAAACGTTTTGAAAATTGCTTTTTGCGCATTATCTTATTCCTTTTTACATATACTACTATTAACGCCCTGCATTTTCAAATTGTTTTTGCACAGCATATTCGGCAACAGAATCAGCCTCTTTTTTCTTCTGTTCAATAAGTTGTTGCAAGTGTATTTTACCCGATATTGCATTGTCCAAAGAATCAATTGAACGCTGCGCCATTGGTGAAATATGACTTTTCCATGTTTTTTTACGTGAATCAATTTTTACAATCTGTTCATAATAGACACGCAAACCCATATCTTCATCATATTCGTATTCAAAATTATCAGCACCTAATTTCAAAGGGGCGTTTGATACACTGACACATTCAGACATTGACGCATTACTGTTAAAAACATTGATTGATTCTGTTGTGCCATTTTTTAATGTTTTTTGAATCGTCCACTTATTTTTTGCGGGGTTTAATAATTTGTAATGTGCAGTTGTATCATTTAAAAAATCGTAATATTTAACAGGCAAATTTAAACTGGTATAACGTCTGGTGATTCCAAATATTCCATTGATATTTTCATTGTCTAATAAATCATATCCAAATGTAAAATCTCCAAAACCCAAAGATTTCTTGCCAAATTCGTCAATCATATAGTAATCTTGGTATTCTTGTTCTATTTTTTTACGATTTAATTGTAAATCTATTTTTGTTTTATTGATAATTTTTTCTATGTTCGCTTTGATTTGATTTTTTGTTGTCTGAGATGACACAGAATCATCAATAACATCAACAATTGCATTCATTAATTTATCAAACGCACCATAGGTTTCGCGAAATGCCCAAAAATTAGTTCCCATATCCTGATATAAATCAACCCCAGCACCAATAAATGCCATATCTGGTTTATAACAATATATAATATCTTCGTCCCCAGAATCTGCATTAATCAATATTGCAAATTCATCACCATTTGAAACAATTTTATCATCCACAGGCATTTTATATTTTGCCATTTCAGCAACAATATCTGCATAGGATTTATCTATGATTTTTACCCCGTCGTTTATAACGCGTTCTGTCATAGTTCCACCCAAAGTATATTTCGATTTTATATAATCTATATCTTCTTGGTCTTGATAAATTGGACGCATAGTATCTAACTGCGATTTATATGAATAATAACCATTAATGCGCAACATATAATCCTGCGCTCTGTGAAACGCATCTGCCCTGCGTTTTGTAAAATCAATGGTATCTTTTTCCACAGCGCGCTTAGGGGCTATATTTTTTGTTTCACTTTTATCATCGCAAGCTTGCACCCATACGGTCAAAGATATACCCAGCGCACACAACAACAATAATCTATTTATATTTCTATTTTTCACGTTTTTTGCCTTTGGATTTTAACGTTCTGGTGTTTCAAATCTATTTTTCACCATAATGGTTGCAATTGAATCAGCTTCTTGACATTTTTGCAACGATATATTCAAGATTTCTTTACTTTTGGCAATTTGAGTATTCAAAGAATCCATCGCATATCTTTCACGCGAAGACAAAGGCGACGTCCAATTTTTTTTACGTTGAACAATTTCAACAGCATTTGTGAAATAAACACAAACTTGGTCGTTCGCATTAATTTCATAATTAAAACTGTTGCATTTTAACGAATCAGTCTTTATAGACAAAGGTTCGGATTGAACCGCATGATGAAATACAGGTGTCTGTTCTGATTGTTCGTTTTGTAATTTCTTGGTTATTTGCCAATTATTGTCACCCAACGCATTAATTGAATATTTTGCATTTTTATCGGCAAAAAAGTTTGCATTTAACGCCGTATCGCAAAATTCAAAATAATCATACGTTATATTGTATTTTCCAGAATAATCAAATCCATAAATCTCTTTTTTCGGGAATTCTGGATAAAATTTATTGTCATACACAGCCACCCAATTATATGGCGAAAAGTCAATGTAATAATCTGAATATTTATTTTCTATATATTTTCTGCTGGAAATCAAACAACGTTTTGTTTGATTCATTATTCCGCTGACCACAGGTTTAACAGAATCCAATTCGACACAATTTAAACTGTCCATAACTGTATTAACATGAATATAGAACAAATCAAAAGTATCTTGACCTTGGGATGTTGAATCTTGTTCAATTTCGTCCAACACACCGGTCAAACACATAGAATCAAAATCGAATAATTGCCCATCTTTGGTTTTAAAACCGTCTTTGGTTTTGGTAATATGGTCTTTTAAATTTATATTCAATTTATTTGTGACAAACAATAAATCCGAATAAAACACATCCAATATGGCAACACCATTTTCACGAACTTCACGACTGATATTTTGAGACAAACTGTGTGCCAATTTTATATCTTTGATACCGCGTTTTGAATTATATATCATAGAATTGGCGCGTTTTGCATAATAATCAGCCCCATTAACAGATTTAATAGAATCAAAGACATGATTATAATATTCATTTTTGTTAATTATGTGCGTGCTATCATTACTGGCAACCAATGTTGTTTTTTGTTTTTTTGGCGTTTCAGTTTCATCACTATCTTTTGAATTATCGCACGAATTTAACCCCAACGCCCCAGATATTGCTAACATAGAGCCCAACATAATCGTCTTAAATTTTATATGTTTCATGTGTTTGTCCTTTTTTTGGTTTAATTTAACGCCCTTGGAATTTTTGTCTTGTCATCGCATTAGCAATTGAATCTGCCATATTATAAACGGCGATACGTAAATCTTTGTAATCTTCTATCAATTGTTCTTTTCTGGCTATTTCTTTGTACAAAGAATCAGTTGTTTGTTTATCTGCTGGCGATTTCGCACTTTTAACCCAACCATTTGTTTCAATTTGATTCAAATTGTTATAGTTATTTTTGTAATCAAATTGACCATTTTCAGATCTGAACATTTTGCGTTTGCCACAATCATTTTCTGAAAATTCGGTGGACGGCAAATAAGCCAAATAATTCTTTTCAATAGAAATTCTGTTTGCCTCTAATTCCAATGCCATTTTATGAATCATATTATTAATTTTTGCCTTGATGTCGTTTTTCTGATTAATGCCACATCCAGATTTATCTATGATTCTGGATATTTCTTCGGCAAAATTATAAAAACCTTCGCAATAAATATAATCAACGCCCGCTTCGGTTGGACGAACGAAACACAATGCATATTTACCAGAAAACACACCACGTTTTATATCAAAATAATTATCTGGATAATTTGTAAATTCAGGGTTAAATATAATATTATATTTGCCCAATTCAGATGCAATTTCACCACAATATTTATCAATTATTTTGGCCCCAGATGTGACAACTTGATTATATATGGTCCCACCAAAAGTATATTTATATGATAAATTATCCAAGCGTTCATAGTCTTTTTTAACACTGGTATCACCATGAAAAGATAGATTTTCGTATTCTTGGTTATATTTATTATAACCACTCACTTCCAATACAGAATCTAAAACATGACCACAATATGTCCATTTTTGATATTCGATTGGATTAACCATATCAGAGGTAGTCGGTTTTGAATCCCCAGTCCCATTAGCATTATCGCACGAATTCAACCCCAACGCACCAGACAGCGCTAACATAGACCCCAACATAAAAGTTTTAATTTTTCTATTTTTCATGGTTTTCGTCCTTTATTTTTTCTTTCACACCTAAAATATAATACAAAAATACAAAATGTCAAGTATTTGTCAAGAAAAACAATACCCATTTATCATAAGTTCAGCAAGATACGGCGCGGCATTCGTTCTCGTCTCTAAATATCCCCATGCAAAAATTTAAACCGGCATTTTCTGCCGGTTTACATTTTTGGTGGATGTTAAGAGACTCGAACTCCTGACCCTCTCGGTGTAAACGAGATGCTCTAGCCAACTGAGCTAAACATCCAAGAAAGTAGCCAAATAATAACCTGTTTTTTTTGAATTGTCCAGCAATTTTTAATTTAGTGAAAAACCACCAGACGCCTCTGACATAATATCATCTATCAAAATATCGGCTTTTTCTTTGGCATCGCGATATGCGTCTGCAACCAAATCAGATACTATTTTCGCGCCACGTTCCAAAACATCTGGTTTAATCGTCACAGAAACCAAATCATATTTCCCCGTCATATCAATAACAACCGCACCATCGCCAGAAATACCCTTGACATGCATTTGCGCCAAAGATTCTTGGGCAGTTTTTATTTTATTTTGGATATCTTTGGCATTTGCCATCAAAGATTCTAGATCCATCGTTTTGTCCATTTGGTTTTAAATGGGCGCCGAATCGGCGCCCATTGATTTATTTAATTTCTTCGCCGGTTTCTTGGTTAATACCAACCATTGAAAGACGTGTTTTACCACGTTTGTCGGCGCCCAAGTATTTGACATAAACCGTATCACCCAAATTCAATTTGGCATCTTCGATTTTTGCCAATCTTTGTCCTGTGATTTCAGAAATATGAACCAAAGATTCAAAATTCTTTAAAACCTTAACAAACAAACCAAATTCTTTGATTCCAGTTACTGTGCCCTTATAAATCTGGCCAACTTCTGGTTCTGCAACAATTTCTTTGATTCTGGCGATTGTCTTTTCCGCATCTTCAGGTGTTGACGCCATAATTTTCACAGTTCCATCGTCTTCTAATTCGATTTGGGTGTCTGTTTCACGTGTCAAAGCCTGAACCACAGAACCACCTTTGCCGATAACATCACGAACTTTGTCTGGGTCAATCTTCATTGTGTACATTTGCGGGGCAAATTCAGACAACTTTTCACGTGGCGCCTTGATAGCCTTTTCAATCTTGCCCAATATGTGCATACGACCATCCTTTGCCTGAGCCAGCGCACGTTCCATAATTTCAAATGTGATAGATGTGATTTTGATATCCATCTGCAATGCAGTAATACCACGATCTGTCCCAGTCACTTTGAAATCCATATCGCCCAAATGGTCTTCGTCGCCCAAAATATCGGTCAAGATTGCGTAATCATCACCTTCTTTGATTAATCCCATCGCAATACCAGCCACGGGACGTTTCATAGGCACACCGCCGTCCATCATCGCCAATGTCGCACCACATGTTGTCGCCATAGATGACGAACCATTTGATTCCAAAATGTCAGAACAAATACGAATCACATAATCAAATTGTTCGCGTGTTGGAACCATTGGATGAACCGCACGCCATGCCAAATTACCATGCCCCAATTCACGACGTCCTGGGGATTTCAAACCTTTGGCTTCACCCACAGAATATCCTGGGAAATTATAATTCAACATGAAATCGCGTTCATCTTCGCCATCCAAAGATTCAATTGGCAACGCATCTTGACCAGAACCCAATGTCAAAGATACCAATGCCTGGGTTTCACCACGCGTAAACAATGCAGAACCATGTGCACGTGGCAAAACACCTAATTCAATTTCAATTGGACGAACCGTTTTGGTATCACGACCATCAATACGTGGTTTGCCCGCCAAAATATTTCCACGCATAATGCGCGCAGTTATATTTTCAACAATTTCATCAGCCCAAGATTCCAACGTAGATGTTGCAACTGTTGTATCCGGAAACAATTCTGGTATACGCGTTTTTGCGGCTGCATGAATTTGCGCCAATGTATCCAAACGAACCAGTTTTTCTTTGATTAACAATGCATTTTCAATATCAGATGCATATTGTTCGAAATCTTTTTCCATTTCGATATATTCTGGTGTTTTTTCAGGTATTGCCCAACGTTCTTTGCCTGCCTTTTCTACGAATTCGTTAATCGCAGCAATCACAGTTTGTTGTGCATCAAAACCAAATTTCACAGCACCCAATGTGGTCGCTTCATCTAATTCACCAATTTCAGATTCAACCATCAACACACCGTCTTTGGTCGCAGCGACAACCAAATCCATCTTGGAATCTTCAACATCCTTTTTGGACGGATTCAAAACATATTGACCGTCCATATATCCAACACGTGCAGCACCAATTGGCCCTGCAAAAGGAACCCCTGATAATGCCAATGCAGCACTTGATGCAATCATCGCCAAAATATCAGGTTGATTTTTTCTATCATATGAAAAAACCTGGGCAATGATTTGAACTTTGTTTTTAAAAGTTTCTGGGAACAAAGGACGAATAGGTCTGTCTATTAAGCGTGCAATCAATGTTTCACTGACGCTGGCTTTGCCTTCACGTCTATCGCGAGACCCCGGAATACGTCCAGCAGACGCAAATTTTTCCTGATAATCAACAGTCAAAGGAAAGAAATCTTGCCCTTCGACAGCCGTTTTTTCAGCACATACTGTCGCCAAAACCATTGTCCCACCCATGGTCGCCATAACCGCACCAGTTGCCTGTTTCGCATAACGACCGGTTTCTAAACGTACAGTTTCATCACCATACTTAAATTCAACCGCAACAGGGTTGTTTAATACATTTTTTTCTGATTTAAATAAACCAAACATATATTTTTCTCCATTTTTTATTGTTTACGCCAAGGCAGAGAAAAATCATTCGTTTTTGTATTCTTAAAAAGCCAAATACAAGAAAGAATAATTCCATCCCTGCCCTATTTAGCACGTTAATTATAAAGAATATTTATCAGTTTGCAACAAAATTGCCAAATAATTAATAATTGAATTATTGGGGCATCAGATAACGGCTTATAACCCCATTTTATCTTTCATTTCGCACAACACAGGCGTTTTTACACCCAAACTTTGCGCACGATGAATCAATCCACGCAGCGCGAAAATCCCCTCTACTGTGCCAGCGATTTCTTCGCCCCGCGCAATTGATAAACCGGCTGAAAAATTACGACTGGTTGGCGATGTTGCAGATAAAAATAAATCACCAATTCCGCATAACCCCAGAAATGTTTTGCAATCCGCCCCCATTTCAACCGCCATATACATTATTTCGTTCCATGCACGTGCAAAAACCAAAGCGCGTTCATTTTCGCCCTGCCCCTTTACCGTTATAAAACCAGATATCAATGCCACTGCATTTTTTCCAACACCACAAATTTGCGTTCCGATAACGTCTGTGCTGTCCTGCAAATAAAATTCAGACAATGCAATGTGCCCACCGCGACGAATGATATCATTGCCCGCTAATGTAGAACCTGTTGGGACACCCACAGCCACTTCACGAGCAAATTGAGGTCCAGACAGCACACCAAAATCTTTACAATCCGGGATTTCTTCGTTCAAAATTTCCGACATAAATTTACCAGATTGAGCCTCCATCCCCTTAGTACAAATCAAAATCGGCTGGTTATTATATACTTCGCGCATTTTGCGAACAGTTTCCCTGAAAAAAGCAGCAGGTGTCACAATCAGCCAATATTCACATGATTTTAAATCCTGCATATTTTCGGTTCGCACGACATTTTCGGGTTTTTGCAAATCGCTTAGTCCATCAAAAATGCCGTCAAATCCCCAATGAATAACCTCGTTGCCAGACTTCGCACACGTATATGCTAATGCGGTTCCCCATGCGCCCGCACCAAAAACACCTATTTTCATTTTAATTTCCTTAATTTTTTTTCTATAAATGGAGCGACAACCAACCCATCATCTGACAAATCCAACGCCCGCATATATGATTTAATTGCTTTCTCTTTATCGCCCTGCTTTACATATAAATCCCCCAGATGTTCATACAAAGACGATGTTTTTGAACCAATCTCACCGATACGTTCTAATACGTCCAGTGCCGCAATTACCCCTTCGCGTTTATCGACAATAACGCCTAAAATATCCCATGCAACAACATCCGAAGTATTTCTTTTAATCAAAGTCATTGCATAATCGTATGCGCGATTTAATTCACGATCTTGCGCCGCCCACGCACGCGCCTGTAATAATACATAATCGGACAGCAAACGCCCATCTAAATCTTGGATTTCGTCTAAATCTTGTTGTGCTTTGTCTGGCTGATTAAACAGCAAATAAATATTTGCACGATGTTTCAAAAAAACAACACGAACATCATTTGATATATCTTTTTTACGCAAAACGCGATTCACAGCCCGCAACGCCGCACGCCTATCGCCCTTTTGAATGGCGTTGGCAATTACAATTTTAACAGCAGGCACAAACAATGGATTTTTTTTTGCAATTTTTTCAATATTTTTAATATCCCCATTTTTTTCTGCGATTTTCATTTGCCCAAACAAATAAAGCGGGCTTTGTGGCGATATAGAATTAAAACTGGCTACATAATCACCGGCATTAAAGAAATAATATTGCCCCAGATAATAATTTACTGCATCTTTGTTCGCATCACCAGACACCAACGAAGCAAACTTTAACAGCATCAATGAAAAATCTGTAAACAACATTATTTGCGTATGAGAAATATTTTGAATCATGCTGAATGCCAGATTATTTTTATATCCATCATAATATGACCAATCTGGGATGTCTTTGTAATCTAAGACTATTGCCCCACCCGGCTTAGCCATAAAATCATTACGCAATATATCCATATCTTCAAACATTTCATGTTTTTTGTAAAACGACATTAAATACAGATAATCGTTTATATTCATAAAATCAGGATGAACATCTGCGAATTCTTTGGCGGCAGTATCTATATCATTGTTTAATACTGCAATCTGTCCACGAACAAACGCCTTCCACGAATCATTTGTTTTCAAAGTATTCAGATATTTAATGGCATCTTTGCTTTTTCCCTGATGCACAGATGAAAAAATACGCAATGGCGATAAAAACAAAGAATCATTTTTGCTATAACGCTTATAGACGGCCGCCCAATCGTCTTTTGCAAGTAATTTTGCATCGTAAATTAATCGCGATGACAAATCTTTTGAATCTTTTAAAAATTCAACATCATCTGGCATTTGACCACTCAAAAAAGCCGCCACCACCTTAGACTGTTTAACAACATCCATATCTTGGTTAACGTTTTGCAGCATTTTATTCGCAGATTCAAAATCATTGATATAAATCGCATGCTGCGCCGCCAAAAACGAACCATATTCAGAATCTGTCACAACTTCGTCTTGATAAAAACCATCAAAACTAAACGATTTTAATGTGTCAATACCCCGCCCTATGATGCAAGAGCAAAATATAACGGCAAAAATAAAAATTGTGCCTTTGTAAAAACTTTTCATATCTTTCATAGCAAGGTTATGTTAAAATAAAACTTATGGATAATAAAGAAAAATTTGTTAAATACGAAAAACTGCTGAAACAATGGTCGACCAAAATGAACCTTGTCGCCCCCAGCACGCTGTCTGACATTGAAAACAGACATTTCAAAGACAGTGCCCAACTGGCAGATTTTATTCCAAAAGATGTTAACATTATTGATTTGGGCAGTGGCGCCGGATTTCCTGGTGTTGTTTTGGCTATTTTGGGTTGGAACGTCACATGCATTGAATCAATTCAAAAAAAAGCCGGCTTTTTATCAGTTTTGAAACAAGAATTGGATCTGCCTAATTTAACCATAATAAACGATAGAATAGAGAGATATTTTGCAAAAATACCGGTCTTTTCTAAAAATTTCGTATTTACTGCGCGCGCATTTGCACCATTAATTAAGATTTTTGATTACACACACAAAACAAAATGCCGGCTTTTTTTACTAAAAGGCCGGGAAATTGAAAAAGAAATCACAATCGCAAAAACCAAATATAAATTTGATTATGAATTATACCCATCTAAGACTGGGGACGGCTATATCACAATTATCAAGAATCTGAAATAGCATTTATTTCATATGAAACTATATTTATCATTTTGATTTTACGATATTTTTTATTTTATATTGACTATTTTTTTATAATTTAATATTCTTGGCATTAATCAAGGGGAAGGTATCAAAACAATGGCAAAAATAATATCATTTGCGAATCAAAAAGGTGGTGTTGGCAAAACAACAACCGCTATAAATATTGCGGCTTCTTTGGCCGCTATAAAGAAGCGTGTTTTGTTGATTGATCTGGATTCTCAGGGAAATGCCGGCACGGGTTTAGGTTTTGTTCGCGCGTCGCACAAACAAAGTGTTTACGGTGTGTTAATGGGAACGGCGGGCATTATTGAAAACATTTTAACAACCGCGATACCAAATATGCATATTTTGCCTGCATCTGCAAAGTTGGCTGGCGCAGAATTAGATATGCTGGATATGGAATCACGCGAATATCGCCTGCGCGACGCATTAAAAGTCATAGACAATAATTATGATTATATTTTGATTGATTGCCCGCCTGCTCTGGGAATTTTAACAGTAAATGCCCTGTGCGCGTCTGATTATGTAATAATACCATTACAGTGTGAATTTTTTGCATTAGAAGGCGTCCAACAATTATTATCATCTATACGCGCGATTCAGCAGAATTGGAATCCGAAACTTGATATCTTAGGCATGGTTTTAACAATGTACGATAAAAAATTGGGCTTAACACGTGCCGTCGAAGAAGACGTTCGCAATACATTCGGTGACAAAGTATTCAAAACGGTTATTCCGCGCAACGTCCGCGTTTCAGAAGCGCCCAGTCATGGTAAACCCGCCCTGTTTTATGATTTTAAATCTACGGGCGCCCAGGCGTATTTACGTGTCGCAACCGAAGTTGTTAATGCATTGGAACAAAAGGAAGAAAAATGACATCTAAATTCTTAGGAAAATCTTTGGCACAATTAAATCAAGAAATGGGTCAAATTCCGGATATTTCCGTTTTAACTGGGGGTGAAAGGGTTGTCGTCAAACCGATTCCAATCGTACAAATAAGTCCAAATCCAGATCAGCCACGCAAAACTTTTTCTGAACACGAATTGCGTGAACTATCTGAATCAATCAAAGAAAAGGGCGTATTGGTTCCAATTATATTGCGCACAGTTCAAAACAAACCATATCTTTATGAAATCGTCGCAGGCGAACGCCGCTATCGTGCGGCTCAAATGGCCGGATTAAGCGAAATTCCAGCATTGGTAAAAAATCTGACGAATCAAAACGCTATGGAAATCGCATTAATAGAAAACGTTCAGCGCGAAAATTTGAACCCCATAGAAGAAGCCATGGGTTATGAAAATCTGATGAAAAAATGCGGATATTCTATGGCAGACGTATCAAAATTAATCGGCAAATCTGAAAGTTATATTCGCAATCTTATGCGTATAAATTCTCTGCCTGAATCAGTAAAAATTTTAGTTAAAAGCGGGGAATTGTCTGCATCACACGCCCGCACTATTGCGGTATCTGATAACCCCGAACAGATGGCGCACGACATTATAAACAATAAAATGTCGGTTGCAGATGCACAAAAACACGTCAAAGAATCAAATCGTTCTCAAAAAAGCCGGGCATTTACAAAAAATACTATGGACATGGAATATGTCACAAAAATCGAATCAAAATTGCAAAAATTTTTGAAAACACCGGTAAAATTGCATGAACGTCGGGGCGGAACGGGCGAAATAATAATAAAATTTGCAAATCGCATCCAAATGGAAGAATTAATCAAAAAATTATCAGAATAGGGGGCATATATGCTTGAAATCGGCGCCATTTACAGACATTATAAAAATCACCACGATTATCAAATAATCGCCGTCGGTAAGCATTCAGAAACATTGGAAGATTTAGTTATTTACAAAGCATTATATGAATCAGACGATTTTCCGATGGGTCAAATATGGTGTCGACCATTGAAAATGTGGCAAGAAAAAATAGATGGCAAACCCAGATTTGAAAAAATTTCAAAATAAAAAAATACCGGCATTTTTAACGAAAAAACCGGTATTTTTTATTTTATATAAATTCAAGAGCGCTCTGATTGTTGTTGCAAAATATCCCATTCTTGTTTCTTTTGCTGTGCCTGGTTCACCATTTCTTTGGCGCTTGTTAATTCTACTTTTTGGACAAAATTTATATAACAATCTGCCATTTTTTGCATTATCGCATCTCTTGCTGGGCGCGAACGAAATCGGACATAATAAATCGTTTCACCCGATTGTCCCCGCAAAGGACGCAACGCTTCGTCATGCATATTTGCGTATTCGCCAGTTATTGCCTTATATGCATCTGCCGAAACAAAAAATCCAAATTCTGCGACCCACGGACCATTAAACACCACACGAAAATCGACATCTTTTTTATCTGTATTTGTAATACGAACAGTGTTAATTATAAGCGGATGTTCCGCTATACTTACCATAGGCAAAGGTATTGCGGCCGATATTTTTTTATCAAAAAAATTTGTTACGACAAAATCAATCCACATTTTTTCTTCCATGGACATTTCTTTGCGCCCACCCAAGTCACCATACAAATACGCACCCTGCATAACATTACGTTCGGTTGCGTCACGTTCTGCGGCATTGACAATATCTTGTTTATCTGACATATAAAAACTCCTTTCGTTATTCATGGTTGAATTGTAGCACAAAATAATACAAAAATTAAAAATCTGCGCTATTAACAGCAAAACAAAAGACCACCAAATTGGTGGCCTTTTGTTTTATTAAATAATGGTATTTAAATTATTATTTAACAGTTGTTGTTGCGTTACGGTTAAACTTCCAAACGCTTTCGCCAGTCCCTTTGACCAATGGACGTTCTTTACCATAGGAAATAGTAGAGATACGGCGTGCGTCTATACCGTCGTTAACCAATACTTTCTTGGCCGCATTTGCACGACGTGCACCCAAAGCCAAGTTGTATTCTGTGGAACCACGTTCGTCGCAATTACCAGCAATCTGGATTTTTGTTTTTTCGTGGTGTTTCAAATACAAAGACTGACCCAACAGATTGTCGCGCGCATCCTTTGAAATTTCAGCAGAATTAAATGCAAAGTAAACACGTTGATCGTTTAAATCTGCAGGTTCAACAATACTGGACCCACCGCAAGCAGCCAACAGTCCAGCAACACCAGCCAATAAGGCAAAATTTTTTATTTTCATGAAAATACTCCCTTGAGTTTTTGTTGCTCAGGTTCTATTGTATATTAACATGTAGTAAAAATCAAGGAATAAAACATGGGACATTATGCATTACAAGATTTAAATATGGCTGGCGTTCAATGGGAATTATCTGAGGCACCATCATTATGTGATGCAAAAAAATCGCAAAACCAACAGATATCAACTAATACAACAAACAGAACAAATAACAAACCTGTTATAATACCCGCAGCGGCACCGATTACATTGGAAACGGTAAAATCTATGGTGGTGCGACCAAATGACATAGATTCGTTGATTCGCATGATAATGGAATTTAATCATCCTTTGCGTATGGGGGCTACAAATGTCGTGATGCCAAATATTGCTAAACATCCAAACGGGTTAGTTATAATCACAGACATGCCCAGCACAGATGATGATCTATCAGGAACGATTTTATCGGGAATGGCCGGGGAAATGATTGATAAAATGCTGTCGGCCATAGATATGTCACGCGATAATGTTTCTATTATTCCTTTGCTTTTTTGGCGCACCCCTGGTGGTCGCACACCAAATCGCGAAGAATTGGATTTAAATCGACCATTTGTCGATAAAATGATAGAAATGTTAAAACCGCGCTTGGTTGTCACATTGGGAACTTTGGCTGCAAACGAGATTGCAAAAACAAATTTAACATCAACCCATGGAAACGAAATTCAAAGTGATATGGGATATAAAATTGTTCCTATATATCATCCAAATTATTTAATATTAAAGCCCAGTGCAAAACGAGATGTTTGGGATGCGTTGCAAAACGTGCAAAAAATGTTGAAAAAACCTGAAAAATAGTTAATAATTCATATGCACTATTAAAAAGGAGCACGACAATTAAACCGACTAATAATAACAAAGCCCGCGATATGGGCCCACGTGTAAATGATAAAATTTTCGCAAAAACCGTCCAGGTTATAAGTAGTGACGGTCAAAATCTTGGCGTTATGGAAATTGCTAGCGCATTGAATATGGCATCTGATATGGGCATGGATTTGGTTGAAATTAATGCACAATCAACACCTATACTGGTCAAGATTATGGATTATGGCAAATACAAATATGAACAAAAAAAGCGCGCTAATGAGGCACGCAAAAAACAAAAAACTATCGAAATTCGCGAAGTTTGGGTCACGCCTGTAATTGAAGAAAACGATTTCAATGTTAAAATGAAAAAAGTTTTTGAATTTTTGGACGACGGAAATAAAGTAAAAATTGCAGTGATGACGCATGGTGATAAACGTGTTTTAGCGCGTACGCGGGACGCTGTTCCACAACTGTTCGAAAGAATAACAGAAATGATTGGGGACAGGGGGGTTGTAGAATCAAAATCTAAACCTGATGAAAGAACAAAATCAATGATTATTGCACCCGCAAAATAATTCTTGGGGGGCATATAAAACAAAACCGGCAAATGCCGGTTTTTTAATATATAAATTGTTGCAAATCTGGTTTTTATGCGGTATTGTAATTTGTGCAAAACAAAGGGTAAATATATGGAAACAAATAAACTTTCATTTGAAGAAGCATATAAACAATTAACTGAATTAGTGCAAAAAATGGAATCTGGCGAAATGCCATTGGCTGATTCTGTCGCTGCATACGAACAGGGGATTAAATTAAAGGCTTATTGTGAACAATTGTTAAAAGAGGCAGAATTAAAAATTGAAACATTAAAGGTTTCAAATACTGGGGAATAAAATGGCCGAAAAAAACAAACTTTCGCCGGTAATGCAACAATATGTCGACATGAAATCTGAAAATCCAGACGCGTTGTTGATGTTTCGTTTGGGCGATTTTTATGAGGCTTTTTTTGAAGATGCAAAAACGGTCAGTGAAACACTTAGTTTGGTTTTAACGCATCGTGGCACAGATGGTTTTGGCGCAGATGTTCCAATGTGCGGGATTCCGTGGCATGCGGCTGATAATTATTTTGGTCGACTGGTGCGTGCCGGGTTTAAGGTTGCCTTGGTTGAACAAATGGAAACCCCGCAACAGGCAAAACAGCGCGGGCATAAATTCATAGAGCGCAAAGTTATTCGTGTTTTGACCCCTGGCACCATTACTGATGAAAATTTGTTAACACCGAAAAATTCTAATTTTTTGGTATCTATTGTTCCAATATCTGGCGCCAGATTTGACATTGCAGGCTGTGATATTTCAACCGGTGAAATATTTGTTGGTGAATCAGATTCTATAATTGACGATATGATTCGCATTAATCCTGCTGAAATAATTTATCCCGAACAAAATGCAGAAAATGCGATAATAAAAAATTTACGTGAAATTTATAAAACAACACCTGTGTATGAAAAATTGTATTTACGTTCTGATATAAATTTAATCGTCACACACGTGTTTGGTGGGAATGTAAAGACTGACAATCGTGATAATATTTGTGCAACGACATTAATGGCGGGCTATTTATTTAACACCCAACGGGGCGCAAACATCACATTTCGAACACCATATAATTTTAAATCTGGACAACAATTATTAATTGATTCTGCCACGTGGAAAAGTTTAGAGATAGATGCCCCTATTAACGACGGTGGCACATGTTTGTTAGATGTAATTGATAAAACGCAAACGGCATCTGGGGCGCGAAAACTGCGTTCGTATTTACGAACTTTGCCTGGGGATATAGATATTATTTTATCCCGCCAAGAACACATTGGACATTTGATTTTGAATAAACCATTAATGGCAGAAATAAACTCTGTTTTATCACGTGTTCCCGATGTTAATCGCGCGATTTCAAGATTGCTGTCTGGGCGTGGTACCCCGCGCGATATGCGAAATGTGTCTGAATTCTTAATGATTTTAGATTTGATAAAAGATATCGGGGCAAAATTGGATTCTGGGTTATCTGAAAAGTTCCGCGATATAAACACACATGATAATTTTGCCAATGAATTGCAATCTGCTTTGAATGACGAATTGCCGACATTTTTCAGGGACGGCAACGTAATCAAAACTGGATTTAATCCGGCATTGGACAATATGCGTAATTTATCAAACGGTGCGATGGGAACGATTGCTGAATTACAGGCAAAATATATTGCTGAAACAAACATAAACACATTAAAAATAAAATTTAACAATATTTTAGGCTATTTCATAGAGGTTCCATCCGCACGTGCCGATGCATTAATGGCACCAGAATCTGGATTTATACACCGTCAAACGATGGCTGGAAATATGCGGTTCACAACATCTCAATTAATTGATTTAGATAATGATGTGCGCAACGCATCTGACAAGGCATCCGCCATAGAGGCAGAAATCGTAACCGAATTAATTGATAAAATAAAATCTGTTTCTGATGATTTGATGAATACGGCTGATTTGGTGGCTGATTTAGACGTATGGTTATCGTTGGCTACGTGCGCAGACTTATATTCTTGGGTTCGTCCAAATATAACAAATGGAACCGAATTTGATATTATCGGCGGACGTCATCCGGTTATAGAATTTGCTCTGCGTCAAAGGGGTGATAATTTTGTTAAAAACGATTGTAATTTAGATGACAAACCTGTGGCATTATTAACAGGACCAAATATGGCCGGCAAATCGACATATTTGCGTCAGAATGCGATTTTGGTCGTGTTGGCGCATCTGGGGTCATTTGTACCGGCAACATCTGCCACAATTGGAATCTGCGATCAATTATTCAGTCGTGTTGGTGCATCTGATAATTTGGCGGCAGGTCAATCTACATTTATGGTTGAAATGGTTGAAACCGCAAATATATTGAATCGCGCAACGAAAAAATCTTTCATAATATTTGATGAAATCGGTCGTGGCACATCAACATATGACGGTATGGCAATTGCCCAGGCAGTCTTGGAATATCTGAATACTCTTAAACCGCGAACTTTGTTTGCAACGCATTATCATGAATTAACTGGTTTAGTGGACAGTGAAAATCTGACCAGTGTTTCTTGTTTAACCATTGATGTTCGCGAACATAATAATGACATAGTATTTTTGCATAAAATTATCTCTGGGGTGGCAAATCGTTCCTATGGGATTGCAGTGGCAAAAATGGCGGGCATGCCCAAACATATCGTTGAACGCGCAGAACAGGTTTTAAATAATCTGGAAAATACAGATTTACCGGTAAAAACTAAAAATTCTGTGTCATCTGTTAAACCAATGGTTGAAGAAAAGAAACCTCAATCGCAATTATCTCTATTTGGATAAGAAAAAAATGGATGGAATTGTTATCTTGGACAAAGAGATTGGCGTGTTCAGCAGAACCGCCGGATTTCGCGTTGCGAAAATGTTTAATGAGCGAAAATTTGGTCATATCGGAACTTTGGACCCAATGGCCAGCGGTGTTTTACCGATTGCGATTGGGAACGCGACCAAGATGATACCTTTCATCGAAGAGCATAATCAAAATTACAAAGAATATCTGTTTGGAATAAAGTTTGGAATTGAAACTGATTCTTTGGATATTACCGGTAAAATCATCAAAAAGGCCGGTAAAACACCCAGTGAATCCGATATAAAAAATGCGTGTGAAAAATTAATCGGTGACATAAATCAAATTCCACCGGTGTTTTCTGCGGTGCATGTAAATGGCAAGCGCGCATATGAATTGGCTCGCAGTGGTCAAGAAATCGATATGAAACCACGCCCAGTAACCATATATAAATTGGAATATACCGGTAAAAACGGTGATGAATATAATTTTAAGGTTGCATGTTCACGCGGAACATATGTCCGCGCAATTGTTCGTGACATTTCAAACCTGTGTGGAACGATTGGGACAACAACATATATACGCCGAACGATAACAAACGGATTTGACATAAAAAATTCTGTAAAACTTGATTTTTTGGAAAATCTGGTTAATAATAACGTGGCTATCAAAAAATATTTGATGGCGCCCGATTTTGCGCTGGGGGACATTCCGGTAATAAATCTGGGGTGTGAAGATGCTAAATTATATAAAAATGGCGGCTTCATAAAAACCGACGAAACGGACGGTTTACGGCGCGTTTATTCTGGTGAAACATTTATCGGAATAGGGCGCATTCAAAACGGTCAGATTCGTCCACAAAGAACAATGTAAAAAACCAAAAGGGAAACATAATGTCCATAACAAAAGAAAAGAAAATCGAATTGGTTGCTGCGTTTAAAACGACCGATCGTGATAATGGTGGTTCTGCTGCATCTCAGGTTGCTGTTTTAACAGAACGTATCCGTAATTTGACAGAACATATGAAAACGAATCACAAGGACGAACATTCCAAACGTGGTTTGTTATTGATGGTTAATCGCCGTAAGAAATTATTGGCATACATCAAAAAACATAATGTTGCTGAATACGAAGATTTGATTAAGAAATTGGGTCTGCGTAAATAGTTAAAAACCGGCAAATGCCGGTTTTTTTATTCATATCGTAAACTGTCAATTGGATTTAATTTAGCGGCACGAAACGCAGGCATAACTCCAGACGCCAAACCAACAATAACGGCAACTGATACTGATAAAATAACCGGCCAAATACTGAACGGAACATTGTATTTCAAAATAAATCGCCCGATGCCTTGGGATAAACCTACGCCAAAAACCAATCCAAACATAGACCCAATAAACGATATCAAAACAGATTCAGATAAAAATTGGATTATTATTATACGTTCACGTGCGCCGACGGCTTTGCGAATACCTATTTCGCGTGTGCGTTCGACAACTGAAACCAACATCATATTCATAATGCCAATCGAACCAACCAATAATGACACCGCTGCAATCGCAATCAACAGTAATTTCAAATAGCCCGTCACAGTATCCATTGTTTCCATAATTTGTTTCATATCTGTAATTTGAAAATCATCTTCATCGCCATCTTTGATACGATGTCGTTGACGCAACAGGGCGCTGATTTGGTCGGTCACAACTGCATTATCTGCGTCTTGGTATATTTTTAATGCGACCATTGTCACAGAATCAGGAAATGGCGATCCTTGTAATCGTTTTTTTAGTGTCGTAATCGGAATAATTATCATATCATCTTGGGAACCAAATGACGAATCACCGCGTGCCTTCATTACACCTATGACAACAAATGGCATATTTTGAATACGAATAATTTCTCCAACTGGATTATCTGGCAAACCTAATTCGCGCGCCGTATCTGGCCCAATCACTGCATATGTAGATGCATTTTTTACCGCGGTCATATCAAAAAAAGTTCCGTGTGTCATTTCAATGTCTTGGATAACTGTGTAATCTGGATGCGCCCCCAGCATCATTGTTGACCAATTTTTGTTTCCATATATTACCTGGGCAGAACCACTTTGTGCCGGCGTAATAGACATAACATCCGGCAATTTTTGTATTTGTTCTGCATCTTGGATTGTCAAAGTATTTCTGTTTCCAGAACGAATTCCACCACGACGCGCAGCACCTGCACGAATAACTATGGTATTTGTCCCAAGGGACGAAAATTGGTCTGTAATTGATAATTGAACGGTTTCTCCAACTGCGACCATTATTACAACCGCCATAACACCGATAATAATCCCCAACACCGTTAAAAACGAACGCAATTTATTACCGCTGATTGACAGCCAAGATTCTTTTAATATATCACCCAAAGTCATTTATGCGATTCCTTTTGTGATTTTAATAACACCGTTTCATTTTTAGGCACCGCACCGTCATACGTAATACGACCATCATAAATGTGTATTACGCGCTTTGCATATTGTGCAATGTCAAATTCATGTGTAATTATTACTATGGTTATGCCCATATCTGTGTTCAATTTCTTAAAAAATTTTAAGATTTCATTTCCCATTTTTGAATCCAAAGAACCTGTCGGTTCATCTGCCAGAATTAATTTAGGATTCCCCGATAATGCACGCGCAATCGCAACACGCTGTTTCATTCCACCTGATAATTGTGTTGGCAAATAAGATTCAAAATTTTCCAGCCCAACCAATTTTAACATTTCACGTGCGCGGCGGATTCTGTCGTTTACATCAATTCCCCGATACATTAATGGTAACATAACATTGTCCAAAATATTGCGTTTTGGTAATAAATTAAAATTTTGAAAAACAAATCCGATATATTCATTACGAATTGTTGCTAAATCATCAGGGGACAATGTTGTAATATCTTTGCCATATAATTCGTATGTCCCAGATGTGGCGGAATCTAAGGCGCCAATAATGTTCATACACGTTGATTTTCCAGAACCAGACGGCCCCATAATCGCAACAAATTCACCACTTTGAATCGTAAAAGATATATCAAATAAAACCTGTTGTTCGCCACCTATTTCCAACGGGAAAATTTTACAAATTTTTTTCAAATTAATTATGTTTACCTGGTTTGTCATATCAATTACATTCGTGGACCGCGCATAGTGCTTTTGTTTGTTGAAATTTGACCTGTGAATCCGATGATTAATTTGTCATTATTTTTGATATCGTCCGAAATAATTTGTGTTTCTGTTGGCGTGGTCAGACCTTTTTTATACGGCACAAAAACTATATTGTTATCACGTTTTATAGCTAAATGGGTTTGCGGTGTTATATTATCAGGAACATTATCAATAATGTTCTTGTATGAACGAATCAACAAACCTGAATTTTTCGTTTTCCATATATCTTTGGCATCGGCAACAACCACTGTCACAAATGCGGTCATCCCTGGCATAAGGCGCAAATCAGAATTATCAACATCAATCACAACTGTGTATACCACAACATTTGACACAGTTGTCGGCGACAAACGTATTTGATTTACCGTTCCATTAAATGTCTGATTTGGATACGCATCAACAGTGAAAGTCACATTTTGCCCCTGTTTTATCATGCCGATGTCCGCTTCGGATACAGCGGTTTCAATCTGCATTTTTGATAAATCTTCGGCTATTTCAAAAAGGTCAGGCGTTTGAAATGATGCCGCCACAGTTTGACCCTTGTCCACTTTACGCGAAATAACCGTGCCATCTACGGGCGAAGTGATTGTGGCATATCCCAAATTTGTGACCGCACGATCGTATGAATATTGCGCTTTGTTAACTGATTGTTTTGCCTGTTCGTATGTTGTTTGAGATTTTTCCATTTCTGCACGCGATATAAAACCATCCGTATATAACATTTTATTTCTTTTGTATTCGCTTTCAGAATATTTCAATTCAGATTTTGCAGAATCTAATGACGCCTTGGCTTCGTCCACAGATGATTTCAACACAGACGGTTCAATCGTTAATAAAATATCTCCTTTGTTCACATGTGAATTATAATCAACAAAAATTTCGTCTATGGTGCCAGAAACTTGAGACCCAACATTTACAGTATTCACAGGCTGAATTTCACCTGTGGCAGTCACAGTTTGTGTTATATCCCCACGTGTAATATCTATTGTGATATAGTTCTTCTTTTTCTTGGCTCGCCCCCCGATAATTAGCCATGTAACCACAACACATAGCGCGATTAATAAAATCCACCATTTTTTACGCCAAATCCATTTGGCTAAATTTTTATACCATGGATTTTGTTTATTTTTGATTTCCATTACTATCGTTCCTTAATCCTGATTTAACATCACCGATTGCCAGCGCAACCGCCGCCCGTTTTACAAACAAATCATATTTGGCATTAATGTTCTGTTTTCGCGCATCAACTAATTCAGACTGCACAGTTTGCCAATCCAACATAGTTGCACGCCCGACACGATACATACCTGATGTCACACGTTCACTTTCTATGGCGGACTTCAAAAGGGTTTGTGTTTGATTCAAAACAGTTTTTGCGGTTTTATAATTTTGATATGCGCTGAATACGTCTAACATCGCATTGTTCGAAACACTGTGTTCCAAATTTTTTGCGTTTTCATAATCTGCATTTGCGGCACGTGCATTATAAAAATTTGAAAATCCAGTAAATATCGGCATTGATACAGACACACCAAATTTACCACTGACCTTGGCAGACATATTATCAAACATTCCACCGATCGTTTTATCATTAACGGTTGCAGTGCCATTTATGGAAAAAGCCGGTAAATTCTTTAAAAAAGCACTATTTTTACGATGTCTGGCAGCGATGGTTTGCGCATTTGCTTTTAATAAATCAGGTCTTTTCTTTTGTGCGATAGAAATTAATTCATTTATATTTTCAATTTCTGTATCAGAACCGAAATTTGCCGGCATATCCTTGATTTTTATATCTTGATCCGCAGGAAAAGAAAGACTGTTCAAAAGTGTCCCTTTGGCTATTTCTCGATTATTTTTTGAACGTTCTAACGATAATTGCGATGACGCCAATGTTGTATCGGCTTTATAAACATCGGCTTTGGCGACCGCACCTGCCTTGTATTTTTTATCTGCGACATTCTTGGCCGTCTGGGCCACGATAAGCGCGGATTTTGCGGCGTCTACATCCGCATCTGCAATCAAAAGCGCATAATAAGCGCCTATCAAAGAATACACATAATTTTGAATTGTTTCATCATAATCAAATCCTGTTGCGCGATATAATGCCAATGTTTCTGCAAAATCAGATTCTCGTTTGCCGAAATCAAATATTAAATACGATGCAGAAATTGATGCGCTGTAATCCCAATCTTCGTGTTGCGTGTGGGAACGTTGTGCACCTGCATTTCCGGAAAAGGCCGGTAAATACACAGAATGTGCCGCATTTTTTGTGAATCTGGCGGATTGCAAAGCCATATATGCCGCTGCGGTTTGTGGGTTTCGACATAATCCAATATCAATAACATTTTGCAGTGTCATTTCATAGTTTGGGACGTGCCGCATGGTTGCACAATCTGAATCAGCAAAAACGCTTAATGGAAAACACGCTAAAAATACGATTATTTTTTTCATATCTCTTTCTTTCTGTTTTTTTATAAACAATACATGTTTTTACAGACAAAAAGTATCGGAACGAATTCCAATTTTGTCCTATTAAACGAATCGAAATTTTTATGTTGAAATCTATTTATTTTTTGCCTAAGATGGCTTTACGTGAACAAGGCCAGGTGGCAGAGTGGTTATGCAGAGGACTGCAAATCCTTGGATGCCGGTTCGATTCCGACCCTGGCCTCCACATGTTTTGAATTAAAATGATAAATCAAATCACAATTACCAATTTCAGAAATCACGTATCATCCAGAATTAAAACCGATGGCTGTAAGAATATTATAATTACCGGATTAAACGGTGCAGGAAAAACCGCTATCTTAGAGGCCGTATCATTATTGTCTGGCGAACGCGGATTACGTGGTGTTGAAACACAAACATTGGCTAGATTTGATGGCGACGGTGGATTTTCTGTGTTCGCGACAACTGATGACGAATCAGATATATGTGTATTTTTAAATCAAAACGAATTAAACCGACATGCAAAAATAGATAATGAAAATGTGGCTTTGTCTGAATTAGCAAAAAAATTGCGCATTGTTTGGTTAACCCCACGCGAAGACAGAATCTTTGTTGAATCTGCATCTGAAAGACGAACATTTTTTGACCATTTGGTATCAAGTTTTGACCCATCGCACATCGGGCGTATTTCACGTCTTAATAAATTATTATCTGAACGTGGTGGGGCATTAAAATCAAATGCGGACGACAAATGGCTGGACGCGATTGATAATCAAATTGCATCTACGTCTATTGCGATTGGGGCAGGGCGCATACGATATGCATCCGAATTAAATTATTTCTTTTCTTCGGGCGCAGTATCTGTTGACGGCATGATAGAAAGATTGATTCTGGACGAAACATTAATAAATGCCGAGAAAATTTATTTTGAATATTTACAAAACAATCGAAATTTGGTTGGCGATAAAATGGTTATTGATGGCGCACATAAATCTGATTTTGGCGTGTTTAATAATATCTTAAAATTACCGGCAAATATAACCAGCACGGGGCAACAGAAAAAGATTTTAATCGATTTAATTTTGGCACACGCAAAATTAATTCATATAAAAACCGGCAAAAAGCCTTTGATTTTACTGGACGAAGCGGCGGCACATCTTGACGATGATGCACGTGAAAAATTGTTTTCAGAATTAAATACATCAAATGCCCAGGTTTGGGCTACGGGTCTGGATAAAAATGTTTTCAAAAATATTCCTGATGCTTTATTTGTCACTTGCCAAGATGGTAAAATAAGTAATATAGTTGTCGGTAAGGAAATACAAAATGCATAAAATAAATTACCAAGAATTATTAGATAACGCATTAAAATCTGTTGTCAAAGAGGCGTTAATTTACGCTCAATTTAACGGGTTGGGGGACGATGCCGGATTTTTTATCACATTCAAAACACGCGATCCGGGTGTTGTGTTGCCCGATTTTTTACGTATGCGATATCCTGATTTAATGACGATTGTATTGCAATATTCATATAACAATTTGAATGTATCTGATAAAGAATTCGGTGTTCAGTTGACTTTTGATGGACGTCCATTTTTTATTCGGGTCCCATTTTCAGCGTTGGTTGAATTCAAAGATCCATCAACTGAATTTATGTTGTCGTTTCATCCAAAACAATCGTCCGCTAATTCGGAAACAAATATTGAATTACCATTGGATGACAAGGCAAATACTGTTCCCGATGATAAACGCGTTGTATCTTTGGATGAATTCAGAAAGAAAAGAAATTCATAAAAAACCGGCAATTGCCGGTTTTTTTAATTTATTCTGCGTCTGATGTTTGTTCCGATACATCATTTTGTGGCACATCATTATTCAAAAAACTTTCCAGCCAATGATTATCTGTTTTTAATTGGCGAACATCAGAATTTTCCAACAATCTTTTTTGAAGTGGGATTGTTGTTTTGATACCTTGGATTGTAAATTCGTCCAATGCACGCTGGGCACGCATGATACACGCAGGTCGCGATTGTGCATGCACAACCAGTTTTGCAATCATTGAATCATACATCGCAGGTATTGTATATCCCGTATATGCCGCAGAATCGACCCGTACACCCATTCCACCAGAGGGCGCATACAACGTTATTGTCCCAGGGTTTGGAACAAAATTTTCAGGATCTTCGGCATTTATACGAAATTCAATTGCATGCCCGTGTGGAACCAGACTTGCCTGGGTATAACCTAATTTTTCACCAGCGGCGATTCTTATCTGTTCGCGCACCAAATCGATGCCATAGACCATTTCTGTGACCGGGTGTTCAACCTGTAATCGCGTATTCATTTCCAAGAAATAAAATTTGCCATCTTCGAACATGAATTCAAAAGTCCCAGCATTTGTATATTTCATTTTCTTGGCCGCACTCTTGCAGATTTCAATCATATCATCGCGTTGTTTTTGGGTCAAAACGGCCGCAGGACATTCTTCCATAACCTTTTGATTTTTTCTTTGCAGTGAACAATCACGTTCGCCGAAAATCACGACGTTGCCATGTTTGTCGCCCAAAACCTGAAATTCAATATGGCGTGGATGCAACAGTAATTTTTCCATATATAACGTGTCATCACCAAATGCAGATTTTGATTCAGCACGAACCAACGGATACGCTTCGCGTAATTCGTTTGCATTATGCACAGCACGCATACCACGGCCACCGCCACCAGCCGCAGCCTTAATCATCACAGGATATCCGATTTTATCCGCCCAAACCAATGCGTCATCAATGTTTTTAATTGCACCGTCACTGCCTGGAACGACAGGCAATCCACATTTTATTGCGGTCTGTTTTGCGTTAACTTTGTCACCCATTTTGCGAATCATTGCGGCATCAGGCCCAATCCAGACAAGGCCGTGTTGTTCAACCTTGTCAACGAAATCAGCACGTTCCGACAAAAATCCATATCCAGGATGTATTGCATCTGCATTGGTCAACAATGCCGCCGTCAAAATCGCAGATTCATTCAAATAAGATTCCGCACTTTGCGCCGGACCAATACACACAGATTCATCCGCCAATTTAACATGCATAGCGTCCCTGTCCGCAGTAGAATAAACCGCAACAGTTCGTATTCCCATATCGCGACATGCGCGAATAATTCGCAGTGCAATTTCACCACGATTCGCGATTAAAACTTTCTTGATTTGTGGCATGATAAAAACCTATTCAATTACAACAATTGGTGTATCAAATTCAACCGCAGCGCCGTCTGAAACCAATATTTCTTTGACCACACCATCAACATCAGATTTGATCGGATTAAATGTCTTCATTGCTTCGACCAATGCGACCGTATCACCAACCTTAACCGTGTCGCCAACATTAACAAAAGGTGCCGCCCCCGGTTCAGGTGCCAAATAAGCAACACCGACCATTGGCGATTTCAGCGCATGTCCAGATATTGCACATTCACCACAATTTTTCTGCTGTTGTGCGACAAAGCCAACGGGTGCCGCCACAGTTTGTTGTTTTGATAAATGAATATGTTTACGATATAAACCCAATAACAGTTGACGTTCTAAATCTAATTCAGTTATGCCCATTTCATCCATTAATTTGGACATATTTTCAACTGTTGCTCTGAAAGATGTCATAATTATAAATCCTTTTTATTGTATATGTATAATACATAAATTTTACCATAATGTTTTGCTATGTCAAGATATCACGGCACAGGATCGTATCCGCAACCGCCACCTGGGCGGCATCGTAAAATTCGCCGACAACCCATCAAAATCCCACGTATTACGCCATATTTTTCAATGGCCTGACGGGTATATTCGCTGCACGTTGGGACAAAACGACACGCCGCACGCCCGCCAATAAACGGCGATATACAGATTTGATAACCGCGCACCAGCGCACATCCAAATCGGGTAAAAAAACTATTTTTTTTCATTTTTAAATTTATACATTCTGGCGATTTTTTTCAAAACCTTGGTCATAAATTTGCGTCCTTGGTCACGCGTTGCATCAAACACTTTGTCATTTACGATAAAGACATAATCAAAATCGTCAATCATTAAATGTTCACTGTTTGCAATCCAATCCCGCAATAATCGTTTTGCGCGATTTCTTTGTACTGCCAATTTGAAATTGCGTTTAGTTACAATAATACCATATCGCGGGTTTTCAGGATACTTTGCCAGCTTGGTCCTGACGATAAAACATTCAGCCCGTGCAAAAATACCATCACGCGGCGTCAAAAAATCATTATGATTACGTATAGTTTTTCGTTTCATGTCGAATATCATAGCAAAATATATTGATTTTCAAATAAAAAAACAAAATTTATTTCCTTGGGCACTTGATTTTTTCAAGACCTGTTTTATAATGCGAAAAAACGAAGCCAAAGGAACGTATATATGTATAATTGGTTATTGAAATTTTTCTCTTCAGATATGGCGATTGACTTAGGAACTGCAAACACTTTGATTTACGTCAAGGGTCGCGGTGTTGTTTTAAACGAACCATCTGTTGTCGCTGTGGCAGAAAATAGACTTTTGGGACGCAAAGAAATTTTGGCCGTCGGGACTGAGGCAAAACAGATGTTCGGCCGAACACCGGGGACTATTTCTGCGGTGCGTCCATTGCGTGACGGTGTTATCGCTGATTTTGAAGTCGCCGAAGAAATGATTAAATACTTTATTCGCAAAGTGCACCAGAAAAATCCTTTGGCGGCACCTTTGATTATTATATGCGTGCCATCGTGCGCAACCCAGGTGGAACGTCGTGCTATTCAAGAGGCGGCAGATGCGGCAGGTGCGCGCAAGGTGTATATTGTCGAAGAATCAACGGCGGCGGCTATTGGTGCGGGTTTGCCGGTTGATAAACCTTTGGGTTCTATGGTTTTGGATATTGGTGGTGGAACAACTGAGGTTGCAGTTATGTCGTTGGGCGGAATTGTGTATTCTAACGCTGTGCGTACTGCGGGCGACCAGATGGACGAAGATATTATTGAATATGTTCGCAAGAACAAAAATTTATTGATTGGTGAAAATACTGCCGAAGAAATTAAAAAGAAAATTGGGACTGCCATTATGCCAAAAGACAAGACCAATGAATTAACTATGAAAATCAAGGGGCGCGATTTAATGTCTGGAACACCACGCGAAACAATCGTGACTGAATCCCAGATTGCAACAGCGTTGGCACAAACTGTGAACAAAATTGTAAATACTGTGCATTTGGCGTTGGAATCTACGCCACCTGAATTGTCGGCTGATATCGCTGATTTGGGTATCGCGATGACCGGCGGTGGTTCATTGTTGCGCGGATTGGATGCTGCGATACGCGCTGCAACGGGATTACCGGCATTCTTGGTTGATAATCCAATGGCGTGTGTCGCGATGGGCAGCGGCAAAATGTTGTCTAATATTGATAAAAGCAAACACATTTTACAAACGATGTATTAAAGATATATTTTTTGGAAAAGACCGGCATTTTGCCGGTTTTTTTATTTTATATAAATAAAGGAACAAGAAAATATTGTGTTTTTATTTGCAAATCCAAAATTAGTTGTTATAATACCTGGGCTTTGGGTGGTTAGCTCAGTTGGTTAGAGCGTTACGTTGACATCGTAAAGGTCGTTGGTTCGAGTCCAATACCACCCACCACGGATTTTCGTTATTGCGCGCAGGGCGTACAATTAAGAAAATTCAGTGTCCCGCCGCCGCACAATCAATTCTTGGAAACAAATTTCAATTTTTGAGAACGGCGAAGGCGGACAGAAAGTACACTGGCTAAAAAAAACAGATAAAAAATGAAACGAATGCAAATTTAATTTTAATCACAAAATAAACGGGATTCAGTTGGACGCCCCGTTTGCGTCCATTTTTTATAAAAAACCAAGGGATAAAATACAATGGGACAAAAATATCTTATTACTTCCGCTCTGCCATATGTGAATAATCAATTACATATCGGGCATTTAATTGGCTGTCTGTTGCCCAGTGATGTGTATGCACGTTTTTGTCGTGCGATGGGTCGCGATGTGCTTTATATTGGTGGTTCTGATGAACACGGGACAACGTCTGAAATTGGTGCCGCACGGGAAAATATGCCAGTGGAAGAATATGTTGAAAAATATCGTGCAAAACATCTGGATGCTGTGCGCGATTTCAATTTGTCTTTTGATTTATATGGTCGCACCCATACGAAACAGCACGAAAAATTAATTCATGAATTGTTTTCGCGCCTGGATTCTTTGGGAATGATAGAAGAACGCGCATCTATGCAGCCTTATTCTGTAAATGAAGAAAAATTCTTAGCAGACCGATATGTTATCGGAACATGCCCAAAATGTGGTTATGAAAAAGCGTATGGAAACGAATGTGAAAAATGTGGTGCTTCGTTGGATCCTGATGATTTAATCAATCCACATAGTGCGATTGACCCAACGTCCCCAGTTGAAATGCGAGAAACAAAACATTTGTATTTCAAATTAAGCAAAATGCAAAACAAACTGCGTGATTGGATTAATTCGCGTGTTGGTTGGCCTAAAACCGCAATTACAATCGCAAATAAATGGTTGGACGAAGGTTTGCGCGACAACCCTATTACCCGTGATTTGAAATGGGGAATACCTGTAAACAAACCAGGATACGAAAACAAAGTTTTCTATGTTTGGTTTGATGCACCATGGGGTTATGTTTCTATATCACAAATTGCAAATCCGGATTGGGCATCATGGTGGAAAAATCCAGACTGTCATTATACGCAATTTATGGCCAAAGATAACGTGTCTTTCCATTCTGTGTTTTTCCCAGCCCAAGAATTAGCGATGGACGACAATTGGAAAACTGTTGATGTATTAAAAGGACAAAACTTTTTGAATTTCAATGGTGCAAAAATTTCAAAAACAACCGGTAATGGGATATTTTTGGACGATGCATTAAATATTGCACCAAGCGATTGTTGGCGCTATGCATTATTGGCGTCGGCACCAGAAACAGATGATACAGATTTCACAATGACACGGTTTGTTGAAATCGTAAACAAAGATTTGAACGGTTTATTGGGCAATTTTGTATCGCGTGTTTGCAAATTAAGTGCTAAAAATTTTGGCGAAATTGTACCGAACGGAACAGAAATTGATTCTGAATTGGCGGCTAAGATAAATGAAAAATTAGACGAATTAACAAACGCTTTGGAAAAATGCGAATTCAGAAAATCTATTGTCGCATTACGTGAAATTTATGGCATTGCAAATGAATATATGACTATCAAAGAACCATGGGCTTTGGTTAAAAATGGTGATTTGGCAACGGCAGGTGCTGTGTTGAACGAATGTTTCCAATTAATCGATTTGTTTGCACGTGTGTCATCTCCGTTTATACCTGATGCAGCGACAAAAATCCAAAATATTTTTGAAACACAGCATGATTTATCGTGGCCAACAAAATATGAACACAGAATTGCGAACGGGGAGGGTTTCACAGTTCCTGAAAATCTGTTTAATAGGCTTGAATTAGACGCAGAATGATGCTATGTTTTACCCGCGCAGCAGAGAATGTGAAAAAAAATAAAAAAGGAAAAAATATGAATTTGGCATCAACAGTAGTTTTTACATTCAATGGTGATGGTTTGGCGGCACCTGTGCATCAGGTCGAAGATTTTCAAGATTTCAGAAACAAATTCCATCAATATTATGAATCATTATCTGATATTATACCTGACATTGTGCAAATACAACGTTCTGTGTATATTATTGAAGATGTTAGTGATATCAGACCTGCGATTAAGGCAAAAATTAACGGTGGAACATTTACATTTATTGTGGCTGATAAATTATATTATCCAAAGGATGTTCGTGAATATTTAATGAAAGAATACGGCGAAACTTTGGGGTTTGAAAACTGGTCTGTTTCTGAGGAAACACCCGTGCTGTTCAATGGTGTGCATGAATATGAAAGTCGGCCTTTGCGTGATACAGAAACTGGTCAATTACGGACTATATCAACAAAATCTGTGATGTGTCGTTCATTAAATAAAAACGACAGAGTTTTAGATAAAAATCTTAATATGATGTGGCCGCGCAAGGGTAAAATTCCGCCCCAGTTAATAAGTTTTTTTAATCAAAAACATGAACGTATTCGTACAAAATAAACATGTCAGATAAAATTAAACTTGTTTTAATGTCTTGTTGTGCGCCGTGTTCTTGCGGCGCAATTAAACAAGTTCTGGACGGCGCAATTCCTGATGTTGATGATTTTATTGTTATGTTTTTTAATCCAAATATTTTCCCAATGGACGAATATCAAAAACGCTTAAACGAACAAATAAAATACTGCGAAAAATTAGGCGTAAAATATATTGTTGGTGATTATAATCACGATGAATGGCGTGAACATGTGCGCGGACTGGAAAATGAACCGGAATGCGGCGTACGATGCAGCAAATGTTTTGCGTATCGTTTTTGTTTTGCACGCGATTGGGCGATAAAAAATGGTTTTAATGCTATCGCTTCTGTGTTTGGCGTTTCACGCCACAAAGACCAATCCCAGGTGGATGCTGCCGCCGAACAATCATGTGGCGATATAAAATATTTACCTATTAAATGGGATGAAAATTTACGTCAAGATATCAATCATAAATCTGATTTTTATCGTCAAAATTATTGCGGTTGTGAATTTTCTGTGCGTAAATAAAAAACGCATAAAAATTTGATTTTTGCTTTTAATTTTCTATAATTTTATTAAACAAATAAAAAAGGACAAATATGTCATCTATATTCATTTTCCCAGGTCAGGGTTCTCAAAGTGTTGGCATGGGACACGAATTGTATGAAAATAACGCGGATGCGCGTGCTGTATTTGACGAAGTTGATGATGCGTTGGGCGAAAAATTATCAGATATTATTTTCAACGGATCAATGGAAGATTTAACTTTGACTCGTAATGTCCAGCCTGCAATTATGGCGACATCTATTGCTATGTTGCGTGCATCAAAATTACCTTTGACTCAATATGTTGCCGGCCATTCATTGGGTGAATATACGGCACTCTGTGCAGCAGGCGCAATATCTTTACGGGATACGGCGCGCCTTTTGCGATTGCGCGGTGATGCAATGCAACGCGCGGTGCCTGTGGGACATGGATTAACAGCCGTTATTTTGGGTCTGGATATTGATGTTGTTCGTGACATTTGCACAAAAACAGATTGTGATATTGCAAATGATAATACGCCGGGCCAGGTGGTAATTTCTGGGGCAAAAGACATTGTTGAAAAAACATTAGAAATTGCAAAAGATGCCGGCGCAAAACGTGCTATGCCTTTGGCGTTATCTGTGCCAGTTCATTGTCGGATTCAGCAACCTGCGGCGGACGAAATGCGTGATGCATTGGCAAATACTGAAATTAAAACACCAATTGCACCATTGATTTCAAACAAGACCTGCACACCGATATCTGATCCAGATGAAATTCGTGCAGCCTTGGTTTATCAAATGACACACGGTGTTCGTTGGCGCGAAAGTGTACTGGCTATGATGGCCATGGGAATAAATGAAACAGTTGAAATCGGACCAGGCGCTGTGTTGACTGGATTAACCAAACGCATTTGTCCAGATATGAACGCGAATAAATTAGAGGTGTAAAATATGCAAAATCTTATTTATAAAACAGGCAGAGGAACCGATATCACAGCTGCCGCAAACAATGCTGTTTCTTTGGCGAAAAAGCAAAAGAAAAATATCATATTTGTATATAACGATATAATGATTAACGTAAATCACCGCACAACAACACGTGGTGTAATTAATGGTTTTTTCGCATTGGCTGTTAACGATAAAGTCAGAAACTAAATATTGACAATGTTTGTTTTTGTGCTATATATACACATATAGAACAAAAAGGTGATCAATATGTTAAACGGAAAAAACTTAGGTCTTGTTTCATATGTAAAGGTTATAGAAGACAAAGGTAAAACAAAGATTGGGCACGCATGGGCAACAAAAAAACGTGCAAGATTCGTTCCAAACGAAGGAACCAACATTGACAGCGCCGCCCAGGCAATATTGGAAATTATTAATACATACAATATTCCTGTTACAATGCGTTTTAATTCTGTCAAAGTCAAAGTGCAAAATGACAAACAGGCGACAGTTCAAAAAATCAAAGATATATATTTTGATCTGTCCAGATAAACAAAAAATATGGGGGGATATAAGATGTTCGATTTATCAAACAAAGTTGTTTTAATTACTGGCGCAACCGGTGGTATCGGCGGTGTTATTGCAAAGCAAATGAAATCTGCAGGCGCAACAGTTGTTGTGACTGGGCGTAATGTGGATAAATTAAATTCTGAATTTGATGATGGGTTTATTAAAATAGCATCTGATTTGGCAGCCGATGGCGCAACTGAAAAATTGATAAGCGATACGATTGAACGCGCTGGACGAATTGATGTTTTAATAAATAACGCCGGTATCACAGCAGACACATTGATGATGCGTATGACAGATGAACAATTTGATAACGTGATAAATACTAATTTACGTGCATGTTTCAAAATGTGCCGTGCGGCAATAATGCCTATGATGAAACAAAGATTTGGTCGCATTATAAATATGGCTTCTATTGTTGGTGTTGTTGGTGGTCCGGGACAAACAAACTACGCGGCGTCAAAGGGCGGTATGATTGCTATGACAAAATCTATCGCAGCGGAAGTGGCATCGCGCGGAATTACTGCAAATGCGATTGCACCTGGTTTCATTAAAACACCTATGACTGATGTTTTACCAGAAGAATTAAAGAAAAATTATTTGTCACAAATACCTGCGGGACGTTTTGGCGAACCAATTGATATTGCAAATGTGTGTGTTTTCTTGGCATCTGACGAAGCATCATACATTAATGGTCAAACAATCCATGTAAATGGCGGAATGGGTCGGTTTTAATGTCTGAATTTGATGTGATTGTTATTGGTGGTGGACATGCAGGCACAGAAGCAGCGGCGGCATCTGCGCGTCGTGGCGCAAAGACGCTTTTGTTAACCATGCGCGAATCAGATATTGGCGCGATGTCTTGCAATCCGTCTATTGGGGGGCCCGGTAAATCACAAATGGTATCTGAAATGGCGGCAATGGGTGGTGTTATGCCAACCGCGGCGGATTCGTCTGGAATTCATTGGCGAACATTAAATGCAACCCACGGCGCGGCGACCCAGGCATTGCGCGCACAAATTGACCGCAATTTTTATCACGATAATGTGATGAAAATTTTGGAAAATACCGGTAATTTAACGATTATTTTTGAAAAAGTGAATGATTTAGATCTGGATAAAAAATCGGTAAATAACAAATATTTTGCAAAATCTGTTGTGTTAACAACTGGGACTTTCCTTGGTGGGTTGGTCACACGTGGGAACGAAAAAGTAGAATCCGGACGATTGATGGATGATGGCAAATACCAAGAAAATGATTCATATATATCAAAAATTTTAGAAAAGGCCGGATTTGAACTATTACGATTAAAGACTGGAACACCTGCACGCATCTATCGTGACAGTATTGATTTCAGTGTCTGCGAAGAACAACCTGGCGACAATCCGCACGATTGGTTTTGCCTGGGTGACGATAATAACAAATACAATACAAAATGTTTTATCACGCATACAAACGCAAAAACACACGAAATTATCCGTCAAAATATAAAAAACGCACCGATGTACAACGGTGATATCAGGGGACTGGGGCCACGATATTGTCCATCATTAGAAGACAAAGTTATGCGATTTCCAGAACACGAAACACATCATGTATTTTTGGAACCAGAATCTTTCAACGGTGATTTAATTTACCCAAATGGTATTTCAACCAGTTTTGGTGCAGATATTCAAGATAAATGGATTCGCACTATCCCTGGTCTTGAAAATGCGCGTATTGCACGGTATGGATATGCAATTGAATACGATGCCATTGATGCACGTAAATTAAAAAAATCTTTGGAATCCAAAGATATACCGGGACTTTTCTTTGCAGGACAAATCAATGGAACATCTGGATACGAAGAAGCCGCCGCCCAAGGATTAGTTGCCGGGGCAAATGCCGCGGCATTCGCATTAAATATTGCGCCATTGGTCGTAAATCGAACAAATTCTATGATTGGTGTTTTGATTGACGATATAACAACATTGGGTGTTGACGAACCGTATCGTATGTTCACTTCGCGTGCAGAATACAGATTAAATTTGCGCGCTGACAACGCTATATTCAGATTGGGCGATACGGCACAATCATTGGGATTAATTGATTCTGAACGTTTTGAGAAAATCAAAAATATGCGTGAAAAGACAGCCAATGAAAACGATAAATTTTACGCCGGATATATTTCAAGAAATGAACGTGAAATTGAAAATTATAAAAAAGATGCGGAATTAAAAATCCCAAATGATTTTGATTATAAATCATTACCAGGATTAACAAATGAACTAATTGAAAAATTAACAAAAACCCGTCCTGAAAATATCGCATCATTGTCGCGAATTCCTGGTATGACACCCGCAGGCATAGTTGTTGTTTTACGCAAAATAAAATGTGGAAATAAATAAAAATATATATTATGATTGTGCCGTATGCCGGAATAGCTCAGTTGGTAGAGCATCTCATTCGTAATGAGGGGGTCGTAGGTTCAAGTCCTATTTCCGGCACCATAAAAATTCACCAAACCAAAGACTTCCAGATTTATTGTGTGTCGGCAACACCGATTGCTTTTTCAATCCCGCCCCTGTGGGGTGGGGGACCGCTTACGGTGGATGGGGTTATTTTGGAATCGTGACGGTATCATCATAGACCGAATAGGTCGTGTCATCATAAGACACCTTTAATTTTCGTTCTGTATTGATGTTCATGGGTACATCTGCGGTGGTCATATTGCCATAAAATATATCGTCGCCAATTTGCACATTTAATGATGGGGTGGTTTGTTTAACCGAACGCAGATAAACTACACTGTCCCCGACATGTAAAATACGCCCACATTGTGCGACGGACGAAGAACCCGCGGGCGAATACCAATTATTTGGACATGATTCAATACCCTGGGTGACAGTTTCATTGAAAGTGTAAGTTCCGCCCGCACAATACGAATCCGCCGGACACGCAACACAGCCATCATAATTCGCCGGCATATATTGCCCAATGGGGCAGGTGTGTTCATTGGGGGTAAATTGTGCATACAAGAAATCGTCGGCTATTAAACCAACATTACACCCATTTGTAACATTTTCCATAAATATTGGAATATAGACAATCCCTTGGTCTATATTTTCATCAAAAGTGTATGTTCCCCCGTTGCACTGGTGACCAGATAAACATGTAGCACATATTGTCGAGTTTGCTGGCAAATAATAACCATTTGCACAAGTGTATTCATTTGGAATAAATAATGCCGATAAATATTCTGTGTTGTTTGCAAAATTGCATCCGTTTATAGTATTTGATGTATACAAATCTGCATATGTGGTTTGCACATATAAAATAGATATAATAAAAAATCCTAATCTGTTTTGAGTCATTTAAAGCGCAATTGGGCCTGCTATAAATTCACCAGTTCCCGCATTTGTAAAAAATGTATTTGTTACTCTATCGAACATGCCAATCATGTTATCTATATGTCGAATTTGTGGAACGAAATCTCGAACCAATACATTATTTCGCCATATTTTTATATATTTAACCTTGGTTTCTGTTGATGATGGAAGATATTTTGAAATACTACCGGCAAAAATTGCTATGTTACTGTTGTTGTAAAATTTATCTTTTAGACCAGAAATAGTTGTGTTATTATAGGTTAAAGTTATAGATTTGTCTTCATGAAGTTCTCCAGTAAAAATAATCCACTGGTCAAAAATGCTGTCGGTGTGGACATTTACTGGAGATGCATAAAGAAATGCAATATCATGATTACTTCCAAGTCCAGCACAAAAACCGGTTCTTACAATTGAATTAAAATTTCCAATAAAATCACGTTCTGTGACGCTGGTTGTGTGTTGCCAATAAATCATCGCTTCAAATTTTAAAGAACCAGAATCAAAAACAATTCCTGTGTCAATATATTGCGAACCTTGTGCTTGGATATATTCCAATTCAGCACCCGTACTCCACCCAACAAAATGGTATCCATATTTTGTTGGTGGTGTTGTTGGTATTATCAAATCATCGCCGACTGTGCATGTTGATGTGTCATAGACCGAATCGCCGACCATCCAATTTATATTTATTGTTTCGCACCATATTGGATGTATAAATACAAATACTGATACAATAAAAAACAACAACCGTTTCATCCCCAATTCCCCCTGTTTTTTTATAAATAAAACCGCCAGGAAATTGGCGGTCGGGGGTTAGAACAGCATTTACACGAATGCCCCACAAATAAAAGTGGCACCCCGACCAGAAGTCAGGGCTTTGGTACATACGTACCAAATGGCAGATTACGACACTGTTTGTGCCGCGTGTAAAAGGGATGTTCTAAGTCCCGAAACCCAATTCCCATTGGATTCGTAAAAATTGTAGCAAAAAAATTTTTTCAACGAAAGATAAAAATTAACACTTTTTATCGACCGAATTGCACCATTTTGCAACTGGGCAATTCGCACAATTTGGACGCAACGCTTTGCAAGTATATCGGCCATGTAAAACCATTACATGATTGGTAATTGCATGATATTTTTCGGGGATTATTTTTAATAATTTTTCTTCGACTTTTTCAGGTGTATTGTCTATTTCATTTGTCCAACCGAACCGATGTGACAGACGGAAAACATGTGTATCGACCCCGATATTCGGTGCGTTCCATAAAACATTCATAATAACATTTGCAGTTTTTTGTCCGACACCTGCCAATTTCATTAATTCATCCCGCGCATGATATTCATTCGGAAATTTATAGTTTATATCATCACTGTCTTTGGTTTTTAATTGCTGGGATAATTTTATAATATTGGTCGCTTTGTTATTAAAAAACGATATAACTTTGATGTGTTCTTTTAATTTATCAATACCCAAATTCAACATTTTATCGGGCGTTGGGGCAATACGAAAAAGTTCAGGCGTGACTTCGTTCACTTTTTTATCGGTCGCCTGGGCTGACAAAATCACAGCCACTGCAAATGTGAATTCATTTGTCGAATATAACTCTGACCGGATATTCATATTCAATGTTTTTGAAACATTTTCAAAATAAATATCCGGTGTAAGAGTAATTTTTTGCTTATGCATTTACTTTTTCAATATTTATCGCGATGTTATAGTCTTCGATTGTGTCACTATATTGGTTTGCATCGCCAAACACCATTTCAGTGATTAACGCTTCGTGCATAAGGTATTTTTTATGAACCTCTATTGCGTTTTGCAGCGCAGAATCAGCCGTATACGTCAATTTAATTCTGTCTGAAACATCCAGATTTGCCGCTTTGCGTGAATCCTGAATAAAGCGTTTAACTTCGTTTGCCAAACCTTCGGCGAAAAGTTCTGAATTCACTTCTGTATTCAAAACAACGACCGCGGTGTTATCTGGCAACGTTGCACCAGTGATGCCATCTTTCATTGTTAGACGGTTTTCAAATTCATCAGAATTCAATTCATTATCGCCAACAATTAATTTGCCATTTTCTATTTTATAATCGCCACGTTTTACCAATGGTATGATTTCTTTCAAGGCACCACCAAGGCGTGCACCTATTTTTGGTGTGATTAAATATACAAACGAATCAGCAACTTCATTTATGTTTTCAACGAATTTGACTTCTTTGACATTTAATTCATCACGGATAATGTCGCCATATTCACGCATATCAATACCTGCGATTGTGACGTCTTGTAATGGCAAACGATTACGCAATTTATATTGTTCGCGTAACTGTTTCCCAGTCGACACAATCATCTGGACACGGCGCATATCGTTAACAATCTTGTCGTCAATATCGCCCGCGATTGGCCAATCTTCCAAATGCACAGATTCTTTGCCTGTTAAATTCTTGAATATATATTCAGAAATAAACGGCGCGAACGGTGCCAGAACTTTACAAAATGTAATCAAAACATAATGCAAAGTTTCAAACGCATCAATATCTTCGTTCCAGAAACGATCACGATTACGACGGATATACCAATTATTCAAAACATCCAAAAATCGAACAAATTCTTTGATTGCAATGTCTGGTTTGTATTCGTCCAGTGCAGCCGTAGTTGTTTTTATCAAATCATTTAATTCAGAAACGATATATTTATCTAATGCGTTTACTAAATTTGGTTCACGCGTGACGGTTATATTCGCAGCATTGGCATATAACGTAAAGAAATGATATGCATTCCAAAGCGGTGTCAAAATAGTTTTGATTGTATCGTTAAATACTGTTCCTTCTTTGTCCATGCATATAGGTTCTGCCTTCATAAAATTACTGCCTTGGATATACAAACGTATTGCATCTGCACCATATTTTTCAAACGTATCTGTTGGATCAGAATAATTATGCAAAGATTTTGAAAATTTGCGTTTTTGTTCGTCTAATGCCATGCCGTTTGCAGATACCGTTTTGAATGCAGGCTTGTCAAACAGCGCAACAGCCATAACCATTAACAAATAAAACCAACCACGTGTTTGATCTTGACCTTCGATAATATAATCGGCTGGGAAAGTTTTTTCAAATTTGTCCTTGTTTTCAAATGGATAATGCAAGTGCGCAAAAGGCATAGAACCACTTTCAAACCAACAATCCAAAACATCAGTTATACGATGCCAACCGTCTTTTTCCAACGCATCCAATGTTGGACGGTGTAAATCATCTATCTTGACCCCGAAGAAATCTTCCATTTCTTTGATAGAACCAAAGATTTTATATTCGCCGTCTTTTTCCCAAATTGGTAATGGAACGCCCCAGAATCTGTTTCTGGAAATTCCCCATGGACGTGCATTTTCAATCCATGTTAAAAAGCGATTGCCTGCCGATGTCCATGTTGTTTGTGTCTTGGTTATTTCAACCAATCTATCACGAATTTTTGGCACATCAACATACCATGCATCGGTTGCACGATATATCAATTTTTCATGACTACGTGGACCAAAAGGATAACTGTGTTTATGTTGATCTTTTTTAACCAACAAACCGTTTGAACGCAGGTAATCTATGATTTTTGGGGTTGATTCGAAAATATTTTCGCCCGCCCAATCTTTGACTGTATCATCAAAATTACCATACGCATCAACATTTAAAATTATCGGGAATTTTGGATTAATCGCTTTGGCAACGAAATAGTCTTCTTCACCATATGCAGGCGCAATATGAACGATACCTGTACCATCAGAATCACTGACGTAATCACCAGGGATTATTTGATATAATAAATCGTCCATACCCGCATAATAATTAAACAAAGGTTTATAGTGCATACCGACCAATTCAGAACCCTTTACCGTGCCCAAATTTTCAGACGTTGCAAATATCTTTTCATATGCTTTTAATCTGCTTTCTGCCAAAACATACACGTGCCCATCATCGTGACGCATGCGAACATATGTCATATTTGGGTTCACTGCCAACGCAGAATTTGCCGGCAAAGTCCATGGTGTTGTTGTCCATGCAATAGCCCTGTCGCCATTTTCCAATTCAAACCATATCGTCACTGTATCATCAACAATATCTTGATATTCGCTGGACGCTTCGGAATTAGATAAAACGGTTCCCAGTTTCCAATCAAATGGATTTACTTTGAAATCTTTGTAAAGCAGACCCATATCATACAATTTCTTGATTGCCCAGATTACTGATTCCATATAGTTTTTATCCATAGTGCGATAGCCGAAATTATCACCACCATCAACCCAACGACCTATGCGTTCTATGTATCGCAACCATTCGTTAGTATAGGTCAAAACATCATCATGACACATATTACAAAAAGCATCCATACCGTCCGTGGCAACAATATCTTTGGCACTGCGACCTTGTTTTTTTTCAACAGATGCTTCGGCTGGCAATCCATGACAATCCCAACCTAATTCGCGTTCTACATGACGACCACGCATAGTTTGATATCTGGACACCATATCTTTAATTGCAGAAACCCCTAAATGTCCTAAATGTGGCAGACCATTTCCAAATGGTGGACCATCATAGAAATTAAATTCTTCGCCCATTTTTGTTTTGTTTAATGATTTATGGAATGTGTCGTCACTGCGCCAAAATTCCAATATATCATGTTCCAATTTTGCAAAATTTACCTTTGTGTCTGTCTTTGTGTATGTCATCGCGTTTTATTCCTTTGTTCGCATTGAAAAAGGGCGCCTTACGCGCCCCAGCCACCGCCAAAGCGCAGTGCCTTTTATTCAATAATAATTATTGCTTTTTGTTTCATGTCCTTATTTATACAATCATTTGATTAAAAAATCAAGTCTGGATTGCATTTATTTTTACTATGCACGCAATTTTGCGCCACATTTTGTTTCGATATTTGCAATAACAGTATTCTGAATTTGCAACAAATCTTCGTCTGTCATATTTGTTTCAGGATATATAGTTATTGTAAATGCGATTGATTTTTGACCATTTTCCATATCGAACGAATCAAAAATCACAACATTTGATATACGTGCATCAGACGCCATTGCGGTTGCAATTATTTTTTGCGATTCCGCGGTTTTATCAACCACAAAAGCAAAATCACGTGTAATCGGCATAAATTCTGTTACAGGGATTTTTTTATATTTTACCTTTTGTGGCAACATGTCGATATTTTCAACAATAGCAATCATAACTGGCGTTTTTATATGCAACTGTTTTGCTATAGACGGATGCAATTCACCAAATTGGGCAACAACGCGTGGTCCTTGGGTAAATGCACCATATTTAAACGGATGCGCCCAAAGTGGTGGATTTGATGTATCTATGCTGAATTTCTGTGCCCCAAGCAATGACATGATATCAGATTTCACATCAAACACGTCCAGATTACGGTTGCGTTTTTGCCAATGTTTTGGCGATGTTGCACCGCACCGAACAATACACAAACTGTTATGTTGTTCGCCGGGTTTATCACCATCAAATACGGTTCCCACTTCAAACATATTTAAATCTGGGAATCCACGTTTTTCGTTATTTGCAACCGCAATCAATAAATTTTCTAACAAATTATTACGCGCCGTATCCAAATCAACGATGATAGGATTGGCAATTTTGATAATTGGTTTATCTGTTAAGATTTTTTCAATTTTTGAATTACCAAAACCAAACGAAATATTTTCATTTAACCCACGATTTGCCAATTTTTGTTTTAATTCCAAATTCATATCGTTGTGAATCACATTACCAGAATTTGTTGGCATCGATGAAAAACCAATTTTTTCATAACCATAAATGCGGATTAATTCAGAAACTATATTTTCAGCAATCACAATATCAACGCGCTGAGGATGCGGTGTAATAATCCAATCGCCGTTTTTATCGTCAACAATTTTGAATTGCAATTTTTCTAAAATTTCACGTTGTGTTTTTGCGTCTAATGTTATGCCTGTTTTACGTTCAAAATACGACGGATTGTAAACCACAGATTTCGGTGTGTATTCTGTACGTCCCGCAACTGCAACATTTACAATTTCCCCACCACATTCATCCATAATGATTTTTGCAGCATATGCCAATGCGTTTGCAGTGCCATCTGGGTTTATGCCACGTTCGTATCTATATGAAGAATCAGTTGAAACCCCATGACGCTTTGACGATTTACGCACGAACACAGGATCAAAATATGCTGATTCCAAGATAATATTTTTTGTATTATCATCTGTGCAACTGCGTGCGCCACCAATTACACCAGCCAATGCCAGAACACCTGCATCATCTGCAATCACTAAATCTTTGTCACACAAAACGTGTTCGTTTCCAAACAAATCTGTGAATTTTTCGTCCTGATTTGCCATACGCACAGTTATATCGCCAACGATTTTATCTGCATCAAAACAATGCATAGGCTGAGCCAAATCATAGCAAATATAATTTGTTGTATCGATTGGTGCATTTTTTGGGTTTATATCCGCAGACCGTAATCTGTTTTGAATCTTTTCGTTTGACGGCGCATTTTTAATCCCGTGAATTTCACAAAAACGATATGTTGGACACGCATCTGGGGCAAGCAAATTTACCTTGCGAGAGCCAGATTTTAAATCCAAATTTTTGATATCGTTTGATACATATTTGCCGGCACCTGCCGCCGCCAAATCACGTGCAATCCCACGCACAGACAAATAATCTGGACGATTTGGTGTAATAGACGTTTCCAACACCGCTGATGCCATATCACGCATAGCAGATATTGTCTGTCCGATTGTTTCATCGGTTTCATTTAATTCAATAATGCCTGCATCATCATCACCAATTCCCATTTCTGCCGCACTGCACATCATACCATTTGATTCAACACCGCGTAATTTTCCAGGCTGGATTACAAAATCACCAATTTTACATCCCGGCAAAGCCAGCGCAGACACCAAACCAACACGGGCATTTGGCGCACCACAAACAACCTGACGTAATTTTCCAGAACCGTCGTCCACTTTTAAAACGTGCAAATGGTCGCTGTTTTCATGTGGATTACACTCAATTATTTTCGCAGCGATTGGCAGCATCGGTGTATATAAATCTTCGACCTCTAAACCAACGGTGTTCAATTTATCAGCGATTTCTTCTGGGGTTAATTTTGTATCCAGATATTCTTTTAACCATTCATAAGACCATTTCATTTTTTTACCCCTTTTATTAAAAACCGTTATTTTTCAACCATCTGATATCGCCATTATAAAATGCACGAATATCGTTAAGGCCGTATTTCAACATTGCCAATCTGTCCCACCCAAAACCAAATGCGAAACCTTGGTATTCATTTGGGTCAATATTACAATTTTTCAACACATTTGGGTGAACCATTCCTGCGCCACAAATTTCCAACCATTTGTCACCCCATTTCATATCAAATTCAACCGACGGTTCTGTGAACGGGAAATAAGACGGACGTATACGCAATTCAATATCGCGTTCAAAAAACCGTGATAACAACGCCCGCATAGTCCCAATCAAATCAGACAGTGTGACGTTTTTATCTATACATAAACTTTCTATTTGTCCGAACATCGCAGAATGTGTAGCGTCTAATTCTTTGCGATATGTCGACCCAATTGCAAACATCTTTATCGGCGCACCATGTTTTTCCATTGCGCGAATTTGAATAGCAGATGTTTGTGTGCGCATAACGTTACCATTTTCAAGAAAGAACGAATCTTGCATGTCACGGGCAGGGTGATAATCAGGTGTATTTAACGCCGTAAAATTATGCCAATCATCTTCAATTTCTGGGCCCGTCCAAAGAGTATATCCAAAAGATTCCATTATTTCAGATATTTCTTTTAATGATTGTGTCAATGGATGCAATGTTCCACGATTTTCAGGTTCTGTATCCAATGTCACATCAACATATTCGGTTGCCAGTTTTGCGTTTAATGCCGCATTTTCTAATTCAATTTGTTTATCTTTGAATAATTGACGTAATTCGCTGTTTTCAGCATTTACAACGGCACGTTCTTCATTTGACATAGATGCCATATTTTTTAATTTGGCGGTCATAGTCCCATTTTTACCGAACGTAGCAGCATACAATTCCTGTAATTCTTCCAAAGATGTTATATTCGTTATTTGTTCTTTCATAATATTCCCCGTTAATAAAATTAAGACCGTAACTTTACGGTCTTATATTTTGACAAAACAAAACCATGCCGTAAAGCGTTATTTAGCAGATTCGGCAATAAATCGTTTTGCAGTTTCAACCAATGTTTCAAAGTTTTTATCAGCATCATATGCCATTTGGGCCAAAACTTTGCGGTCCAATGTTATACCTGCTTTTTTCAAACCATTCATAAATTGGCTGTATGTCAAACCGTTTGGACGCACAGCAGCATTGATACGCACAATCCAAAGTGAACGGAAATCACGTTTCTTTTGACGGCGATCACGATATGCATACTGACCCGCTTTTTCGGTTTTTTCACGTGCTGCACGATATGTTGAATGATGACGACCCAAATAACCTTTGGCTCTGTCAAGTATCTTATTGTGTTTTTGTCTTACGGTTGTACCGCGTTTTACTCTTGCCATGATGTGCCCCCTTTTATTTCAAACCATATGGTGCCAAGATTTTAGCCTGACCCATCATGTTTTCGTTTAAATACTGTGGCTTTGACCCAGCGTTATTTGCACGCTTAGATTTATGCGACAGACATTTATGGTGAGCATTTCTAGCAACACGGATTTTACCCGTTGCCGTCATGGACGCACGTTTTTTCATATAAGATTTTGTTTTTAATTTTGGCATTTTTTATCCTTTTTGTTCACAACCTCGTGGCAATGCCTGCCATGTCGGTTGTTCGTATTTTGACATATAAAAAAGAAAAATCAAGTTTTTATTGAATATTCATTTTTTTGCGTTTAAAGTAATTTGCATGACCAAGGATAAATTATCATATAAATTGATGAAAATCGTTAAATCTGCGGCGGCGGCGTTGGCTGTGCCTGTGTTTATCATATATATTATGGTGTCAAAGCCTGATTATGCGATTATGAATGATTTGGCGCACGTTGTTTTACCAGTAGCAAATGTTGTTGGCGATATTATAACCTGGCCAGTTCGTATAATTGGTCAGGGTGTACATTGGGTGCGCGAAACATCGCAAATACGTACAGAAAACGAAATTTTACGTAAAAAACTGGACGAAGCATTGGCAAATAAATATGCATGTGATATCGCAATGGATGAAAATAAAAAATTAGAACGGGAAATAGATATAAAACACGCGTCCCCATATAGTTCTGTAATTGCAGATGTTATTTTTGATGATTCTGTATTTCATCATACTACATTTTTAATAAACAAAGGCAGAAAATCTGGTCTGGAACGCGGCATGGTTGTTGTTTCTTTTGAAAACAGATTAATTGGAACAATTATTGATTGCGGTTCACAATTTTGTCGTGTTCGCGCAATTACAGATTCTGATTCTAATGTGGCGGTACGTGTATCGGGTTCGGGTGTATCTGGGTTTTTACGTGGAAACGGTAAAAACAAGGCGTCCATTGGTTTTTTCAGTGATACGCAATTTGTAGGACGCAGCGGATTAAAAATTATGACCAGCAATATCAGTGGTATTTTGCCATCTGGGATATATATTGGTGATATGATTGACGAAACATATGTTGATGTTTTAAAACCAAATCAAAATTCACGTGTAATGGTATTAAAATATAATAATATGGATTCATATAATTGATGATTAAATTTTTATTTTTTTTAAAGAAATCTATGCCATTTTTAATCACTTTGTTTTTATGGCGTATGTCGGTTTCTTTTTGGAATCCTGCGGGCATATTGGCGTTAATACCTATATTTTATTATACATTTGTAAAACCCATAGATTGGTTTGTTCTGTTTGGTTTAACGTTTTGTTTTTTAATAGATTATAGATGCGATTTACCATTGTTTTGGACAACTTTGTTTTGCCTGATGTATGCAATAAATGGGTTCCAAAATTACATAGATATAACAAATGTTGAAAAAAATGCACTTTATATATTTATGCTTTTTATTGGCTCTGGTTTTTTTATTTTGACATGCGTTGGTGGAACGTGGAATATATTCATAAATAATTTGTGGCTATTCATCTGGATGGGGATTTTATATATTCCAATCACGTCCATAGATAATGCGTTAAAAATCAAGGGGTTGAAATAAAGAATTATGATAGACACCGAAGTATCACGCACATTTGACAGACGCAGCGCACTGTTTTTAACAGGTGGTGTGGTCTTGACTTCGGCTTTGGTTTTACGTATGTTGCAAATGCAGGTTTTTGAATACAAAGATTATTCAAAAAAAAGTGAAAATAACACATTCAGAATCCAGGCTATTTTACCACAACGTGGAAATATTTTATCTGAATCTGGGGCGATTATTTCGCGCGACACACAAATTTATCGTGTATATATTATTCCCGAAGAATCTGATGATGTTGAATCTTTGGTTAATACTGTTACCAATCAATTGAATTTGCGAAAAAAGACAGTTAACAGAATTTGGAAAAACATAAAAAAACAAAAATCTTTTCAGCCTGTATTAATTACTGAAAATTCTAATTGGAATACATTGGCAAAATTGGCGGCAAAAAATATTCCTGGGATTCATATATCAACCGGATTTTCACGTATATATGAAATGGGACCTGCCGGCGCCCAAGTGTTTGGATATGTTGGCGCACCAAAGAAAAGTGTTCCAAATGCGCCGTTTTTTACCACTGGCATCAATGGTCTTGAAAAAAGATTCAATGATGACATATGTGGAACAATGGGACAATCTGTATTGATTACTAATGCGGTGGGACGTATTACTGGCGAAGATAAGGGACAATATATTCCATCACAAACTGGTGGCAATATACGGACAACCATACGTGAAAATGTTCAAAAAGTTTTATATGATTCTTTGGCGATGAATCGTGCAGGCTGTGGCGTTGTATTAGATATTGAAACAGGTGCAATTTTAGCAATGGCGTCAACCCCCAGTTTTGATCCAAATATATTTAAAACCGATGATGGCGAAGAATATATCGCATCGTTGTTAAGCGATACTGCCAAACCATTTATGAATAAAACAATCGAAGGTTTATATCCCCCCGGTTCAACTTTTAAAATAGTTGTGGCATTGGCTGCGTTGGAAAGTGGCGCAATTACACCAAAAGAAAAAATATTTTGCCCTGGATTCTGGGAATACGGAAACCATAAATACCACTGTTGGGAAAAAAGCGGTCATGGCTATGTTGATTTAATCGGCGCATTAAAGCATTCTTGCGATATATATTTTTATCAAGTTGCTTTGCGTATCGGGATTGATGCAATCAAACAAATGGCATTAAAATTAGGATTAAATCAAAAATATATGGACGATATTTTATCACATGAAATGCTTGGAATTATACCAGATAGACACTGGAAAGAAAAAAATATCGGTATTTCATGGGTTCATGGTGACACTATTATTTCTGGAATTGGTCAGGGGTTTATTTTGACTAATTGTTTACAATTGGCGGTTATGATGGCGCGTGTTGCATCAAATAAAGAAATTTATCCACATTTAATGCATATTAATAAATCACCAAAATTCAAAAATTTGGGAATCCAAGATAAAAATATAAAATATGTTTTAAGCGGTCTGGAAGAAGTCACCAAAAAAGGCGGCACCGCATCAGGCAGCGCAATTAATGTTAATGGTAAAAAAATGGGTGGAAAAACCGGAACTTCCCAGGTTCGAAATATTTCTAAATCAGAACGCGAAACAGGTGTATTAACAAATGATCAATTAAAATGGAATTTACGCAATCATGGATTATTTGTTGGATACGCACCAACCAACGCCCCAAAATACGCCGTATGCGTGATAATGGAACATGCGGGTGGGTCATCACCTGCGGCACGCGCAACTGCAAATATAATGAAGGAATTATTAAAATAAAATGCCAACGACAACACGCGTTTCAAATGCAAATATGATGACGTTCAGTGAAAAACTGTCACGATTTTCATGGATATTATTTATTCCTATGTGTGTTGTGCTATCTTTGTCTTTGGTCATGTTATTTTCGGCGGGCGGTGGTTCATGGACGCCGTTCGCTATTTCCCAGTTCTTTAAGATGATTTTTGGACTGGCTATATTTTTTCTTGTATCATTTTCAAATATAAAAACATGGATAAAATCTGCATATTTTATTTATGCTGTTGCATTGATTATGATATTACTGGTCACATTTGTTGGTGATGTTGGTATGGGCGCACAAAGGTGGTTATCAATTGGCGGGATTAATATTCAACCATCTGAATTTATTAAAATCGCACTTGTATTAGCCTTAGCACGTTATTTTGCGTGGAAAAACAGTGTTGAATTAACACAATTTAAAAATTATTTGATACCTATTTTGATGTTGTTATTACCGTTTTTATTGATTTGTGCTCAACCAGATTTGGGGACCGGTATTTCTTTGGGACTGATTACATTGGGTATGTTTTACATTGTTGGTGCAAATAAAAAATGGTTTTTGATTGTTGGTATAATGGCTGTTATTTCTGCACCTGTGGTTTGGTACGGCGCGATGCATGATTATCAAAGAAACAGAATTATAACATTTCTAAATCCTGAACATGATTCGCGTGGTGCAGGATATCAAATTAATCAGGCAAAAATTGCCTTTGGTTCTGGGGGTATTGTTGGCAAAGGGTATTTATCAGGTCCCCAAACCCAGCAATCATTTTTACCGGAAAAACATACTGACTTTATATTCACTATGCTGGGTGAAGAATTTGGTTTTATCGGCGCATTTTTATTGTTGATGATATATACATTCATAGTTGTCGTATTGTTTTGGTGCGCTAAAACATGCCGAAATAGGTTCGGTCAGTTGGTCTGTTTTGGTTTTATGTTGAACTTTTTCATTTATTACTCTATAAATATCTCTATGGTGTTGGGACTGATGCCAACAGTTGGCGTTCCATTACCATTAATGTCTTTTGGTGGCAGCAGTTTGATATCACTGTTATTTGGTTTTGGTTTATGTCAAAATGCGCATATCCACAAAGATCAACAATTATCATCCAAGGGGTTTTAAAAAATGAATCTTTTAATCGTAGAATCTCCGTCAAAAGCAAAAACTATTGAAAAATATCTGGGCAATGGATGGCGTGTTGTTGCGTCTGTTGGACATGTTCGTGATTTAATTCCTGAATCTGGCAGTGTTGATACTGAACACGATTTTGCACCAAAATGGCAAATTATGCCTGGCAAAGAAAAACAATTAAAATTAATCACAGATGAATTAAAGAAAGCCGATGCGATATATCTGGCGTCCGATCCTGACCGCGAAGGAGAGGCCATTGCGTGGCATATAAACGATATTTTAAATTCACGTGATGTATTAGGAAACAAACCTGTGTATCGTGTGGCATTTCATGAGATTACTAAAAACGCTATTATGGAAGCGTTAAAAAATCCGCGCGAAATTGATAATAATTTAGTGGATGCCTATTTGGTTCGCAGAATTTTGGATTATTTAATTGGTTTTGGGGTTTCACCATTATTGTGGCGCAGAAACCTTGGTAAATCCGCAGGACGCGTTCAATCTGTGGCTGTAAAATTGGTTGTGGAACGTGAAAAAGAAATTGAAAAATTTAAACCTGTGGAATATTGGAGTATTGCCGCAAAATGTAATGTTGAAAAAAGTCAATTTGATGCAAATTTAGTTAATTTTGATGGTAAAAAAATTGAAAAATTAACATTAGAAAACAAAAATATGGTTGATGAAATTTTATCAACAATAAATACCCCAACTGTTGGGCGCGTTTCACAAATTGATAAAAAACAAATTCAACGTCATGCATCCGCGCCATTTACAACATCTACATTACAACAGGAAGCGGCACGCAAATTGAATTTTTCATCAAAGCGGACAATGGCAACTGCACAAAAACTTTACGAACAAGGTTTTATAACATATATGCGTACTGATGCTACGAATTTGTCAGTTGAAGCGGTCAATGAAATTCGCGAATATATTTCAAAGGAATATGGCAATACATTTGTTCCAAAAACTGCAAATATATATGTGACTAAATCTAAAAATGCCCAGGAAGCACACGAAGCAATTCGTCCAACGCATTTTATATCATCTAAAACCGATTTATCTGGGGATGAATTAAAATTATATAATTTAATTTGGAAAAGAACCGTTGCGTGTCAAATGACTAACGCATTGTTTGATTCTGTTTCGGTTGATATAAATGTTAACAATGCAATTTTCCATTGTGTTGGAACTACGCGAACATTTGATGGATTTATGAAAGTTTATATCGAAGATATTGATGATGAAAAAGAACAAAGTGAAATTAAATTACCGCAATTAAATATTAATGATGAAATAGAAATACAATCTTTGATATCTGAACAGCATTTTACTCAGCCACCTGCACGTTTCACCGAGGCTTCATTGGTTAAAAAATTAGAAGAATTAGGTATTGGTCGTCCGTCAACATATGCAACGATTATGTCAACGATTGTAGACAGAAAATATGTTGAACAAGATAAACAACACCGTTTTCATCCGACAATAGCAGGTTGGGTTTTGGTTTCTTATCTGTCAAATTATTTTCACGATTTAGTTGATGTTAATTTCACTGCAAAAACAGAAGACACCTTGGATGATGTATCAAATGGGAAACGCGATAAATTATCATCTTTGAAGTCTTTCTGGACACCGACAAATGCAACTATTAAATTGGCACACGATATAAAAACCACAGAAATTATTGAAAAAATAAATGAATTTATGAAAAATCATTTGTTCAAAAATGGTGAAAATAAATGTCCAAAGTGTGGTGGAAATTTAGGAATAAAATTGTCTAAATACGGTGCATTTGTTGGATGTGATAATTATCCAACGTGTAATTATACAATGAAATTATCTGATAATTCTGGTACAACTGAGAACACAGAAAATCAACCAGAAAATAAAACAAATGAAAAAGTTTTGGGTGAAAACATAGTATTCAAAATTGGAAAATTTGGTCCATATATCACAGATGGAATTAAAAATGTTTCTGCCAAAAAATATAATATTGACAATATTACTTTGGATATTGCACGTGAGTTATTAAGTGGCGATAAAAAGAAAGTTGAACCAATTATCCTTGGTAAAAATCCTGAGACAGATAAAGCAATTTATTACTATCCAGATGGCAGATACGGTCCATATTTATCATCTAATCGTGTTAATGTTTCGGTCAAAGAACAACCCAGTCTGGATGAAGCGATTGATCTAATCAATAACAAAAAAAGAAAGATAAAATAATTGTCAAAATTTGATAATTCTTTTACAGATGAATTAAGACAACGTTTATCGATTGTAGACGTTATTTCCCGCCGTGTACCGCTTGTTAAAAAGGGTCAAAATTTTTGGGGATGTTGCCCATTTCATAATGAAAAAACACCATCTTTTTCTGTATCCGAAGACAAAGGTTTTTATCATTGTTTTGGTTGTGGTGAACATGGCGATATTATTTCTTTTGTGATGAAATCTGAAAATGTAGATTTCAAAACCGCTATATCTGAATTAGCAGATATGGCCGGTATAAAGATGCCAGAATTCAAACAAAAAACCCCGCAACAAATTGAAAATGAAGAAAATTATATAAAAATCACTGATGAATCTGCAAAAATTTATCAAGATTTGTTATACAAAGATGTCGGCAAAGTCGCACTGGATTATATAAAAAATCGGGGATTTACTGATGAAATGATAAAAAAATATCGCATTGGTTATGCACCTAAGGGAAATATTATTTCATCTCATTTTTCAAATGTAAAAATTGATAAATTATTATCCACAGGTTTGGTGCGTGTTGGCGATTATGGACCATATGATTTCTTTCGTGATAAATTAATGTTTCCTATATTCAATGCACATAATCAAATTGTTGCTTTTTCAGGGCGATCACTGGATGGTTCTGAACCTAAATATATAAATACAACCGATACAGAATTATTTCACAAACGACAAACTATATTCGGATTTAATTTTGCCAGAGATGCCATTCATCGTAATAATCGCAGCATCATAGTCGAAGGTCAAATTGATGCAATTCAAATGCAGAATCATGGTTTTGGTGAAACTGTTGCACCGTTGGGAACCGCATTAACCGAAGATCATATCGCAATTTTATGTAAATCTAATCGTAATATAATATTTTGTTTTGATGGGGACGCTGCTGGGCAAAAGGCCGCTGTACGTGCAACCACATTGGTTTTACCATTTTTACGTGAAACCAGTGATGTAAGATTTGCATTTGTGACAGGTGGCAAAGATCCAGATGAAATATTAAAAACACATGGCGAATCTGCTATGCGGAAAATAATTGATGATGCCATACCATTGGTTGATTTTTTGTGGGACATAGTAAACAAAAATTATTTAACAAATACACCTGGGGGACGGGCCAGTGCTGAAAAATATTTGAAAGATTGTTTATCGAAAATCCAAGATAAAATATTTCAAAACGAAATTGAACAAGAATATAACAACCGTAAATTTAATCAATGGCATAAATGGAAAAAACAAGAATATATTCCAAATATTGAATTACCAGATATGGATATTATGAATATAAATATAATAAAATCTGTGGTTAAAAAATATCCTGAAATTTCTGAAAAATATTTAGATTTTTTATCGTCATTAAATATATCTTTTGAAGACGAAAATATACCTGAAACAAATCTTGATTTGAAAAGCGCAGAAAAATTTATAGTGTCTTTTAAATTAAGAAAATCTGTTGATAAATTAAAAACAGAAAGGGAAGAAATTATATCAAATGCGTTAAAAAATGGCATTGATTATAAAGAATCTGTTTCTGAAATAGATAATAAAATCAAAGAAATAAATGAAAAACTTGAATTATTACTAGATATGAACGATAAATAATTTTACCGCGTTTTTGCATTTATAATTTTGGTAATATTTTTTGCTATGTTTTCCGTGGTATATTGACTTGTTAAATATAAAATTAAAAATACAGTTGCGACACATATAAAAGCATAGTTTTCAGTTGGTTGCATCATATCATATAAATCTTTCCAATATACATCTATGATAAGTTGTGCAATACCCATAAATATCGCTATTTTGCTTGTTATTTTTCCGCCTATGAATAAAACTCTATCGATTTTAACCTGTTTTGATATTTTCTTTAAAATCTTTTTTTGTTCGTCTGTCATTTCTTTGGTTAAATTTTTCTTTTCAGCGTTTTCAAATGTATTCAGATTGTTTAATTTTTCATGTGAAACATGCGCACAAACAGATAAATTTATATATTTTGCCATATAATCAGAATATTCTTCGATAATTTGATTTTCTTGTTCCGAGTAATTTAACATATCCCATTTCATTTTTGTATCTATGAAATCATCTTTGGTATAATTTTTTGATAAAATCTCATCAGCCGTGGCTGTTTTTAAATTCTTCAATTTTTGTTCAATCTGATTTTTTTGGTATTTTATAGTATCAAATATATTTGTCATAATGATAATAGCCTTTGATAAAAATTATTAAAAAATTTCCCGGCTTTTTTGATAAAAAAGTTCGAAAAGGCCGGGAATTTTATTTTTATACATTAAACAAGAAATGACATATATCACCTTCTTGCATGACATATTCTTTGCCGACCAGACGCATTTTACCAGCCTCTTTGACGGCAACTTCGCCACCATATTGTATATAATCATCTGGCGATATTATTTCTGCACGTATAAAACCACGTTCAAAATCACTGTGAATTTTACCTGCGGCCTGGGGTGCGGTCATACCCTTAGTTATTGTCCATGCGTGTGCTTCTTTGGGACCAACAGTATAAAATGTTTGTAATCCCAATGTGTCATACCCGGTATGTATAACCTGGTCTAGACCCGATTCGTTTAACCCAAGTTCGTTCAGAAACATTTTACGTTCGTCGGTATCAACAATTTGTGCAATTTCCATTTCTATTTTCGACGATATTATTAAAACTGGGGCAACCAATGCAAATTTTTCACGAACCATATCTGAATATTTATTACCGGTGCTGGCGGATGCTTCTTCAACATTACACACATAAATTACCGGCTTTTTCGTTAATAAATTAAATGGTGTTGAATCAATTTCTTGGTCACGCGCCGGTATAGATTTTTCAAGACCCGATTTAATAGCCATCGCATCAGATAACAATTTAGCAGCATTTTTATCCTGACCATGAACTTTCTTTTCAAGTTTTTTTATTTGATTATTTAAACTTTCAAGGTCAGCCAACATTAATTCTGTTTCAATTGTTTCAATATCTGATAATGGGTCTATACGGCCATTTACGTGGACTATATCATCATTTTCAAAACATCTGACCACATGAATTATTGCGTCTGTTTCAAGAATATTTGATAAAAATTTATTACCCAGACCTTCGCCTGTGGATGCACCTTTGACCAAACCGGCAATATCAACAATTTCAAGTTGTGTTGGAATTATTCTTTCTGCGCCGGCAACCTTTGCCAAGTTATGTAAAGTTTTATCAGGAACAACAACACGACCTGTGTTTGGTTCAATAGTACAAAACGGATAATTTTGCGCGTCTGCAGCCGCACTTTGTGTTAATGCATTAAATAATGTAGATTTTCCAACATTTGGCAATCCAACAATTCCACAATTAAATCCCATATCTTTTCACCAATTTAATTTGTTTTTTATTTATTTTGTTATATATTATATTTATCATATAAATATATTAATTCGGATTAAATATGTCATACCTTTGGCAAGAATTCAATATAAAAACTTTTCCAGCGGAAACTTTGGTTTTCCGCGATGGTGTTTTTTGTGACAATTTATCTGACTATGAAAGTGCTAATTTTGATTCAGACAATAATACAATTTCTGTTATTAAAACACCAGAATTACCAATTCATATTATATACATTGGTGAAATTGCCGGTAATATTGATTTTAATATAGATTTACATGCGCAAAATACCAAGGTGTTTATGACAATGAAAATAAATAATAAAAAGCCGGCCTTTTTGAACATTTTTATCAAAAACACCGGGGAAAATAGTGTGTTTGATGGTCAAATTGTTGTCCAGAATTATGATTCACTGCAAATTGATGCAAATGGGCAACATTTTTGCGAAAATACCGGTATTTTCTTAAAAACACGTGTGTTGGCACATAAAAATACGAACACTGTATTGAACGGTTATGCAAGAATAGAACAAAATGTTCCAAATTGTGATTCTGATATATCTTTTTCGGTCATGGCTGATGAAAGTGCAAAAATAATTATGAAACCAACTCAATATATAAAATCCATACCAAATAATGCATCACATTCTGCATCGTTATTCAGTGCAAATGATAATCAAATAAATTATCTGCGTGAATCTGGACTTTCAGGACAAGAAGTCAAAGAAGTTTTACAAGAAGCATTTCTTTCAATAGTATAAAAAAAATACCCATCATCTGACGGGCATAAAAAACATCATCCAATTGGATTCTATTATTTTCTTTTGAATCCTTGCTTAGCCTTTAACTTAGGATTAGAAGGATCAATTAATATAACTTGTTTTCCACGACGAATTTGTTTAATGTTGCCGCGTTTTTTCCAAGCCTTTAAAGAACTTAAAAATTTCATATCTGTATCCTTTTTGCTGGGTAATTATAAACCAGTTTTATAAAAAATCAAATAATTATTATATTTATTGTTGTTTTTATTGTACCTGTTTATTTTATTAAAAACAGTTTTTAACTTTGTATTAACAAGTTTTCAACAAAAAAATCTGAGTTTTTAAGGAAAAATTATAAGTTGTTGAAAATTTAATACTTTTTAAGTCAGTGTTGAAAAAAATACTATTTTTTAATATTTTCAACAATTTTTAATGTTTTTACTTTTATGCTTGTTGAAAAATGTTGAAATTGTTATAATTGATAATATCAGGAGAGGGATTTTGAAACAAAAAGTATTAAAAGCTTTGGCAAATCCGCCGCGCATATTTTATGTGCCTTATACTATTGCGATGATAAATTTCTTTTGTTGGTTTATGATTTTTGTTGTTTGTATGGTGATTTTTTTGATATTTACCGGTAATATACCATCATGGTTTCCATTGGTTTTTTTGGGTGGATTATCATTTACACATACTATATTTGGTATTTTTTCAAGAAAAGATTCGCAGATATCACAACTTATTTTTTCAAGTTTTTATCTGTTAAGAAAAAGAATTCCTAGAAGGTTAGTATCGTGAATATAGAAAAATTATTTGAATATTTTGCGGGTAATTCAAATTCAACAATATTGACATTTGTTATTATTGCGATGTCTGTTGTGTTATTTTTTATGGTGTTACTGATGTATATCCCGTATTTAAATCGGAAATTATTACCAAAATTTGGATATTCGCGGTATTCTGATTATTTACCGTTTGACAAGGTTTTATCTGATGATATTTTATCTATGACAGATGGTTCTGTGTTGCGTGTTTATAAATTGGCTGGAATTCAAACCAGTATGAAAGATGACACAGAAAAAGAAAAATTATTGGATTTACGAACACAATTGTTTAATCAAATCCAAGATACAGATGTTTATATGCGTTTTTTCACTGTTCGTGACAGAATAGACGAAAAGACAGATTACGAATTTCATCAACCTGTGTTGCAAAAAATTTATGATAAATGGAATAATCAGGGTTTAAAAATTTTCAGCAACAGTTATTATGTCGTGATTTCTGTCAAAGGTTTAAATAACATTGAAAGATTAAATCAATATTGTAATTATATAGAATCTATTTTATCGGTATATAAACCAGAATTATTAAAAAATAATGGTTATAATAATATCGCGACATTTTTTGCCAGAATTTTGTCCCCGATAACAAAACCGAATATAAATGCCAGTGATAATAACATTGCAAATGTTGTCACGGTTGACGATGTAGAATTTGATAAAAATGGAATTATTAAATACATCAGCGGTGATAAAACATATTATGCATCTGCGATATCTTTTAAAACATCACCTGATTATATGGATGAAGATTTTTATAGCAGTATTTCATCAATTCAATGTGAAATGATATGTATGAATGCATTTCGTATATTAAAAAATCGTGATGTTGATTTTTTAATTCGTCAACACAAATCAACTATCACAGAAGAAAACGAAAATTCCACATTAGAACAAATCAGTGAAGCGCAATATTCTATGGATGAAAACATTACTGGTGCCCAGACGTTGGTTGATTATTATCCGCTGTTTATATTGTTTGGTTATAATCCAGATGATTTGAATCAAAATATTGCTGATTTCAAAAAAGTGTGTGCAACATACGGTATTGCACCTGTGGTTGAAAATTTTGCGTCAAAGGTATCATTTTTTGCGCAAATACCGGGATTTGATATATTCCCACGCAGTTTCAAAATGTTATCTAAGACGGCCGCGGTCAGTATACCGTTGTCTATGATGCCGCGTGGTGTTGAAAACAGCGATTGGGGTCCGGGACCATTGGTTGTGTTTCCAACTGCCCAAGGAACACCATATCAATTCCAATTCCATGTATCTGATAAACCTGCGGCGGTTGGACATACATTAACGATTGGTCCGACTGGTGGTGGTAAAACAACATTATTTTCGTTCTTGATTGCTCAATCCCTGCGTCATCAAAAGTTAAAGGCGTTTTTCTTTGATAGAAACAAAGGTGCAGAAATATTTACTTTGGCGGTTGGCGGAAAATATATAACGATGAACGGCAAAGAAAAAGACAAAAGCAAAGATGTGTTTTTGACGCATTTGAATCCGTTAAAGATGCCTGATACTGCGTCGAATCGTGCATTTTTGCGTCGGTGGTTTGCAATGATAACGGGTCAGAATGATGTGTTGTCTGGTGATGAAATTGCGCGCGCCGTGTCTGTGAATTTTGATTATTTATCGGCCAAGGATAGATTATTAAAGAATTTATATGAAAGTTGTTTTTCATCATCTGGGAAAATGCGTGGCGAATTGAAAAAGTGGATAGATCCATTACAATACGGCGACATTTTCAACGAAGAAGAAGATACTTTGGATTTAAATGCGCGTTTGACTACGTTTGATTTCACAGAAATTTTACAGGACGAAATTTTGGCACCTGCGGTTATATCTTATATATTGCACAGGATAAATAATGTGACGGTATCTGGTGGAAATCCATCTTTGATTATGATTGATGAAACAGCGCCTATGTTGGAAAATAAAATGTTCCGCGACAGTTTTATTGCCGGATTACAGGAAGGACGCAAAAATCGTCAGGCATATATGGTTGCGTTCCAGCGTGCAAATGTTTTGGATAAATTAGGCATAGGTGATGTTGTTCGTGGTCAGGCCCAGACAGTATTGTTCTTCCGTAATCCTGCGGCAGACGCGTCTGATTATGAAAAATGGAATTTGAATCCTTTGGAAATGGCGTTTATCCAAGGCAAAGCGTATCCAAACCTTAAACGTGCGGTGTTGTTGTCACGTCCTGTGAATGGTGAATCTGTGATATTAAACACAGAATTAGGTGGTTTGGGTAATTTATTACGTTTATTTGAATCTGGTCGTTCATCTGTATTGTTAGCCGAAGATTTATACAAAAATTATGGAAATAATTTTGTAAGTGAATATCTTAAAAAACAAACTATGTAAGAGATGTTGAAAAAATACCTATTTTTATTATTTGTATTTTCTCCTAATATTTTGTTTGCGTATGATTGTTCGAAATATCAGTATGATGTTGATGTCAATATTATTGTTAACAGTACCGATGCAAAAATAGAAAAATCAAGTGAAGAATTAATTGGAAAATTAGGATATACCGAACCAAAAATGTCGTATAGTTTATTAACTAATACAGTTGTAATACCTGTACACGGCGGAAATTGTATATCTTTGCGTGGATTAGATGTAAATATCAACCAGGATTTTCGTATAGTCATAGATAAAAAGTTAAAAGAAAAATCTTGTGCATATAATATAGTTTTTAAGCACGAACAAGATCATGTAAATGTATATAAAAATATCATCAAAGATAATGTTGATAATATAAAAAAATCTATTATCGATGGATTGAAAAGTTTTCATCCTGTATTTTCACAGACCGAATATGAAGATTTCCCTGGTAAAATAAGTCAGGCTGGATTTGCAAAAAAAATTGTATCTGATATCATGAAAAAAATCGAAGATGAAAATCAAAAAATAGATGAACGTGGCGACAGTTATCATATATGGAAATGTGATGATTTTTATCAAGAAATGAAACATAATAGTAATATATCCATAGATTAAAAATGAAAAATATTAGTTATGTTTTTTTAGCGTCATTTTTTGTGTTTTCTGGGGCATTTGCGTCAGATGATTGTTTAGATTATAAATTAACGCCGAATATAAATATTATCACACCGAAATGGGAAAAATCAGTTGTCCAACCATTACAGCATATGGATGTATTGCATGGAAATGTGATTGCGACAATGGTTGATAATTATGAAATCACCACAGACATAACATCAATCGAAGATGGTTTTTGCGTCGCATTAAAAAATGTAGATGTGACGATTGGCTATGTTGATTTTTTGGTCAAGATAGACATATCTCATAAACCGCACAGTTGTTCATATAATGCGATTTTATCACACGAAGACGAACATATACGTGCATATTTATCTGTTATCAACGATAATGAACAATTTTTGAATCAATCCGTATTTATGGCTGCAAATTCTATTACACCGATATTTGTGAAAAACGAAAGCGACATAGAATCGGCGATTGATAAATTAAATGAACAAATACAAAAACATCCAGAAATTATTCTTTTGAAACAACACTTAAAAGCCGAAGAAGAAATTCGTAATAATCGTGTTGATGAAAATGATACAGGCGAAGCATTAAAACAGTGTTTTGAATAAAATTATCCGAAATAAACCCATATGGCAATCGGCGCAATAACCGCGGTCATTAATCCGGAAAGAACAATCGCCAGCGAACTGAAAGAACCTTCAATTTTTCCCATTTCCATTGCTTTGACTGTGCCGGCGGCATGTGATGCATTACCGATGGCCAGACCGCGTGATATAGGATTTTTTAGATTCATCCATTTGCATAATTTATCGCTAACTGATGCGCCCAGGATACCAGTTATAATCACAGCAGACACAGTCAAAGAAACCACACCGCCTAATTTTTGTGTGATACCAATCGCCAATGCGGTAGTCACAGATATAGAAACCAAAGACCGCGCAATTACGTCTGATAATCCCAACAATATAACCAAAATACACACAGAAAACACAGAAGCAATCACACCCATCAACATGGCGAATAATATTGGTAATATATGTTTTTTTAACAATGGTAATTGCCGATACATCGGCACCGCGAAACACACTGTCACAGGTACCAAAAAATACGTTAAATATTTTGCGGTATAATTATATGTATTATATGAAATATTGCATGACAACAATATTGCTATTACAAACATAGTGCCTAAAAAAAGTGGTGTTGTGAACGGATTAGGCCATTTTTTATTTATTATTGTTGCCAATATAAACGCCGCGATTGTGATTGCAGGCCCAAAATAATTAGAAATTGTGACGAAATCAATCATTTTTTATCCTGTTTGTGTTTGTTCAAAAAATAATCTGCGGTCTTACCAGTAATAACCATAGTGACAAAATATGCAGCGACCAATAAAACAACCAGATAAAACCAAATATCTGAAATTTGTGGCCATATATCGATAACAGCAACGGCAGGTGCAATAAAGAAAAGTGCCATAACACCGTGGAACCAATCTGCGATTTTTGACACCCATTTTAATTTTACTAAACCTGTCCAAAGTGCGATGAATAATAACACCAGACCATAAATACTGCCGGCGATGGGTAATGGAATTAAATATTCGCACAGTTCGCCCAGAAACACGAAAAATAAAACAATTAAAAATTGAAAAAGGTATTTCATAAATTCTCTCTCGCATGATAATTATAAACTAAAACATTGTTTTTTGAAAGATATTTTTTGAAATCTATATGTTTGTGCAGTGTGTGCAGTTCCCGAGCCGAGTTGTTGAAAATATGGCGAGAGATTGATAGATTAAAATGTGTTGTTATGGAATAAATGTTTCAATATATTTCCAGCCGTTTTCATCCAATACAAAATGAAAACATTGCGCATTTTGAATACCATCAACTTTATATCCGCATGCCCAACATAGTGCACGCGTCACACCACCATGGGAAGCAATCGCAATATTTTCATGATTGTCTGTTTTAACAATTTGTTCCAGACAATTTTTTATAAGATTAAAATTATCGTTTATTTGTTTCTTCTTTTCTTCATCTTCAACATCCCAAAACCAAAATATTGCTTCTTTTAATGCATCATCAGTTATAATTTTAATGTTTGTATCATTTGTGATGGCAATTTTTGCAGTATCTATTGCGCGTCTGTATGGACTTGAATATACGATTTGAATATTTTTATCTTTGAAAAACTCATGAAGTTTTGTTGCTTGTGCAACACCCAAATCTGTCAACCAAGCGTCCACACCAGTGCCATATCGTACACCAACTTCATTTTCATTTGTTTGTCCATGCCTGAAAAAATAAAAATGCCTTTCCATAAAATGACCTTTTCTATGGATTATATCATAAAAAGTTCAAAAGCAGTATAAAAATAGCCTGTTTCAAAAATTCAACTTTTGAACTTTTTGTATGTATTGGACAACAAATAAAAACTTGCCCCGATGGGCAAAAATATGATTAGCCCGCCTTCGCCAAGGCTACGGCGCGGCACTAGATTTTTCATTAAAAAATGGTGCGAATGCACCATTTTTTGAAAAATCTGTGGTTGCGGGAGATGGATTTATTCCGCTTTGCTCCATTGGCTGCGGATTTTTGCGTTTCACGCAAACCGGCATACTGCCGTCTGCCTAATCCTTGCGCTGAACCACCTTACTTCGGTGGTTCAAACCCAACCCAACACACATATTTAATAAAAAACGCACCACAAGGGTGCATTTTTATTAAATCTTGGTTGCGGGAGATGGATTTGAACCACCGACCTTCAGGTTATGAGCCTGACGAGCTACCGGACTGCTCTATCCCGCGATAAGTGATTGTTATTATATATCTTTTTGTCAAGTTGTCAAATAAAATTTTATCTATGAATCATTATTGTTGGTTTGGCGATTCCTTGCATTGTGTTTTTTTTATTGCTAGAATCTAGTCGTGGAGTGTTTCTATGAAGAAATCTTTGAGACATAGGTTCAAAAATTTTGTTCATAATATCTATGGTTGGGCGATTGTTCAATGGCCTGTTGCTGTTGTGTTTTATCTTTTGATTTGGTTCGTTTATTTTACGTCCAAGAAAGAAATTATTGGATATGATATTTTGAAGAAATATCGCAGAAAACCGGCTATATTTGTGTTTTGGCACGGGCGGACTATGATGCTGTCACCGATTGTTGCGCGGGCAGGTGTGCACGGATATGCGATTGCAGATTCAAAGCGTGATGGGCGTGCAATCGCAAAAATGGAAAAATTATTCGGGTTGCGAACCATATATGGGTCATCGAATAATGATGGTGTTGGGGTCTTGAAAAATGGTGTGCGTGTGCTGCAAAATGGTGGATATTGTTTGGCATTGTCCCCGGATGGACCAAATGGGCCGTCTATGCGTTGTCATGATGGGGCGCTATATTTTGCCAGAATGACCGGGGCGCCAATTATACCGGTGTGTTATTCGTGTTCGCGTCCGATATTCAGAAATCGATGGGATAGATATTTGTTAACCAAGCCTTTTTCAATTATCGGTGGAATCGTTGGAAAGCCTATATTTATTGATCGTTCAACCAAGATAGAAGATTTTGAAAAATTACGCCAAAAATTAGAAAATATTATGGTTAAACAGGCCTATGATTTGGACAAAAGATTTACTTCTTTTGTTGTAGAACAGGATTTAACAGCAGAAAAATTCAAAAAACAGGTGAAAAAATGAAAACACCGCGCTGGTTTTTGAAAAAAAATTTAATTGCGTGGGCGCTGTATCCGCTGACGCTGTTTTATTATGTTGCATCGAAATGTGTTTTTAAATTACGCGGATGTCATGAATATGTATCGCGTCGTCCAATAATTTGTGTTGGTAATATTTTATCTGGTGGGGTTGGAAAAACACCTATGGTTCGCAATATGGCAAAGATTTTTGATTCACCAGTTGTTATGCGTGGATATAAAAGTACCAAAGAAACCGATAATGTCGGAGATGAAGCAAAAATGTTAATGTCTGATAATATTTTGGTTCATGTTGGCGACAGAAAAAGCAATATCATTTTATTAAATAAACAAAAATCAAATACCCCGATTGTAATGGATGACGGATTTCAAAATTCATCTATTAAGAAAGATATTTCCATATTGGTTTTTGACGAAGGTTTGGGGTTCGGTAATGGATTTTTGTTGCCCGCGGGACCTTTGCGTGAGACGCCATCGGCAATACGGCGCGCAGATGCAATTATCGTCATAAAAAGAAATAAAATATCTCGGAATTTTTATTTGCCCACAGGAATACCTATATTTTACGCAACAAACAAAGAGATTTGCCCATATGACGAAGATACACCAGTGGTGGCGTTTGCTGGGATTGGTTATCCAAATAAATTTTTTGAAAATATACCTGCGAAAATTGTGTTAACGCGCGCTTTCCCAGATCATTATCAATATTCTGATGATGATATCAAAGAATTAATCAAAATTGCGGATAATAAGGGTGCGAAATTATTAACAACTGAAAAAGATTGGGTGCGTTTACCAGATTGGGCAAAAAAAACTATTGCGTTTTCAAAATTAGATACGCAAATAGAAAGTGATTTTTATGATTGGATAAAGGAAAGGATAAATGACATCAATAGCAAAAAAAGTTAAATTATCAGGCGTCGGAATTCATTCTGGGTTGCCTGTGAATATCACTGTTGTGCCGTCAAAGCGTAAGGGTATATTTTTTAAACGTATTGATATCAAAGATTCAGATTTAATACCTGCGACATTTGATAACGTGTGCGATACATCTATGCGTAATACAACCATTGGTGATAAAGATGGTATCCAGGTTAAAACAATTGAACATTTGATGGCTGCGTTTTTTGTGTCTGGTATAGATAGCGCCATTGTTGAAATAGATGGACCGGAAATGCCTATTCTGGACGGCAGTGCATACGAGTTTTGCAAGGCGTTTGAAAAAAATATGTCAAACAAAACAAAAATGAAAAAAATCATAGTTAAAAAAACTGTGATTGCGTATCGTAATGAATTGGCTAAGCGGTTGCCGTTTTTTAAGCGTATTAAAACAATGATTTTAAATCATACTATGTTCAGACATGGTAATGGATATGTGAAATTATCGCCAAATGAAAGTGGATTGTTGGTTGATGCAACATTGATTTATCGTGATAAAATTATCGGAAATCAATCTTTTTCGTGTTTTTTGGATGGAACAAAAACATCTGTGAATAAATTCATCAAAGATATATCGAAATCCAGAACGTTTGGCAGATATTCTGAATGGGAATGGTTAAAGGCACATGGTATGGCACGTGGTGCAAACGAACATAACGTTATCGCATTGAATGATTCAGGGGACGGGGTATTAAATAATTTGTTATATCCAAATGAATTTGTGCGTCATAAAATTATAGATGCCGTTGGTGATATGTTTACCAGTGGCGGTTTTATTTATGGACATCTAGAATCCGTTAAGGGTTCACATGCATTGAATAATTTGGTATTAAGAAAATTATTCAGTGATAAATCAAACTATGAAATCATAGATGAATAACAAAAACGAAAGGAGAAAGTAATGAAAAAAATAATGGTGTTGGGATTAATGTGCGCTGTTTGGGCATGTTCAAAAACAACAGAAGAAAAAGTCACCGGTTTGAATAAATTAAATCAAGAACCACAAAATTGTGAATTTTTGTATGAAATTAATTCCAGTTTTTCAGGCTATTCTGAACAAGACGCATATGATTTTATAGAAAAAAGAATAGTTGAAGAAAATGCTTTCGGGGATTCTTATTATATCTATAACCAAGATATTGTTGAAAATTCAGGTGCTATATTTGGACCACAAAATACATATAAGTTAAAAGCCAAAGTTTATAATTGCAAAAAATAGAAAAAATGAAGATATAAACAATATGTGTTTATAAATTTCGGCTTTATTTTTTATGTGTATTTATGTATAATAATTATACGCGCATACGCAAGAGAGAGAATTGATAAAGCAAATAATAACTATTCATCGCAAAAAATACGCGACGGGTCTGTTTTGGCAACCCGTGAATCCTGGTGTCACGCCATATATTTATGCAAGACAGTTAATCAATAAAAGTAATAAAAAATATTCACTGTTAACCGAATATAAAACTATGATTGGGCTGACTGATTCTCGCGCAGGGGTCAAGGCTGGTATGGCGGTGGCTGCACCTGAGATTATGAATGCGTTTTCTGGGTTTATATCTTTTTTAGGTGTTTTTGAAACAGATAACCATAATTTTTATTTGATTGCGGTGCGTAATGGTATAATTTTGCGTGATGTTTTAATAGAATCTGAAACCGATGCACGCAAGGCGTATGCAGAATTGTCAAATATGCCGGATTGGAACGGTTTGTTCGCGCCGTCTGGTTGGGGAATGCCACGTTCCCAAGAAAAATTTTTATCTGAAATTGTTCGAAAATCCAGTGCCGTTGCAAAATTGCGTCAAATCAGTATTGTTAAATCTTTGACCCCGTCCATAGCGTTAATAGTTGTTTGTGTGTTGTTGGGGCTGTTGTTTTTATATAAACCATGGGAATTTAAGAAATCTGTTCCTGTGGCAAAAGATTTAACACCAAATGTGATTGCTGAATATCAACGTCAGGTTCAAAAAAAGATAGAAGAACCTGTGGTAAAACAGATAGAAAAACCAAAGGTTATTAAAAATTTTCCGTATGACAAATTGCCAGATGTATTGGAAAGGGCTAATATTTGTTATAAGGCTGCGGGTTTTGTTATGCAACCTATTGCTGGTTGGCGTCAACAGAGTTTAAAGTGTGACGATAAATATATTTCTGTGCGTTTTATGCGTGATTTTGGGACTTTGAACGATTTTTATGAAGTTGGTGCAAATGTTATGCCAGGTGGAATTGTGACGCAAACATCGGAACGTGATATTTCTGTGCGGGCTAAGTTGCCAGAGGTTGCTACGTCAAAATCTTTTGAAGAACGCAGCCAAGATATGGTTGTGCGTGATTTGTATTCTATATTCCAACAAATGAATATGCGTGTCAGTATAAGACCGACCAGTATAACTGTGAAAAACGGCGAAGAAAAAGATATTGTCAAAGTAATAGAATTAAATGCGTCTTCAAAATTAATACCATACGAATTCATGCAGATTTTTAATGATTTTAGTGGGGTTTATATGAAATCTGTCGAATGGAATGCAAACAACAGAACGTGGGATTATAAAATTGTTATTTACACAAAATAAAAAAGGAAAAAAAATGTTAAGAAAATTGGGATTTATATTAGGAATTTTTTGTATGGCGGTTTATTTTCCTGGATACGCAGATGAAATTGTTGAAGAAGTATCGACGGAAATAGATGTCCGTGGCGCGGATGAAATATCATCTGAGGCCATAGAAAATTATGATATGGAAGGTTCTTTGTTTGAAAAAATTACTGTTCTGGAACAGGATAAATTGGTTATGCAATTGGAAAAAGAACGTGCGCAATTGGATTTGGAAATAGACAGGTTAAACATAGAGCGTGAAAAAATTCAATCTAATCTGAACGGTTCTGCCGAACGAGCAGAAGAACAAAGACGCGAATTAGAAGAAGCGCGTGTTACCAAGGCTAAATTGGAAGAAGAGGTTGAACAATTAAAAAAACAATTGGAATCTGCCGGTAAAACAACTGATGATGCGCCTGTGAAACAAAAGGCATCGGGTGTCAAAGAAGAAGTGGCATATTCTATAAACAGTAAATACAAATTAGTAAATGTTATAGGTATTGGAAATCAATTAGTTGCAACGGTGGAAAATTTATCAACTGGTCAAAACAAACGCATATCCGTTGGAAAACAATTAGATGGATACACAATAAAATCTATTTCGTTAAATGACGGTATCGTTTTTGAAAAAGACGGGTTGTCTGAAAATTTAAGTGTTGGAAAATAATATGCCAGATAAAGAAAAAGTTTTTAATAATATGATAGACCGACCTTCTGTGCCGGCTGCATTGGAAAGCGCAGGCAGCAAGGATGTTTTGGATTATTTGTTTTCAAACAGTAATCGATTATTGACGGCGACATCTGGCGAATACGCTCTGTCAAAAGATACCCAGGGATTGTTGGCTTATTTTTCTGGGGGGGAAATTGTCATTTCCAGAACGCATAGATACGATGGTCGTGTTTTGGCTTTCATGGATTTATTGCGTCAAAATAATGCGATTGTGAAACAGCCGTTTTATTCTGATTTGGCTTTGCTGTCCAGTATTTATAAAACAAATGATGCAAAATTTGGAACAATAGAATCTGTGCATGTTGATTATGACAACCAAATGCAAAAGGATTTTGTCGATATTGTTGCACGTGCGGCTGCCCAAAAGGTTTCTGATATTCACGTAGAGGTTGCGGATCAAACTACAATTTATTTCCGTATGGATGGTAGTATGCAGCCGGTGTTAGAATATAATTCACAATGGGGTGAATCTTTCGTTCGTGCGGCATTCGCATCGGCGGATATATCTAATTCCAGTTATGCGCAAAATGAATATCAGGCAGCCCAGAAAGACGGACGAACACCATTGCGTGGAACGAAAGATTTGTATTTACCTTCGTCGGTTTTGGGTATTCGTATGCAATTTAACCCGATTGCGTTCGGCAGCCAATATTTGGTTATGCGTTTGTTATATGATAACCCAAGTGAAGGCTTAAAAACAGAACAAGAATTTAATGAATATGAACAAAAATTGTTAATGCGTTTGCGTTCTGCGCCAACTGGATTGGTTGTGGTGGCGGGACCTACATCTTCTGGTAAATCAACGACATTGGTTCATAATATGTCGTTGATGTTGAAAGAACACAGATACGAAATAAACCTTATAACTGTGGAAGATCCTGCGGAACAAAAGATTTTTGGTGCGCATCAAATGCCTGTGGTTAATGCTACAAACGAAGAACAACGTGATGAAAAATTCACAGAGGCATTGGCGGCATCTTTGCGAAGCGACCCTGATACATTGATGGTTGGTGAAATCAGAACGTTATCTGCGGCCCAGTTGACGGTTAAGGGCGCTTTGTCTGGTCACAATGTTTGGACGACGTTGCATGCTAACTCTGCGATGGGTGCATTGACACGTTTATTGGATATGGGGGTTGAAGCATTCAAATTAAAAGATGAAACAATGATGCGTGGGTTAGTATCTATGCGTTTGTTTAAAAAACTGTGCCCATATTGTCGTGAACGTTTGGTAGAAAAGCCAGATCATCCGTCATATAATCGTGTTGTTGATGCGTTTGGTGAATTAGGGTTAAACCAAGTTTATGTTCGTGGGGTTGGATGCGAACACTGTAAAGGTTCCGGAACGGCAGGTCGTATCAAGGCTGGTGAAATTATCGTCACAAATAGTGAATTTTTGCATTTTGCATTAGCAGGCGAAGCAGATTCTGCATTGAAATATTGGTTGGAAAAACTGGATGGGCGCACTTTGAAAGAAGCCGCCATAGAATTAATGTTAAAAGGTATCATTGGGGTTGATGAAGTTGAACGTTGGGTTGGGTTGTTAGATAGACCGTGGGTGTATTAATCATGAGCAAGATTGATTTATTATACGCAAAATTAAGTGTTCGATTCGATACGCAAAAGCGTATGGCCATCAGCAGTAAAATTGTGTCTTTGTTAAAAAATAATTTTACATTGATGGACGCGCTGCATCGAATTGAAATGATAGAATCCAAAAATGGCAAAAAACCAGATGAACCGTTTGCTATTTGTATGCGTGAAATACAAAAAGATATGGAACGCGGTATGAGTTTTTCTGAGGCGACGCGTGGTTGGGTGCCAAATGATGAAACATTGTTATTGATGTCTGGGAATATTTCCAGTCTGGTGACGTCACTGGAAAATGTTGCGCGTGTTGTTAATGGTTCTGGGCGTATTAAACGCGCAATGGTGTCTGCATTGGCGTATCCATTGTTTTTGTTTGCTTTGACAATCGGATTGGTTGTTATGGTGGGGTTATATTTGGTTCCGCCTTTGACTCAGGCGGCGGGCAGTGATATTGTTTGGCGCGGGACAGCAAAATCTTTGATATGGGCATCTGATTTTTCAAGTAAATATTTGATTCATTTTACTGTTGGTATAATCGCTGTGATAGGGGTTATTGCTTTGTCTTTGCCGTTATGGACTGGGAAATTGCGGACGATTTTTGATAATTATCCTCCGTGGAATATATATAAATTACAAGTATCGGTCAGTTGGATGATGTCTTTGTCTGCGATGGTTATGGCAGATGTTGCAGTGCCTGATGCGATGCGTTTGTTGGCTGATAATTCTAATCGATATTTGTCTTATATTTTGAACGAAGCGCTGCATCATATAGCAAATGGTGAAAATTTGGGTAATGCGCTGGCGGCGACCGGTATGAATTTCCCAAATGAAGAAATTATCGGTGATTTGGTTATTTATTCAGATATGAATGATTTTGCTAAGAATGTTAGTAAAATTGCAAATGATTATATGGAAACATCTGTGCGTAAAATGGAATCTTTGTCTGGGGCATTAAATGCCTTAGGTATGGCGATGGTGTCTGCTGTTATGGGATGGGTAGTTATGGGAACATTTGCGATGCAGGAACAAATTACATCTGCGTTAACTTAAAAATAATTTTTACTTTGTTTTGAAACAAAAAAAACACCGCGGCAGCGGTGTTTTTTGATATATTAAATATTTACACCATAAATGGCAGGTTTTCCAAAGTGCCTTCGGTCACACGGACGTTAACGTCAATCAGCATAAATACAGAATCTGATGTGCGTGGAATATCACATGGAATAATGTCTGGCGCCAAAAGGTGGCTGGTATTCACAGTTAATCTGGTCACCAAATGATCGTCGTCTAATAATGTGTAAATTGGACCAATATCGCGTGGAGTGTTTTGTCCTATTTCGTGTTCGTTTTGTGGGCAACGCAATCCGTCCAGAATTGTTTTTACGCGGTTATCAATATCAGAATGTGGCATACCAACAATTTCAGGGTGCATTAATAATATATCTAATTCTGCAATCATTTTAAGATTTGGTGTGATAATAGGGTTCCAATCTATGCCACCAATATGACGTGTTATAATAGGGCTTTTTTGGGCGTCTGGCATCATATAACTAGTCAGGTGGTTCCACGGTTCGAAATCCAACAGTTTTTTCAATTGTGGGTGAAATTGCATGCGGATATCAGCGATATGTTGCGCACGCTTTTTAGGGTTTGTTAAAATATCGCCGAAATATAATAATTTGAATTTCATAAATTAATCCTTTTGTTTGTCAATGTATTGTTTAAAAATATCTATGGCCAATGGGTGCAAATATATTGTTGATAAATCATTTTGAGAATAGACAGCGGTTGCCTTGCGACCATTAACATTAATCAAAAATTTGCTTTTGTAAAGGTGTAATAATATGTCTTGGACCATGATTTTATCCAAATCAAATTTTCGCGCCAACTGAGCACCAGATAAAAAATCAGATTTTTTAAAACTATTTGACTTAAATTTAGTTTCGTTTAAAGCGGTTTCTATGTTTTTTATAGCCTGTTTAAGTTTATCTTTTTTTTCCATTTTTTGTCCCTTTTTCCTTGATAATTATAACATAAATTGCTATGTTTTGTGTAGCAAAAAGAAAGGATTTTTAAATGGCAGTGAATAATGAATATACTGGTGATTCAATTAAGGTTTTAAAAGGGCTGGAAGCGGTCAAAAAAAGACCAGGGATGTATATTGGTGACGTTGGCGAAGGTGGCGATGGTTTGCACCATATGATTTACGAGGTTGTAAATAACTCTATTGACGAAGCAATGGCGGGTTACGCTGATACGGTATATGTTTCTTTAAATGCGGATGGGTCGGCGACTATTCGTGATAATGGGCGTGGTATGCCGTTTGATATTAATCACGAAACGGGCCGCTCTGCGCTGGAATTAATCATGTGTGAATTGCACGCTGGTGGTAAATTTGATAACGAAGGTAATGGTGCTTATAAAGTATCTGGTGGTTTGCATGGTGTGGGTGTTTCGGTGGTTAATGCATTATCTACATGGTTGGAAGTGCGTGTATGGCGTGGTGAAAACGAAGCGCGTATGACGTTTGCGGATGGTGTGCCAACAATGGATTTGGTCGTATCTAAAAATGAAACAACACATGAACACGGAACAGAGGTCACTTTCTTGCCGTCGCCTGAGACTTTTACAGGAACAAAATTTGATTTTGATACGTTGGAAGTGTGGTTGCGTGAACAATCTTACTTGAACGCGAACGTTCGCATTATTTTGGAAGATTTGCGTGGACCAGAAAAGGTTGTTCGTGAATTCCATTCTGCCGATGGGTTAAAGGGATTTGCAACATATCTTGATAAATCCAAAGAATTGTTAAATGCCGAACCTATTCAAATGATTAAGACGATTGATGATTCATATATTGAAATTGTATTGCAATGGACGACGGCGTATACTGAAACGTCATTATGTTTTACTAATAATATTCCAAATCGTGATGGTGGAACACATTTGGCGGGTTTCAGGGCTGGTTTAACACGCGCATTGAACAAATATATTTCTGAACAGAATTTGAAAAAAGATGTTAATTTATCTGGGGAAGATTTCAGAGAAGGTTTAACCAGTATTATCAGTGTTAAAATTCCTGATCCTAAATTCGGTTCTCAAACCAAAGACAAATTGGTGTCCAGTGAAGTAAGACCATTGGTTGAAAATACTGTGAACGATTTGTTGTATGAATATTTAGAAGAAAATCCAGTAATCGCTAAAATGATTATTGATAAAATCGTAGAGGCGGCAACTGCACGTGAAGCGGCCAGAAAAGCACGTGAATTATCACGCAAGAAAGCAGGCCCAGAATTGGGCAGTTTACCTGGGAAATTGGCAAATTGTTCGGAACGTGACCCTGCAAAATGTGAATTATTTATTGTAGAGGGGGATTCGGCTGGTGGTACCGCAAAACAAGGGCGTGACCGTAAGACCCAGGCTATTTTGCCTTTGCGTGGAAAAATTTTGAATGTTGAACGTGTGCGCTTTGACAAGATGTTGGGTTCTGATACTATTGGTGCTTTGATCACTACGTTGGGTGCCGGTATTGGCAAAGATGATTTTGATATTGAAAAATTCAGATATCACAAGGTTATTATTATGACCGATGCTGATGTCGATGGTCAACATATTCAGACTTTGTTAATGACGTTCTTTTATCGTCATATGCCAGAAGCGATTGAACGCGGATATATCTATGTTGCCAAACCACCACTTTATGGTGTGACACGCGGAAAACAACAGATTTATATCCAAAATGAACGCGAAATGGATGATTATTTACTGGATCAGTTAGCAACAGATGGTTTGATTGAAACAAGTGATGGACAACAATTATCTGGGGCTGATTTGAAACGTTTATTAGAATTGGTTGATGATATGAAAAATAATTTGCAACCATTGAATCATATTATGCCTTTGCGTTTTATTGAAGCATTGGCGTTGAACAAAGTTTTTGAAAATGAAACGGCTGAAAATTTTGCTGCGGCTGAAAATATGCTGGATAATGAAGAATTAGAATTCGAACGTGGATGGAAAATATCTTCAGATGCAGATGGTATTAAAATTACAAGAACTTTGCGCAGTGTCACAGAAACACATGTTTTGCCACGTGAAAAAATTAATTCTCCGGAAATTCGTGCATGGCAACGTATGACAGGTCGCGAAGAATTAATCGAAACATTTTCTAAACCGACAACTTTGCGTATGAAATCTAAATCTCAAAAGATTTGGGGCGCGTTTGCATTATTAAATGCTGCGTTTGAATATGCTAAAAACGGATTAAAGATTCAACGCTATAAAGGTTTGGGTGAAATGAATGCGGAACAGTTATGGGAAACAACAATGGATCCAAATCATCGTTCTTTGTTCCAGGTCAAAGTGACCGATGCATCGCAAGCAGACGAAGTTATTTCTATGCTAATGGGCGATGTTGTTGAACCGCGTCGTGATTTCATTGTTGAAAATGCTTTGAACGCCAATTTAGACGTTTAAGTAAAACAACAAAAGGGGGGAAGATGGCGGACGATTTTGAAAAATCGGACGGACAGGTTTTTGAGAAACAAATACCGAACGTTTCGTTTGGGGAATCTTGTCGTCTGGAATATAAACTTGCAAATAATCAAAATCGTCCTATAAATCTTTCAACTGGTTCGGCGCGGACATTACAAGATAAATATGACCAAGCCAAAGAACAAATTGAGCGTAATATAATATTATCTGATGAATCCAAAGATAAAGCAGTGTGTTTTATGGCTATGACGGGTTTTAAAAAGACAAATGGATAAGATATTTTCAAAATTTTGGTTTGATAATTTAGATGCGCGATTGCGTGACATGGGTTTAGATAGTGATGATAAATCATTTGATGAAATACGCGAAAATTTATCAAATCCAAAAAGATTATCGTCTGATGAATTTGCTTATGCGGTATTTTATGTTATCTTGGCAGGTGGATTTTCACAAAAGACAGCAAAAAAGATTCATCGGTTATTGATGGACAAAATGCCTGAAAACCCGAATTTGGACGATTTATTAAAAATTTTTAATAATAAAAATAAAATGAATTCTGTTTTGAAAGTTTGGCAAAATCGTAGACAATATTGTGATGATTTTTATGCGATAAAAAATACAGATGATAAAATAAAATATCTGCAAACTTTGCCTCATATCGGAAAAATAACTGCGAATCATTTGGCGCGTAATTTGGGCATAGATGTTGTGAAATATGATATTTGGATTCAACGTTTAGGTGTTGTATACGGCGGAAATATTGATTTATATGAAAAAATAGATAATGGTGATTTGGATCCTGATATAAAAAATTTGTGTGATAATATGTTTGAACATTTGTGTAATGAAACAAAATTACCGCGTGGATATATAGATGTGGTTTTATGGAAGGCATGCCAAAACGGACTGATACAAGAGTTAAAAAATGGATGTAAAAATTGAACAATCTTGGAAAGATGCGTTAAGCAACGAATTCAACAAAGATTATTTCAAAAATCTGACAGATTTTGTGCGTGGGGAATATTTGTCTGGGAAAACTATTTATCCTGCGGCAAAAAATATTTTTAATGCATTTAATTTGTGTCCTTTGTCTGATGTGCGTGTTGTGATTATTGGTCAAGATCCGTATCATGAACCAGGTCAGGCGCATGGGTTGTGTTTTTCTGTAGAAAATGGTGTTGATTTGCCACCATCTTTAATAAATATATACAAAGAAATTGAATCAGATTTGGGTCACAAAAGTATTACAAATGGTGATTTAACTGCGTGGGCAAAGCAGGGTGTTTTGTTGTTAAACGCTACATTGACTGTGCGTGCGCATGCGGCGGCGTCACATGTAGGACATGGGTGGGAAACGTTCACTGATGCGGTAATAAAAACTGTGGCACAAAATCGTAAAAATGTTGTTTATATGTTATGGGGGTCGTTCGCACAAAGAAAAGCAGAAATGGTTGATAAAAATGAAAATCTGGTATTAACCAGTGCGCATCCTTCCCCATTATCAGCATATCGTGGCTTTTTTGGAAATCATCATTTTTCGCGTGCTAATGAATATTTGATTCAGCACGGTCAACAACCAATAAATTGGTAGAATTTTTAATAGTTATATGTAAAACCTAAGCCATAAAATGCATATGAATGATTTTCATTAGCGGTATTTGCGTTGGAAAAATGTTGAACAAAAAATTCGCCAGCCCATTTTTCAGTGAAATTAAATCCCAAAGTCACTTTGAATTCAAAAATTAATTTTGCACCAAGGCGTTTATTTTCCCGGGCCTGTAATCCGGCACCGGCACCCATTCCGCCATATACGCGATCGTGTCTGAATAATGCGATATCTTCTGTGAAATAAATCATTGGCGTTGTGTAATCCTGCCAATCCCAATCGTATTTTGCATGAAACCCAGCCGTTTCAGACAGGTTTATAGACCGGCGGGCAGGCACCCTGAAAAAAGTTGTAGGTTGCGAATACTGTATTGTTCCGATATAAAATGGAACGGGGCGCACAGGTGGTGGTAACAGGATTCCTGTATCAAAACCCTGACCCAGACCAAATGCAATTTGATTTTGGTATGTCCCCATAAAAGGGTTTTCTGATGGTAATAAACACGAATCAGCAACCGCGCAACATGGCAATATGAACAATATTAATATTAATTTTTTCATAAAGACTATTCTATCAGAATAATGCGATATTGTACAAATAAATTTTAATCCTAGTTTTATGTTTTCTAGTTCTGTTTAATCTTTTCTTGGAAAATTTATAGTAGTTCGAACTTCGCTATGTTCGTTCTTACATACAAATTTTCAGGCCTATGGTCATTATCTTTCGCGACTTATTTCATTCGTGGGCCCCTTTCCAAATCGCAACGGTTTCGCCAAGCTTACGCTTGCAAAACCTGCTTTTTTGTCGGACCCGAGGTCCTCATCCATCGTGACTATACCAAAACGAAAACCGGGATAAACCCGGTTTTAATTTTGGTAGCGGCGAAGGGATTCGGACCCCTGACCAAAGGATTATGATTCCTCTGCTCTACCACTGAGCTACGCCGCCAATGACACGCATTATAACAGACTTTTTATAATTTGCAACTTTTTTAATTGGTTGAATATTTGGCATATATAATTTATAAATCTTTAATAAAACAATCATAGGAATAAAAATGAAAACGCTTATAACTGGTGCAAATGGACAATTAGGTTTGGAATTAGGCAAGATTATGTCTGGGGCTGTTTTGGCCGGACACAACGATTTAGATATCACTGATAAAAACGCGGTGGATACGTTCGTTAAGAAAAATAATATTGATACAATCATAAATTGTGCAGCGTATACTGCGGTTGATATGGCCGAAGATAATTATAATTTGGCAGAGAAAATAAATGCAGTTGGACCAAAACATTTGGCCGATACGGGGTGTAAATTAGTACATATTTCTACGGATTATGTTTTTGATGGTAATGCAACAGAGCCATATACCATTGATTGTTCGCCAAAACCAAAATCTGCATATGGAAAAACAAAGTACCTGGGGGAATGGGTTGTACAATTTTGTGCAAAAGAATATGTAATAATTCGAACATCATGGCTTTATTCGCCGTATGGAAAAAATTTTGTAAAAACTATGCGTAATCTTGCTAGCAATCGCAAAGAGATTTCGGTTGTTTCTGATCAGTTTGGGTTGCCAACGTATGCGGCAGATTTAGCCAATGCGATTATGCAAATGCTGCCCCAGATTAATAAGAAAAATAGTGGTGTTTATCATTATTCTAATTCATCTGAGACAAATGGTATTTCATGGTATGATTTTGCGGTTGAAATTATGAAACAATCTGGTTTAGATTGTATGGTGAAACCGATTACAACTGCTGAATATCCAACACGTGCCGTGCGACCAAAATATAGTGTTTTAGATACGCATGAAATTCAGAAAATTTTTGGTATAAAAATTCCTATGTGGCAAGATGCGTTAAAACGTTGTATCAACGAATTAGAAAGACAATGATATTTTTAAGCAATCACAATTAATGCAATCCACAAAGAAATAACAGATATGATTGTTATCATTACTATGGCACTGCCGATATCTTTGGCTTTTTTTGATAATGCATGATATTTTGGACTGATTCTGTCAATGATGGTTTCTATGGCAGTATTAATCAATTCAGCCAATATAATTAAAGCCAAAGAAAATATCATTAACACGCGATATAGTGATGGCACATCAATAAAAAATTGTAAAATTATTGCAAAAATGCACAACAAAATATCCTGACGAAATGCAGATTCAGATTTTAATGTCGCAATTATCCCATCAATTGAATATTTGAACGCATTGATGATTCTGGATATACCTGTGTATGGTGATTTCATTTTCTGGTCCGTCCTGTTGAAAGTTTATAGTATAAATCATTATTTTGTTCAATCTTTTTTTCCAGTTCTGAATCTGAAAATCGTTCACGCAAAGTTTTTACATTTTTACAATGTGTTGATAATGACGTACCCAGTCCCAGTTTGCAACCTTCTATTCTTGCCCCAGCAGATTCGATTATAGTTGGGAAAAAATCCATCGCCGAAATTGGTCTGGATAAATCTGATTTATCAAATATGTTTGTGTTGATGAATACGTTGGATAACGGTTTGTTTTTTATCTTGGACAACGTGCGCGCCATAGAACCAGAACGTTGATTATGGTCGTTGATTAATATAACAACCGCGTTTGGATCTTGGGTGCGGAACCATTTCACAAAATCTGCGACAATCTTATCTGCGCACAAAGTTATATCTTGCATTGTTTCTTGTTTGAATCCAATTTGTTCGCAATGTTCTGTAAAGTATCCAGCACAGTGAGTGTTTATTGTTTCCATAAATAAAAAGTATGGAGATTTAGATTTTACAATATCTTGGATAATAGGTTTTGAATATTCAAATAACACACCATCATCAACGCCTTCAAATGGTTTGATTTTTGGTGGATTAACAATGCTGTTGCGAATTTGTTCGCCATCTATGACGGTGTCAAAACCCTTATGTTCCATAAAATGTGATTTCAAAGAAAATTTACCACTGGCCGGGAATATAGAATATGTTTTGTATCCAGCGTCTTTGAATATATTGCCAATGCCATAGGCGCCAACCATTTTTTCAACGTTGGCAAAACCAGTAAAAAATAATGGCAATCCGGTTGTAAAGCCGGTAATAGCAGCAATTGTATGGGTTAATCCTGATATTACATGATAGTTTTCAAAAGATATATTATCATGTTCCAGTTTAGTTATGTTCGGTGTTAATACTTCGCCAAAGGCATCGGGTGTTCCATATACTTTCTCGATACTTTCCAAAGCTATGAACAAGACGTTTTTATGTTCGGGCCATTTTATATTTACAGATTTTGGATCAACGTATTCTGTTTCATAAAAATTTGATTTTGTTGTGCTGAAAACACTGCCCAGTTGGACGTTGGATTTTGATATTTTTTGCACCAACAGCAAAGAAACCACCGTATACACGATAATTGTAAATATTTTATTTCTGTATATGGAACACAAGATTGATAATATTGTCGTCCATAATACAGAACGCAAAACAGCTTTCTTGATGAAAGAAATTAATAATTCAGGATCTGTGCCACCAAGCCCGGAATTTAATACTATGCCGATTTCATCAAAATTAACACGATGAAATTCGTGGTATGTCCATCGGGCAGAATTCATGATAAAAAACAGCATAAACAATGAGATAAATAATAAAAAGAAACGTTTGTCAAATTTGAATTTATTAAATTTGATGTTAAATCTCATGAAAAATCCTTAGGTGTTTTCAGTTGGGATTATAAACCTATAAATACGTATGTGCAACATTTGATTATTTTGTGTTGATTTTTGTGTGATGGTCGTTATAATGTCTTTCAGTTGCCCTAATAGTCTAGTGGTAAAACACGTCCTTGGTAAGGACGAGTCGCAAGTCCGATTCTTGCTTAGGGCACCATCTGTTTTGGTATGTATTTTTTTCCTGGATTTTCTTATTCATAATTTTTATATTTAACCCCGATTTACAAAAAGAGATATTATGCAAACGCATTTTATATTGGGAAATATTTTTTCTTTGATTGCAGCGATTTGTCTGGGGGTGTCTGTATTCAAAAAGACAACCAAAGATTTATTGTTATGGCAGGTTATGGAAGTTGTATTTTGTATTTTATCCAATTTGGCATTGGTGACTTATTCTGCCCTGACAACAAATTCGATTGCTTTGGTTCGTGATTTATTGGCATACAAGAATAAACTGACGCGAAATGTCACGCTGGTTTTATTGGGGCTGTGTTTAATATTTGGATTGATAGCGAACAATCGTGGTATCATAGGGTTGTTTCCGATGGCGGCGTCTTTTGTGTATACTGTATTTTTGTATGCAACCAGAAATGAACAGCAAATTCGTTTTGCATTGATTATCAATTTGATGTTATGGTTTGTGCATGATTTTTATGTGGGGGCTTATCCGTCTGCGGTTATGGACGTAGGGCTTAGCGCATGGTCACTGTTTAATATTTTCAGGAATATGAAAGTAAGAAACCCAATAAGGGGAAAATAATTTCAATAATCAATTTTCAAACGTCCATCCGACAAAGGTATATCCGCGGCGGGTTGGCGGCGTGGTCGGCGTAGTAATTGTTCCGCCATACGTGCATGTCCCAGATTCTGCCCCGTCCCAATTGATAGTAATTGTATTCGGTTCGCATGCAACGCGTCCTTCCCAATATGATTCATAACCTGTGACAAATTGATGCGTTCCCGTGGGGCATTTGGTCAGCATACTTGTATTGCCAAACGTTCCAGACATCATATATGTATCATATTTTCCAGAATTATTTAATCCGGCAAATAATGACGCCGGTATATAGCCGCGCAAATTTGTACAAAAGATAAAGGTTTGTTGAAATTCATAGGTTGCAGCGTCGGTAATTCCTGAAAATAACCTGTCCGGAATTGATGTTAAAGAAGTGCAACTTCGAAATGTATCTTGGAATAAATGAGCGGCGCTGCCTGTGACGCCATCAAATAATCCATATGGTATTTCATTTAATGATGAACAGCCGACAAAAGTTTGCAAAAACATAGAATTTGCAGCCCCGCTTAGTCCAGAAAATAAATTTGATGGGATTGATTGTAATCCGCTGCACCCAGTAAATGTGCCCCTGAATAAATTGTCTGCGGCACCAGTTATACCGGCAAACAATCCAGATGGTAAGTTATTTAATGAAGTGCAATTTTTGAATGTGTCGCGAAACATACTGGATTGAGCAGGTGTTTGTATACTGTCAAATAATCCAGCGGGTATTTCAGATAATGCATTACAGTCCTGAAATGCAGATAAAAACATTACTGATACACCACTTGTTATGCCACTGAATAAATTATTTGATATAGATGTTAAATTGCTAGCGCCCTTAAAAAGGTGAATAAAATTAGGTTTTTGCGTGCTGGATTGACCCAACGTTGGAAATAATGCACCCAACGAACCAGAAACAGAGTAAACCAGTTCAGGGGTTGCGTCATACGTCGTATCAGAATTTCCAAATTTAATCGTTGCCATATTTACACCAGAATTATATTCGGTTGCAAGGCCTGATAGTCGTATGTTTTTTGTTCCATCGGTTGTATATGTACAGGTATATGAATCGTTTGATGTATAAATGCGTCTGATTTTTTTGCCGGATACACCATTGCCAGACAATGTGCCGTTTGTACCACAATCAATATAAAATGTTCCTGCGGCCGATATGTAAAAAGTGAATTCATCATTTGCCACTAATTCAATTGTTGTTATTGTAAATTTGGTGGTTTTACATTGTGAACCGTCGCCAAATACATCAATTTCATTTGATTCGCATGCGTGCGCAACAGCGCAAAATCCGCCGTATACAGCGATTATATAAATGAATGTATTTAACAAAAATTTTATAAAACAGTGCATGTTGTCCCCCCTCCATTTTTTCGATTAATTCGTTCTGGCTTCGCAGTGTTTAAAATAAAACCACCAGAAATTGGTGGTCGGGGTGTTCGAAAATCAGCAAATGAATGATTCCGCAGGCTTTTCGGTCTAAACCGTGTTATATTGCCAACGGCACCCCGACATTAATCGGGGAAATAACGGTGCAAAACACCGAAAAAACATTTTTAACGATGCTTTGGCACCGCATTTGCAAGGCTTTCGACAGCCCCGAACCCAAGTTCATAGGTTCACATAAATGATATCATATTTTTTGTTTTCAAAACAACTATATTTTGTTGCAAGTTCGTTTTTTTAGTTATAAAATCTCAGGGTTAAAATGTTTTTATGCAGTGTGTTGATGCGACTAACAACCGCGGAATATTGTGTAAAATCTGAAAAGTTATAAAACTGGGGTGGCACCGCGCGAAAAAATCTTAGCGCCCCCGGATTTTAAGATTTCTGTTTGGTGCCGATAAATCAATTTTTATTTGGCGCCAAAAACGAACAAAGGGTGTAAAAATGTTGTCTTTGAAATCTAAATATCGGACGCATACTTGTGGTGAATTGAATGCGTCAAATGTTGGTGAAGTGGTCACTTTGTCTGGTTGGGTTCATCGTAAGCGCGATCATGGTTCGTTATTGTTTGTTGATTTGCGTGATAATTACGGTATAACTCAGGTGGTTTTTGACGGTGGAAATGAAGAGTTAGAACGTGTCCGCCCTGAATCTGTGATTCAAATTGTTGGGAAAGTTGTTGCACGTGATGAAAGTCAGAAAAATGATAAAATCCCAACCGGTGAAATTGAAATCCAGGCGCAATCTTGGAATGTGTTGACTAATTCCGAAGTATTGCCATTCCAGGTTTTTGGCGATGAAGATACCAGTGAAGAATTACGCTATAAATATCGTTTCTTGGATTTGCGTCGTGAAAAATTGCATAACAATATTTTGATGCGCAATAAAATGATGAAATGGTTGCGTGATAAAATGTGGGATTTAGGTTTTTCTGAATTCCAAACGCCATTGTTAACTGCTGATTCACCAGAAGGTGCGCGCAGTTTTTTGGTTCCATCTCGTTTGCATCATGGAAAATTTTATGCATTGCCCCAGGCACCTCAAATGTTCAAACAGTTGTTGCAAGTTGCTGGGTTCGATAGATATTTTCAAATTGCGCCTTGTTTCCGTGATGAAGATTTGCGTGCAGACAGATTGTTAGAATTCTATCAACTGGATTTGGAAATGTCTTATGTCGATTTGCCAGATATTCAGGCCGTAGGCGAAGCGGTTATGCCTGAATTTGTGCGTACGTTTGCACCAGATGCAAATGTGTATCCAGATATTCCACACATTTCTTTTGATGATGCAATGTTGAAATATGGTTGCGATAAACCTGATTTACGTAATCCGATATTAATCAGCGATGTGACTGAAATTTTCCGCGGTTCTGAATTTGGTATATTCGCAAATGCGATTGAAAATGGGGCGGTGGTACGCGCGATTCCTGCACCAAACAGTGCAGACAAACCGCGTTCTTGGTTTGATAAATTGGGCGAATATGCGGTTAAAGAATTAGGATTGGGCGGTTTAGGCTATATCGTGTTTGCCGAAGAAGCCAAAGGTCCAGTTGCTAAAAAATTAGATGCAGACCGTATAGAAAAATTGCATGAAATTGCAGGGGATAATTCTTCACTGTTCTTTGTATGCGATAATGTTGATGCTGCGTCCAAGGCGGCGGGTAGATTGCGTAATAAATTGGGTGCAGATTTAGGATTAATTCATGAACGTGATTTTGCGTTCTGTTGGGTTGATAATTTCCCGTTCTTTGAACCAGATGAAGAACGTGGTGGGGCGCCTGCATTTACTCACAATCCATTTTCTTATCCATTGGCAACATTGGAAGAATTGGAAACACGCGATCCATTTTCTATCAAGGCGGCACAATTTGATATGGTGTTGAACGGTATTGAAATTTGCAGTGGTGGTTTGCGTAATTATAATCCAGAGGTTATGAAAAAATGCTTTGAAATCGCAGGATATCCAATTGAAGCGGTTGAAAAGAATTTCTCTGGTTTATACACTGCGTTTCAGTATGGCGCACCACCACATGGCGGTTGTGCGTTCGGTATTGAACGTTTGGTTTCTGAAATTTTGGGCAACGGTGACAGTGTGCGTGAAATCGTTGCGTTCCCTGCTAATCAGCGTGGTCAAGATTTATTAATGGGATCGCCAAATGAAGTCAGTGAACAACAACTGCGCGATGTTCATATCCAAGTGCGCAAGAAAAATTAATTGATATGAAAAATAAAAGCCCGCGTTTTTGCGGGCTTTTTTTTATGGTTAAAATTGGTTGTGTGATTTTGTAAATTCGCGCATATAATCGGCGTCAAATGTATTCATAATTTCATACAAATAATAATCGCGATACCCATCATCATAGACAGATACTTCAATAGGTGCGGGGTTTGGTGACGTTCCGCGCAATATAAATTGTAATGATGCAAACATTTTATTATCTATGATTTTGAAATCCCCAGACGCATCGATGTACCGCATAGATAAAGTAATTGGTCTTGTGTTTTTTATATTACCCATATTATAAGTGCCAACTATGCGCATTTTTTTGATTGGTGTTGTGCCACTTTCAAGGGCGCGCGCCAATACATATTCAGCATTTAATATATCTATGTTTTGTGCAGAAGCATAGAATTTCTCAAAACCAAAACCATATATAATTCCGCCGTTAAAAGTTGCGTCAAATGTTCCGCGCATATTATCATAAAAATCATGCGCAATTATGCCAGATGTTTTAAGTTTTATTTCGGATGTGACGGCAGAATCAGATATGTTTAATGGCATTTTTGATGGCAACAATTTTTCGTTTAATACAAATTTATTTGATTGAATATTTATGTCGTATTTAGTGTTGTCCTTTGAAATTTTTATCAATAAATTTCCACGATCTGAATCTGAGATTGAAAAAGTTTGTGTATCAGATTTCAAAGAATATACAAAATTATTATATTTTTGACCACGGTAAATCAAAACGTTTGCAGACAGTGCAACATTTACGTCTAAGTCAAAAGGTGTTGTTATCGGGGGGGCATCAAAGAACGCATTTTGTTCAAAATTATTAAAATAGTTTTGAGATAAAAACGAATCCATATTTAATAATTCTGTTTTTAATGTTATTGATTTGCCAGAAACCGAGCCAGTGAATTTATGCTGTGCGATATCAAATGTTAAATTTGATATATTTCCACGTTTATAAGTCCCAGAGATAATGTATGGAAAATCAATCAGGAATTTTAATTTCATATTTGGCAGCCATTGTTTGAATTTTGTTCCAGAAATATAAAAATAATCTTTTGTTATTGATAAATTCCATTGTTCAGAATATGGTACGAACATCATGGTATCATCACGCCACAGAAAATTCCCACGTTCATGCAACATGGTTTCTGGTAAAAATGGTAAATCTATGTTTGCCCATGATAAATCGCGGTCTTTGGCAAAATCATATTTTATATTTGTTTTTTTGCCGTCTATGTTTATAACCCCAGACGCATCAGCGAAATCAAATCTGATTGTTCCGTTGGTTCCAAAACGCTTAATTGCATTTATAATTGTGTTTGTATTTGGCAATTTGGTTTTAGATGTCACGTTCGCATCAAATATATCGCCATCAACGATAACATCGCCAAACATTTTATCGTTGTATGAAAATTTTTCACACGACCAATTATTTGGTGTCCCATTAAATAAACAAGTTGTTTTATTCCCGTTTTCTGTGATAGATATAAATACATTATGGGCACCGGTTTTATCTATGGTGCCGCCTTGGATTTTTATGTTGTCTGCAATAATATTATTTATTTTTATTTTGTGTTCTGTTCCTGTGACGTTGACGTATAAATGATTAAATGTTTTATCCAAAAATTTAATTTTGCCGGTAAAATCTAAATCAAAACTGGCATTTTTAAGTATTTCTGAATCAGTTAATATGAAAGACATATCATAATTTGCGTTGTCGTTTTTTAATTTTATTATTTTATATCCATCATCTTTTAATACGGCAGAACCAATCACGCCATTTGCAGATATGTTCGAAAATTCAATACCATAACCACCGTCCCATTTCATATCTGCTGTGATTGGAAATTGACCAGAAATTTTAGGCTTTTCAAATTCAAACCAACGATTTACGTTTTCAGGGGTTATATGTATATATGCTTTCGCAGTTCCGTTATCATATAGCGTTCCAACCAAGGTTAATTCATTATTTTTATTTGTGATAGTGAAGTTGTTGTTCAGTGATATTATTTTGTACCTGTGTTGGTCTGTCTGGACAATCGCGTCAACTTTGGATTTCGATAAATTCGCACTGGCTATGTCATAATCTTTGTTTAAGAATTTGATTGTGGAATTTTTTAATATTACATTTGTATTCAAATTAAACGGAACGATTTTATCAACCAATAACGATGCGCCTTTGATAGTAATGTCACCAGATATGCCCGCATTTTTCAGATTAAATATACTATGCCATGGAACTGTAATTTCGCACGAAGAAATAACCCCGTTTGGGATAGATATATTATGTGCGACAATTGTTGTGCGCCCCAACATACTGAAATTAATATTCCCGTGTATTTTAGCAGGGATTCCAGTTTGTTTCAAAATAACATCTTCTATGGTTGGTTTAAGGTTATTTAAATGAATCATCGGTGGCACAACAAGGATTGCCAACGCTAAGGCGCCCAAAATAGATATGGCACCCCAAATTATTCTGCGTTTATATCGTGGTTTAAGATGTTTCATTCTCTTTCCTTGTTTTTTTATTATAATGAATTATATTAATGAAAGTGAATAAAAAAATAACATGAATAAAAACAAAAGTGTTTTTTCTTTGGAATCTGAATTTGCGCCTATGGGGGATCAGCCAACGGCGATATCTGAATTGGTGTCGGGTATTCGTGATGGGCGTAAATCCCAGGTTTTATTAGGTGTGACTGGTTCGGGTAAGACGTTTACTATGGCAAACGTTATCCAAGAATTGTCGCGCCCGACAATGATAATGGCGCCTAATAAGATATTGGCAGCACAATTATACACAGAAATGAAGGCTTTTTTCCCGCATAATCATGTTGAATATTTCGTGTCTTTTTATGATTATTATCAACCAGAAGCCTATGTTCCCACAACCGATACATATATTGACAAAGATGCGGCGATTAATGAGCAATTAGACCGTATGCGTCATAGTGCGACAAGGGCAATGTTAGAAGAAAAAGATGTCATAGTGGTTTCTTCGGTATCTTCTATATATGGTATTGGATCGCCAGAGCAATATTCGGAAATGAAGTTATCCATAAATGTTGGGGACAAGATATCTGAGAAGGATGTCATGCGTGCGTTAGTTGATATACAATACAAAAGAAACGATGTTGGTTTTGCACGTGGTGATTTTCGTGTCCGGGGGGATACGTTGGATATTTTTCCGTCTCATTCCCAAGACAGAGGGTGGAAATTGTCTTTCTTTGGTGAAGAAATTGACGAGATTTGGGAATTTGATACGTTAACAGGTGGAAAATTACATAAATTGGACAGAATAGTGGTTTATCCGAATACGCACTATGCGACACCTATGCCGTCTGTGTTAGAGGCGATACATCAAATCAGAATAGATTTAGATGAACGATTACGATATTTTCATGAAAATATGAAATATGTTGAAGAACAAAGATTACGCGAACGTGTGAATTTTGATATTGAAATGATGGAATCCACAGGAACATGTCGTGGTATTGAAAATTATTCCAGATATTTAACTGGGCGCTTGCCAGGGCAACCACCACCAACCTTGTTTGAATATTTACCCAAAGACGCAATTTTATTTATAGACGAAAGTCATGTGACTGTGCCGCAAATTGGTGCTATGTCCCGTGGTGATCGTGCGCGCAAGGAAACTTTGGCTCAATACGGTTTTCGTTTGCCGTCATGTATTGATAACAGACCGCTGACGTTTGAAGAGTGGGATAATTTACGTCCCCAGACTATATTTGTTTCTGCAACGCCCGCGCAGTGGGAATTAGAACAATCAAATGGGGTTGTGTCTGAACAATTAATACGTCCAACTGGACTTTTGGATCCGATTTGTTATGTTCGGCCAACGGTAAATCAAGTTGATGATTTATTAGGCGAAGTAAAAAAGACCAAAGGGCGCGTAATAGTGACAACACTGACCAAGAAAATGGCAGAACAGTTGACTGATTATTTTGTTGAAAATGGTGTTCGTGCGCGGTATTTACATTCTGATATTGAAACATTAGAACGAATTGATTTATTACGTGATTTACGATTGGGAAAATATGATGTTTTGGTTGGAATTAATTTATTACGCGAGGGCTTGGATGTCCCAGAATGCGAATTAGTTGCAATTATGGATGCAGACAAAGAAGGATTTTTACGGTCAACGCGCTCACTGGTGCAAACAATTGGACGTGCGGCACGTAATGCAAATGGTCGTGTGATTTTATATGCTGATAAAATTACAGAATCTATGGATGCGGCGCTATCAGAGACTGCGCGTCGTCGTGAAAAGCAAGAAAAATATAATCGCGAACATAATATCACGCCAAAGACTATATCTAAATCTGTATTTGAAGAGGTCAAAGCGAAAGAAGAAAAAGCAGATAAAACAAAAAAATTTGTATACAGCAAAGATGGTGGTATTATGGATGCAGAATCTTTGCGCAAAGAAATTAAGACTTTGACCCAGAAAATGCATAAATATGCTGAAAATCTGGAATTTGAAGCGGCGGCTGAATTGCGTGACACGATTCATAAAATGGAAGACGATTTGTTATTATTGGAATAAAAAAATGCAAGATAAAATTTATTATTTGAAAAATTTAGATGAAATGCATGCGTTTGCGCGTGAATTTGCAAAGACTTTGCATGCGCCACAAACGATTGCTTTGCATGGCGATTTGGGAATGGGAAAATCTGAGATTGCGCGCGTCATTATAAAAACGTTGCGCGGTGAAGATACTGTTGTCCCCAGTCCTACATTTACATTGGTGCAAAATTATGATGGTATTTCGCATTTCGATTTATACAGAATTGGCGATGCATCTGAACTTGAAGAAATCGGATTAAAATATGCAATTGATAATGATATCACACTTATTGAATGGCCAGAAATAGCATTAAATCAATTGCCTGAAAATACGATACACATTTATATTACGCAAAACGGCGATGGTCGTAAACTAGTGATTCAATAAACTTTGCACTGCCAATGGGAAATCGGGCGCTTTGGCCAAATATGAACCGCTGACCAGTAAATTTGCCCCTGCGTCCCAACATAATTTGGCAGTTTCGTGATTTATGCCACCGTCAACACTGATTAAATATTTCAGTCCGTGTTTTTTGCGTGTGTAATCCAAAGTTTTTATTTTTTGTAAAACACGTGTATCAAATTCCTGACCCGCCGCCCCAGGGGTAACAGCCATAATCATTATTTCATCTAAATCTTTTAACACAGGCACCAATATCTCAACATTTGATTCAGGATTTAATGCGATTCCACAACGTTTGCCAGCCTTTTTTATTATATTTATTGCGTCGCGCACACCAGACGTATTTGTTGATATAATGACAGTGTCTGCGCCAGCATTAATCGCGTCGCATGCCCATATAGACGGGCTTTCGGTCATTAAATGGACGTGTAAATGTGCGCGTGTATTTGTGCGTATGGTTGCTAATTCATCGATTCCGCCGGCTATTTTATCAACGTAAAAACCGTCCATAATATCGACGTGTATCATAGATATACCCGCGCTGGCAAACATAGTATAGGTGGTCATATCGTTCATGTTGAAACAAAGCGTGCTGGGCATAATAGGAATAAATTTTTTCTTTTTCACACGTTTTTTTCTATGAAAAACCTTAGCCATTTTATTTAAGAATTTTTGAATCTTTAAACGTTTTTGTATGTATGCGTTACGTTCAGGCAATCTGGATTCCCAGATGTATTCGGATAACGCGTTTATTGTCGCATTTTCAGACTGATTATCAACAGGCATATTAAACGCGCGTTCAAACACAGTATTTATATTATTAATTGCAGTCCCACCACCAGATAAAATAATTTTTGTTGGTTTATACTGGGTAATATATTTATTTGCATGTTCGCGAATTTCGTTTATTAATTCGTTTAATTTTGGGATAAATATATCATTTACGTCTGAACGTGAAAATTTTGAAAACTTTTCATCAGACGATGCAGGTGTAAACCTGTCCATTTCATTTGGCAGTGCGTTGGCAACAGATATTTTTAATGCATCTGCATCAATAGTGCCGATTTGTAATCCAACCGCCAAAGCGTTTGTTATATCACGTTGAGCAAACTGAATCTTTTCAAAGTATAATGGTCCACGATTTGTCCAAATTGATACGGTTGTAAATTCATGTCCTAAATCTATGAATAAACATTTGTCATTTTCATTTCTGTAAACCGCATTTTGTAAAAACGCAGAATCAAAAAATCCAGCAGATTGAATATGTGCGCGACGCATTATATCAGAGATATATCGTGTTTTATCTTTTTCATATGAAATTATGCCAAATATAGATTTTAATTGTGTTGATATGTGTCCAATGGGTGTGTTTTTTATATTTGATATATTTGTTGTTCCATAAAATAGAGGAATGATATGCATCGCATAAAAATCGTCTGGTGGTGTCACTTTCGCAATTTGATGACGTAAATCTAGTTCTGATATTTTGTGTTCATCATTCCATGTAATTGTATCTGACATTGTTTTAAAATCAGATGTGCCAAAATTTCCGGTCACAAACGCCGATTCAAAATGCGTGTTTAATTGTTGTTCTAGTTCGTCAATAACACTTTTCAAAGCAAAAATCGTATTAGTATTTTTTACAAAGTGTGTTGCGGAATTCACAATTTTTGCATTTCGTATTTGGTGCGCCAACCCACGAACACCATATGTTCCGATATCCAGACAAAGAAAAGATGAATTAGACAGGTTCATTTTCTTGTTTTTACCAGAATTCTTGCGTTGTCGCGCATATCCAAAATTTCAATATTGCGTGATAATATTTTATGGGTTTGGTTTAAAACACTTATCTTGTTTACCGCAGCAGTTGGGTTATTTTCTGGTAAATATATAGTTGTCCCGTTTTTTGTGTGTATATTCCAACGTCTGGATTCGACCATCGTTATATAGTCAATGTATTCAGATAATACAGATACGCTGTTTATTATTTCGGTCAAATCATCAGGAATTTCGCCACTGAAAACGATAGTGTTTTCGTTCGGGGTTTCAAATGGGGTATCTATTTTTGTGCCGTCATCAGATAGCGGATAATACATTGCGCCGTCTGTCCACATAGCCACAGCATTATATGGTTCGGTTTTTATTATCAATTTGCCGTTTGGCAGACGTCGTGTAGATGAATTTTTAATTCCAGGGACCGACATAACACGATTGTTGATTTGATGCAAATCTAACGAACGCAAAGTTGTTCCGTGACGAATGCCCACAGCCACACCAATTGGTTCAAGATCTATGTCTTTTTGTGTGCTGGTTATTTCAATGTGTTTTACGTGCGATATTGGACCACGTCCCAATTGACTTGAAATAATGCGGGTGGCAAAATAGGTTGCCAACACAATGGACAACACAAAATACAGCCAAAACAATAAGGACTTTCTCATAAGTATCATTATATCATATTTTTAAAGAAATAGCCAACAATACAATGTTTTTATTTTCCACGCAGTAAGTATCCACGTTGCAACATACATTTACGGTAATATCCGATAGTTTTAGAGGCAGAATTTGGTGGAACAGATAACAAAGCACGTTGTCCAACGTCCCTGTATTCATTAGATTGAAATGTCACCCATAAACCGTCCCAATCAGGCATCTGGGCGCTTTGGTTTGGTGCCAATAATTTTGCAACACGTGAACGAGGTTCATAATTTCGTGACTTTATCCCCAAACATGATTTGTGGTCGCGAATAAATTGTTCAGTTGTGACCGCGTCGTTTTCCCAATTCAATATTGTAGCATCATCAATCGAACCACGATTCGCAGATGCACATGCCGACAAAGCCAGTAATAAAAATAAATATTTCATTCTCATGTTTATATATTATAATTTAATTGCGTTCGGGGGGCAATAGTTTTTATAATGTGAGAAAAGGGACAGGGAAAATACTATGGCAATATCTATTCAAAACTATGTAAAATTAGCAAATTTTTATAATGAAATGACGCGTGTTTTGTCGGCTATATGCGTTGAAAAAGGCGGAATTGCGCTGGAAAATTATGTTGGTCGTTATTTCGCTGCGGATTGTTTGGAATATATTGTTGAATATGGAAATAGGTTAAAAAAATCTGGGGTCGTGTTATCCCCAGAGGTTATGTCTGTGATGGATTTATTTGAAAAACAATTTGAAAATGTTAAAAATATTGTGACACCAAATCAAAAACCTATATACGAAATGACGCTAGAAGAATTTGAAAAAATTATGAATATTTAGTATAAAGGTATTATGAAAAATAAAAAAGGAAGGAATATGGCACACACAAAAGCAAAAAATTGTTTATTGTTATGCGGGTTTGTTTGTTCTGTGATTATGTCTGGATGTGCAAACAGGTCGGAACAGCCGATGTATGACACCGTTATGGTGTATGAAAATTCTGTCATTGATGAAAGATCTGTGCCGATTTTCCCGAAAAAGGCGGCTTTGACAACTGATACTGCGCAACATTTTTCATTGGATTTACCAAAACGTTGTTCGGTTGATTGGAATAATCAAAGTGTTGTTTCGGTGGTTCCCGAAGAAAAGGTTGAAATTGTTCGTCTAGATACAGGCGACCCTTTGCCTGATTTGATGGTGTCTGATTTTGATTTCAAAAAACTCTTTGTCAAAGATGTTTTGGGGATTTTGCTAAAAGATACTGACATATCTGTCATAGAAGATATTACAATACTTGAAAAAATATCAGGTGTTATTTCCAGTGGAACGCTGGCAGATACTGTTGATTTAATCACAAAATTGGGACGTGTGTATTATTCGTATGATGCAGATTTCAAAGAATTGCATTTAACAGGTCGCGGCAAATGGATGATAAAAATGCCGAAAGATGAAACGATGATAATGGCAATGTTAGATGCTATGCGTGGTGCCGATGTTCATAATTTATTAATTAACTGGCAAGATAAAACGGTTGTATTTGAAGGTGATTATCAGACAGAACGCGAAGTGGCAAAATTAATAACAGATATTGCCGCCAAGAAATATGTCTTGGCGTGGGATATAGACGTGTATCGTGTATATCCAAAGACGGACAGTGCGATTGTTTGGATGGATATGCTGCCTGCGTTCGGTGAAAATAATATTCGTATGTCTGTGCCGGGCGTGGTTGGACGTGCGTTAGTTGTCAGTCCAGAGATAAACACAAAAACTTTGCAAGAATTTATTGCACGTCAGGCTAATTTGGTTTTGGTATCTCAGGGAACATTTGCGATACCAAATGATTGGCAATCCAGATTTGATATCGGTCAATGTGGCAAAGAAGACAGAATTGAAACAGATTTAATTATTGGGGCATCTGGTCATTATGGTGATTACGGTGGATACAAAAAAATAGATGCCAAGATAGTATTAAGTACATCTGGTGGTGAATTGTCTTCGTTCAAGATACCATCTAATGTTGGTGATAATTATGTGATAGTTGGTATCCCAACACATTCGTTTGTGACTACGCCGGAAACATTAATCAGTCCGTATGCTGAATTGGTCATATTTATGAGCCCGCGTTTGATATCTATCATAGATGCAGGGAAAAATGTTAATAAAATGACACCATTGTCAGGTGATGCGTTGCGTAATTTCTTGAATCAATAGGAATAAAGATATGTTGTTTTCAAAACTTGAAAAAAAAGTTGCTTTTCGATATATGGCTGCGAAAAAACGCGGGTTTGGTTCTGTGGTTTCGTGGGTGTCGTTGATTGGAATTATGTTGGGTGTTGCGACTTTGATTGTTGTGATGTCTGTGATGGGTGGATTTCATGAAACATTGTTATCTCGTATCATAGGGATGAATGGTCATGTGGTTGTATATCATCAAAATGGCACAATTTCTGATTTTGATTTTTTAATTGATAAAATGCGCCAAAACAAAGTGGTTGAAAAATACACTGTTTCGATTGTTCCAATTGCCGAAGGGCAAATAATGGCGTCTGCTAATGGTAATAATTCTGGGGCGATGATACGTGGAATTCGTATGCCAGATTTGATTGCGAAAACTAAAAATGGGACACGTATTTATGGTAAAAGTTTGGACAAGGTTGCAGATGGGGAATTGGTCATAGGTTCATCTTTGTCGCGTACATTGCGCGTGACCAGTGGGGACAAGGTTTCTTTGATTTCCGCAAATTCTGGAACGGCAACACCATTTGGAACAATGCCACGTATTATGGCGTATCCGGCGGTTTCTTCGTTTTTTATGGGGATGTACGAATATGATTCTGGGTATATATTTATGCCACTGTCAACAGCCCAGAAATATTTGAATATTGAAAATTCTGTGACACATATAGATTTGTATTTAGCAGATGCAGAACAAAGTGAAGAGGTTGTACGCGCATTGGATAAATTATTGCCTGATGGTTTCATCGTTCGTGATTGGCGTGATTTGAATCGTGGTTTTGTTGGTGCGTTGCAGGTGGAATCCAGTGTTATGTTTTTGATTTTGTTATTAATAGTTATTGTTGCGGCGTTCAATATTATTTCGTCACTTGTTATGTTGGTCAAAGATAAAAACAAAGATATCGCTGTGTTGCGAACATTTGGGGTGTCGCGTAAATCTATGATGAAAATATTTATTTTGTCTGGGACCAGTATAGGTATAATTGGCGCCTTTTTTGGCACAATTTTAGGTGTATTAATGGCGGTATATATTGAACCAATTCGCAGATTTTTCCAATATGTGACTGGACGTGATTTGTTTCCTGCTGAATTGTATTCGTTATCTGAATTACCATCTAAATTGGTGCCATCTACGGTTGTTAGTATTGCTGTGATTGCGGTGGTGTTGGCGTTCTTGGCAACGCTATATCCTGCATGGCGTGCGGCAAACACTGATCCAGTGGAAACGTTAAAAAATGAATAGGGGACACAGAAATGGCAAGTATATTGAATTCGTTATCTAAAATTTCAAAACGCGACGTTGTGTTGTCTGTTCGTAATATAAAAAAGACTTTTGTAGAAGGTGGTCAACCATTAAACATATTGCGTGGTGGTGGTTTTGATTTGTGTCGTGGTGAAATTATCGCTTTGGTGGGACAAAGTGGTTCTGGAAAATCTACACTGTTGCAATGTGTTGGTTTGTTAGATAAACCAACGGGTGGCGATATTTTTATAAATGGTTTGCCGATTGATAAAATTAGTGAAGAAAATCGCACTGTGTTACGGCGCAAAAAAATAGGCTTTGTTTATCAGCGCCATAATTTGTTGTCTGATTTTACCGCGTTGGAAAATGTTGAATTGCCGATGTTGGCAGACGGAATAGATGAAGAACGCGCATGTGTTCGGTCGATGAAGTTATTGCGTGCTGCAAATGTTGCGCACCGTGCATCACATTTGCCAGGCGAAATGTCTGGTGGTGAACAACAACGTGTTGCGCTGGCGCGTGCGTTGGCGAATAATCCTGAAATTTTATTGGCGGATGAACCAACAGGCAGTTTGGATCCTCAACATGCGGTTGCGGTGTTTGATTTATTATTAGATTTGGTGCGTAAAAATAATATGTCTATGCTGTTTGTGACGCATGATATGAATTTGGCAAAACGTGCCGACAGAATAATTACCATTCAAGATGGTATAGTCAAATAATTAAATAAAAAGGGAGAGAAAAAATGAAAGATAGAAAAAATCGTGTATACGGCATAATTGGGCTGGTTGCTCTGTTTTTAATGGGGGGAATTTTTGGATATATTATTAATGGGTCTGATCGTATTAATAAATCAGTTATGACCGAAGAACAATGCCAAGAAATATCCAACAGAATAGGTAATGCATTAAAAAGTTATAGTTATGATTCTATGGAAAAATTGAACAAGATTTATTCTGAAAATTGCGTGGACAGGGAATTTCAAAAACCACAGCCAAAACCAGAAGTCAAAGAAGAAAAATTGCCAGATACAACATGTGAAGCGGTTGAAAAGCTTTTGAAAAATGAATTATCAGATGAAGATTCGATGAGTTGGGAGGCACATAAACATAATGCGGATGTGTATCTGAGATTGGCACAAAGGGGCTGTGATAAAAATAAACGTATGTATCAAGGCAAAGCCAGTCGTGAAATTGAAATCGCGCGGGCTTTGGATGAATTTGGCGAGATGATGGATGTAAAAGTTGTTGATAAACAAACATGCCAAGAAATTGAAGATTTGTTGCTTAAAAAATTAAATAGATTTGATGATATGAGCAATTCCGAAGATCGTGTTGAACGTGCGCAAATTTACGCAAATTTATCAGAACGCGGATGTCCTGAAAATGTTGTTAAATATAGAGATTTAGCAAGACAAGAATTAGAAATTGCGCGTGCTTTGACAGATGATCGTGTTGAATATACAAATGAACAACAGGAAGCAACAAAAATAGTTGAAACTTATAAACGTCTGCAAATGCAACAAGAAGCAGCCAAGATGATTGAAAAAGCGAAAAAGATAGCAAATCCTGCGATTGATTTTATAATTCAATTAGAAAAAATAATAGAAGAATAGGGTGATTAATATGAAAATTGAACGTATAAGAAAAAATTCTGGGGTAAAATCAAAACTGTGGTGGCTGGTTTTAATCGCATTTTTATTCGGGGGCGCAATTGGATATGTCACACATTATTTGATTGTCAATTGGCATGGATTTTTTGCGGTATGCCAAGATGGCAGCCGTCCAGATAAAAATGGCTGTTGCACAGGTGAAGTTTATACAGATGCTGGGGACGGTTGGATGGTATGTTGTCCAAATGGGTCTGATAATTGTTTCCCGCCGTTAAAGTAATTTTTATTGAGGTTTTATCGATGGCGACTATACATATTGTTCATGGATACATAGCGTTTGGAAAAACAACATTAGCAAAAAAATTGGCTGCTGAATTGCCGGCTGTGCATCTGGATGCAGATGATTGGATTTTAAAGTTATATGGCAAAGATTTAACCGGACCAGAATTTGATTCCAAGGCGGGCATTGTTTTAGGATTTTTATGGGAAATCGCTGCCAAAATAATAGACGCTGGGGCAGATGTTATTATGGATATTGGTCCATGGTCCAAACAAATGCGGGCAAATGTTGCGCAAATTGCCAAACAAATTACAAATGATGTTGTTTTTCATACTATTGTTTTAGACCCCAATATTGCCCGTGACAGGTTGATAAAAAGAATCGCCGAAAACCCAAAATTAGATGTGACGACAATAGAGTTTTTTGATAAAAATTTACATCTATATGAACCCATATCTGATGGCGAAGGTTTCATAGTTAAACGGTATTACCAGAATAAATAATTTATTTTTATCGCGTTTGATTTATTAATCTATGATGAAACTTCGCGGATAATAATCGCTATAAAATCGACCGTCGGTGGCTGTGAATTTCAAAACGCAATAATTTGAATCTGTGACGCCGCCCGGATAATATTCGGTGTCGCCGTCGCGCCAAATCATTTGTTTGCTGTCAGCATCGGTCAGCACTTCCATTGTTCCGCGCAGCATTACGGCCTGAAAACTATTTGAATCGCAGAAATAAATACATGCTTTCGGGTTGGATTTATAATGTGCAACGCGCAAAGAAAAGGTATTAGTAGTAAAATAAAATACTTTGATACCTTCGCGAACGCGGGGCGACAACATTGCCTTGGTGCAGGGAAAACCCTGGTCGTCAATAGATGAAATAAACGTGATTGGTAATGTGTCCGCCATTTTTGCAATGAAGTCTTTGATTCCAATCAAAGCGGGATTTTCAATATTTTCATTTGTAATTGTAAGTTCTTGGCGCCAACGTTTTAATTGTGGAAAATACATTTTCATTTGTCCGATGTATTCTTCTTTGGTAATAGGATGTGGCAAACCTTTGTTAACTTCTGTGATAAAATTTGCGCAATGTGCAATCATTTCATCCATTGTAAAATCCTGGACGAATTTGCCGTCTTGATAACAATAAATGCAATAATCAGAATTTTTTGTGCCATCTGCATTAGTGCCAAACAAAGATTCATCATTCATAGGCATACCGCAACTTTGACATATATGTGACATAATTTATCTCCCGTTGTTTTTATAGTTTTAATAAAACATTACCAATTTGTCCCCTGATATTATGGTAATGTTTTTTATCTTCTTCTGGTCTGCCAATTAAATGTTCGCCACTTGCAGAATTATCAGCGATAACCAATATCGCAGATGCATTTTTATTGATAGTATTCATGCATGCGAAAAATGTTGCAACCTCCATTTCTATTAATTGTGCGCCCATGGCTCTGAATTCATCCAAATGCGCATATTCTGCGATAAGACTATCTATGGAAATGACAGGTGCATTTAATACGTTTATATTTTGTTCATTACATATATTTATGATTTGTTCGTTTAATTTTTGTGTTGAATAAACGTGTTCAAATAAATGTTGTGAATTTAATCTGTCATGCAAATATAATGTTGCACCATTCCCAGAAATCGCATATTCAGGTATGATAACGTCGCCAATTTTTATTCCAGGAACCAAAGCCCCAGCCGATCCCAAAAATACAAATTTATCACAGTTAGCCCTGTAACACGATAAACAAAAATCTGCTATGTTTGGTGCGCCAATTTCCAGTTTGATAAATAAATATTTTTTTCCGTTGTGGTTTATTTGAAACGTGGTTGCGTCCATGTTGGAAGATATTTGTTTAATATCAACTGTGTTGATGTCAAAAACTTTGTCAGGCGTCCAACGTGGCGCAATAAACATACAATCAAAATGTTCTTGGTCTGAAACGCCGTAAATATCAAATAACACGTTATCAGATACTGTATTTTTTTCTAAATTTTCTATTATTTTATTCATATAGTTTTCCATTAGTTGTCTTTATTACTATATCATCAGAATATTTTTTATCAATATCAGTTTGATATTCTGTAAAAAATTGATCGGTTGAAAAAATTTGTGTATTTGAATACGGTATTTTCGAATCAAAGAACGGTGGTTGAATTAATTTTAGATTTATCTGTCATTACAGTTAAATTTTAATTTGATATTTCTATTATTAATTTCGTTTAATGCAACATTAAGCGCATTTTGCCCATCAATACACTTTATATCTGGTGTAAAACCATGTAATTCAAAATTTGGTTCTATAAACGGCATACAAATTGTACCAACAAAGATTGCAATATGACTATGTGGACAAACAACTCCACGAGGCCTACAATATTTTAATGCGCCACCTGTATCATCACCTATGATTTTTACATTTGGATGTTTTTTTAGTTTATATATCAATAATTCTGCAGAAGATACGGTTGCATAATTTGTTAAAATGTATATGTTTTTATCGTAATTAACCGTATCAATAACACAATCAGATTCAAAATTTTTAGTTAAATGTTTCAAATCTGGAATATCTGTATCTTGCACTTTGATATTTTCATCAAAAGAGTTATGTTCGTTTAATTTCATTGCATCAGGGTTTATGCGAACATAAAAATCATGGATAAAAGAATCATTATCTGGGCAAAGATAATGAGATATTTCGCCCGCAAACCGCAATTCGCCGCCCATATTATCACGCAAATCCAAAATTAAAGCATGTGACGATTTTAATTTGTCTTTGAAATCAATTAATTGTTTCATTGCCCAATTACCATTATAATCATCTTTGTAATCACGATATATGCCTGTGTACATGCTTGATAATCCAATAACGGCGACACCATCAGCACGCAATTTTAGGATAAGAGATTTTTTATCTGGATTAATATTACCACCAACATTTTGTTTCTTATGCAGTTTGTTAGCAAAATGTCGACCATAGAAATGGAAACTAAAATGGCCATCTTGGATTATATCTAATATAGGACTAAGTTTATCATAAAAAGCCTTTGCAGAAATTGTTGTACTGTTGGAATACAAAGCATCTAATATTTCCAAAATTTGTAATTTTTTTGTGTCTGATAAAAATGGCCAACCAACATATACATTTATCAACATACGCGCCAAGACAGAAACATCATGCTGAATGTCTTTATGGGTTAATATTTTATTTTCATCTTGTAGAACACCCTTTTTTTCTACTATATCATCTGTACAAGAATCTTGTAATAGTTTTTGTTCCAATTGTTTCAAAGACATTGTTTACATCTCCATATTATTAAGAACAATAGCATAAAAAATTAAATTCTCAATGATAAACCGCCTCGGTGGATTCCCTCGACACTTTGTGTCTGCGGGGCATTCGTTAGCACTCAAACTTCGCAGAGGCTTGTTTTCGTTTACTCATTGTCGAACCAAACAAACTGCGTTTGTATCGCCGAATACCATAAACCACATCCAATGCAAAAACAAAAACCAACCGCAAGGGTTGGTTTGTGTTTTTGGTGGGAATCAGCTTGCACTAATCGAGCAGAAAACAAACAAGAATTTTCTGATTTAATGCAACAGGTAAAAGAGTTTAAAGAGAAATGGTTAATTTCACCGATGGGTGAAAATTGAAAAAATTCTTTATGTGTGATATAATTCATCAAAAGGATTGTTTATGTCAAAATTTATTAAACCTGAAAAAATTATTGTTGATGATTTGGTGTTAAAACCGATTCCTGTATCGCAAGATTATGCACAACAAATTTATGATGCTTTTCATGAAGATGAGCCAAGTTTTAGATTTTGGATGGAAAATGGAATTTATAAAACCGTTCAAGAAGTATTAAATGCATATAAAACCAAATATACAGATGAAGAAAATTGGGAATATGCAATGTATGGAATTTTCAGCAAAGATGAATTATTAGGTGAAATAGGTTTATCTTGCATAGATGTTAAAAATAACACAGCAGAAATTGGGTATTGGTTGAAAAAATCCGCACGCTGTAAAGGAATAATAGATAGATTGATACCAGTAATAGAAAAGTTGGGTTTTGATACATTTAATTTAAGAAAAATAACTATTTGGTGTGATACAGAAAATATTGCCTCAAAAAAACATGCAGAAAAAAATGGTTATGTTCTTGAAGGGATACAACGCGAAAGAAAATTATGGCCTGATGGTTCTATCCATAGCACCGCGATGTTTGGTAAATTAAAAACAGAATGGAAAAAGGGTTAGATTTCTAGCCCTTTATTATAAACTTATTCGAAAATAAGTAAAAATTAACATTTTTCAAATATAATGTTTTCGAACCATTAAAAGTATTGGAAATCTAAAAGAAAACCGCACTTTAAAGGTGCGGTGTATCTTTTGGTGGGAGTGGGTGGATTCGAACCACCTCAGTCGTAAGACAACAGATTTACAGTCTGCCCCGGCTCTCCAACTCCGGCGCACGCCCAGAACTTCTATCGCGACTTTGCTTGCTGCAAAGACGGATTGGTTGTCCGCCTTCGCCAAGGCTGCGGCGGGACACAGGATTTTCGTAATCGTGCGCGTTGCGTGCGATAACTAAAATCCGTGGTGCGAGCAGCGGGAATCGAACCCGCATTTCAAGCTTGGAAGGCTTGCATTCTAGCCCTTGAACTATGCTCGCAACGAATTCAAAGCTTTGTAATTATATATCTTTTTTTGTCAAACGCAAGCATTTATTAAGATTTATCTTATGCGGGCTTAGCGTAAATGGCTTTTCAATTCCATAATGCGTTTATATGATTCACGAATTCTGGATTTTTTTATTTTGCCATCACGCACCATTTTGACAATCGTTTTATTCACATCGTGACCACGATTTTTATCAAATGTCAGGTTGTTGCCGAATACTAAAATATCATTACCTGCATTAATAGCCATTTGAATTGCAGTTTCAGTGCCATATTCGTTGGCTATGGCGCCCATATCCATATCATCAGATACTATCACGCCATTAAAACCCATATCACGAACCATTTGGATTGTTTTATATGACAAAGATGCCGGCACAGTATCAAAATTAGTGTTCATCACATGCGCGACCATAACCATTGTGTATGGACTGGATGTTTTCAATAATTCACGCCAAGGGTTTAATTCATAATCTTGGTATGTGTTGGTTATGTCTGTGATACCTGCGTGTGTGTCGGTTCCAGCACTGCCGTGACCTGGAAAATGTTTATATGAATATGCGATTTTTGCAGATTCTAGGCCGTGTGCAAATGCACCGCCATGTTGTGCCACAATAATTGGATCTGGGGAAAAACTTCTATCTTTGGCACCAATTGCAGGCGATTGTGGGTTAACATCTACGTCTAATAGTGGCGCAAAATCTACGTTGAACCCAAGTTCACCCAAACGATTACCTAAATCATATGCTATGTTATACGTTGTTTGAATATCGCCATGCCCTAATTCTTTTGCAGATGGAATAGGTGCAAAACCATGTTCGGTTTTCAAACGTTGAATATTGCCACCTTCTTGGTCAATGGCAATCAGCAATTTTTTTGGTGCCACAGATTGTATTTGTTGATTTAAATTTTTAATCTGGTCCAGATTTTTAATGTTTGATGAAAAAATTTGTTTTTTCGCTTCAACTATGTCCATACCCTGGGCCAATAATCCAGAAACATCGACGTCAAACAATATAACGCCACCAATTTGACCGCGTTTAATTTGTTCTTGGATTGCAGCGAATTCTTCGCGATTTGAACCAATGCCATCACCATGAAAACCCGTCATTATCATTTGACCGACCATTGTTTCAAGGCTTGGGCCAGAAAAGTAATATATGGACAAACCGCCAAAAAATGCAGTGATAAAGAATAATTTTACAAAATTTTTGGTGTTTTTATGTTTGAATTTCATGATTTATTCCCCTTTGATTTATGCTTATCAAATAATTTTGCGCGCCGTTGATTGGCGGGTTTTATTCTTGAATTTCGACACTGTCGATATATTGGCGGGAAACGGTTTCAGGTTTTGCATTTTCAAATTCAGGGTTTGATATTATTTCAGATTCTGATGTTTTCTGAACGGGAACAGGAAGTGGTCTAGGTGTATCATCTGGTTCAGATTCGGCCGCATTGTTTAGCCCGATTTTTCTGGTCCTGTATTCGGATTTTTTGCTTAATTCGTCGGGTATAGTAATATAATCCCCAGGATTTATTCCGCGTGTTTTTACGTCCATATCAGATACATATTTCAAATTATTTGTTTGGATGTTGTATAAAGATACCAAGAAATTACTTGCAGAATTTTTAACTGTTTTTGGTGTTCCAGAACCATTTAATTCCATTATGCGTAATGCGCGTTCTGATTTCCCAGATGGCAATATGCGGAAAATACCACATGTTCCAATATACCCATTTTTATCGTGCAAATGGTCATAACGGTTCTTTTGAGCGTACAGCATTCCCAATGCTAAATTTGCGGCGTCATATCCAAATGCGGATAAATACGTTGGGTCTTTGCCGGCAACCATATTGTTCAGGTTTGTAAAGTTTGTTGATATTTCTGGTAATGTCGCATATTTTGCCCCCGACATCGTTAAATCAGAGGCAATCTCTGAATTCTGCCAAAGGGTGGTGCCGTAAAACGCGACATCGCGGTTGCTGATGCCGTAATAACGTAAAAATGAAGCCAATGTCTTAGAATCTGCGCCATTGCCCAAGAACAATATAGAATCGTATGGTAATTCACCCAAGGTTTCTGTTCGAGATATGTTTTCCAATTGTTCTGATAAATCAGTGCGAGTTTCAGGCGATATTTCTTCGTTCGTTAAAATGTCAGATAAAACCTCACGCGCACGGGTATTAACGGCACTGCGGACGTTATATAATGATGCGTTATGTGTCACAGTTTTTATAGAATCAGATTTTCCCGGGTCATAATAATACACGCCACGCACAGGAATATCATATAAATCAGCCGCCATTTTCGCCACAGACATCATTGATTGCCCTGAATTGTTATTCGGTGCGAATACGACCATACCCGTACGTTCGTCGTTTTTCATTTCGCGGATGATTGTTTCAATGCTTTGTGTTGGGATTAAATTTACGGTCATAACGCCGTCGCCCAAAGATTGGACATCAGATGTGAAAGATATTACCGGTAATCCACTGGGTTTAATATCACGTAACATTTTTGTGTCTTCGGCAAACAAAGGACCGATAATTACATCAGGTCTGGTCGCCAGCGCCTGACGTATTGTAGATTCGCGTTGGTCAATGTTTCCAGATAAATCAAAAAACGATAATCTGAGGTTTGATTTGGTTTTACGCAAAAACGCCGTTTCAATAGATGTTTTGATTTCGTTTCCTGTTGTTTTGGCAGTCCCAGATGTCGGTAGTAAAACAGCAATATTTGCATATGGACCCCCATCATCAGAGCCATAAAGAGATGTTGAATAAAGAAAACTTTCTTGGATATCAGTTGGGTTTGATGTCGCAACAGATTCAGAATTACCATAATAAAAACCGTCGCCGCCACAGCCTGCTAACATAACGATTAGACCAATAAAACCAAAAAATTTATTCATATACATTGAAAACCCTATTTTTTATATGCTATTATTTTACTACAAAAGGATTCAAAATGCAATCAGGGCTTTATGTGGTGGGAACACCTATTGGAAATTTGGCAGATATGTCGCCACGTGCGATTGAAACTTTGAAAAATGTTGATTTAATTGCCGCCGAAGATACGCGTGTGTTTTCTAAACTGGCACAACATTTTGATATAAAAACACGTGTTGTTTCATGTCATGAACACAATGAACGGGATGTTGTTGATGGTTTGATAGAAAAAATTCAAAATGGTATGGCAATTGCAACGGTGTCTGATGCAGGAATGCCTGGAATAAGCGACCCAGGGTTTCGTTTAATTCGTGCGGCGCGTTTGGCAGGTGTTGATGTGTTTATGGTTCCGGGGGCAACGGCGGCAATATCGGCATTGGTGTTATCTGGATTCCCGACCGACAGATTTACATTTTGTGGATTTTTTGATGAAAAAAAGGTTCGTGATGATAATAAAATTCGTCATACTATTATTTATTATGAAAGTCCGAACAGGATAATGGACACTATTAAAACATTAGCATCTGTTATGCCAGAGCGTCAGATTGCGATTGTTCGTGAAATTACAAAGATTCACGAAGAAACTATTGTCGGATATCCTGCTGATTTGGTAAATATAGATGCACCGCGTGGCGAGATTGTGATTGTTGTTGCACCAGCGCCTGATAAAAAAATGTCAGATGATGAAATCAGTGACATAGTTAATGATATTGTTGCGAATTCTACAAAAACTGGTGCGGCAGAATTGGCTGCGCGTACAGGGATTTCTAAGAAAGAAGCATATAAAAAATTGGTGAATAAAAAATGATAAAATTTGTTGGTTCTTATTCAACTGTGCAATCTTTGCCAAAAACACAATTTGCAGAATATGCTTTTGTTGGGCGCAGTAATGTTGGCAAATCTTCGCTGATAAATGCTGTTGTTGGGGAAAAGATTGCGCGGACTTCAAATACGCCAGGGCGAACACAAGATTTGAATTTATTTAATTTAGATGACAGAACGATGATTGTTGATTTGCCCGGCTATGGTTATGCACGCGTATCAAAAGTGGATGCGTTAAGGTGGCTTGAAAGATTGGAAGAATATCTGTTAAATCGTTCGCAATTAAGACGGCTGTTTATTTTGATTGATTCGCGAATTGGACCAAAAGATTCTGATTTAGATTTAATGGAGTTTTGTGACAATAATGGTATTTGCTATCAAATTGTTTATACGAAAAAAGATAAAAAAATTCGTGAAACATCACAATTAAAACTTTCACATGAAAATCATCCTGCAATGGTTGATGGCATATTGGAAACATCTGCTGAGAAAAAATCAGGATTGGAAGAATTAAAGGAAATTATTGGTGTTAAATAAAAACGTTTTTAACGTATCAGATCCAACACACATAATGGATGCGTTGTGGGGGATGATTAATGCGTATGAAAACGATTTTTCAAAAGTTTTGATTTTTTTGCCATCACGACGTGCCGTTCGTGGTGTTGAACGTATGATTGTTGAAAAAATAGGGCATGCAGTTATATTGCCAGATTTGGTCCCTTTGGGAACAGGAGTTGAAAATGGTGAAGATGATACAAATGATAACGAATCAATATCTAATCAAGAACGTGTTATTATTTTATCCAGATTATTAGCGGCAGATGCAAATATAAAAAATATATCTGTGGCTTTGCCAATCGCGCGCGATTTTATTCGTATGCAGGATTATTTGAATAATGAAGGTATCGATGTTCGTGATATTAATTGGGCTGAATTAATTGATGAAAAATATGCAAATCATTTTCAAAACAAAGCCAGAATCTTGGATATATTAAAGCAATTACCAAATGACAAATTAACCGTCACTCAAAAACGCAATAATGATATTCGTGCGTGGATAAAAAAATTAACTGAATATGAATTAGTTATTGTGTGTGGATCTACGGGGTCTGTGCCGGCAACCGCTGATTTAATGTGTGAAATCGCAAAACGTGATAATGGGCGAATAATTTTATCTGGGAAAATATCTGGTGCGATTGATGATTTTATATTGGATACAAATCCATATAATGCAGAATATAAATTTTTACAGAGATTAAATTTATCTGTGGATGATATTCAAACTATTGATGTTGGAAATAGTGATGTTATAGATTCTATGAATATCGCTTTTTCAAATTCTGGGCAACATATTGATAAAAAATTTGATAATTGCAGATTAATAGAATGTGTGCGCGAAAGCGAAGAGGCGCGTGCAGTTTGTGCCATTGTACGTCGTGCAGTTGATAATAATAAATCTGTGTTAATAATTACGCCGGATGCAGCGGCAAATCAAAGAATAAAAATGGAAATGGCACGTTGTGACATAGATGCTGATTTTTCATCTGGTGTATCGGGGACCGTGACAGATTTAGGACGTGCAATATTGAATTTATTTGATGATTGGGCGCAAAATGCAAATTCTGAATTTGAACAATTATATCAACAACATAATTATAATATTTTTGATATGTTGGTAAATTTTGTTGATACGCATGATAGTGACGTTTGGCAGCCAAATTTTGTAATTGAAAATGAATCAGATATTCCTATTTGGGATGCCGTAAAAAATATGTCTGATGTGTTATGCAAAAACGGTATTCGATTGAATGTTAATGATGCGCGTGCTTTTGTTAATGATGCGATTGGTTCCGTATCTATACGTGCAAAAAAAGATGATGATTGTCGTGTTTGTGTTCTGGGAACGATTGAATCACGTATGCAGACGGCAGATGTTGTTATATTAACTGGGTTGAACGAAGGTATGTTCCCAACGATTGGATACGAAAATTCGTGGTTGCCACGTGCGATTTCAGAAAAAATAGGTTTGCCATCGCCAAATCGCAAGGTGTCTTTGATGGCTTTGGATTTTATGAATTTGTCATGCGGTGCAGAGGTTTATTGGTTGCGATCAAAGCAGTCGGGTGGGGTGTTAACAACTGAATCCAGATTTTTATCACGTGTTCGTGTCTGTGTTGGTGATATAAAATCAGATGATGAAATTTTGAATTTGGTTCGTGGTCAAGATGATGTAGAATATAATCCATTAGATTATTCGGCGCCGTTGCCGCCGATTGATAGGTCTGATGTGTATGTGACAGAAATAGAATTATTAATACATAATCCGTATGCTTTTTATGCAAAACACATTTTAAGATTAAAACCTGTCGATGATTATTGGGTTTTACCAGATGCGCGACAGTTTGGAAATTTGGTTCATGATGTGATTGAAAATGCAACTGATTTTAATGCAAATAATTTAATTCATGAAATGGATATTCGCGCACGACAAATTTTACAGAAAGATTCTATATTGTTCTATTTTTGGCACAAGCGTTTTTGTGAAATCGCACCATTTGTTGAAAATTATTTCAAAAATAAATCTATTGAATATAAAGAGATTTTAGGATCTGTTAAAATCGCAGGAAGAAATGTGCGCGCTCGTGCAGATTTAATTTGGGACGGTGTTGTGATGGACATAAAAACGGGACGGGCGCCAAATAAAAAGCAATTAATGGACGGAACGATGCCACAAATTGCTTTGGAAGGGTACATAATGCAATCTGGTGGTTTTCCAATAAAAATGCATGATGTTTCAATAACGCCGATTTTGCAATTTTTACAATTAAAAAATGGTGATTTGGATTTAATAGAATATCGTGATGATATTGCACAAAATATGATTGATAATACTGTTCAGAAAGTCAAAGAACTGTTTGGACAATACAGCGGTGATAATATCGCATCATATGAATATCGTGAATCTGTGGGTGCTAAATATCATGAATGGGATGATTTAGCCCGCGTTGATGATTAATCTGATATTTCCAGCATCAATCCACAATGGTCTGTGGGTTTGTTGTGCAGACGTGGTTCAATATCGATTTCGCAATTTTTAACCATTTCCATAGCGGTTTTATTGCATAAAAAATAATCCAGACGTAATCCCTGTTTATTGCTAACCGTATCGCGTCCACGGTATCCGTACCATGTATAATCAGTATCGTTTGGATGAATTTGGCGCCATGCATCGACCCAGCCCATATCAATCCATTGTTGCATAATTTTACGTGCATCTGGTGCCGATATTGATGAACCAACATAGTTCTTAGGATTCCATATATCCCTGTCTTCGATTGCAACATTATAGTCACCACCAATTATCACAGGTTCTTCGGAATCTATGTATTGGGAAATATATTGTGTGAACGCACGCATCCAATCCAGTTTATATGGGAATTTGGGTGATTCAATACAATCGCCATTTGGCATATACACGTTTATAATGCGGATGTGTCCATCAATAACACATTCTAAGAAACGCGAATTAACGTCTGGAAAATTCGGCATACCGTAAATGACGTCTTCTATGGAATTCTTAGAAAAAACAGCAACCCCGTTCCAAGATTTTTGTCCGAATACTTTGATATTATATCCAAACTCATCGAATAAATTATGTGGAAAATTGGCATTTTCTACCTTTAATTCTTGGACCAGGATTGTATCGTATTCGCCACGGCGCAAAATATCCATAAAACTTTCGACATGGGCGCGTATAGAGTTAATGTTCAAAGTCAATATTTTCATAATTGCAATCTTTATTTTGTAATACTATAATATACCCTGTCCAATATAAAAACAACAAGGATTTTATGTTATGAATATGTATCAAGTATTAAAGCAAGTGGCGAAAGAATCGCCCGACGCTTTGTTTTTGGTACGCGAAAAGGTCACTTTTAAGCAAGCGTTATCTCTGATTCATGCACGTGCAACTACTTTGCATAAATTGGGGGTTAAATTCGGTGATGTTGTTGGTTTGTTGGCACATAATATACCTGAATTTCCGTTGACTCTTTTTGCGTGTTGGTATTTAGGCGCAACTGTTTTGTTGTTAGATACGAATTTAACGCCGTTTGAATATGATAATATGGCCAAGACGGTTGGTTGTAAGTTAGTTTGTGCCGAAAAATCATTTTTTTATGATGCCAAAGGTTTTAACTTTTTTGATATTTGTGCATCTGATGATGAAATGGATACGACTTTGAAGCCGGCTGATGCGGGTGAAAACGATATTGCAACAATGTCTTTCACATCTGGATCCACGGGTCAGCCAAAGGTTGTACCTTTGACGCATGGCAATTTGAAAACATCTTCTGATTGTTATTCTGATATGGGACAGTGGATTCATAAAAATGAAATAATGTATGGATTTTTACCACTGTATCATGTGTTTGGGTTTGCTGCGGGTATTTTGGCACCATTACATTTCCATATGGGGATTTTGTTGCAACCAACAATTAATCCGAAAAACATTTTGGACGATTTCAAAACGTATAAACCACATTGTATTCCTGCGGTGCCACGTTTGTACGAGGTTTTTCGTAACAAGATTATAGAAGGTGTCAAAGCGAAACATAAGTGGTGGTTAGTATCATCTGTTTTGAATCATCAAAACACATTGCGAAAAATTGGTTTAGGCGGTCTGGTAAAGAAAGTTCAAAAACCATTGCAAGATATCTTTGGCGGTCGCGTTAATTTGATGATTGCTGGGGGGGCCGCTACAAAACCAGAAGTTGAAAGATTCTATGAATTGTTGGGAATCACATTTGTCCAGGGTTATGGTATGACTGAAACGGTTGGCCCGTTTTGTTGTTCGCGTCCTGCGAAAAATCGTGTTCCGTTTGCATTTGGAACGCCTGTGGGATGTTCGGAATGTACTATACGCGATATGGATGAAAGTGGTATTGGAACATTATGGGTTCGTGGACCAAATATTTTCAAGGGATATCTTAATAACAAATCTGCAAACGAAGAATTGTTTGATAAAGACGGTTGGTTTAACACTGGTGATTTGGTTTATTTAGATAAATACAACCAATATCATTTTGCAGGACGCAAAAAACAGGTTATCGTTTTGGATAGCGGTAAAAATGTTTATCCTGATGAATTAGAAGCACTGTTTATGGAAATAGATGGTGTAAAAAATGTTGCTGTGTTTGAACACAAAGTGAACGATAAAACTGTATCGTATGGTGTTTTCCAGGTTGATGAAAATATGACAATGGAAAAATTGGCAAATGCGATTGCAAATGCAAACAAGAAGGTTGCTTCTTATAAATGGGTGACGCATTTTGCAATGACTACGGAAGATTTGCCTATGACCAGTACTCAAAAAGTTAAACATCATATTGTTCGTCAAAATTTAATTGATGGAAAATATACAAACAGACATGAATAAATATATATAAGGATTGAAAAATGAATATGTATGAATTATTAGAATCTATTATTAAAAAAAGTCCAAAGACTGTTTTTTTGGTTCGTGAAAATATAACTTTTGAAGATTTTCCAAATGTTATACGTGCTCGTGCAACAACATTAAGAGATGCCGGTGTAAAACCTGGCGATACAATTGGTTTGTTGTCGCATAATTTACCAGAATTTGTTTCAACTTTGTTTGCAATTTGGTATTTAGGTGCGCGCGTTTTGTTATTAGATACAAATCTGACATCTATTGAATATGACAAAATGACGGATTTAACAAACTGCAAATTCGTGTGTGCTGAAAAATCTTTCTTTTATGATACCAAGAATTTCAAATTCTTTGATATTGAAACCAAAGATGACAATACAGACGAAAATTTAAAGCCGTATCCATTGAAAGGTGAAGATATTGCAACGCTTTCATTTACATCTGGATCAACCGGGATTCCAAAGATTGTGCCATTAACACATAATAATTTGGTTGCGTGTTCTGAAAGTTTGGAAAGTTTGAATATATTCTTGCGCCCGGGTGAAATGATGTATGCTTTCTTGCCATTATATCACGTGTTCGGTTTTGCAGTTGGATTTTTGGCGCCTTTGCATTTTGGTATGGGCATTTTGTTGCAATCAACAATTAATCCAAATGCTATTTTGCAAGATTTTGCGCAATATAAACCACATGTTATTCCTGCTGTGCCAAAATTGTGGGAAATATTCCGCAAGAAAATTATTGATGGTGTCAAAGCCAAGAAAAAATGGGGATTGGTATCTTTCATTATGAATAACCAAAAATGGTTGCGTGCGATTGGATTAGGCAAATTGGTTGACAAAGTGTTAAATCAATTACGTGCCGTGTTCGGTGGTCGTGCGCGTTGCTTGGTTGCAGGTGGCGCCGCTACAAAGCCAGAGGTTGAAAAATTCTATACTCAATTAGGTATGGATTTTGTTCAAGGTTATGGTATGACCGAAACTGTTGGACCAATCTGTTGTTCAAAGCCTGTTAAAAAACGTATCGCATATGCATTTGGTGCGCCATTGGGTGAAAACTGCTGCGAAATTCGTAACAAAGACGAAGATGGTATTGGAATGTTATGGGTTCGTGGTGATCAGGTATTTGGTGGATATTTGAATAATGAAGAGGCAAACAAAGAATGTTTTGATAGTAATGGATTTTTCTGTACGGGCGATTTGGTGTCTATTGATAAAAATGGTGAATACCATTTTGCAGGACGTAAAAAACAAGTTATCGTTTTGGATAGCGGTAAAAACGTTTATCCTGATGAATTGGAAGCGTTATTCTTGGAAATCGATGGTGTTAAAAATGTTGCTGTGTTTGAACACGAAGTAAATGGTAAAACCGTTGCATACGGCGTGTTCAGTGTCGAAGATGGTATGACAATGGAAAAATTAGCTGCCGCCATAGCCGAACAAAACAAAAAAGTTGCACCATATAAATGGGTGACCCATTTTGCGATGACTACGGATGATTTGCCTGTCACTAGTACCCAGAAAATAAAACACCATGTTGTTCGTCAATGGTTAATTGATGGAAAGTATACAAACAAACATGAATAATTGATTTGTGTCTGGGGGAAAATCCTCCAGACATACATAAAATATTAACAAAGGATTCTTGTTATGAATATGTATCAAAAACTTGAAAATGCAGTAAATCAATGGCCAGAAAATATGTTCTTGGTTCGTGAAGGAATTACTTATTCCCAATTCATAGAACAGGTGCGTGCGCGTGCAGCTACTTTGCGTGATGCAGGAATTAAACATGGGGATGTGGTTGGAATTTTGTCTCATAATTTACCACAGTTTCCATTAACATTGTTTGCCGTATGGTATTTGGGTGCGACTGTGTTAATGTTGGATACAAATTTGACACCATTTGAATATGACAATATGACTCAAATTGCAGGATGTAAATTTGTATGTGCTGAACCTTCGTTCTTTTATAAGACAGATAAATTTGCATTTATAGATATCACACGCAAAGACGGCGATATTGATTATGATTTGCGTCCGTATCCGTCTGAATCGACAGATATTGCGACGATGTCTTTTACATCTGGGTCAACCGGAACACCAAAGGTTGTGCCGTTAACGCATTTTAATTTAACCGAATGTGCAAATTCTTTGGAAGATATGTCTGATTATTATCATTCAGGTGAAATTATGTATGGCTTTTTGCCGCTTTATCATATTTTTGGTTTTGCGGTATGTATATTGGGGACAATTCAATATGGGGGTGGATTGGTATTACAACCTGTGATAAATCCAAAATATATTCTGGACGATTTCCAGAAGTTCAAACCACATGTTATCCCAATTGTGCCGCGTGTTTTGGAATTATTCCGCAACAAAATTATTGATGGGATGAAGGCGCAAAAGAAATGGCGCGTGGCATCTTTCATTTTGAATAATCAAAAAACTCTGAAAGATATGGGACTGGATTTCTTTGTTCGCAAAGTCCAAGAGCCATTGTTGGATATCTTTGGTGGACGTGTAAAGTTATTGATTGCGGGGGGGGCCGCTACAAAGCCAGAGGTTGAAAATTTCTATGAATCATTGGGGTTGGCATTTATCCAAGGATATGGATTAACCGAAACTGTGGGGCCAATCTGTATTTCTAAGCCGACCAGCAAGCGTATGGCCTATTCTGTTGGTGGAACAACGTCTAATAACGAATGTGAAATTCGTGACAAAGATGAAAACGGCGTTGGAATTTTATGGGTTCGCGGTCATCAGGTGTTTAATGGATACCTTAATAATCCAGAAGTTAATGCCACGGTATTTGATGAAAAGGGATTCTTTAATACTGGTGACATGATGTATATGGATAAAAATGGTGAATTGCATTTTGCAGGACGTAAAAAACAAGTTATCGTTTTGGATAGTGGTAAAAATGTTTATCCTGATGAATTAGAAGCACTGTTTATGGAAATAGATGGTGTAAAAAATGTTGCTGTGTTTGAACACAAGGTGAACGATAAAACCGTAACGTATGGTGTGTTTCAGGTTGAACCTGGGATGACTATGGAAAAATTGGCAAATGCAGTTGCAGATGCAAACAAGAAGGTTGCATCTTATAAATGGGTGACGCATTTTGCAATGACTACGGAAGATTTGCCAATGACCAGCACGCAAAAAATTAAGCACCATGTTGTGCGCCAGAATTTGATAGATGGCAAATATCCTGAACGTAAGGAATAGGCTGGATAACATTTATCTGGTTGTTGTCGGCGTATTTGTGCGCCGACTTTTTATTTACCAAGACAAAGACGAGAAAATGTCATATCGGCGATTTCGTTTGTTGTGATTACGCCCAGTATCTTTCCGATGGCGTCAGATGCGTGACGGACGTATTCTGCAAATATATCATAATTGTCATTGTATTTTGTAATTGCGTTTTCTAGTTCGTTTATCGCATCAGATAATAATTCGTATGTGCGTTCGTTTATCATAACACGTGATTCAGTCCCAGACATTAATTCATGCATTTTTTGTTTAATTGCGTTTAATAAAATATCAAAACCATCACCTGTTTTAACAGACGTATAAATGACGTTTTTGTTTGTTTTATTTTTTATCAAATCAGATTTATTTATGACAACAATTTCATTATTATTGATTGTGCTGGGTACATCGTTATAAACGTGTATAATTAAATCTGAATTTTCAATTTCATTATGTGTTCGTTCGATTCCTATTTTTTCAATAACATCTTCTGAATCGCGGATTCCTGCCGTGTCGGACAGGTTTACCAGATATCCATCTATATCTATTTGCATGGATACTACGTCACGTGTTGTTCCGGCAATATCAGAAACAATGGCGCGATTTGAACCAACCAGTTTATTAAAGATTGATGATTTCCCGACATTTGTTTCGCCAATCAATGCTATGTTAAAACCGTTACGCAGGGCGCGGTTTGCATGAAATCCATCGATTGCAGATTTTAATTCGGTTAATAAATTTTGCGTTTCATTTAATATTTTTTTATCTATGTTTTGTGGTAAATCGTCTGAGTCATAATCTAATATAGCCGCACTGTATGCAGATATTTCAATCATTTTGTTGCGCCATTGTGTATATGTTTCAGAATCACCACCGGTTAATGATTTTAGTGCGCTTTGGCGCTGTTTGTCGGTTTGTGCATCAAGTAGTGCAATCAGACCGTCAACGTCAGTTAAATCCATTTTGTTATTATAAAATGCGCGTTTTGAAAATTCTCCGCGTGTTGCGATTCTACAATTTTTTGTGCGTAAAAATTCAAAGATTTTATTAATAACCGCGGGCGAACCATGCGAATAAATTTCTATAACATCTTCGCCAGTGAACGAATATGGGGCGTTGAAAAATATTGCAACACATTGGTCTATTAAATCACCGTTGTCATCGCGGAAATTTGTAAAGTATGCATGGCGCGGAATTACCCCCGCCACCGCTTTGCGGTTCCCCGCCCCAAAGGGGTGGAATATAATACGTTCAAACAGTTTTGATAAATCATTACCACTGATGCGTATAACTGCAACGCCTGATTTTCCATGTGCAGATGACAGTGCAAAGATAGTATCATTATTCATGTTGATTGCCATTTTGTTTAATTAAATTCATTTCCATTTCGCGTGCAATTTGTGTGACGCGTTCAACAATCCCAATCGGGTTTATGATTTTTCCACCATGTTCAGATTCTTTGGCGGTATCACTTAAAATTTTCCATAATTCATCTTGCCAGTTTGGACGCGTGAAAAATATTTGATTGTTCTGGCAGGCACATGCAAACACGCCTGCAATATATGGACAAGTTGAAGAAGCGCCCCCCAAACGTTTGTATATATATCCGCCTTGGAAATATGGAGTTGTTTTACCATCTGTTGGAATACCAACCAAATTGGTTTTGTTTGGTAGATTTTTATCGCATTGTATGGTTTTAGCTTTGTCCAGATTATAAAAGCCACCTATTACCATTATCCCGTTTTTTTCGCATTCAGCAAATAATTCGTCAGATTCTTTGCGAAACTGATCCGTTTTGCTGCCCCAACTGCAAGATAAAAATCGTATTTTTTTGTTTTCTGGTAGACTTTTATTTAACTCTAATACCCTTTGGATGGCTAAATTAAAAAATTTTCTATGTTTAGGTCGCAAAGGTTCTTGACCAGTCATTTTAATTTCTGCATCAAGAAATTTATTTTCGACGACCCAATTGTTTGCAGCAAAATAATATATATCTGCATCTGGCGCGGTACCTGTATCCTTTCCAACGCCACATCCCATTACTAAACTGCCATGATAATCTGGTGTTGTTGAATCGTTATTTGGCCACAAACCAACAGTTTCATAATGTTTAATTCTGTTTTTGTATTCTGGATGTTCAATGTTTAATCTTTGATCTATGATCGCTATGCCTATGTTTTTTCCGGTGGCTTTGTTATGAACTAAATCCATTTCTGGTTGATATTTGTTATCGTTTAAAATTTTATTTGGTTCAATCTCTATATCTTTTGGCCATATAACTGTATCCGTCCAACTTTCTATTCCTGGCATATCATGTGAAAAAAAACCAGACATGAATTGTGCGTATGGTATTTTTATATCAGATAAGTCTATATTTTTAAGACGTTTTGAAAATATTAAATCTTGTAATGTATCAACAATCATCGGATCAGATAAATCTGCACCATCAAAAAAATTGTCTTTTACAAGTTTTTTGATATCTTCTGGTGTTATTTCATTTGGTTTTATGCCACGATATTCACCACGCCAAAGCATCAGGCAATTATCTATGAATTTTTGTGTAGGTTTAAACATTGTTTATTTTCCGCTTATTTCTTTTAATGCCATAGGGACAAGTTTTGATACGTCTGCATCTGGATTTTGTGATACCAGTTTTTGTGCCATATCTATGATATCCATACGGCGATAACCCAATGATTCCAATGCCGCCAATAAATCAGGCAGGGCGCCATTGGACGTTTCGTTGCCAAAATCAAAATTGCCGCCCCCCATTTTATTCTTTAATTCAACAATGATTTTTTCAGCCACTTTCTTGCCAACCCCAGGGGTAGTTGCAATTGTCTTTGCATCCCCAGTTGCGATTGCCATCATTAATGTATCTGTTTTTATTGTCGACATAATGCTTAATGCAACCTTAGGACCGACGCCAGATACTGTTGTTAATTGGTTAAATAAATTCTGCCCCGCAATTGTTGAAAAACCGAATAATCGTATTGAATCTTCGCGAACAATGGTTTCAATCCACAGTGCCACATTTGATTTCAATGCCAAGATTTCAGGCGTATAGACTTTGTATCCAACACCATTTGTCATTAAAATCACATATCCGTCACCGATATAATCAATTACACCTTGCAATTTTCCAATCATCTGTTATCCTTTTGAAGTAATTTTAATATAATAAAATCAAAAGGTCAAATATGAGTGGACACAGCAAATGGCACAACATCCAACACAAAAAAGGATTGGTTGATGCAGCACGCAGCGGTTTATTTACAAAACTGGCTCGTGAAATAACTATGGCGGCAAAATTGGGCGATAAAAACCCTGATAATAATCCGCGTTTAAGATTGGCGATTTTACAGGCACGTAAAAATTCTATGCCTAATGATAATATTAAGCGTGCTATTGAAAAGGCGTCGGGTGCAAATACCGATAATTTTGTGGCCGTAAGATATGAAGGTTATGGCCCAAATGCTGTGCCTGTGATTGTTGAGGCTTTGACTGATAATCCACGTCGTACAGTGCCTGAAATTCGTAATATTTTTGCTAAAAATGGTGGAAATATGGGCGAAGAGGGTTCGGTTGTGTTCATGTTCACACATGTCGGTCAGATTATGTATCCAGCGTCAATTGGTAAAAGTGAAGATGAAATGATGGAATTGGTTATGGAAGTTGATGCTGATAATCTGGAAACATCTGAAGAAGGTTTCATTATCACAACCAAGACCGATAATTTTATGAATATTCAAAAGGCTTTGGCGGATAAATTGGGTGAACCAGAAAATGCTGAAATTACATGGGTGCCAAATATGCCAATGGATTTGGATGACGAAGCATATGCAAAATTGGAAAAATTAGTTGATGCGTTGGATGATAATGATGATGTACAAAAGGTATTTACAGCCGCAGCATAAGCTTCAACAAATGTTATAAAAAACCGGCAAATGCCGGTTTTTATTGCAAACATGGTAATTTGTGGTACTAATAAAACTGGATAAACCCAAAGGAGTTGTTAATGGAAAAAACAAATGATATGCATACACACATATTAACATATAAAATCATAGGCAGAATTTGTCCGCATGGTATGACAAACGAAAATTGTCATTTGCGTAAGGTATTAAATGATTGGCAAAATAAACATGGACTGGGTGGGACTGTGTTTGGTTTTGGATACAAAATTTTGGATAATGGTGTGTTGTTAGTACCAGATTTTTACTATACAGGAAATGGTGACATTTCAACTGGGGAAGACAATTCTAATTATTTCAATCTGGGCGAAACAATAAAAAATACTTGTGATGGAATATGTTTTCGTGAAAATCGCAAAAAGGAAAAAGACAATCCATCAGAATTTGCAAAATTGCCAGAAATGCAGACAGTAATTTTTGCCTATAATTATTGCGGGGTAAATTGTCCATATGGTATGACAAATGAAAATTGTCCTTTGCGTAAAGAATTGGCAGAAACAGAAGCAAAACACAATGTTGGGTATAAGCAGTTAAGTGAAGGTGTTTTGTTGGTGCCAGAAAATAATTATGATATGAAAAATAACATTTGGCACGGTATTTCCAAAAGAAAAATAGAAATTTGTGATAAGTGTTTTAATGATAATCGTCAAAAACAACAATAAAAAACCGGCAGATGCCGGTTCTTTAATTGGTTTGCCGATAATTATTTGGCTTCTTCTGGTTTCTGTTCAGATTTAGCCGCATTCATACGCTGTTCATATAATGCTTCGAAATCAACAGGTTGTAATGCCATTGGCATAAATCCAGATTCTGCGGTTAAACGTGTCACCAATGCACGAACAGATGGGAACAAGACCGCTGGGACATCAATTAACAATGTTCTGCGTTTCTTTTCTTCATCTTGTTCTTCATATTGCACCATGCCGGTATATGTAGATTCAATCATAAATATTGTTTTGTCGCTTTTGTCCAATTTTGAATGAACGCGTGTGACCAAATCAACCATGTATAAATTATTTTCAGAACCTTTGACGTTCATATCAATATTTAGTTCAACTTTCGCAGGGTCACTTTCCTGTTTAAACAATAATTCAGGGACATTTGGGCTTTCAAAAGAGATATCTTTTAAAAATTGAGATATAATATTAAACTTTGGCATTTATTGCTCCTTTTTTTATCCTCGGTTTTATGATAATATAGTATTAATAAATGATTTTTACAAGTGGAGGGATGAAAAAATGTTCTTTTTTTGTAAAATTGGCAAGTTAGTCGGCATTTTGGGCTTAATCATAGGTGTTGCGAGCTGTGATTTGTCCAGTCCTACACATGTTGGTGACAATTCAAAAATACCAAATAATTTGAAGGCTGTGTCGTATTCTGCGCTGCCGGGGTGGTGTGATGATGATGTTCGTTATGCGTTGCAAGCGTTTCGTAATACGTGTCGTGCCAAGATTCAATATAATGGTTCTGTGATTCCTGACCCTGAATTGTTGCGTGAAAAATGCAATATGTTGCCCAGTGCGTCTGCTGATACTGCAACCGTTCGTGCATGGTTTGAATCTAATTTTCAACCGTACCAAGTGTACAATGACAATGGTACAAAGACAGGGACATACACGGGTTATTATTCCCCAGTAATAAACGGATGCAGAATTAAGACTGCAAAATGTAATGAACCGATAATGGGCGTGCCTATTAGTGGTGCGAATTACAAAGGTGTGTCTAAGAAAGATATTGTGAACAAAAAAATAGGGCGTGTTTTATATTGGGCAAATATTGTTGATGTGCAAAACCTGCAAATCCAAGGCAGTGGCATGTTAAAATTAGAAGATGGAAAAATGGTAAAATTGAATTTTGCAGCGGTAAATGATATGCCTTTCAAATCTATTGGGGGACAATTAAAAGAACGCGGAATTAAACCAGATGGCGGATATTCTGCGGATGCGGTTTGGACATATTTGAAACAAAATCCAAAATTAGCGAAAGAAGTTATTTACAATAATCCGCGGTATGTTTATTTTTATGAAACCAAAGAACACAGTGTCATAGGAAAATTAGGAACACCACTTTCCAAAATACGCAGTGTTGCGATGGATGATTCACTGTATACGTTGGGTTTGCCTGTGTATATTAATACATCTTTGTCAGATGGACGTTCGTTTAATCGTTTGATGATTGCCCAAGATACAGGTGGTGCGATACGTGGATGGATTCGCGCTGATATATTCTTTGGTTCTGGGGATGAAGCATACAAAGTTGCACACGGTCAACATTCCCAGGGTAAAATGTTTATATTGATGCCAAAAGAGTATAGTTATGTCAAACCAAGATAAAAAAATAAATTTGAATGTTCGGAAATCCAGCCCCCAAACGTTGGCTGCGTCGTTTGGTGGATTGATGGACAGTTTTGGTGTGCGGGCATCTGATGCAGATTTGTCTGCAAATTGGCGTAATGTTGTTGGAAATGAGATTGCAAACATATCAAAAATTGTGGCTATAAAAACGCTGAAAAACAATAAATTCAATATTGTTTTGCGTCCGGTTAGTGCGGCGTTTGCGCTGGAATTGTCATATAAAATTAATGATTGCATTGAAAAAATAAACGCCTATTATGGTCGTGATGCGGTATCAAAAATAACAATCAGGAAATGATATGAAGCGTATTTTGGGTATTGACCCAGGACTTTTGCATACGGGGTGGGCCATCATAGATGTTGTTGGGGCGTCGCGCAAATATGTTGCCAGTGGTGTTATTTTGCCGCCGACCAAGGATTCTTTGGCACAACGGTTGGCTTTCATATTTAATGGTGTTTCAAAAATATGTCAGGAATTTCAACCAAATGAATGTGGCATAGAGGTTATTTTTGTAAATAAAAATGGTAAGACGACGCTGTTATTAGCTCAGGCACGTGGTGCGGCAATTACTGCGGTGGCTGCTAATGATATTCCGGTGTTTGAATATGAACCGAACAAAGTAAAAAAAGCGTTGGCATGTGCAGGGCATGCTGATAAAGAACAGATTTATAAAATGTTATCTATTTTGTTGCCTTTGGCGCATCCAAAAAGTGCAGATGAAAGCGATGCAATCGCAATTGCTTTGACGCATGCAAATACTTCGTATGTTATTTAATATAAATTTTCATTTGTAAAATATTTTTTTATGCTATTATCTATCTACAGAGGGGTACATGAGCAGAGAAAAATATCTTTCCATAAGAAAAAATGTTAACGGATTTTCGTTTGCAAATCTGGGGCTGTTCACTGGGTTTGGATCGGGGGTTGTTAATGCGGTATATTCGTTGACTTTGTTGGGTATTTTTCGTTTGTTCTTTTCTGAACAAGTTGCGTCTGCGGCGGTTGGTGTGTATGCGGCCATGTATGCGTTGTTTGCGTGTATAGTTGGAATTTTTTCTGCAGAAATTTTACATTGGTTCACTAAATCAAGGTTGCTGTATATAACAATGGCCACGATTGGTGCATGTTATTCAATGATGAGTTTTTCTGTGAAACCCAGCACTTTTATAATACTTGATTATGTTGCGTTGGCATCTTTGACATTAATAAATATGTTGTTGCCGCTGTTTATATCTGATTTTTCCAAAGGCGTTGGTATGGAAAAATTAAATGCGCGGTATTTTTTATGGGCAAATGTTGGTGCGTTGATTGCACCTGTTTTTGCGATGAGCATAGTTAGTCATTTTGATGGTAATTACAGAATGCCTTTCTTGGCTGCTGGGATGATTTATTTTTCTGGTTTATTATTTTTTAAGCATTTTGGAATTGTTCAACAAGAGAAAGTTTTGAAACCTGTGAATATGCGCAAAACATTGCGTGCACTGCGTATTAATGCAATGGCGTTTTTTAGACGGGCAGGGATGTTGCGTGCATATATGGTTAATTTTGGTTTTTATGCCTTGCGCTCTATACGGTTATTATATGTTCCGATTGTCGTTATTGAAAATGGGTTTTCAAATGAAACATTAGGTATAGTTTTATCTGTGGGGATTTTGCCGTACATTATTGTTGAATATTTCATTGGTAAATGGATAAAAAAATACGGCGTCAAATTATGGCTGACATTGGGTTTTGTTTTGTTTGCATTGTGTTCTGTGTTTGCAACATTTGTGACGGGACATTGGTTATTAGTAATATTTGTTTTATGGCAAATTCCTGGTGCGTTTATGGAGGCGGCGCATGATTTATTATTCTTTAACGGTATGCCTAAAAAAGAACAGTCTAGATTTTATGGTATTTTCAGAACCAGTGTGAATTTCCCGAATATAATTGTGCCTGTGTTTGGAACATTGTGTATCGCAGTATTTGGAACAACGTCTTCGGTGTGGTTAATTACTGCAGTTGTTGGCGTTTTGTCAACACTGGTTTTACTGTCAAAACGGTAAAATAATAGGTCTTGCGTTGCGGTTTTTTTCTTTGTATGATTTTGATATAAACGAAAGGGGTTTTTATGGCAAAGAAAGAAGTCGCAAAAGAAACAGTTGTATCTAAGAATCCAGCGCTGGAATCTGCGTTGGCACAAATCCAAAAACAATTCGGCAAAGAAGCCATTATGAAAATGGGTGATGGTTCTCAACAGAATATAGAGGCTATATCGTCTGGTTCGTTGGGATTGGACATCGCTTTGGGAATTGGTGGTTATCCGCGTGGAAGAATTGTTGAAATTTATGGACCTGAATCTTCGGGTAAAACAACATTGGCATTGCATGCTGTGGCCGAAGCGCAAAAGAAAGGTGGCACATGTGCGTATATTGATGCTGAAAATGCGCTGGATCCATCGTATGCAAAAAAATTAGGTGTTGATGTTGCAAATTTGATTATTTCACAACCTGATTCTGGGGAACAGGCTTTGGAAATCGCAGATACTTTGATTAAATCTGGTGCGGTTGATGTTGTTGTGATTGATTCTGTGGCGGCATTGGTTCCAAAGGCTGAATTAGAAGGAAATATTGGCGATAGTTTTGTTGGAACAACGGCGCGGTTGATGTCGCAAAGTTTGAAAAAATTGGCGGGGTCTGTTTCGCGCAGTAATACATTGTTGATATTTATTAATCAGATTCGTATGAAAATTGGTGTTATGTTTGGAAATCCAGAAACAACATCTGGTGGTAATGCGTTGAAGTTTTATGCGTCGGTGCGTCTTGATATTCGCAGAACAGGTGCAATCAAAGATAAAGAAAATATCATTGGTAATGAAACACGAGTCAAAGTTGTTAAAAACAAAGTTGCACCACCGTTCCGTACTGTGGATTTCAAAATCATGTATGGTGAAGGTATTTCCAGAATCAGTGAAATTTTGGATATGGGTGTTAAATATAATTTTATTGAAAAGGCTGGTTCATTTTATTCTTATAACAATGAACGCATAGGTCAGGGCGAAGCAAACGCACGTCAATGGTTAAAAGACCACGAAGATGTGCAACAAGAATTGCTTGATAAAATTATGTCACGGGCAAATGGAATTGCCGAAGAAATGACGACTGGACCTTCTGATGATGATGGGGAAGTTGTTGTAGAAAGCGATGAATAATTTTTTTTTTCGGGCGGCACAACAGTGTCGCCTGAATTTACTGAAATAAACCAAAGGAGAAACAAAATGGGATTAAGACGTATATTGGCTTTGACAGATATCGTGATTCGTGGTCATATCTTGGTGCCGCTTTGGTGGTCGCGTAAACACAGACGCGTAAAAAGATGCAAGGTTTTAATATCTGCGATACCACGCTATTTAAAAAGGTATTTGCCTGCGGCGGCGGCTATTCCAGAACGCGAAGTTGTTAAAGATGATAAAAATGAGAAGATTTGGACTTTGTGGTTGCAGGGGGAAGACAAAGCACCACCTTTGGTCAAAGCGTGTTTCAGAAATATTCGCAAACATTGCAAACAAGAATTGATTGTTTTGGATGAAAATACAATTTTTGATTACATTACTTTGCCAAAGGAAATCATAGAAAAAAGAAAGGCTGGTAAAATTAAACACGCACATTTTGCAGATATTTGTCGTGTCGAATTGCTTTATGAACATGGTGGGTATTGGCTTGATTCTACTGGGTTTGCAACCTCAGAGATTCCAGATTGGATTACACAGGAAGATTTCTTTGTTTATATGGCAGGGCAACATGTTGGGTCGCCGTATAGTTTTATGCAGAACTGTTTCATCCGTGCGCGCAAGGGGGCGTATTTGTTAGACGCATGGCGTGCGATGATTTTAGATTACTGGATTCATGAAAAGCATAATTTTGATTATTTTATGCATCAATTGTTATTCAAGACTTTGGTTGAAAATGATGAAAGGGCAAAAAAATATTTCGCAAAAATGCCACATGTCGATCAAGATCCAACACATGCGATTTGGTGGACGTATGGTGATAAACCTTTTGATAAAAAGATTTTTGATGAAATAACATCCAAAGCGTTTTTCCAAAAAACTACTTATAACAGTCCATGGGCAAAAAATATAGTGCCAGGGACTTTTGCGGATGAAATGATAAACAAAATGTAAAACCAAAGGGGTAAAAATATGCGTCCAAAAATATCTATTATTATTCCGATGTATAATGTTGAAAAATATTTGCGTCGGTGTTTGGATAGTGTATTAAATCAAACTTTTACGCAATGGCAGGCGATTTGTGTTGATGATGGCAGTCCTGATAATTCTGGAAAGATAGCCGAAGAATATGCCGCGCGTGATAAACGTTTTGTTGTTGTGCACAAAGAAAACGGTGGTTTGTCTGATGCGCGTAATGCGGGATTTCCATATGCAACTGGTAAATATATAATGTATTTAGATAGTGATGATTTTATTCATCCCCAGACTATGGAAATCGCATATAATACCGCAGAAAAAAATAAATCTGATATTGCGTCATTTACATATGACAGATTTTATCGTCCGCAATTAATGGTGCGTCATGTTTTGCATATGGATACTGATAATGTTGTGCCATTTGGGATTAAAAAAAGATACAATATTGATAATCTAAAAACGCGTACTGTGGATGATGTGTTTGAATTAGCGACCGAGCGTACACATAATAAAACAAATCCAAATCGTAAATGGTTAATTAAACATTGTCAGGTTTGGAAAAATTTATATAAAAAATCTTTGATTAAAGATACCCCATTTATCAAAGGTATTTTATTTGAAGATTTTCCATGGTGGTCTGCGATTATGTTGAAACGTCCGCGTGTGACGGTTGCGCCGTTGCCGTTGTATTATTATATTCCTAATTTTGGTGGGATTGTTTTGTCGGCGAAACAGTTGCGAATAATGCAAAGTTTATGCACGGGGATAAAAAATGCATATAAATTGTATTCTGAGAAAGCGGATAGCGACCAGATGAAAAAATGGCAATCTCAATTTATGTGGTATTTTGTAAATTGGGCATTTCGTAAATTAAAATATCTGAAAACTGATGAAGAATTTAATTCTGCACGTGATGAATTTACAGAAATGAATAAATTGGGTATATTTGATACTGTGCCAAATGAATGGTATGATTTACGTGAAAGAATATATAAATTTATTGGTGCGTGATTTTTATGAAAAAAATAAAAGTTGCTTTTTGTTTGCGTGATATGCAAATCGGTGGCGTTGAATCCGTTTTGATTCGCACATTGGACGGTTTACAAAAACAAAAAAATATAGATATATCTGTGATAACATATGTAAAGGTCAAAGAACCGATATATGTTGAATATTTTAGAAAGCATCCGCAAATTAAATTATATTCTTTGTATCCGTGTTCATGGTTGTCTACAAATTTGCCGCATTTTTTTCTGTGGCGCCTGGGGGGTCATTTATTGCGTGATATTTATCGTAATATAAAACGCATTTTTGTTATGCGTAAATTCAAAGATATTGATGTTTTTATTGACTATCATGATTTTGGTTTTTATAACGAATTTAATAAAATACATAATGCGAAAAAGATTGCGTGGTTTCATTCATCCATAGATGTGTTTATTAAACGTAAATTTATAAAAAGATTTGATGGCTATGACAGAGTGGTTGTTTTAACCGACGAATTCATAGAATATTTTAATAAAATTTATTCAAATCAAAATGGTAAATTAGTTCGTATTTATAATCCTATGGATATTGAAAATGTAAAAAATAAATCCAACGAAAAATTTGATAAATTGGATTCAAATTATTTTTGTACTGTGGCGCGATTGTCGGGGGATAAAGATATAATAACACTTTTGCAGGGATTTGATATGTTCTGGAATTTGAATAATAGTCCAGATGTAAAATTGGTTGTTGTTGGTGATGGACATAAAAAATCAGAATATCAAAATTATGCGTGGACATTAAAATCTGGAAAACAAATAGTATTTGTTGGTGCGAAAAAGAATCCTTTTAATTATATGAAAAATGCACGTGCAAATATTCTGTCCAGTTTTGGCGAAGGTTTCGCATTGGTTTTAGTGGAATCTGCATCTGTTGGCACATTGAATATCGCGTCCAGTTGCAAATGTGGACCGCGTGAAATTTTACTAGATGGACGTGGCGGTATGTTGTTTGAACCGGGAAATGCAAAACAGTTGGCACAATGCATGTCAGCTGTGTATAACAACAAGGTTAATGTAAAAGAAATGGTGGACGAATCCACCAAAGCATTAAAACGTTTTGATAGTGATAAAATCATAAGACAGATTATATCCCTGATTTCTTAAATCGCCCTGGAATTTTAACAACTATTTTCAGTCCCAACATTGCTGGTTTGCGCAGTGCGTAAATTGGACGCAGATATGTTTGCAAAATACGTGCAATTCGCATCCAACGTTCACTGTGTGCTCTGGATTTTGTGACCGCGTTAATTGTTCCGTTGCCACGTCGTTTAAGATGGTTTAACCAATCGGCACCACGCTTTTTAGCCTTAGATTCCAACATGTCCATATCAATCGCGCCAAAATGCAATAAATATAGATTTTTATCAATATGAAAATTGTGGCGTTTAATGCTGTGAAAACCACTGCCCCAGGTGACAGGTTTATTTATCACAACGGGTTTTGTATAACGAGTAGAAAGCAGGGCGTATTCACGTTGTTCCAGAAATGGTGCCTCTTGGTCCAGAATTGCTTCTTTATATAAATGTTGACCGACATCCAAACCCAAACCCGAAAGAGATGTATGAATTTTTTTGTTTGATAAATATTCATATAATGTTTTATTTTTCTTAGGCTCTATGAGTAAAAATTCATCACTGTCGCAACCAATAACAATGTCGTATTCTTTGAATAATTCGTGCGCCAATCCAGAAAGTTTATTTATTCTGTATTTATCACCAGCACTGCGTGACATAGGGATGTGTTCCAGTTTGGTGATATGTGCATTGCCGGCGTTATCTGGAATATTTTGGTCCATGCCATCTAATAAAATGTACAGGTTTTCAGTTCCAAAATTTTTACCGTAATATGCAATCCACCGAGATAAGAAAAAATCATCATCTCGGGCCATTGTTATTACTGCAATGCGTTTCGTTTTTTTCATATTTGCCCACTTTTTATTTTTTGTATCGCGTACTTTATCTTACGTATAAATATTTTTATCGGGTTAGATGTTAAAAATTTATTCATATATTCTTCGCCATAAACACGGTTCGCAGTTTTTAATATTGATTGCGCTATGTGTTTATCAGAATGTTTGAATATATATTTAATTTGTGCACCACAATCACCATTGTGACGTATAAAACATGCGCGTTTAATGAAAGGACAACCATGTTTGAATAAATATTTTGGATTATTATATGTAAAACGACCGTGAAATTTGTATAACCCATCCCATGAACAGCCATTGTTGTGAACTAAATTTGTTAACCCGTGTTCGTATTTGACGGTTATTATATACTTGTACTTTTCAGATTGGACATTAGATATAAATTCGTCAAACCATGTTGATAAAAATACCCGCCTGTTTAATCTGATAAACCAAGATTCCATAAATGCATGCGTTTTATGTTTTGATATAACCAAACCAACGGCGTCGGATGTGTTGCTGTCCATTTTGTTAATTATGTTTGTCATATCAAACATTGGTCCAAATACAGAATCGTTTAGCATATATATGACATCATATTTATCTAGTAATTTATTATCGCGTGCATATTGATATCCGCGTTTGTATGAACCAAAATCATATTCACCGTGCCGTCTGGCAATTGTGTGGATAGTATGTTTTGATATTTTATTGGTTTGCGTGCTGTCACAATCTGAATCCATACACAAAATTACATCGCCAAATTGTGACAGTGTTGATACATAATGAACCAGTGCGTCATCAATAATGCCATCTTGGTCGTATCCAGCAAATAAAAATAATCGTTTAATATTGGACATTTTTTCCTTGTCTGTTTATAATATACACGTTTTAATATCATTTTTCAATAGGTGAAAAAATGCAGTCAAAAATTACGATTATTATCCCATTGTACAAGGTGGAACAGTATTTGCGTAGATGTTTAGATAGTGTGTTAAATCAGACTTTTAAGGATTGGACTGCAATTTTAGTAGATGATGGCAGCCCTGATAATTCGGGTAAAATTGCCGATGATTATGCGCAACGTGATTCGCGTTTCATCGTTATTCATAAGCCAAATGGTGGTTTGTCATCTGCTAGGAATTCTGGATTAAAGATTGCGAAAGGCAAATATATCATGTTTTTGGATAGTGATGATTGTATTCATCCACAAACTATGGAAATATTATGGACATTGGCCGAAAAGGAATCTGCTGATGTTGTTTCTTTTGAATATGATAGAGATGCGCATAATGCGATTGATGCGGTTAATTTTCCACCAGATAAGATGCCGGACAATTTTGAAACACAGAGATATGATATTGATGATATCAAATATAAAAGACTAAAAAATTTGGTTTACCGAGCAACTAATCGCGATTATGGAATAAAAGCATGGTGGGTTCAGGCGTGTATGGTGACAATGCGTTTTTATCGTCGTGAATTTATCAAAGATTTAATGTTTGATGAAAATGTTCGAATACTAGAAGATGTAATGTTTTGGTCGCGTGTTTTGTTGCGCTGTCCAAACGGTATAATAACACGATTGCCATTGTATTATTATACTGTAAATCCGGGTTCTATATTGCATTCAGGACATGGATTAAATGGTGTTTTAGGAATTATACATGGTATGCATATTGTTGCACAAGAATTTATGAAACGTGCGCCACGCTGCGTTGCGCGGTTATGGGCGTCCAGGTTTATGTGGGATATTTTATCGCGAATATACAACAGTGTAATGCGTATGAAAAACCCAGATGATATAAAAAGTATCGTTCATGAATTAGAAAAATTAAAGAATGATGGAACCTTGGATTTTGCCCCAGATTTTCATGCATGGCGATATTCGCGTCGGTTAAAACGTTTTATCATTGAACATCAGAATATTTAGCATGTAATTTTTCTATGAATCTGTCCATGACGTCATCATAGACTTCGTTATGGTCATATTCCTTAAATTTTTCTGCATTGCGATAACTGGCCGTCGTTTGCGTTGTAGCAGAGCCACGATTAAGACGCGCAATATATTCGTCGTAAGATTTCGTATAGTAATGATTTATGCGTAATTTATTGTATGCGGGTGGGTTTTTGGTTTGGTTTATATAACCTAACTTTTTTCCGTTATTATCAATTGTCCAACCGGCTATGAAATTTGCATGTAAATTTCGATAGCCAACCAAAAGGCGTGGATTGATAATAGATTTTACGCCCCATGTTTTTGCTGCATGATGTTTAAAGTTTTCCATAACCAGACCATCTGGTTTATGAATGTGTCCAGACGAACCGTATATTACCCAAGTGACAACCATTTGTGAAAAATTCTTTTTAATGGTTTGCAAAAATTCAGGAATTGTATCGTGAACAACAGGGACTAGAAATTCATCCAGATCAATCAATGCCAACCAACGTGTATCATACGAATGTTTGTTTATAATATCGTGATATGCAGGCATTTGCATTGCGCGCCCTGGCCAATAATTATATTCAACAATACCACTTTCAATATATGGCTTTAATATTTCTGTGGTGTTATCGGTCGATTCATTATCGTATAAATAAAATTTAGTCACACCAACCAATATGTGAAAATCCAACCATTCTTTTAGATATGGACCTTCGTTTTTCATAATTGCACCAATTGCGATTTCGTTTTCGAATTTAGTGACTTTGTCTTTTGCCAAGACATTAAAATAATTTTTTATTCCAAACTGTAATATTCCACGGAAAGCGCGGCGATAACTTTTGATTGGTATCCAAAAAGTTAAAAGTTTGGAAAAGAATTTTCTTTGTTTTGAAATTACTGGTAATGCCATTAAACTTTCCTTTTGATTTAAGACTATATTAAAACAGTTTTATTTTCAACAAAAAACCGCCCGAAAGGGCGGTTGAGTTTTTAATCGGTTTCTGCAAAACGATATGCCTTTTTGCGTTTGCCGCTGTCCAATTCTTTTTTACGCAGACGGATTGTTGCCGGTGTCACCTCTACCAATTCGTCATCTTGGATATAGGACAAGGCTTCTTCCAAAGACATTTTACGCGGTGGTGCCAAGAATAATTTTTCATCAGCAGTGACGCTGCGGACATTTGTTAACTGTTTTCCACGAACAGGATTAACCTCTATATCATTTTCTTTGCTGTGTTCGCCGACAATCATACCACTGTACACTTCTACCTGAGGGCCGACGAACAAAACGCCACGTGGTTCCAAATTGTGCAGGGCATATGTTGTTGTGGCGCCCGCTTCCATTGATACCAAAACCCCAGGGCGATATTGTGTGATTGACCCACGATACAAATCGTATTTATCAAATACGCGGTTCATAATTCCAGTGCCACGTGTATCGGTTCTGAATTCAGATAAATATCCAATTAACCCGCGAGATGGTGCAGAAAATACGATACGTGTTTTGCCAATACCAGATGGTTTCATTTCGGTTATTGTTGCCTTGCGTTTAGTCATTTTTTCAATTACAACGCCACTGAATTCATCATCTACGTCGATAACGACTTCTTCGATTGGTTCTAATTTTTCGCCGTTTTCATCTGTTTTCATAACAACGCGTGGACGAGATACAGATAATTCAAATCCTTCGCGGCGCATTGTTTCAATCAAGATTCCCAATTGTAATTCGCCGCGACCAGATACTTCAAATGCTTCGTTATTGGCACTTTGTGTGACGCGCAGAGCAATATTGGTTTCTGCTTCGCGGAATAATCTTTCGCCAATCATACGTGATGTTAATTTCTTACCGCTTTGACCAGCCAATGGTGACGTGTTCACGAAAAATGTCATAGTCAAAGTTGGTGGGTCAATAGGCATTGCGGGAATCGGTTCGTTGACCGATGGGTCACATAGTGTGTCTGCCACTGTTGCCTTAGAAAATCCGGCAATAACCACAATATCACCCGCAGAAGCACTATCACGGGAAACCTTGTTCACGCCTTGGTGTTCAATGATTTTTGTGATTTTGGCGTTTTCTATGAATTCGCCTTTCATATTAATTGCCTTGACTGATTGTCCAACGCGCACAGTCCCAGATTCAATTTTACCAGTTAAAATACGACCAACATATGGGTCTGCCTCTAATGTAGTTGCCAACATGGTAAATGGGGCATCTAATTGACATCTGTCGCCATTACAATCAGGGGCAGGGACATGGTCGACAATCAATTGAAACAGCGGTGTCAAATCTTTGTTTGGGTTATCAATATCTTTCAAATCGCGAATTGCCCAGCCATCGCGTCCACATGCATATAAATATGGAAAATCTAGTTGAGAATCTGTGGCGCCCAATTTATCAAATAAATCAAATGTTTCGGTTAAAACCTCGTCTGGACGGGCGTCACTGCGGTCAATTTTATTAATGCAAACAATAGGACGTAAATTTAATTTTAATGCCTTAGATAATACAAATTTGGTTTGAGGCAGGGGACCTTCGGCACTGTCCACCAATAATACAACACCATCAACCATGGATAAAATACGTTCTACTTCGCCGCCAAAGTCAGCGTGTCCTGGGGTATCAACAATATTAATTTTGTATTCGCCCCATTGGATAGATGTAGGTTTTGCAGAAATTGTAATCCCGCGTTCGCGTTCGATATCGCCACTGTCCATGACCCTGTCTTCGACATGTTCATTTTCGCGGAAAGTTCCCGCCTGTTTCAACATATTATCAACCAGGGTTGTTTTACCGTGGTCAACGTGTGCAATAATTGCAATATTACGTATTTTCATCTTGGTCTTCTTGTTAGATTTTTTTCACAAAACAATAGATTATACTATATTTTTTAAATTTCAACAAATTATATTAAAAAGTTGACAAGTTTGTGTATTAGTATATTATGAAAGTGATGGTATGTTAAGTTTGCAAAAGGTAAGTGCCATGACTAAGGATATTGACGCGACAATCAAGGCGTTTTTTATGTCTGTCTATGAATATGTCGGTAAAATTTCTGATTTTTATTATTTTTCAGGCAAAAATATGGCCATAATTAGATACCAAGAAGAAGTCATCAAAAAACAAGAAAGTTTAATTGCCCAGTTGGCTAATGAAAAATGTTTTGGTGGTGATGCGGGCAAATTATACGAAAAGGTATGGGAAATTAATACAATTGAATGTCCGTCGTATCACGCATTTATGAAACCAGGCAGTGATGATAATTCTGCATTGATTGCATATCGCGAGGTTATTCATGGCATAACCGATTACTTGTATTACAATATGGAACCAGTGGCATTTTTGCGCTCTTTGAAAAAATGGAATTATGTTATTTCTGATAACCCATTCAAAGATTTTGTATATCCGTTTTTACCTTTGAAACATTTTGTTATCAAAGAAAATCAACTTCAAAAAACATAACCAAAGGAGTGATGACATGATGAAAAACATAGTCGATTTGTGTACTGAATATGTAAATTCAGGCAAGATGGAAATTGATGGATATAGATATATCGAAGGAAAACACATTGTTGCCAGAAATAAACAAAACAAAGATGAATATATTGATATTTCTTCGGAATATAAAACAATTACTTTGCATGTTAATACTCTTCCAAAAGAATTTGCAACATTGTTGCGTGTGATTGAACGAAAAAGAAAAAATATAAACCCAAATCTAAATAGAGAAAGAGAAAATTAAAAATCGCCCATTCGGGCGATTTTTTATTTTGTTATAGATTTTAATGATATCGCGGCGTGTATTTCCATCATTGCACGCGCCCCAGGGCGGTGTATTTTTGATTTTGAAAACACGATGCGAGATATTTTTGTTTTATAATCAAATCTGATTTCGTAACGAATAATATTGTCAGTAAAATACCGCACGGAAAAATCAGCATAACGGTTTGTGCCGTCATTACAAATGGCAAATATTCGTTCGTTGCTTTTCATGTGTGGTGCATATGACGCAATTTCCATAACGCTGGATTTTTTGTTTGAAAGTATATTTAAAATATCCTGTTTTACGTTTCTAAGTTTCTTCGTCATAATTTTACCGTTTATTGTTCCAAAGAATTTAAATATTTCACAGCGTCCATACTGGCAATACATGCCGTTCCCACGGCAGTTGCGATTTGCATGTGGATATTGCTTTTTATATCCCCCGCAACAAACATGCCGCGTGGTAAATCTTTTGGATCAATCCGTCCCATTTCGTCGCGTTTGATTGATTCCGATAAATAATCGGTGTTTGCTTCGTGTCCGATGGCAACGAAAATTCCATCACATTCTATTTTTTCATCAGTTGTAGTTGTTGCAACTAATCTGTCAGAATCGCCCGCCTTGGCAATAGACTTTAATTCTGTATTATATATGCATTCGATATTTTCTTTTTCTAAGACGCGTTCGCGAATGACTGCTTCCGCGCGGGTGAACGACGGTTTGCGATAAATAATTTTTACATTTTTCGCGACATCTGATAAATATAATGCGTCATTTAATGCAGCGTTGCCGCCACCGATTACTAACACTTCGCGTCCAGAATAGAAAAATCCGTCGCATGTCGCGCAATATGAAACGCCGTGACCGAAAAATTCATTTGCGCCTTCTATTTCAAGACGACGCGCCCGAGACCCGGTTGCCAAAATAACAACGCGTGTATCTAGTGTTTTGTTGTTATCGCATACAACACTATATGTGCCGTCATCATTAAATTTTATATCTGTTGCAGATGCAAATTCAATCTTGGCACCGAAACTGGTCGCTTGGTTTTTCATAAATTGAATCAATTCCATTCCAGAACCATTCCATCCAGGATAATTTTCCAATTTTGCAATTTCACTGGTTTGTCCACCAAGTGAATCGCCCGCCAATACAATAACGTTTTTCTTGGCACGAGCACAATATATCGCGGCGGTCAATCCCGCCGGACCAGAACCTAAAATAACAACATCATACATATTATTTCCTATTGTTTTACTGCCGGAATCATAGCATAAAAACTATTCCTTGCAAATACAAAATGGGCAAATATTTTATTTTTTAAAATATTTCTTTAATGTTTCGTAAGCGGTCGTAATACGTGTAAATTCCGCAGCCCCAGCGTCTTTGTTCTTGGCAGTATCTGGGTGGTGCTTTTTTGCCAATGCACGATATTTAGCGCCAACTTCTTTCCAAGAAGCGGTAATTGGTAAATCAAGTACACGAAACGCAGATGTAATCGTTGCGGATACAGTCTTTTTTGCAGGCATTTTATCGAATGTCCCACGTCCAGATATAAAATCGTTAAGGAATTTTACATAGTCTGCTTCATCACGGTTTGCTTTTTCTTTATCGCAATCTGCCATACCAAATGTTTCGCGTTCCCAATCTGCATTGATTTCATCAGGCGACATATTGGCGTAATAATTCCAATTTTTATTGTATTCAGCAACGTGTTCTTTGCAGAACCACCAATATTCTTTTAAATCACGGGTTTTAGGCGCACGGTATGTGCCGGCTTTGGGACAGTCTGGATGGTCGCATTTTTTTATCATGGTTATATATCCTTTATTTCATCGTGCGCCAATGGGTGCGCAGATTCAATCGTATCGCGTAATTTTTCAGGCATTACGTGTGTATATATTTGTGTTGTGGCGATATCTTCGTGGCCCAACATAGTTTGTATCGCGCGAAGGTTTGCACCGCCTGCCAAAAGATGTGAAGCAAATGAATGCCGTAAAACGTGCGGAGATACACGCGCAGGAGCGATGCCAGATAAAATCGCACATTTTTTTAAAATCTTAAAAAAGGCATCACGTGTTATATGACCAGTTTTTGAATTTGTTGGAAATACGTATTTTGAATCTGTATCACCACGATATTCCAGCCATTTATGTAATGCGTGTTGTGCGCCTTCGTGCATGGGGATTAATCTTTCTTTGGCGCCTTTGCCGTGGATTAATAATCTGTCGCCCAGATTTGCCGACATCGGTAATTCGCATAATTCAGATACTCGTAATCCCGATGCGTATAATAATTCAATCATGCAACGCAACCGAATTGATGTTTTTATGTCGCCGGATGAAGATATTAATAATTCAATTTCATCAGGCGATAAATATTTTGGCAAAGTGCGTTTTTGTTTTGGCAATTCCAGATTTGCAGTTGGATTTTTATCTATGATTTTTTCCAACATTAAAAATTTATAGAACATGCGCAGAGCGCTGGCTTTGCGGGCAATTGATGAAGATTTTTCATTCAAATTTGATAAATAGTTTTGTATGTCTTGTTCGGTTGCATGTAATAAATCGCCAATCGTATTTTGTGCCATGTTCAAATCAGACGCATATGCAGACAAAGTCTGTTTGCTGCGCCCTTTCTCTGCGGACAGTGCTTCTAAGAATATGTCAATGTAATTCATGGAAACAGAACAACCTCAGTCATTTCTATGTTTGGCGAAAAAGATATTATCATCAATACAATCAACGCAATCACTATTGCGAATATAATATGCTTTTTATAATTTTTTTTCTTTTTATAAAACGGCATCGCGACGTTTCCTTTTTTTTATATTGTATCAAAACTGGTTATGAACATACATGCGCTGGTTATAATGATGATTTGTGGTGCAACGATAGCAACTATCGGTGGCAGGGTCCCCGTCGTTCCCAATGCGTTAAATAAATTCACAATGAAATATAATGCAAAGCATGTCAAAATTCCTAAACTGAATTTAACACCAAAACTATAATTACGCCGTTGTTTTGTTTGAGAAAAAGCAATACCCAACATAACCATAGCCATCATCGTCAACGGTAAAAACAACAGTGTCCAAAATTGAACCAAATGACCGCGCGTTACTACACCGATTGAATTCATTTTCTTTATGAAATGTGGTAATTTCCAGAAAGAAATTTGATCTGGTTGTAAATATCTATCTAGTACAGTTTGTGGTGTCAATTTGGTATCAAGATGTTTTTTCGTTGTATTGGTCGTCCCATCTGAATTTAAAACGTTGGCTTTTTCTATATCTAAACCGTTATCAGACAAAACAGCAATATTTGCAGAAATGCGTTCTGTTAATTTGAATTGTTCATTTTGGATTAATATTGTTATATTTTTGAATTCAATATTGCCGTTGTTTTTCACGTTCATACCCAATGCACGTGTAGTTATAAATCCGTTATCAGACGTTTCACGTAACCATATTGCATCATCTATGAGTTTTAATTGATGGTTGGTTAAATTGCGTGTTGTCAAATTCACAGAATATGGATTTACGATTGTTGTTGCAAATATTGCGACCAGGCAGGCACCTATTAAGAAAGGTCTGGCAATTTGATATGGTGATAATCCGCCACCAGATATAATAACCAGTTCAGATGATTTGGTTAAATTGTAAAACGCCAATAATGTTCCCATAAACACAGCCAGTGGTAAAAACATAGGTATATATTCCAATAATCGTACCCATGTGTCGACCAAGGTGTCGTATGCAGTTGGATTAGACGAAAGGCGTTCTACAAATGTGACAGCGAATATAATGCCACATACCGTTAACATCACCAGAAAAAAACTGGCGAAAAAACGACGGAATAAAAATCTGGTCAAAACAGTCGGTTTCAATATGTGCATAATGTCATAGTATAATAGTTTGAAATCATAATTGCAAAATTAAAATTTATGTTATATCGTTAAACGGTTATATTAAGGATTTTGTGATGGATAAGAAACCAATTTCGCGCCAAGGGTTTGATAACCTGGTCAAGGAATTAAAAGATTTGAAAGAAAACCAAAGGCCAGAGATTTTGCGCGTTGTTCAATGGGCGCGTTCTTTGGGCGATTTGTCTGAAAATGCAGATTATAGCGCCGCCAAAGAAAAACAGCGTCAGATTGATAAGCGTATTCAATTCATTGAAAACGTTATCCAAGAGGCTCAGGTTATTGACATAGACAGTTTGTCTGGGGACAGGGTTATTTTTGGTGCCAAGGTTATAACCGAAGACGAAGATGGCAATAAAATGGAATGCCGTATTTTATCAGATATCGAATCGGATGGTCGATTGGTTATATCTTGCACTTCGCCAGTGGGACGTGCTTTGATTGGGCATTGTGTGGGGGATACGTGCACGGTGCGTTTGCCAAGTGGTGAAAAAGAATTTGAAATTGTTGATGTAAAATTCAAGGAATAATATGTCCATACGTGTATTGCCAGATTTTTTAATCAATCAAATTGCCGCAGGCGAAGTTGTGGAACGTCCTGCCAGTGTTGTCAAAGAATTGGTTGAAAATGCGCTGGATGCGGGGGCGAATGAGATTGTCATAGATGTTGTTGATGGTGGGCGGACGCTGGTTTCAGTGGTTGATAATGGCGGGGGTATGTCACGCGCAGATTTGGGGAATTGTATTTTGCGACATGCAACATCTAAATTGCCAGATGATGATTTGTTGAATATAAATTATATGGGTTTTAGGGGCGAGGCTTTGCCGTCAATCGCATCGGTTTCAGATATGGGAATTGATACGTTCAATGGGACAGAAGAAAACGGTTGGCATTTAGATGCGAAAACTGGTGAAATTCGACCGTCGTCGTGGGATAACGGAACCAGAATTCGTGTTGAAAATTTGTTTGCAAATACGCCTGCGCGGTTGAAATTTTTGCATGCTGATAAATCTGAAATGTTGGCTGTGTTGGATATTGTAAAACGTTTGGCGCTGTCGCGAACAGATGTTGGTTTTGTTTTGAATAATAAATGGCGTTTCCCCCGTGGGCAAAGTTTGTTAGAACGTATTATTGCTATTATGGGCGAAGATGTGCGTGGTCAAATGCTGGAAATAGATGCCCATTCATCGTCGTCAGATATGCATTTGCATGGATTTGTTTCAAATCCGACGTTAAGGCGTGCGTCGTCTGTGGATCAATATTTGTTTGTTAATGGGCGACCGGTTAAAGACAAAGTTTTGGTGACTGCTTTGCGTGCGGCATATATGGATGTGATGCATGCGCGTGAATTCCCACTGTGTGCGTTGTATCTGGATTTGCCATCGCGTAATGTTGATGTTAATGTGTCACCTGCCAAAACCGAAGTGCATTTCTTAGAGCCAACACATGTACGTGCATTTATTGTAAAAACTTTGCGTGATGCGTTATCGCAAACTTTGAATCAAAATATTAAGGTGCATAATAACGATAACAATAATTCAAATTCTGGGTTTCAAATTCCGATGGAACAAACGTTTTTTAATGTGCGTCCTAATGTGTTTGAAACACGGCGCAGTTTTGTTGCTGAACCCAGTGCACACGTTGAAAACCGCCGTATAGAACCAGAAGTTGTTGTCCCAAATGTATCAAATGAATCAACATTTGATTTGCCGTTGGGGCGCGTCATTGGACAGTTAAATAATAAATATATATTGGCTGAAAATGTTGACGGTTTTGTTATTGTTGATCAACACGCGGCGCATGAACGTATCACATATGAAAAATTAAGAACGCATGCCATTAAACGTCAGCCATTATTGGCGCCCATAGTTGTAAATTTGAAAGGCGAAGATGTTATTGCCATTTTAACTGTGGCTGATGAATTACAGGCGTCGGGATTGCATGTTGATGCATTTGGCGATAATGCGATTGCTATATTTGAGAAACCATCAGATTGGGATTTGAATTGGGAAAAATGTTTGCATGAAATTGCGGACGAGGTTCGTGCCAATGGTCATTCTGTAAAATTAAGCGAAAAATTACATTTGAAATTGGCAAATTATGCATGCCATCATTCTGTGCGGGCAGGGCGCAAATTGAATATGGATGAAATGAACGCGCTTTTGCGCGATATAGAAAGGACTGAGCGGGGCGGTGAATGCAATCATGGGCGTCCGGTGTATAAAATTATTCCGATTTCTGAATTGGATGCTATGTTTGAAAGAATATAGTAAAAAATATCTTGCGAAAAAAATCTGAGTTTGTTAAAATTTTTACGTCAGGAAGTGTTTTTCTGATGGGGTATCGTAACCCCTTTCAAACTGCGTCTGGGCATGTTTTTTGTGCGGACGTTAAATATGGCTCCAACCACATGGGTTGGAGGGTTGCTTAATATATTGAATAAAGCACACAATCTCAGTTTGAATTGTTACGAGCCTCCAACCACCCTAAATTCGCGGTGGTTTTTTGTTATTCGCCCCCAATGGGGGGGTGCGGCGTAAGTCGGAGGGGGGTAACCCCCAAATGGGAAAAGGAAAGGAGAAACAGATATGAAATTTTTGATGTTTTTATTCTTTGCAATTTTTGTAAATATAGGTTCTGTATCATGTGACACTGTGAATATAGAGTGGATGGACGGTGATTATTTGTATGATACTTCTTCGTGTGATGTTGGTGATGATTTGATATTACCAACCACCCCAACAAAACATGGTTATACTTTTTTAGGTTGGGCATATGGTGTTATAAATGGGAATTGTACACAATCAGGGACGCCAACACCAACAAATCCGATAGAACCATCGTGCGTCTATTTAGGTAACACCGTTTTGCGTGCCGTGGGTAATGGGGACAATGCAATCATGGACGGTTATGATCCCGAAACCAGAACAATTATACGTCGTATCGGTGTCAAGGTGCTTGATGGGACAGAAGTCTGGACAATTGATGGGGTGTCCGCAACTTATGGCACAAACTTCAAAACTGAAATCAATGATGCTAAATTGTGGACGCTTAATAGCACAGAAGGTACTTGTAATCAGTTTAACGCTGTATCAGATTCCGTAGGTAAAGGAAGTATTCCAACTTGGTGTTTTAGGGGAAGTAGTGCAAGTAAAGCGTATTGGTTTAGAAGTAATTTACATACCACAACAGCAGAATGGCAACAATATCTTGCGTCCCAATATGCCTCAGGTACACCTGTGACAATTTATTATCCATTGGCGACGCCTGTTGAAGAACATCTGTGGTCAATCTCACAACAATAAAAAGTAAAACATTATATGCGTAATATCATTATTGTTTTATTTATAATACTTTTGAATACGTATTATGCGTATGGTGACATCATTACTTCAAATATTCAAAATGGTTGCGATGTTTTAATAAATAAACTTTATACTATATTTGCACCAAATATACACATGTGTTCAGAGGGGTACTATTTGCCTGCGAATCATGACAGATGTATAAACTGTCCGTCTAATGCATATTGTGGTGGTGGAATCTATGTATTTAATGAAAACACAGACCAAGGAATTTTTCATTATAATTCTTTAGTGATTGACAATATTATTTCGGGGTGTGAACCCAGTTTGAATGCGTTGTATACTATATTTCAACCAAATGTTCATACGTGCATCCCAGGATATTATATGCCCGCTAATACTGATGGGTGTGTTGTGTGTCCGGCAAATAGTTATTGTGCTGGTGGTACATATGCTTTTAATAAAACGGTAAACCAAGGTATTGCATCTTGTCCGAATAATTGGTATTCGCCAACGGGTATGTCGTCGGTTGCACAATGTGGGCGTATTTTACATGTGGGGGACAATGTGGTTTATTTACGCTCTGTGAAACAAACGATACCGTCATTAAATATCAAGGTTGGCGATGATATATTCTATGGTAATATGACAACAAATGATGTTGTAATGCACAACGGTGCAACCCGCAAATTAAAGATACGTTTTAATGATGCTATATATTCTGTTTATGATGATACGGTAGAACCATAACCAGCCTTGCAACCCATATGGTGGTAATGCTTAACCTAAATAAGAACAAACTTTCGTCCATTTGGGGAAATGGGGGAATTAGGTATAGAATTTGTTGGTCTGACCAAGAATTTTTAATTGTCACCAGAAAACCGATAAAACAGGTCGGTTTTTTGCTTTACATATCTGCTTTTTTTTACTAATGTTGTCCTATGAAATAAAGGAGATTTTAATCATGAATCAAACTGTGGAAGTTGCAAATGAAATCGGGCAAAACACAGCTGCGGCCGCACAACAGGGGGGTATGTGGAACGTTATTCTGTATTGTTTGTTTTTCATCGGTATTTTGTATGTGTTTGCTTTGCCAAATAAAAGACGTATGGCGGAATATCAGAAAATGTTGGATGCTATCAAAGTTGGTGACAGGGTTCTGGCCGCTGGGATTTATGGCAAAGTAAAAAAAGTTAATGAAAAAACTATCGAAGTGGAAGTCGCAAAAGGCGTTGTTGTTGAAATGAATAAAAACGCTGTGGCCAGTGTCGAATAATTTTGTGGGGGTGTAATAAATGATAAAAAAGATTGCTATTATTTGTATTGCTTTGTTTGGTGTGTTGTTGTCTGTGCCAACGTTGGTGCCGTCATCAACTAAGTATTTCCCGTCATGGATAAAACCTATTCCGTTGGGATTGGACTTAAAGGGTGGGGCACAACTTTTGTTAGAGGTTGACACCAATGTTATGTTAAAAGAAAAAAATGTTCAACTGTATGATGAAGTGCGCAGTGCATTGATTGATAGAAATAAAGGTGTTATCAGATTTGCTGAATTGCGCAACACAAATGACGGGGTCAGTTTGAACATTCGTGATGATGGTATGGTATCTAAGGCTAAGGGTCGTTTAAGAAGTGTTTTAGGAAATAATGTAGATATCGAATCAAGCGGAAAACAAATCACGATTTCTTATACTGCGCATGCACGTGAAGAAATGATAAGTGATGCTATGACACGTAGTATCGAAATTGTGCGTCGTCGTATCGATGCGTTGGGAACCAAAGAGCCATCTATTCAATCCCAAGGTGGCAAATATATTTTGGTTCAATTACCGGGTGTTGATAATCCAGAACACATAAAAGAATTGATTGGTCAGACGGCAAAAATGACTTTCCATTTGGTTAATGAAAATGTCACACGTGATCAGTTGGATTCAAATCGTGCACCGTCTGGAACCCAGTTTTTGCCAATGATGGATAATCCTGCCCAGATGGTTCCTGTGTATTCTCATGTGGAAGTTTCAGGCGACAGTTTGAAAAATTCAGAGGCGTCATTTGATCAAAATAATATGCCGGTTGTGACGACTGAATTTGATGCGGCTGGTGCGCGCCGTTTTGCAAAGTTAACGACTGAACACGTTAATGAACGTTTTGCAATTGTGTTGGACGGCAAAGTTTTATCTGCGCCCAATATTCGTGAACCAATCCCGGGGGGACGTGGACAAATATCTGGGGGATTCACATTGCAACAGGCAAAAGATTTGGCTGTGCTGTTGCGTTCAGGGGCTTTGCCTGCGCCGTTGACTGTTATAGAAGAAAGAACAGTTGGGGCCGGGTTGGGTGCCGATACTATCGCAACAGGTAAAGTTGGTTCTGCGGTTGGTGTGTTGTTTGTTTTGGCGTTTATGTTATTGCTGTACGGATTATTCGGATTAATTGCAGATATTGTTTTAATTGTTAATTTGTTGATGATTGTTGGGGTGTCTGCTTTGTTCGGGGCTACGTTAACGTTGCCTGGAATTGCGGGTATCGTGTTGACGTTAGGTATGGCGGTTGATGCGAACATTTTACCGTTTGAAAGAATTCGTGACGAAGTAAAGGCGGGAACACCAACATTGCGCGCTGTGGATTATGGATTTACGCGTTCAACAAAAACTGTGTTGGATAGTGAATTAACTAATTTGATTTGCGCATTGATTTTGTTCCAATTTGGTGCAGGTCCAATTCGTGGATTTGCAGTCACGTTGTCTATTGGTGTGATGACTACTTTGTTCACATGCTTGATGTTGACAAGATTGATTGTAGATTGGTACATGAACGGTAAAAGTAAAAAAATCGGATATATAAGAAATAAAAATAAATAAGTGCAAAAAGGAGTTATATATGAAATTGCATTTTATGAAATATCGCAAATTGTCTTACTGGGTTTCCGGGATTTGTGTTTTGTTGTCAATATTGTCTATTGCGATTAAAGGGTTTAATTATGGTATCGACTTTTCAGGTGGTATTTCTATGGAGGTGACGCCTGTGGTTGCCGATTATACCATTGATAAAATGCGTCATGATTTGGAAGCGTTTAAACCTGAATTGCAAGCGGTTGATAATAATTCTATTTTGTTGCGCGTTGGATTGCCAAAGGGATCTACGGATGAACAATTAAATACTCGCGTAGCAGAAATTAAAAACATCTTGGGCGATCGTGTTGAATATTCCCAGGTTCAAGTCGTTGGTCCAAAAATTGGTGGTGAATTAATCCGCGGTGGTATTTTGGCGATTTTGGTATCGTTTGTATTAATGTCTGTGTACATTTGGATTCAATATCGTGGTGGTTATGCCGTTGGGTCATTTGTATCGTTGGTTCTGGATTTGATTTTAATGTTTGGATTCTTTTCTATTGTTGGATTGGAATTTAATCAGACTGCGATTGCTGTGATTTTGATGGGTGTTGGTTATTCTATTAATGATAAAGTGGTTAATTACGACAGAATTGATGAAAATATCAAAAAATACCACAAAATGCCAATGTCTGATGTTATTGATTTGTCGGTAAACGAAATGTTGTATCGAACAATTATGACCAGTGTGTCTACGATTTTGGCTATGGTTGGTATTTATGTTTTTGGTGGGCAAATGTTGCAAGATTTTGCGATTGCTATGACTTTCTCTATCGTTATGGGAACATTGACCAGTATTTATATTTCAAATGTAATTTTGTATCACTTTAATTTGCGTGAAACCGATTACTAATAACGGCAACACCAGTGTCAAAGGCATAAAAGGAGAGAAAACAAATGATGATAAAAAAAATAGTTTTGTTTTTGGGACTGGTGTTGTTTTCACTTAATTCTTTTGCTTCGGAAATATTTGATGAAAATAATCGTATCCAAGATGGCATAGATGTTATATCGGCATCTGATGTTTTTGCTGATATTTACGAAACATTGGATAATGTAAAATGGGCAGGCAAGAATATTGAAATTGCGATTGAAAGTTTGGAAAATTTGAATCCAAAGGCGCATGTCGCAGCAACAGGTGAAAGAATTGTATTGGTATGGGGTGATGATTTGATTGCTAATTTCCCATATCCAACCAAGAAGGACTGGAAGGCATATGGTCAAATTACAACTGCGCTGGTAATGCGTATGCGTGAAAAAGATACCACTTTGCATGCGTTGCAAGATAATGATTTATATGCTGTGGTTGTAAATGCGTTGTTGCGTGGAATTGATGAAGATGGTTCTTATATTTTTTCTCAAGATGAAATAAAAGATATGGAATCAAAAATTTTAACCAATATAGGATTCGAAGGTGGACGTGACGAACGTCAAAATTTCAGAATCACAGGTGTATATAAGGGGTCAGCGGCAGATATTGCAGGTATCAAAGATGGCGACATCATTTCAGAAATAAATGGCGTTCGTGTTGCGAATATGAAAGATGCAGATTTAAGATCTGTGTTAAGTGGATATAATTCTGGGACGGTAAAGATAAAATTATTAACACCGCATGGAAATAAAAATGTTTCTTTGCGTCGCGCGTCTGTTGTGTTAGCTGATGCGGATATTGTTCATCGTTCATCAAACGAACCAGGAAATGAAATATTAGAAGTGATAATTCATAATGTGTCTGAGTCTGCGGTCAATATAGTTAATGAAGCGTTGGCAAAATATCCAAATGCAAATGGTGTCATTTTTGATTTAAGATCTTGTGGTGGAACAGACGAGAAAGCGGCGGCTAAGTTGGTTGGTTTGTTTATCGGTCAGAAGCCTGCGATGATAATTTCTGAGACAGCTGTTGATGAATTAGAGGTTATACCTGGTGGAAACGCCGTTACAGACGCACCAGTTGTTGTTTTAATTTCTGATTCTACGCATGGTACAGCAGAAGCGATTGCATCTGCGTTCTATGAAAATGCACGTGGCATTTTGGTGGGGACACCAACTGCGGGACATGCAAGAATGGCCAGTCGTATGGAATTAAAAAATGGTGGGATTTTGAAATTGTTAAATAAATCTATTAAGACAGGTCGTGGAAATGCATTGGATAATCGTGGTATATTCCCATTGATTTGTTTATCTAATATCAGAAATAGTTCTGAGAAACAGGCTTTCTTTGTCAGTGTTATGAATGGTCGGTTTGAAGCGCATGATTATAACAAAGATCAAAATGTTGATGTGAAATCTTTGCGAAATGCATGTCCGAATATAACGTCTGGCGAAGATGAAGATGCGATGGCTTTGGCCGTAGCGGCAGAAATTTTAACAGACAAAAGAATTTATAACGAATTAATGGATTTATAAAATGTTTATAAGAAAAGATAATAGTTTGAAATGGAATTGGATTGGTATCGGTGCGCTAGTTACGTTGGCATTAGTCTTGGCGGGTGTTTTTGGATTAGATGAGGTTTTATATACTCTGATTCATCCGATTGATTGTAATATGTGGACCATCAGTGATGGCTTTTTGTGTTCAACTGCGATTATATTAGGCAAGGTGTTTGGTGCAAAAATGTGGTTGTTTGCATCTTTGGTTGCTGTGGTTGTGTTCTTTATATACAAAGCGATTAAAAATGAAAATGATTTCAGATATGCGTTTGTAAAAATTAAAAATAGTTATGTTTTTTATGTGTTTTGTTCTGTGTTATCTGCGGCTGTGGTAGCCGGTGTTTTGAAATTACTAATCGGACGCAGCAGACCTATATTATTTGACGCTTTGGATAAAATGGATTTTGATTCTGGATCATTTGATTATGTGTTTCATTCAATGCCGTCTGGACATACTGCGGTCAGTTTTGCAGGGTTAGTGATGTTGGGTATGTTGTTTCCACGTATAAAATGGGCAACCTGGACATTGGCCATAATAATCGGCGTTTCGCGTGTTTATGTTGGTGCGCATTGGCCTGCGGATGTTATATTGGGTGCTTTTGTTGGTATGGTTTGTGCAGATATAACCAAATCAGTATTGAAAAGAATCAATTCTAAATAGGTTTTTGCACTTTCTGTGATTTTGTGATAGAATAGGCAACATGGACAAAAAATCACATTTTTTACCTGCCAGTATTTCTGGTATATTGCGCAGATTATCTCTGCGGGGGTTGGGTATCGTCTTTTGTTTGATTTCGTTATGGTTAATTTTTGCTCTGTTTTTTTCAGACCCATATTTGTCGGGCTTTGGCGCTCAAGGGACGTTTGGAAAACAGGGTATAATTGGTAATGTTGTTGAATTTTTCAGATATATGATTGGTTTTTTCCCTTCTTTGTTTTTATTCTGTTGTTTGGGACGTTTTGGTGTCAGTTTATTTATTGAATGGAATGAAGAACGTGCGCCAGAATATAATTTATTACGTGGTTTTGTGACATTATGTTTTGGAACTGCGGGTTTGGGATTGATTTCTGTGTCTAAGACATATGGTGGATTGGCGGGGGCTATTGTTGCGGCAGATTTAGGTGATTGGTTAGGTGTTGCATCTTTGCCGGTGGGGTTGGCTTTCTTTGTTGTTTTTCTAATTATGGCGGGTATATTGTTGCATGTAAAATGGTACCATGTTAAAAACGCGGTTAGAACGACATATAGTTTAATAAGGGCTGTGTTGTCGGCCTTTCATCTGATTGCACCAATTGAACCAGATGAAGAAGAAGTTGAAGAAGAGGAAGAAGAAGTCGAAGACGAAGAAGATGAAGAAGAGGTTGAAAAACCAAAACGTCGTCGCAAACCGGTAAAGAAAGCGTCTGATGATGAAGATGTTGTTCATGAATACGAATTGCCGTATCCTGAATTGTTAGAAAAATCAGTATTTGGTAAAAATGTTGTGACGCCTGAATTCAAACAGACCGCACAGTTATTACAGGATCATTTTGAAGAATTTGGTATTTATGGAACTGTGGTTGGGATTAAGCCTGGACCAATTGTGACGCAGTATGAGTTTGAACCTGAACCAGGAACCCGTATTGCAAAAGTGACAGATACAGCCAGCGATATGACGCGTGCTATGGCGGCAGAAAAAATTCGTATTACGCCAATTCCTGGGACACAATATATTGGTATTGAAATGGTGAATTTGGATAGAAAGACCGTACGCTATCAAACGTTAATGTCAAATCCAGCGTTTGTTAATTCGAAATATGCAATACCTTTGGCGTTGGGTGTTAATATAAGTGGTGAACCTGTTTATTATGATTTGGCAAAGATGCCACATATGTTGATTGCAGGGCGTACAGGGTCAGGGAAGTCGGTGTTTGTGCAATCTATTATTACATCTATTGTATATCATTTTACGCCTGATAAATGCAAATTGATGATTGTTGACCCAAAGGCAGTGGATTTTGCTTCGTGGGATAATATACCGCATTTAATTACGCCTGTGGTGACAGATGCAACAGAGGCGGTAAATGCATTAAAATGGTCTGTGCGTGATATGGAAGACAGATATCAAAAACTGAAAAAGATGGGTGTTCGTAATATTGGGGAATATAATGAAAAAGTTGCCGGATTACGTGAAAGCGGCGAAGTATTAACAGAACAGGTTGTTGTTGGTACTGACGAAGAAACAGGCGAATTTGAGTATGAAACCCAGGCAATAGATTTATCAGATATGCCATATTTGGTTATAATTATTGACGAGGTCGCAGATTTAATGACCATAGCGCGCAAAGATGTTGAAATGTGTGTGCAACGTTTGGCGCAAAAGGCACGTGCCGCCGGTATTCATTTGGTTATGGCTACACAACGTCCCAGTGCTGACGTTATCACAGGTGTTATTAAATCTAATTTCCCAACACGTATTTCTTTCCAGGCACGTTCAAATATCGATTCAATGACCACATTGGGTGAAAAGGGTGCAGAACAATTATTGCCATGTGGTGATATGTTGTTTAGTGAGGCAGGTCGCGCCCCGGTTCGTATACATGGTGCATTTGTTTCTGGGGAAGAGGTTAATCGGGTCGCAGATTTCTTGCGTGAGCAAGGCGAACCAGAGTATGCAGATGGTATAACCGCCGATGAATCTTCGATTGCTGATTCTATACCGGGGTTTGCGCCATCTAAAGAGGCCAAAACAAACGATTTATACGAACAGGCCAAAGAAATTGTTTTACGTGATAAAAAACCGACTATTTCGTACATTCAACGCAGATTAGGTATTGGATATAACAAAGCGGCCACACTGATTGAGCGCATGGAAAATGAAGGCGTAATAAGCAGCCCAGATGCCAGTGGAAAGCGTCACATTTTATAAAAATATTTTGGATTTTCATATTTTTTTCGTTTTTGGCTTTTTTATAGGGCTTTTTTGTGGTATAATCTTAGAAAAATGGAAAGGAGTTTCTTTATGAAAAAAAGTATGTTTGCTTTGGCTATGGCTATGACTTTTGGTTTCGTGTGTGGCGCAAATGCTGATGATTACGCGAGATCTGCGAATTTGTACAGACGTGCCAGTACCACACAAAAATCAAGATCACGCGGAACAGTTGTGACAAATAATTTCTATTACAATCAATCAAATCAAAGAAAATATGGTCGCACATCAAATGAAAATGCTCAACCGGTCAGACAACAAACTTATTCTGCACCGGCAAATAATTATGAATCAAATTATAATGACAGTTTTGGTGTTGATTCTTATACTGAAAAATCTTATAACAATCAAAGATATACAGAACGTTCTGAAACACGGCGTGTTTCCCAAGAACGCAAATATTTCTTGGCACACCCGTTCTTTCAACCATTAAAGGGAAATGTTGGCTCTGTCACGGATGTCGCGTTTTCAAAAAATAGTTTTGATTTTGATTTGTTAAATGGGACCGTTTGGGATTTGGAACACCCTGTGGATGGGGTTCCGCCTATAATCGCACAGGGTGACATTTTAAATGGTGCAGGTAAAGCGCAAACAAATCAGTTTTTGGTTAAACAAGATTTCAGTTTTGGTTTGACTGATAAATTGGCGGTTGTTGCGATGGCGCAATATGATTATACCAAGGTAAAATTGTACGATTGGGAAAGTGGCGCCTCAGAAATCAAAGATTCTGATTCTGGTTTGAATATATTTGGATTTGGTCTGCAAACACGGTTTGTTGATACGTCTAATTTTATTGGTATGGCGTCTGTGTATTATGAATGTCAACGCGAAACATCGGATTCTGTTTTGGCTGATTTGAAGTTGGGTTATAAAGTTGACAGAACAACATTGTATTTGGTTGGCCGTGGCGGATATTCTGTTTTAAAGAACAAGGGTTCGTCATATGGTGTATATTTAGACGATTCTACGGGTGATTATTTAATGTTGTCCTATAAAAATGATGTTGATAGTTTATTCTATGGCGAAGGCGGTTTGGGTTTATTCACAGTGTTGAACAGATATATAACCGTTAATGCAGAGGCATTCTATGGCAGTTATGATTGGCATAACCAATTGTCAGCCAAGATTGCGTTGGGATTACAACCATTTGATTCGTTTGCTTTGAATTTGTATGCATCGGGTGTTCTGTATGATTCTGCAGATGGCAAGACAAGGACATATATGAATTATGATGTAAACCCAGAAGATTATTCTGCAACAAATTTGGCGTATGTCAAAGGTGATTATAAACTGACAAACTATAATGAATACAAACTGGGCGTTCAATTGATTTTCCATTTCTAAATTGATTAACGATTGGATTGTTCTATGAAAAATTTAGTTTTGTTTTTGTTCGCTTTGTTTGTGTCTGTGGATGTTATGGCCGAAGCAGTCGTATTGTCGGATACGTCTGTGGACGAAGATGTTTCAGATACAGTGGTTGAAGAACCTTTCGTTGCACCGCAATCAAGCAAATCTCAATCTTATGGTGGCGAACAAATTCAGGGACCTGTAAAAAATTTGTTGTCAAACGATACGTCGGATCCATTATTTTTGGTTGGTGATAATAATTTTTTATCGGATACCTATGCCAGTTTCATAGACAGCCAAATGCGTGTCGGACAATGTTTGGGCTATGGTGTGAATAACAATTTTGTGTTTCATATGAATATGCATTATCAGATTGATTTCACTCATAACCATGAAAATGGTTTTTCGGCGACTGAATTTGGTGGAACATATCGTATGAATCACGGGGCAAACGATATGCATATAATTTCTGATGCATTGTTTGGATTAAAGTTATGGGGGTCTTCGCGCGTTCGTACGCCAGAGTATGCAGATTCTTCGTATTATGCAGGGTTGCGGTTTGGACGCCAATATACAGGTATTACATTGGCGGGAACTGTAAAATCTACGTGGGTGTTTGATGATATGCGCGGATTGTCTTATATTGATTTTATACCAGAAATGTATTTCCGTTTCCAATATGATTGGCGTGCAGGAATTGGGTTTGATATACGTCGGTCAACAAATACAGTGTTGTTGGATAACCAAGAATGGTTTAACTTTAAATTGCTGCGCCAGTTTGGTAATACCCAATATGTTGGACGGTTTGACTATGATTTTGATTCTCATGATAGTCAATTTGGGCTGAATATAAAAATATTATTCTGATTTTTTTCTGAATGAATTCCAATATTCAAAGCGTTTTTTAATTTCGCGTTCAAATCCGCGTTCGATTGGTTTATAAAAACTGATGCGTTTCATATCATCTGGAAAACAATTTTGACCGCTGCAACCTGTTGATGTTTCTGGGTCATAAATATATCCATCGCCATACCCCAGATTTTTCATCATTTTTGTTGGTGCATTTAAAATATTTTTTGGCGGCATTAAATTAGATGTTTCGCGCGCGGCGCTGTATGAAGCAGTTTGTGCCTTGTATGCAGAGATGCTTTTTGGCGCGGTTGCCAAATAAATTACTAATTCAGTTAATGCGATGTCGCCCTCAGGTGAACCCATGCGTTCATAAATTTGCCATGCAGATAATGCAATTTGCATTGCGTTTGGATCTGCCAAACCGACATCTTCCATTGCAAACCGTGTAAGACGGCGCAAGACATATCGTGGATCTTGGCCTGATGTAATCATACGCGCCACCCAATACAATGCGGCATCTGTATCTGATGAACGTAATGATTTGTGAACAGCGGAAATTAAATTGTAATGTTCGTCGCCGGATTTATCAGACATTGGTGCGCGCTTTTGAATTGCAGCGTCTAATTCAGTGGGGGATAAATCTTTCTTGAATTTTGCATTTGATAAATATTCAATTGTGTTTAATAAAAATCGTGCATCACCGTCAGACATCTGGCAAAGATGTGCGCGCGCGTCGTTTGTTAACCGCAGTTTTTTATCCAAAAATTTTTCAGCACGTTCCATTAATGTCAATAAATCTGTCGTACACAGCGGTTTTAATACACCAATATGACAACGCGACAAAAGGGCGTTATTTAAATTAAAACTGGGGTTTTCTGTGGTTGCACCAATGAAGGTGACGGTGCCATCTTCCAAGTATGGTAATAATGTATCCTGTTGATTTTTGTTAAATCTGTGAATTTCATCTATGAACAACAATGTATTACGTCCAATGTCGCGATTCATACGTGCGGCATCCATGGTCTTTTTTATATCGGCAGTGCCAGAAAATACCGCAGACATCGGCACAAAATCCATATCTATGGAATTAGCCAATGCGCGGGCAATGGTAGTTTTTCCGCACCCCGGTGGTCCCCATAAAATCAGATTAGATAAATTTCCACTTTCTATCATACGACGAACAATGCCGTTTTCCCCTAGTAAATCGGTCTGGCCCACAATTTCATCTATGGTTTGCGGTCGCATTAAATCAGCCAGTGGACGTGTCATTTTACTTTTGTTTTATTTAATGTTTATTTGTGATATAATTATTGTATTAAATAATCAAAGGGTTTTCAATTGGTAAATAAAAATTCAGATTTTGCCTTGGCTGTTGCTAATTTAGCGGCTGCGGCGATAAATGCAAATCCAAAATTATCTATGGCAGATGCGGTAAAACAGGCGTCTGAGATATTGCGCGGAACATCTTTGAGTCAACAACAAATTGCGGATTCAGTGACAGCGGACGCGATTCAATGTTTTGAAGATGGCACATGGCATGTGATGTTAAAAAGATATATAAGAAGAAAATTTAATTTAACTCCGCAACAGTATTGCAAAAGGTGGGGGCTGCCGGTAAATTATCCGTTTGTTGCAAAAAATTATTCAAATAAAAGATCTAAGATTGCCAAAAAAATTGGTTTAGGACGCAAAAGAAAATAATCACAGGGTACATGTCATGAAAGTTTATGTGAATTATGAAAATAAAAATTGGAAAAAATATAATATAGATTTTGAAAAAATCGCGTATGCGGCGGTTTTGCCTGAATACAAAGATTCAGAGGTTTCAATTACTTTGGTTGATGATAATCAAATTCATAAGTTAAATAAGCAATATCGTAATATGGATAAACCGACAAATGTGTTGTCTTTTGAATTGGGCGATGATGTTTTGTTGGGTGATATTTTTATATCTTTGGATACTGTTTCGCGTGAGGCAAAGGCAGCAGGAATTTCCGTTGAGGAACATACTGCGCATATGGTTGTTCATGGCATGTTGCATTTGCAGGGGTTTGATCATATAACTGATAATCAGGCCAAGATTATGGAGGGCAAAGAGATAAAAATATTAAAAGATTTGGGATATAAAAATCCATATGAAGATGATGTTTGTATTGGTTGTGCATGTTGTCCGGGTGGCAATATTATAAACATATTTAAATCTATAAAAATTCGGGAAAATAGTTTGTTGCAATATGTTCTATACGGCGTATTTGGTATTGTTGCATCATTTGGCTTCGCACCGTTTTATTTGTGGTTTTTGTCTTTTATTGGTATAGGCGGGGCATATTATTTAACGATTAAACAAAATAAAAAAGTGTCGTTTTGGAAATCGTGGTTAATAACTTTTCCATTTGGGGCGCTTTATGGAATTGCTATGTTTTGGTGGGTTTTGCATTCTATTTATGTTATTCCAGAATTAACCGCGCAATTTGCAATTTGGACAATTCCTGCTTTGATTGGCATAGGTTTGATTTGTGGTGTTATATTGTCTGTGCCGTTCGCGATAATTCGATATGTGTCAAGAAAACCAGCGCATAGGGCGATTTTATTTGCAGCAGTCTGGACGTTGGTTTTATGGTTACGTGAATGGATTTTTACTGGGTTTCCATGGAATCCAATATCAAATGTATTAATGAATTATCAAATGATTGCTAATTCTATGGCGTTGTGGGGGGCGTTGGGGTTAACGTTTGTAATCATAGGTATAATTGCAAGTTTGGTTGAATTATTAATAAATAAAAAAGATAAATCTTGTTGGTTTGTATTTATTATGTATGTTGCTTTGTTTTGCAGTGGGTGTGTGTATGGTGTTTACAATATGAAATTATCTGATACATATAATATAGACAATACACCGTTAATACGAATTGTCCAGCCCGCAGAATCTGCAATGTACAAAATGTCAAAGACGCGGGAAGAAGCGCATGCAATCGCTGAACAGAAAGTGCATGATTTATTCATATGGGCAACGGAAGATAAAAGCGCAAAGCCTGATTTGATTGTGTATCCTGAAACGGCGTATCCATATGTTGTTATAGATGAAAATTTTCCGTTATCTCGTTTATTAAATACAAATGTTGTTATGGGTGTTAATCATTATCGTGATGGAAGAATGTATAATTCTTTGGTGTTGGCTGATAAGTTGGGCAGGGTAAATCACATTTATAATAAATCTCATTTGGTGCCATTTGGTGAATATGGTCCGTTTGGTGAATTTGTGCCTGCGCCAGGACATTTGTCTGCGGGTCAAAATATGGAATTGATAAACATAAAGACACAATATGGTGATTTTGTGTTTGCGCCGGCTATTTGTTACGAGATTATTTTTTCTGATTCATTAATTCCGCGTGGAAAAACACCAAATGCCATTATAAATATAACAAATGATACCTGGTTTGGTTTAACACCAGGCGTGTTTCAACATCTGGATATGGTTCGGCGCTATGCCATAGAATCAGGCGTTCCCGTTATACGCGCAAATTATTCGGGGATAAGCGCATTTGTTGCAACCGATGGTAATGTTGAATCTGCGCTGCCTGTGGGACAAACGGGTTCTTTGGATGGATTTGTCTGGGGGGCGCACAATACGCCGTATAGAACGATTGGGCGTGATATGTGGATTATAATTATTTTGATGTTTTCAATAATTGCTTCAATATCCATATCCGTATTTCAGAAGAAAGATTAGAATCAGATTTTCTGGATTCGTCAATTGATTTTATAATAGATGCAACGGAAGTTTTTTTCTCGCTGGCGATTTTTTGCAATACGTCAAAAAATTCAGGTTCTAAAGAGATGCTGGTTTGGTGTCCCGACAAAGATACAGATATTTTATGCATAATTAAATTTTCCCGATGATAAGGCAGTCGTTCATTGCGTGATATGGATCGTCATACGTTTTTAACACAGATAATGTTAAATTATCCAACATAAAACATTTGCCCATGGCGTCAGTTGCAAACCAAAATAAATCATTACGTCCGAATATAGTTTTGCCAAATATGTTTCTGTTTCCAGATACATCCTTGTTAATGTCAAAAATCGACGGCAGTGGGTATTTCGTTTTACGATCGATTGTTGTTGGTCCGAATATACACGCCGAACCCATGGTTATACCAAAACAATGTTGATATAATTCTAATAGAAAGCCAGGTAACATTGCGGCGCGAATAGTTTGCAGTCCTGTATTTGCAATCGTTATCGAATTCATATCCCCAGTTGGGATAATCGTTGCACCGCGTGATTTTATCAAAGATATAAATTCCAAAGAGTTCATTTTTTTATTCGTTTCCTCTGTCAATTGCATAATTCATAGCCGCCAAACTTAAACGGTCTGATGCGGCGTTTCCGCCAGCCCCGCCGCCAGACAGGTGGGTTGTTACGTAAATCTTTTTTTGTGGGTTTGGCAAAAAGACCGTCGTGGCATCGCTTTGTTCAATGATAAATTTATCCAAATTATGAGAATGTGGAAATGTTAAGCACATAAACATATTATCTATTTCTAATTTGCCACCCCATATAAGTGGTATACGGAAACGAATAGATGTGTTTTCAGGCATTTCTTTGCCCATAACCAGTTTCATAAATTCATCTTGGGATAAATTCATAAAAGCGATTTCTTCAAAAGAATCAGTCAAAGATGCCAAAAACTGGCGACGTAATATAGAATATCTTTTGAACCAATCATTAGCCAAAATGCAGCGTTTTGGCGAATATTCCATAACTGGCAAATCGTCCATGCCAAGTTTGGCTAATCTTTCCATGGCTGAATTTTGATTATATTGCATTGTTTATGTGTCCCTTTTTTTATGTTTTGTACAACAAAGTTAACACGCTGTCAATATATTCAGAATATGCGGCAAAATCTTCGCGGTCTTCGTCAGGAACCGGTTGAACAGGATTTTTATCCAGATATTCTTGTAATTCAGGGATTGAATTGAATACGTGAATATTGCCATCAGATTTGTACATATGATTTGTATCGATTAAGAATCCGTTTATATGTATTTGTATATCTTCCAGTGTTTCTTTGAAAGTAGAATCCATTCTGGATATTGCGAATTTTAATTTGTCCATATCACAATCTACGCCACCAATCCATACTATTTCATTATGGGCAATTGCGATTAAATTAGGTGTAAACCCAGAAATAGATTCACATTTTTTGGTTGTATAGAATCTTTCTGAGAAGATTTTTGCCAAATCGTCATTATACTTATCAGATTGATTTATTTTGGGCGTTTGATTTGCGTATTGATTAGCGACGATTTGCGCCATATTTTTTGGCAAATGTAATTTAGGTGGTCGCACCAAGCCTGCACCAGTGTTTGATGTTGGATTTGTGGTGGGTGAAATTTCTTTGGATTCTGGTGTCGGTTTTGTTTCAATAATTGGTTCGATTTTATTTTGCCAGGCATCAGTTTGGACAACAGGTTCAGGATGTTTTTCAGGCACAATTGGGTTTGATTGCACAACCGGAACAGTTTTGTTTTGTTTTTTTGACGGTTGTGGTATTTTTCTAAATCTGGGTCGGTATATTATATTTAATACCAAAATAAACACGAATACGGCGACACCCACAGATAAATAAAAATCTTTGTCGATGTTTGCACCAGATGCCTGAAGTGATGCCAGTTCTTGCCAGTGGGTGTTGGAAAATATATTGAATCCAAATCTGACGTTAAGCCAAAAGGTCAGGCCTAATAAAATTGTAGTTCCCATTAATACAGATAATAAAAAATGTTCCAGATGTTTTCTCATTTTATTTTCATTGTATCACATTTTATGATAAACTAAAAATCAAATGATTGAAGTAAATGAAATTTTTTCTGATTTTGACCCCAGAATCGCTTTGTGGTGCGCCGATGCATTAGATACAAATGATTTGGCGGTTTTGGCGGACAACATTATTGCAAATCAGGTTGGAATGATTTCTGTTGCGCCTGAAAATGTTCCGTTCCTTTGGACGTGTCTTGAAAAAACAAGTGTTAAGATTTTTACAAGATATTTTATAGAAACGTCTTTTAAAAGTATAGATAATGATATTTCAGAATTGTCTAAGAATATCGTTGCTGTGCAGAAACAGGGCGCAAATGGTGTTCAATTGTTTATAAAAATGCGCGATTTTGAACGTGTGATTGATTTATTAACTGTGGTAAGGGACGATTTGTTTTTTGAACATAATTTATGCCTAGTTATGGATATTCAAGATATAGGTATAGGTGATTGGGATTTGGTATTTAACAAATTACGCGATATTCGTGCGGATTCTTTTGGTATATTGCTGGGTGAAGATATGGGGAATCGCTCTGATTTTATCGGGCGCATTTACGGCATGTTAGAAAATTGGGATTTTGATGGTGATTTGCACTTTGTATTGGGAAATAATTTTGACCGCATAGACCAAGTTATTCGTTTGGTTGAATCAATTCGTCCAGATTTATCAAATAAATTAAATTTCTTTTTGGAATATTAATTATTGGTCAGTATTAAATATTTGGGTTCTGTGGTGCCTGCCTTGTTTTTCAATTGATATCTGGTTTTTATTATATCCAAAGATGTTGATTTAATTTTTAATTTTGTTTGTTTTAATTGTTCAACAATCCAATCATAATATTCCCAATGATCTGTGCCGATAATTATATTCCCGTCATCAGATAAAAATTTTGATAGTAAATTTAAAAAATCATAATTTAATAAACGACGCTTTTCATGTTTTGCCTTGGGCCAAGGGTCGGGATGTAAAATCCATATTTGCGAGAATTTTATATTTTTAAAATTGTCATTTTTTAACAACAATCGGACGTCGTCAGGGTAAATGCGAATATTTTTATATTCGTCAAATAATGTGTTGTCCGATTCGTTTGTAATAGATGAAAGCAGCGCGGCAACACCGTTCATAAATGGTTCTGCGCCAATTATTATGGAATCAGGATTTGTTTTTGCCAGTTCGCATACGTGTTCGCCGTTGCCGAATCCTATTTCTAAAATCAGCGGTTTTTTGCCGTATTCGTCGGTTCTGGGTGCTATTTTGGGTAATAAATTATCGACAAGCCATATTTTGCGGTTTGATAATTTTTTACCATGTCTGCGGCCAAAAGTTCGCAAATCCATATTTCCAAAATGTTTTAATTCTTGTTTTTCCATATAATTAGTATAAAATCTGTTTATTATAAAAACAAGGGGTGAAATAAAAAATGCGTAACGGATTAACAAAAGATTTAATTGCACGTGTCTTGGGCGCGGCGCCAAAATATACTTTGGACGAATTAGAGGCTAAATTTCCCCCACGTCAATTGCCAGATGGGGCGATGGTGACGCGTTTTGCACCCAGTCCTACTGGATTTATGCATATTGGGAATTTGTATGGTGCGTTAATTGATTATAAATTGGCGTCTCAGTCTGGTGGTGTTTTTATGTTGCGTATCGAAGATACTGATACCAAGCGTGAGGTAGAAGGTGCGGTTGAAATTGTTAAAAACGCGATGCGTAATTTTGGCCTTGAATATAATAATGATGAAAAATATGGACCGTATTATCAATCTCAACGCAAAGATATTTATCGTTCTGTGGTGGCGTATTTATTGGAAAATGGTTTGGCGTATCCTTGCTTTTTGACGTCTGCGGAAATGGACGAAATTCGTAAAAAACAAACTGCTGCTGGATTTGCAACTGGGATTTATGGTGAATTTGCACGCGATAGGGATTTGACGGATGATGAAATAATTGCGCATCTTGATAATGGCGAAGTTCCGTCTATTCGGTTATATTCAAATGGAAATCCAAATACAAGAATTTATTGCAAAGACGCTGTTCGTGGTTCTATATCGTTTCCAGAAAATAACGAAGATTTAGTATTAATTAAATCAAATGATGGGTTGCCAACATATCATTTCGCGCATTTAGTTGATGACCATTTTATGCGGACTACACATGTTGTTCGTGGTGAAGAATGGTTGCCATCTTTGCCTTTGCATTATCAATTATTTCGTACAATGGGATGGACACCACCAATTTATATTCACACATCTACATTGGATAAAATTGATTCAGAATCTGGGAAACAGCGCAAAATGTCTAAACGTAAAGATCCAGAATGTAATGTTGCGTTTTTCTTGTCTGAGGGCTGGCCAACCGATGCAGTTATTGAATATTTAGGTAATATTTTGGCATCTGGTTATGAAGAAGCAAAAATGAAAGGCCAGGTTAAAACATTTTGGGAATATGAAATGAAGCCTAAAAAGATACCAATGTCTGGGGCTTTGTTTGATATGAAAAAATTAGAGTGGTGGGCCAAAGAATATATCGCCACGTTGCCAGTGGATACATTGGTTAAAAATGTTGCTGATTGGGCGAATACATATGGAACAGATGATAATAAAAAACAGGTTCAGGATGTTAATTATTTAACAGATGTGTTGTCTATTGAACGTGACAATCCAAAACGCATTCGCAAAGATTTTATCACGTGGCAACAAACTTTGAAAGAGGTTGCTTATTTCTGGGATTTCTTGTTTGTTCCGAACAAAGAATATGATTATAACATGGATGTATTGCGTGAATTTGTGGCCGTCTATGATGCGATGGACGATAAAGATACCTGGTGGAACAAGATTGTGGCATTGGCGGACAAATGTAATGTTAAACCGGGTGATGTTGCTATGAATTTGCGTGTTGCAATGACTGGGCGGACGAATACCCCAGATTTGTATTCATTAATGCATGTATTGGGTGACACGCGTGTTCGTGAACGCCTTAATATTTTGTTATAAAATATAATCATAGACATTATATAAATTTGAATTATAATTCCCCCCGTTCAATATTGTGAAAGGGGGATTTGTTTATGAAAAAAACAAAAAAGTTAGTAAAACAACAATTACGTGCAGTAAAACATGATAGACACGCATCGCGTATTTTGCGCGTATTACAGGCAACGGGCTTATTCAGATGGGAACGCCGTTCCACAAAATCAGAAGAAATTTTGAATATTTTAACGCATGGAATCGGGATTGGATTGGCGATAGCGGCGCTGTGTTTATTGGTTGCTTTTGCAGTTGTACATCATAACCCATGGGCGATGGTTGCATGTTCTATATTCGGTGCAACAATGTTTGCATTGTATTTTGGGTCAACGATGTGCCATGTGTCTATTGGTGACAAAAGTGAATGTTTTTTTGAGGTATGGGATTCGATAGCTATATATGCACTGATCGCGGGAACGTACACACCGTTTTTATTAGTAAATTTGAATTTAGGCGGACATTGTGCGCTGGGGTGGTCTATGTTTGGCGTTTTGTGGGCGATTGTAATATTTGGTGCAATTATGAAGATAGCCAGTCCTCGTAAACAGCCAAAATGGATGGTCGCGTTATATTTAATTATGGGTTGGGCTTTGCTTTGGATTTTGCCAGCTATGATAGATACGATATCTGCGCGTGGAATGTGGTTCATTTTAGCGGGTGGATTGTCTTATTCTGTTGGTGTTATATTTTATTTGTGGCGTAAATTGAAATTCGCGCATGCATTATGGCATTTGTTTGTTATCGGAGGCAGTGTGTGCTTCTTTTTTGCCGTATTGTTTGGTTCGATTATAGATTTTGTTCGATAAATCATGGGGGTGTTTTGTGTATGGGATTTTTGTCTTGATCTTTATATACCATGGCACTAACATACCGGTATGAATTAATCCTTGGTGATTTGGGAAACGTAAGAATAATAAAGGGTTGCCGATGAAAAAATATTTAGCGTTATTTGGTTGTGTGATTGCGCTGGTCGGATGTTCACATATATTTGTGCCATGTTCGTATTATCGTGAATTCGCTGAAAAGCCTATATATTTCAAATTTGGTGGTGTTGAATTCACAGATGAATCCAAGAAAACAATTGATGAAGGCTTGGTTTTTCTTAGAAACCACAGGACGAAACGAATTGAATTAGACGGTTATACTGATGAGGTTGGAAACCCAGATTTTAATATGAATTTATCACGCAGGCGTGTAGAGGCGGTGCGCAATTATATGATTGAAAACGGTGTCGCGCCAAAGCGTATTCGTGTCGATTGGCACGGCGCAGAAAAGGGCAGACCATACAGCAAACATCGTCGTGTTGATGTTATGATAAAATAGTTTTGTTTTCCCTCCGAAGAAAACGAAAACACCCCAAGTCACATTGGGGTGTTTTTTTACCTGTTTTCGCTATCTCTATGGCAAGGTTCTATCCCCTTCGTCGTTTTGCGCCACTTCCCCATTGGGGCAGGATTACACATCGCCTGGGGCATAATAATTAATCAAATGGATTTTCGGATTTTGTATATTCGATTATAATTGGCAAATGTTCCCAATGCAAAGCCGTTGCAATCCCACGACGCAGATATCGTGTATATGATTCAGGTATATCAGATGCCCCCCCGACATTGATTGATATCTTCATCGGACGACGTCCGGTTTGATGCGCAAACTTTAATTTCATTGGGCGTTTCAGACGCGACATTGGCGGCTGACGATCCGTAACCAATTTTTCAATTATGCGGTTAATCAAACTGGTTGGGCTGGTGGCGTCAGATATATCCCATTGTTCGTATACGCGTTTGAATAAATTTTGAACGCCTGTGCCGGTTTGTGCCGATATTGCCAATATCAATGGTTTGATAATTTGGTGAAAAGAATTTGTAAATTGATGTTTTAATTTCAACAATTTTTCATCCCTTTCAATCGGGTCAACCAGATCCCATTTGTTTAATGCAACACATAATATTTTTCCTGCGTCATATACGCGCGCGGCGATAGATAATGCCTGGTTTTCAATGTTTTTGGTTGCGTCCACTATTAAAATAACAATGTCAGCCTTGTCAATTGCGTCCAATGATTTCAATGCAGACAATGTTTCGACGTCATCGGTGACACCCGCCTTGCGACGCAGACCTGCGGTGTCCATGATGACTATGTCACGACCGTAAAAATGTGTTGGAATTTTCACAGTGTCACGAGTAATGCCTGGTTCGTCTTTGACAATTTGACGATTTTCCCCAAGGACGCGATTTACAAATGTAGATTTGCCGACGTTTGGTTGTCCCAATACAGCGATTTTAACCCGTCTATCGGTTTCAGGTTCACATGTTTGCGAATCACATATTTTATCAATAAATTCGTATATGTCGTCAAATCCACGCTTGTGTTCGGCAGATATCAAAACAGGTTCGCCAAATCCCAGTTTATAAAAATCGTTGATGTCAGATAATCTTTTGTTGGATTCACTTTTGTTTATCAGCAACATGGCAGGTGCCTTAGATTTTTTATGAACCAATTTTGCCCATTCTAAATCCATAGGGTTTAATCCAGTGCGGCCGTCAACAACGAATAAAATTGCGTCTGCATTTTCAATCGTACGAACCGCCATGTTGGTGGAATCGTGGGCAATACCTGTTTTCGCATTTTCAAGACCCGCCGTATCAAATACAATCCACGGACGATTTGGCATATTCCCAGATATTGTATCACGCGTGACCCCAGGGCGATCGTGAACAAGGGCGTCCCTTGAATTTGTTAATCCATTAAAAAGTGTCGATTTGCCTGTATTAGGACGACCAACAATAACTAAATTTTTCATGTCTTTTTCCATTGATTTTTTATAATTATAAAGCAAAAATATAAATAATCAAACAACGGAGGCAAAAAATGAGAGTAAAAAAAAGAAATTGGTTTGCAAAAATAACTGACATTTTTTTCAGACCTAAATATTTTTTTACACGTATTGTTGCAGATGGCAAAATGGAAGATGCTATGTTGCGCGCTTTCATGTGGGGACTGGTTGGTGGAATTGTTGTTTTGATTGTGAATTTATGTCGCGGAAATCCGTTTAATGTGTTTTCTTTGTTCAAAGCCTTTGTTGTATATCCTGTGTTGGCGGTCGTAGTGTTGTTTATTTGCGCAGGTTTGATGATGTTGGTATCTGAAATAACCATGGGCGATAGAGATTGGGAAATCGCAGTCAAAGGAATTGCTTCTATATTTTTCGTGTATCCGATGGCTTTGATTTTGAATGCGTTGGCGTTTGATTGTCGCTCTATTTGGGCAATCAGTATGCTGACTGATTTATATATGTTGTTTTTACTTTATAACATTGCGGTCTATTGTTTGCATGGAAAAAAGATAAGTGTGATGTTTGTATTAGCAGTAGGTGCAGTGTTTTTAGCAGCCATATATTTATCAGATTACAGAACATTATGGTTCTTGGTTAAGAATATACCGGCAACATTAAAGTGTTTCTTTTAATTAAAAACCACTGTGTAATCCGACTGAGAAAAATGGTGTTTTATCAGCCATTCCGCCAGACATAAATAGGCTGGTTTCTTCGCTGTATTTATATCTGAACGATGCCAAAACGGTATGTACGTAATCGCCGTTTTCTATTTTGTTGCCGTTCGCATCATTGTGGCGCCATACGTTTGTGTCTGAAAATAGATATGTGACGGATACACTGGATTGTAATAAATCATAACTAAGTCCGGTGCCGGCAACAATACCATCGGCAGTCTTTTTAATTGGGTTGTGGTCGTATATCATACGCGCAGATGTGCCCCAAATAAAACTGTTGTATTGGACGTTTATTCCCAATGCAACCTGGGTTCGCCAATCCGCAGTTACGGATGGGCTATACGTATTTTCGCTATAATTTTCAGGTTTATTGATATACGACATTGCCAAAGAATAAGCGGTTTTTAATTTACCATTTGGTTGTTTTAATTTTACTGCGAAATCAACCGCGTAATTATAATCGTCATTTAATCCAGATACAGATATGCCATATTGTCCGTATTCGGTTGGTGCCGTTGCCAGATTTAATCTTAACGCGTCGTGACCGGTTGTTGCGGTGGTGTCTGATATCAACACGCGTTTCAAATCTAATTTTTTATGTAATATAGATTTGCTGTTTATGCGCAGGTATCCGACGTCTGGTAATCCCAACCCCATTTTCCGTGCAATAGAGTGGGTTAATCCAATTTCAGCACGGCCAATGTCGCGGTCTTCGAATAACATAAATGCATCGTGAATGTATTCGTCTTCTTCAACACAGTCGGCGTCGATAGAATACACTGCGCCAAAACGTTGTGTCGAATTAAAATTATATAATGCCGATGTTTTAACATCCCAATCGTCAATGAAAATCATTTGTTCATCACGTGGTTCCAGAAATCCAACCATACCATCGGCATCCAATTTGAATTTCCATTTATCAACAGAATATTCCAATGCGTTTGCATTTGGACAAGCACAAAACAGGGCGGTTAAAAACGTTATTTTTTTTAACATTATTTTTTGTCCTGAATCATTTTAGGTTTGTTTTCTGTGTCCGCCAGCATTGCATCACGTAATTTTTTAAATGCGCGTTCTTCGATTTGGCGAACACGTTCACGTGAAATTCCATATCTTTGCGCCAATGTTTCCAACGTCGCAGCCGGATCAGACAAACGACGTGCGCGCAATATTTCACGGTCACGTTCAGGCAGAGCGGCCAAATGTTTATTTAATAATTCGTATCCACGACGTTTGAATTCTAATTGTTCAATGCTGTCTTCGATATTTACGCGCGAATCCGCCATATTAGACAACATATCTTTGGTGTCAGAATCAGAATTCATCGGCGAATTCAAAGAAACATCGCGTGCAGACATTCGTGTTGCAACATGTGCAACGTCGCTTTCTGGGACCGATAGATATTCAGCGATTTGTTTTGTTTGGTCGTCTGATAATGAATTGTCCATTATGCCCAGTGCGCGTTTTGCACGTGATAAATTAAAGAATACACGCTTTTGATTTGCAGACGACCCCAATCGAACAATTGACCAATTATTTAAAATCGTTTCGTAAATTTCCGCCTTGATCCAAAACATTGCGTATGTAGAAAACCGAAATCCGCGCGTTGGGTCGAATTTTTGTAATGCCTGCATCAGCCCCATATTGCCGCTGGCAATCAAATCAGACACCGGTAAACCGTAATTTTTGAAATCATATGCAACCGAAACAACCAGGCGTAAATGCGACCCAACCAGTTTTTCTGCGGCAACGCTGTCGTGTTCTTTGGTCCATTTTGTAGCGTATTCGTATTCTTGTTCGGCGGTCAAAATAGGGAATTTTTGAATCTCGTTGATATATTTGGTCAAACTGGCATCGTCATTGGCCCCCAAAACCGTCGTTGGAACAGAATATGATTTTGTTGGTAAAGTTGTCTTGATTTGCTTTTTCATAACATTTATAGTATAGCAATAAAATAGAAATTATCAAGACCAGGAGAATTTGTTATGACAAGTATTTTACAAAGAAACAAAAATCTTAAACAACCAGTCAAGAAAACCTATGCTGAATACGCGGAAGATGCGCTTTATCGTGAGGTTTGGGAAGATGTGAACAATGAAAAAACGCAACAATTTGTGAAAAAATATTGGAAATATATTGTTGGTGTGGTTGTTGCAGTAATGATTGTGGTCAGTGGTGTTCAGTTGGGATTGCGTATGCATCGTGCGTCTCAAATGGCAAAGGCCAGTGTGTATGAAATGGCGTTGAAAAATAATGATGCGGGTGCATTGGCAAATTTGGCTAGAAATTCCAAAGGGGCGACGGCTGATTTGGCGATGTTCCAATCCTATATAATTGACAAAGATGTGCAAAAATTGGAATTTTTGGTTGAAAAAGCACATACGCGTGATTTTAAGGATTTAGCAAGATTGCATTTGGCGTCTATTAATGGCGACAAAATGACCGGTGCAGAATTTGAACAATATCTGGCGGGTATGGATACTAAAAAATCGCCTTTCTTTTATTCGTCTCGGTTGATGGTTGCGCAAAAATATTTATCCGTTGGTGATCGTGAAAGTGCGAATAAGTTTTTAGATGTTATTATAAACGATGCGGATGCGCCAGATTCTGTGTTGTCCAGTGCCCAGATGTTAAGATAGGTTATGAATTTGAAAAAAATATTTGCGCTTTTGTCGGTTGTTTCTCTGGCGATGGTTGGGTGTGCAGAACATGACCCTATATTGTCAGGAACACGTATTGATATTTTTGAAAATTCTGATGTTAAGATAGAAAACAAAGATGTTCCACAACTGTCCGGTCAGGAAAAAAATATATCGGGTGATGAAAAATGTGATTATCGCCAAGATACTGCTAATAATATTTGGCGGGGCGATAAAAAAATATTTTCCGGATTCGCCACAGGTAATATTGTAAAAAGCAATCAATCACCGATTTGTATGGATGGTTTTTTGTATACTGGTTTATCTACGGGTGAAGTTATTAAAATAAGTACTTTGACCAAAGATGTTATCTGGGTTGCAGATGTGTTTCGTGATTCTAATATGACGGGCGGGGCATCGGTCGTTGATATTGTTGCGCATGTTGGTGTTATCGGTGATTATGTTTATGCAGGTGGTTTGGGTGATGCGTTTTGTAAATTAAGCAAACACAGTGGTAAAAAATATTGGTGTGTAAATATATCTGTGCCGGTTGATTTTATAATGGTTGACGGCTTTGCTTTTGTTGTGGGGGCGGATAGTAATTTGTATGCAATCAATTTGAAAAATGGCAAAGTGTATTGGAAAACAGAAATCAAGACACAAATTAAACCAATTTATCAAAATGGTGTTTTAACCGTCGGGAATCAGCGTATAAATTATAAAAACGGCAAAGTCGTGAAATAGTATTTTTGGTTATAATTTATTAAAAAAACACCGGCAATCGCCGGTGTTTTTTTATTATTATTTTTTGATTACCATGTTGGGGCGTGATCGCCTTCCTTGATAATTGGTTGTTCGTCTTCCCAAACTGATAAACCGGTTTTCAAATCAGTCAATGTTAATTGCAGATAATATTCTACGCGGGTGTCAACCGATGAAAACCAACCTGAATCCAATTTCAAATTGCGTTGCAACATTTTACCGGACAATGACATATTCGGTGCGACCAATGTTCCACGTGACGCAATTGTTGATTGATCGTATTCTTGGTCATTACGTAATTTGCGGACGTTGTTCGATGTAGCGTCTTCGCCACTATAATTTGTTGCAATTTGTGCAGTACCAGAATTTAACAACGTTGTGCGAATTTTCTTGGTTAAAATATCTGTGTCAAAACGTTGTGCGGTGTCGTTTTTAATATCGGCAATCGCGATGATTGGTTTGGTTTTACCCTTAAACGCGCCACTGGATATCATGGATTTTGTCATTTTTTCAGCGGTGTTTGTCCAATCGCGATATTCCAATTCCATTACGTTTTGCATTCTGGCGACGTCTTTGGAATCGTTCAAATCAACCACACTGGTTTCTGCGCAGGCACACAATGCCAGGCATACTGCGCATGATATTAATTTTTTCATGATTGTTTTTCTCCTTTGGTTTTTTATTTTAATTTTATGATTTTTTCATCTGTGATTTTTTCGTGTTGACGAATGTATACCAGATTGTTTTTGTTGTCTGATTTTATTTCTGAAATAATCGTATCATTCAAATCCAATGTGTTCAAGTCTGATTTGTTATCAATTCTTTGGACGTATATGTATTTAGGTAATGTCGCCCAAGTGCGAACATCAGGGGATGATGAAGATACGGTATATATTGTCGATAATATTCCAAATAGTGGTGCGGCGTCACTATGTGAATTATAGGTTGTTGCCTGTAGGGCGGTTTTAGATACTGCGGATGTATACGACCGCAACATTTCATTTATTCTGTATTCGTTATATTCGGTCATAAACATTTTATCAACATCTGCCAATAATTGCGCGTTATGCGGGGCAGGCGATGCATTTTTCAGATATGGTTCTGAAAAAGCAAAGTAAATCATACCGATTGATGGGACAAAAAGACTGGCATTTTTTTCGCGCAGACGTGGCGCAAAACCAGATTCATAAAAAATCCAGGTTGTATTTTTGGGACGCTGATGTTTTTGCGCAAATTCAAGATCGGTTTTTATAAATGTATTGTTCGGCATCATTCCATTGGCGCGTTTCAAATATGTTTGGGCATTTGCAAAATCGCCGTCATTCAAAAAATATATTCCAGACAAATACATCAATGCAGGATTCATAATGTCACTGAACGCAGCCCAATCTGATTGGTTTTTATTAATAATTTTTTGTAACGATTCGTTTTTTGCAATAGATGATTTGTTTTTTTCTATTAATTTTTTATATTCCAATGACATATTTTTCTGGCGTTCGTATGATTGGTTTATCACTACGCGCGCATTTGCCCAATCGTTTAATGCCAGTAAATTCCAAATCTGGTAATACGACACAAACAAAGAATCCATCATATATGGTTTGTATGAATTTGAACCCTGACCGAAAAGCAGACCAGCGGTTTCACGTGCCAAGGAAGTTGATGTTTCATCAAGATTACGTTTGTTAAATTCTTCAAATGCAGAATCACTGTCGCTGAATTTGTTTTCATGAAATAGGGCGGTCGCATCAATTAATAAATCAAGATTATTTTCGTCTGATATATTTTTGTCGTTTGTGATTTCAGTGAATTTGCCTGCTGCAAAATCTTTTTGAATCGAATTCAAATGTGTCTGGGTTGATATTGCGCAACCACTTAAAAGCAACAGACAAATATAGATTGTTTTTTTCATAATGTTTGGTTTAGGTTCCGCGATAATACTATTTCAAAGGTTCTAATATTTTAATTTCTTTGGTTTGTGGGTTATATATTTTGGGTGTGCCATCGTATCCCATTATTGCGTGGTGTGATGGAATTAAAAATTCTGGTAACGGTGCAGATTCACCCATCATAACTTTTTCATGCAATTTTTTCTGGATAGGCGTTTTATTGTTAAAGTGCATTTCTTGGTCTGCCTCAATCGGACGATGATACCAGCCTTGGTAAACGACAAGTTGTTTTCCCCACGACAATTTCATGATGTCCATTTCGGTGTAAAGTGGTTCTTCTTTTGGAACCTCTACTTTTTTACCGTCTTTTTCTTCCGTTTTTTTGGTTTTTTTCATACCAATCATTTTAGAAAACCTTTCTGCGGTTTCTGGGTCGTTTTGGCGTAAAACAATTTTCGCAGCAGTTGTTGATATAATTGTAGACGCGGCATCTTCGCCATATTTTTCACGGATTTGGTGAATGTCTTGACCGATAATTAAATATGATACCTGACATCCGCGCCCTAAATCGGGCCCTTGGATAACGGCGTCCAGTTTTTGCATTTTCGGCATTTCGTCCAATACAAATAATACTGGGTATGGGCCAACACGTTTATCGTCGACCAAGGTATTAGGTATGTGTGCCAATAAATAACTGGACATCAATTCAATAAATATTGCGGTGATTGGATTGACGGCCTGGGCATCAACCATATTCACAGATAAATAAACACTGACCGGTTTTACTTTGCCGTCTTTGGGGTCTTTTAATCCGCGCAAATCCGCAAAGTGAAAATCAGAGTGGCTGGTTCTGTTGCGAACGGCGGCATTGCGGAATATGGCCAGACCTTCTTGCATGGTTGATAATATAGAACCACGTTCTTTTTCAGGTGTGTTTGCCAATTGTGTTAATTCTGATATAGAACGATGTGCATAGGCAAAACGGCGCGCTTCTTCAACTGCATTTAACAATAATTCTTTCATTGGGTCAGCCATCATGACCATTTGATCGCCCTGACGGCGACGTTCTGCCATTTGTTCTGCGATTTCAATCTGGCTGGATGTGACCCAATCCAGAATCATTGATAGTGACGCTTCGCGGCCACGCCAAGAATCAGGGATTTTTGCCCATGTTCCAACGTGGACATAATTCATTGTGTTTAATTCGCCCTTTTGCAAAAGAGAATATGCGGCGTACGCATTTGGGTCATTCATCATTGATAAATAATAGTCGCCCAACACGGCAGCATCATCTGCATTGAATGTCCCATTATTAATACGCGAATAAAAATAATCGTCGGCTTTGGCACGTTCAACCTTGGATACTATGAAATGAATCAGTCCTGCCAATCCTGCACGACCAGTGTTTCCCCAGTGCGGATCTTGGACAGTATCTTGAACCAAAACTTTACAAATCGAATCGATATACAAATCACGTTGTTCTGGATTATATGGCACGTGATCAGGCGATAACGGATTCCATGATGGATAATATATTCCGCGATCAGGTTCATCTTGACCCGCCCAATTCATAATGAACACAGGCCCAACTGTTGCACGATATGCAGATGTTAATTGTTTTAATTCTGGTTTTGGATCGTTTATAATCATGGATACGTTATCGCAATCTAGAATTGTTGGGATAACGACGCCGGCGGTTTTACCGGTTCCCGGAGGCGCTAAGCACAAAGCCGACAATGTTTCATCCATCATTAATGCCGTAGATTTTCCTTTGTATTTAAAATAGCCTAGGACCATCATAAATCCTTTGAACAGACCTTCTTTGTTGCTGGATCTGCCCATTTTTTTTATGTCATCAGCGTTTGCTTTGCGGGAAGTTTTTTCATCGTATGTGTCCTTGCCCGCAGGGTTAAATTCTGTTTTTAAACTGTCATCAGAAAGGAAGTAATATGCAATAACAGGGAATAACGGTGTTATGCATGCATAATCTGGGTGCATAAATGTGCGTGAAATCCAATACGGAATTTCTGCAACCACAGACAAACCGCCAGTCATAATCATATTGCGAATAAATAAGTTGGTCCAATGTTCGCTGGCCGGTCCCCAACCATATCGCCATATGTGTTCAACAATAAATGATAAACCAAAAGCCAAAGCACATGCCAACCAAATGAAAACACTCCACCGGATTTTCCAAAACTCACGCGCCATAGGCAGTTGTTCGTGTTCTTTGTACGCGGTCGAATCAAAGATTTTTAAACCTTTGCCAGTATCACTGCCAGAGAAAATGTTGAACTTTATCGCCATGACTGATATTATATCATAAAAAGAAACCTTTTTATACACCAAAGATTAAAAAAATGAAAAATATACCAAGAATATTTTTAAATCAAATTTTAGAAACGGGAAAATCTGTTCCTGTGGATAAAGATGTTGTTCATTATCTGCGTCGTGTTATGCGTCGGGGGGATTGTTTAGTATTTAATAACGGAATTGAATATTCTGCCAGTTTGTCGGAAGATGATAAATATATGTTGATAGAAAACGAAACAGAACATTTGGATCCGTCTAATGATTTAATGCTTTGTTTTGCGCCGATTAAGAAGATGGAAGATTTATTAAATATGGCAACCCAAATGGGGGTGCGTGTGTTGCAGCCTGTTGTCACACAAAGAACTGTGGCAAATCATATAAATTGGAATCGGATGAACAAAATAGTAATAGAGGCATCAGAACAATCTAATCGTAACAGTATTCCGCAATTATTGGCGCCGATTAAATTTGAAGATTTGGATTTGTCAGATGTTATTGTGGCTGATGAACGTGCCGCATATGGCAAGGATATAAAAGATAGTAAAAAGACATATTCAAAAATTCTGATTGGACCAGAGGGTGGTTTTTCAGATTCTGAATTTGAAAAAATTGATAAATCGGGTTGTGTCGGGCTGTCGCTTGGAAAAACAATTTTGCGCGCAGAAACCGCGGCGGTCGTCGCAATTGCAAAGGTTTTGAATAAATGAAGATAAGATTGGCTAAATTTATTGCAGACAGTGGTGTTGCGTCAAGACGTGGTGCTGAAGATTTAATAAAGTCAGGATTTGTTTCTGTTAATGGTGCGGTTGTTGATACGCCTGTGTTTTTCGTGGATGAAAATGATACTATATGTATAAAAGGTAAAAAAATAGAAAAACAAAATGATATTAAATTATATATGTTTCACAAGCCGATAAACACTATGACAACAACTCGTGACCCATTAGGACGCAAAACTATATATGATGTCTTGGATAAGAAGTATAGGAATTTGAAATACATAGGACGATTGGATTTTAAAACAACAGGATTATTATTGATGACTAATAGTGGGGATTTTGCGCGAAAGTTATCTTTGCCGGCAAATCATATTCCGCGGACATATATCGCAACGGTAAATAATTTTGATGAACGCGGATTAAATATTGCACGTCGTGGTGTGACAATTGATGGTATAAAGTATAGACCTATGGACATAGAAGTTATCGATAAAAATAATTTGCGTGTCACAGTGGTTGAAGGCAAAAAAAATGAAATCAGAATAGTTTTCAAACATATTAAATCACCGATTGTCGCTCTGCACAGAATAAAGTATGGAACGGTAAGCCTTGGAAATCTGGCTGTTGGAAAAATATCAGAGGTTGATAAGAAAACAATTGACCTGGGATTAAAAAATCTTTAAAATTGTCTTAAACAGGGGAAGGGAGATTTTTATGAAAAAAATTAAACACACTAAAAAGACTGATGCTGTGGCATCCAAAGTTGTTGCCAAGGAAACATGTTGTGGCGTTGGGAACGCTTGGTCTTGGACCATTTATGTTTATTGGTTTATAATCTTGTTCTTTATTGCTGCAACGTTCTATATCTTGGGACGCAGTCATGAATTTTTGCATCCGTCTTCGCCAAGACAGATTGTTGTCGAAGAGAATCTTTTGCAACAAAAAGATTACTTTGAATCTGCCAAAGAAAAATTGGCGATGGGTAATTTAGAGGATGCGCTGGTTGATTTAAATGCGGCGGTTGATGCAAATGCAACATCTGATATTTACACTTTGCGTGGCGAAATGTACATGCAAATGGGAAATTATCAAAAGGCATTGGAAGATTTTGAATCTGCGATTGAAATTGATTCTATGAATGCAGTTGCGTTCTATGATAGGTCTTTGTTGAATACACGTTTGGAAAATTATGATGCGGCATTAAATGATATCAATAATGCGTTGGCATCTCAGTCTATGAAGCCATCTGATGTGTTGACGATGCGTAATTTGTATGCAAAACGCGGTCAATTGAATTTGTGGTTGAAAAATTGGCAGGGTGCTGTTGCTGATTATACAAATTCTTTGGCACGTGACGAAGGCAGCGTTTCTGCATCTGTGTATGCAGAACGTGCAGAAGCATACACTGCGTTGGGCGAATATCAAAATGCAATCAACGATTATACGTCTGCGATTCGTGTGATTTCTGAACAAATTCAGGCCGCGCCGAATCAGGACGAACGTGAATCCCAATCCAGCAATGCGATGGCTTATTTTGAAAAGTCTGCGGCATTGAATTTGAATATGGGTAATGTTGATGCAGCCAGAAGCGATTTGGAATCTGCGTTCGCGATTGCTATTGCGTTGAATGATGAAGAAAGTTCAACCAGAATTCAAAACTTGATAAATGGTTTGAATTAAGGATAAAATAAAAAAATCCGCCGTTTTGGCGGATTTTTTTTGACTTTTGTTTTTTATAGTATTAAAATATCTGACATGTTTAAGTATTTATATGTCTTCACAACGACCACAACTACAACCCCTTTGGGGGTACGGTAATTTTATTTGCGCAAAAATTTCGCGCGTATTATAATAAGCAAACAATTTAAAAATAAAACAAAACAGAAAAACAAACAAAGGTGAATTATTATGTCTTATCCAATTGAATTAATACGTCATTCGTTGGCACATGTGATGGCGGCTGCGGTGCAAAAATTATACCCAGATGTTAAATTTGCAGGTGGTCCGGCAATTGAAAATGGTTTCTATTATGATTTTGATACAGAACATCGGTTTAGTGACGAAGATTTCGAAAAAATCGAAAAAGAAATGCGGGCGTTGATTAAATCGGACGGTCGTTTTGAAAGACGCGAAGTATCGCTGGCTGAGGCCAAAGAAATATTCAAAGACCAACCGTATAAAATGGAATGGTTGAATGAATATGATGCAAATGGTGAAGTGTTGTCTATTTATACTTTCCGTGATTTTACTGATTTGTGTCGTGGTCCACACGTTGAATCGTCAAAAGATTTACCAAAAGATGGTTTTAAAATCAGAACGGTTGCAGGTGCGTATTGGAAGGGGGATTCTAAGAATAAAATGTTGCAACGTATTTATGTTGATGCATTTGAAAGCGCTGAAAAATTAGCAGAATTCTTGAAAATGCAAGAAGAAGCTGCGGCACGCGACAATCGTAAACTTGGTAAAGATATGGATTTGTTCCATTTTGAACCAGACTATGCGCCAGGTGCAGTTTTTTGGCATGACAAAGGGTACAAGATTTATCGGAAATTGATTGAATTTATGCGTATTCGTCAAGAAAAAGCAGGGTATTTGGAAATTTCTACTCCAAATGTTATGGAACGTTCTTTGTGGGAACGGTCTGGCCATTGGGCAAAATATGCATCGCACAATTATGCAGGAACAACCCAAGATGGCAAAGATTTTTGTGTAAAACCAATGTCTTGCCCGGGTGGTATGTTGGTGTTTGCGCAGGGTATTAAATCGTATAAAGATTTGCCGTTATATTTGGCTGAATTTGGTAAGGTAAATCGTTATGAATCATCTGGTGCACTTGCAGGATTGATGCGTGTTCGTGAATTTACCCAAGACGATGCACATATTTTCTGTACAGAAGAACAAATGAAACCAGAGATTATAAAAACCCTGGATTTTGTTATGGGTATTTATCGTCAATTAGGATTTAATGATGTTTTGATAAGATTTGAAACTCGCCCTGATTCTGAATATCGTATTGGTTCTGATGAAGTATGGGATTTTGCAGAAGAAACTTTGGAAGCTGCATTGAAATCTGTTAATGCAAAATATGAAATTGCGGAAGGCGAAGGTGCTTTCTATGGGCCTAAATTGGCTCTGTATTTAAAAGATTCAATTGGTCGTATTTGGCAATGTGGAACAATTCAATTAGATATGAATTTACCAGAACGTTTTGATTTGTCTTATATTGGTGAAGATGGTGAAAAACATCGTCCGATTATGTTGCATCGTGCTATGTTGGGGTCAATTGAACGCTTTATGGGAATTTATTTGGAATCCACAGGTGGTAATTTACCGTTATGGTTATCACCAGAACCAGTAGTGGTTGCGCCTGTGTCTGAAAAGTACAAAGATTATGCAGAACAAGTTGTGGCTGAATTGCGTAATGTTGGTGTGTGTGCACGTGCTGATTTGCGTGATGAAAAAGTGAATTACAAGGTTCGTGAATTGTCTTTGTCGAAAACTCCGATTATAGCGGTTGTTGGCGAAAAAGAAATGAACGATAAAACGGTCACTTTGCGTTATCTGGGTAAAGAGGGTCAGGAAATTAAACCGTTATCTGAATTCGTTGAATTTATGAAAGATGCGGTTAAATTGCCAGAGTAAGAATATTATAGGGGGCGCGTTTTACGCCCCCTGTGCAAATACAAAGGAAGAAAAGTTATGAAAAAAATCGTGTTATTTATTTCATTATGTTCGGTGGTTTGTGTGTTGGCAGGTTGTTCTTGCAAATGTGAAAGCGAACCAATTGTTGAATCTAATCATAAATTGATTGTGCCACCTAACTTTGGAAATATGCCAAAATAATTTTAAACGATTTCTTGGTTATAGCGTTTTTTTATGATATAATAATGTCATAACATATTAAATAGGGGATATCCATGAACGACCAAGATGAAAATTTAGATTTATTAGATTTAGATGATAATGGCGAAGTTGACACCTTGCCAGAGGCTGCGCCTTTCTCGGCACCACGTCCAAAAAGACCGTGGCTGTTGATGGGGTTGGGTGTCGCGATTATTGCATTAGCAACATGGATTATAATTGTTCGTGTTGGGGGCGATTCGGGTGCGACTATGAATGTTGATTTGGATACGCCGGTCATTTCTGTGGACGTTCCGCAAAAGCCTGTTGCAGATTTGAAAGTGCCACCGAAACCAATAGACGTTGCGCCAAAGCCAATTGAAAGACCAATGCCTGTTGAAATGCCAAAACCAGTTGAGGCACCAAAACCAATGCCCATGCCAAAACCAGCGGCAGAACAGAAAATCCCAGAAGATGTTGGAACCCCTGTGCGTGTGGTTGAAGATAGAAAAGATGTGACATTTAATCCAGATCGGGTTGATGTGAAACCTGCGGCAAAACCGCAACCAAAGCCTGCGCCAAAGGCTCAGCCAAAGCCGGCTAAGAAAATCAATCCGCCTGTGCAACGTGCCGCGGCGACAAACGGTTCTATTTATGTTCAGTTTGGATCATACAGCACGCGCGAATTGGCACAGATGGCGGAAAGCAAAATCCGCAGCGAACACAGTGCATTGTTTGAAGGTAAACAGTTCGTTATTTTGGCCGCCAAAGTTAATGGCAAAGATACATACAGATTGCGCGTCGCGTTTAATTCTGGTAATGATGCCAATGGTTTTTGCAGAAATGCAAAATCTGACGGATTGGATTGCTATGTGACGAAATAAAGAAAAGGATTTAACATGAGATTCGGTATATGGGAAGTTTTATTAGTTGTTGTGTTGGTCGTTCTGTTGTTCGGCAGTGCAAAGATTCCTGGGATGATGAAAAATATTGCCGATGGGGTGAAAGTGTTCAAAAAGGAAATTAAGCAAGATGCACCAGCGAAAAAAAATCGTGGTCGCAAAAAGACCAGATAACAATTTTTAATATTTGATTTATACCGATTGATTTTTTGAATTAATCGGTATTTTTTTATATTAATAATTTTTAATTTATGATAAAATTATTCCCCGTAGGGGAAAGTATGCGAAAAATTTTATCTTTTGCATTTTTGTTTACGTTATTTATGGCTGGTTTTGCGCCGATTGTTGCATTTTGTGATGACGGCGGGTTCAGATCGCGTGTGGAAGATGTTGACTGGAAACACGATGGGACATTGGCAGGTGGATGTGCGAATAAAAAGTCGGATGACCATTGTACCACTGATAAACGTAAATTTACCGAAGACAAAGGAATGTGTAAATTATTAACTGCTAAGCGGGGACAGACGGCCGAATTATCATGTTCTGCCCAGGCGTGTAACGAAGGGTATTTGTTATGGTTTGACGCCAAAGGAAACAATATGGGCGTATGTCATACGTTAAAGGCTGCCCAAGATTTGTGCGATAAACACAAAGAAAGATGTTCTGATGGTAAAGTGTTTGGTCCGAATTTGATAGATAATCCTAATACGGGGTATGAAGGTCAGGGCGCTGCGTATAAAGGATGTTTGTGTCAGCCAGATTGTGAAAATACGTATAAGGGAAATCCAGAGGCGATATCGTGCTGTTTATGGGAAAGTTATGATCGCGCTGAATGGGATAAAAGTGCAAACCAATGTAAATGTAAAGATGGAAATTGGAAGTATAACAGCGAAACCCAAATGGGGCGTTGTTTGTCCGAACCTATGCAAAATATCGCTCAGCGCGGAATAACATCTGTTCCGTCGATAACCACAGAAACGCATATGACAAAAAGATGTCCGTATGAAGCGACGGGGATATATCCAGATTGTGATTGTGGTCCAGATAACCGATACAACAAAGAAAGAAATATGTGTTCTCGTATAGTAAGATGCAATGAAAATGTCGCGACGTGGGACGGCTCTGCGTGTGTTTGCAAAGATGAAGGTAAAATATATATAGAAAATGAAGAATCTGTTTTTGAATCAAAATGCGAATGTCCAGAAAGGGGGCAAATTTATAAAGAAGGTAAATGTGTAAAGCCTGAGCCTGATGATATCACTGAGTGTCCGACTGGGACACATGGGGAATACCCAACTTGTATTTGTGATGATGAAGATAAATATTTTGAAGTAGATGAAAATAAATGTGTAGAAATTGACAAATGCCCGAATGGTTCGCACGGAACATATCCAGATTGTGTTTGTGATGACGAAAATAAATATTTTGAAGTGGATAAAAATCAGTGCATAGAATATGAAACCGAAACGGAATGTCCCGCAGAGGCGCCAGGGGGTTATCCTGATTGTGTATGCGATGATGATAACAAACAATATGACAGAAAACAAAATAAATGCGTATCGCGCTGTAATGAAAAGGTTGCAACTTGGAATGGAACAGAGTGCGTTTGTGAAGAACAGGATTATATCTATAAAAATGGCAAATGCGAAGAAGATCCAGAAAAAAGACTGAAAAAGAAACAACAGGCCTATGACGAAGCCAAAGAAAACGAAACATCTTTGGAAAACCGTATATTGGGCGGTGCAACCATGGCGGCAACTGGGTTGGGCGGAATGGAATTGGCAATGGGGTTGGCCGAACAAAAGGCAGATGAAGCAGCCGCAGAAGATATGGCGGCATATTTGGCAACTTTCCGTTGTTCGTATGCACCTGGGAAATCGGTTAAGGGTGGTCCGGATCCAATTGAATTGCCGGGCGGAAATGATACAGTATTCTTGAATTTGCGTAATGAATATATGACATTAGCCGCCAGTTTAAAAGAACGCAAAGAATCGTTGGGGATGAAACCGGGGCTTGAAAGCGAAGAGATTTTAGATAAATCACAAATAGGATTATATGATGATGAAAACGTTGGTGTAACCAGTGGCGCATACAGTTCATTATATCGTGCCACAGCATTAAATTCCGCGGCGGACCAAGAAAAAATAGATGCCGATAAACAAACATCAGAAAAAAGAGTTAACATTGGTGGGACAGTTGGCGGCATAGGCGCAGTTGGTGGAGCGGTTGGGAACAGTTTAATCAATGGTAAATTGGGTGATACGATAGGTGGCGGCGATAGTGGTGTTATAACTGGCGCCGTTGATGGATTGCTTAAAAGCGAATAAATAAAAATCCCCGTTGCGGGGATTTTTATTTATTTCTTGTTTTTTTCGTATTCTTCTTGTTCTTCGATGGTCATTGTCGCCAATGGGCGTGCCAACATTCTTTGCAGACCAATTTCATCACCAGATACCACACTATATCCATATGTCCCATTTTCAATGCGTTCAATCGCAGCATTTATTTTGCGCAACAAATTATCAGCGCGTTCAGACATACGCAAATTCATAGTGATTTCTTGTTCAGCAGATGCCTGATCTTGGTCATCACCAACGCCGGCATTTTCATTTTTTTCAGCCATACGAACGTCTGTTAATACATCGTCGCGTTGACTAAGTAATTCTTCGCGTTGGGTTGTCAATATATGGTAAAAATACGCCAACTGTTCAGGACACATATATGGTTCTGATTTTTTTGGGACATACTTAGGATTTAATTCTATGTTCAAGAAATTTTTTTTTGCCATTTTACGATACCTTTAATTCACTAATCCATTGTTTCACGGTTTCTTCGTCCATTAAACCCGTGCGCGCTTCCTTTAATTCGCCGTCTTTGAACGCCAATACGCTTGGGATACTGCGAATGCCAAATTTTGCAGGAATACGTCTGTTTGTATCATCTATTTCAAATTTTACAAAATTTACGTCAGGTTCGGATTCAGATACACTTTCAAATATAGGGCCAAACATTTGACATGGACCGCACCAAGACGCCCAAAAATCAACCAGTGTTAATCCTTCGGTTACCATTGATTCAAAAGTTTCATCATTAGCATGTTTTAAAGACATTATTTTTCTCCCTTGGTTGCTATTGATATTTTCGTTGATTCTATTATAATCATAGCAAAAAGCAAGAGAAAAACTACATGAAAAAAATCGTTTATATGGATGCAGGCGCCAGTTGGTTAAAGCCTAAATCTGTGATTGATACAGAAATAGATTTTGTAACGAATCGCTATGCTAATGCAGGACGGGGGGTATGTGAACGCGCGGGTAACGTTGATAATATGGTTGCAGACGCCCGTAAATGTGTGGCTGATTTTATCGGTGCAAAGTCCGAGAATATAGTTTGGACATCTGGGGCGACAGATGGGTTAAATCGCATTGTTAATATTATAACGGGGCAGGTGTGGTATAACAACAATTCTACTTTCACTGTGTCCGATTTGGATCATCATAGTGCCAGATTGCCGTGGTGTGCATTATTAAAACAAGGCAAAATAGCAAAAGAATTTGTTTGTGAATTGGATGAAAATCTGAATATTAATATTGATTCGATACCAAAGACAGATATTTTTGTTATAACGGCTATGTCAAATGTGGTTGGGGTTGCGCAAGATGTTGGTGCCATTATTCGTGCGGCACGTGCAAAAAATCCAAATGTTATAACTATTGTTGATGCATCACAATATATTGTTCATAAGAAAATAGATGTAAAAAAATGGGACTGTGATTTCATGGTTTTTTCAGGACATAAAATTGGCGCAGATACAGGTGTCGGGGTGCTTTATATTCGTGATATTGAAAAATATATGCCTGACAAATTCGGTGGCGGTATGGTGAACAGGGTTGTTGATGAGTCTGATTGGGTTTTAAATAATGCACCGGAAAAATTTGAAGCAGGGACGCTGCCTTTGACGCAAATTAGTGGTCTGCCACATGCGATTAAATATGTATCTGATTGGTCGGGTGGGACAGATTTAATTCATTATATATATGATGAATTATCAAAGATTGATAAAATCAAAATGATTACATCGCGCGATGCATGTATGCTAAGTTTTTACATTGATGGTATGCATGTGTTGGATTTTGGCGCATTGATTGGGGCGTATGGAATCTGTCTGCGTGTTGGGAATATGTGTGCATCTTGGACTCATAAACGTTTAGGGATAGATGGTTCAATACGTATATCGGTTGGACCGTGGAACACAATGGACGATGCAAAATATGTGGTTGAAACGATTCGTAAAGTGGTGGTGAAATAATGGATATTCGTGATCAGATTATAAATGAAATAAAAAAAGTGTATGATCCAGAAATCCCTGTTAATATTTGGGATTTGGGGTTGATATACAATATATCTGTGACCGATAAAAATATCACAATAGAGATGACTTTCACCAGTCCGACATGTCCTATGATGGAAGATATTTTGAATCAAGTCAGAACAAATGTTGAAACCATAGCGGACGGCAGAGTTGTAGATGTAAAATTAGTCTGGGACCCAGCGTGGGATGTGACACGAATGTCTGAGGCTGCGCGTTTGGAATTAGATTTAACAGAACAAGGGTGGTAATTTTATGACATACGAAGAAATAAAAAACGCGTTATCTTTGGTTGAAAATCCAGTTGAAAAATTGGAAATGGTTATGGATTTTGGAAAAAATTTATCAGATATTCCGCTAGATTCAGAATGTACAGAAATTACAGGCTGTGCATCGTTTGTAAAAATTTGTAGACGTGGTAATAATTTTTACGGCTTTGCCGATTCGGCAATGGTACGCGGAATTGTTGCTATTATTTTATCAATGGTTGATGGTAAAAGCACGGAAGAGATAAAACGTATAGATTTAATGGGGCAATTTAATAGTTTAAAATTGAATTTTGGTGCGTCCAGATTGAACGGTATTCAATCTATGATTCGTTTTTTTGATAATTTATGATAAAATGCAAATCAAAGGAAGGATTTATTTATGCGTGATGATGAAAAATTATTTAATCTGGGGATGTTAATGGCGATATTTATGGTGTGTCTGATTGTGTTTTTACAGGTGTGCTATCGTGAACAAGATAATAATTTAAATGGCGTACGACGTGCGATGGATACCGCTCGTCAGGAGTATGCAGTGGCTCAAACTAAATTTTCAGGATTGTCATCTGCAGATAGTTTGCGTGGGTCTGTGGTTGGAATAAATCCAAATGCAGAAACTGTATCATTTAGCAAAACGATTCACATAGATAACATACCAATGGTGACACAATGAATTTTAATATTGGCAAAGATATTTTACCACACGAATACAAAGGTGCGATTTTTAATCGTGAAAGCGCAAATCGTTTGCGTGTAATAAAAATTTGTTTCGCTGTATTGTTTTGTGGTTTTATTGTGCGGACTATTCAATTAGGGTTGCAACATAGTGATTATCGGCAATCTTTGTTGAATGGTGCAGTGGTTGAAAGACGTGCAGATATTGTTGATAGAAATGGTATTGTGTTGGCAAAAAGTGTGGAATCAGGAAATATAAAATTGTATCCGCCCCGTGTTAAGACCAAGGATTTAGATGCGGTGGCGCGTATCATTCACGAAATTGCACCGATGGATTACAGTGTTTCTGATGCGCTGAATTTAATTAATTCTAAGAAATCTGGGGTGTATATTAAAAAGCAAGCGACAGAAGAACAAATACAAATAGTTAAACAGGCAAACAAAAAATATGATTGTTTTGAAATAGAACTGTTTACAACGCGTCGTTACCCACAACGTAATGTGTTTGCTCATGTTGTTGGGTTCGCAGGGAAAGATTCAGGATTGGAAGGTGTTGAATACACATATGACGAATATTTGCGTGAAAATAATGATGCATTAAAATTGTCTATTGATTCGCGTATTCAAAATATTTTTCACGAACAATTAACGATTGCGATGAATAAATATCATGCGCGTGGGGCAATGGGAATGCTGATGAATTCTAGTACGGGTGAAATGTTGGCAATGGTGCAATTGCCTGATTTTAATCCAAATGATATAAATTCTATTCCAATTAAAACACGTCGGTTTAAATTATTGCGTGATAATTTTGAAATGGGGTCTATTTTTAAGATATTTAATACGGTATTGGCGTATGAAAATGGATTACAGGATAAATATTACAAAGTAGATGAACCGTTGATGATTTATGATAAATTTGGACGGCGTGCGTTGCGTAAACCGATTGATGATGTATCATCGTTTAAGCGAGATATTGTTAAAAAGAAAGGAATTACAAAATTAAAAGCCCCAGAAATAATGTTACATTCGTGCAATGTTGGCAGTGCACGTATTGCGCTGGATTTGCCAGATAATGCACAAAAAGAGTTTTTTCATCGGTTGAATTTAGATAAGCCTTTGTCTTTGGAATTCGGAAAAACCGAGACTGCAATTACATATAAAAATTGGGGACCGACCGAACGAGCAACGGCGGCGTTTGGACATGGAATTGCGGTGACGCCAATGCATTTGCTGTTGGCGGTTAATGCGGTGACAAATGGCGGTTTTTATATTTATCCAACATTATTAAAGCGTGGCATAGGTGCCGTGCGTGGTGAACGTGTGTTAAGTGCGGATATTTCAGAAAATATTCGTAAAATTATGTTTAATATTGCGGAAGAAACCACGGCTAAAAAAGCACGTGTTAAGGGTATAGAAATAGGCGGTAAAACAGGAACCGCTGAAAAACGAGGAACAGATGGTCGTACTGATGCGTCAAGGAATGTGACGGTATTCACGGGTGTTTTTCCTATATCTGCGCCGCAATATATTATTGTTGTTATGTTGGACGAACCCCAAGGGACAAAAGAGTCTGGAAATTGGCGGACTGCTGCGTGGAATGCGGTGCCAACCGCGGGGGCGATTCTTGATGGTATCATGCCATTGCTATTTGAATAAATTTAGATTATAATATAACTGATAATAAAAAAAAAGAGAGTAGCGTGCGTAGAATAGTTGAAAGGTCCATGCTGGGCAAAGCGTGGACTGTGTCAGATGATTATAATCTGAATCAAAATTTTAATGACGCAGATGCGTTGGTAAAAAGTATTTTGATGTCAAGGGGTATTACAAACCCAGATGATATTGAAAGATTTTTAAATCCGTCTGTAAAAGAATATATGCCAAATCCATCTTTGCTGAAAGATATGGATGTTGCGACGCGTGTAATTGCTGACGCAATATGTGCGCATCACAAGATTGCTATTTACGGCGATTACGATGTTGATGGAATTACATCTACTGCTATTTTTGTTAAATATTTGCGTGCAATTGGTGTTGATGTGTCATGGCATTTGCCCACCAGAGAAGGCGAAGGGTACGGATTAAATGTTTCTGCCATAGAACAGATTGCGCAAAGTGGTGTCAAATTATTGATAACTGTGGATTGCGGGATAAGTGGTATGGACGAGGTTAAACGTGCCAAAGATTTAGGATTAAATGTCGTTGTGACCGATCACCATTCCCCAGATACATTATTGCCAGTGGCTGATGCAATTATTAATCCAAAACGTCAAGATGATACGTCGGGATTGGATTATTTGGCAGGGGTTGGTGTTGCGTTTTTGACACTGGTTTCTTTGAACCGTGAATTGAAAAACAGAAATTTTTTCGCAGGTGATACGAATGCTGTCAATTTGCTGAATTATGTTGATTTGGTTGCGTTGGGAACTATTTGTGACACGATGCCGCTTGTTGATTTAAATCGCGCCTTCGTTGCAACTGGGTTAAAGGTTATGGGATTGCGGCAAAATTTAGGCTTAAAGACATTGATGGATGTTGCAGGGGTTAAAAATCCGTCTGTGTATGCGGTTGGTTTTGCGCTGGGACCACGCTTAAATGCGGCTGGGCGATTGGATTCTGCGGCACCTGCGTTGGAATTATTATTAACTGATAATCCATTAATTGCAAACGATTTGGCCAACAAATTGCATAAAATGAACCAAGACAGAATTGATATTCAAAATGCTATTATGCTGGACGCTTCGGAGAAAGCAGAACAGTGTTGTAAATCTGGTCGGTGCAGTTTATTTGTTTGTGGTGATAATTGGCATGGCGGCGTTATGGGAATTATCGCAGGTCGCTTGAAAGATAGGTATAATTTACCGACGTGTGTTGCAACAAAATCTGATGGGGTTATAAATGGTTCAGGGCGGTCAATACCAGAGATTGATTTAGGTAAAATAATTCATGATGCGATGGCAGCTGGTATTTTATCAGAAGGGGGCGGGCATGCGACCGCTGCGGGCTTCACGTTGGACAGTGCGCGCGAACAAGATTTTTGTGAATTTTTAGAAAAGTCTGTTATGGAACAATTAAATGGTCAAAAACCGGTTCCAGAAATAATCGTTGATGCCCAGATAGATGCGTCGGGGGCAGGAATGGATTTGGTAAAGAAAATGTCTGTGATGGCGCCTTTTGGACAATGTAATCCAGAACCAACATTGGTGTTGTTGGGCGGTGTGTTAAAATTTGCAACGGTTATGGGTAATGGTTCGCATTTGCGTGGAACGGTCCGAACCAGTAATGGTGGGCAATTGAATTTTGTTGGGTTTAATTTGGTTGGAACGGCTGTGGGGGATTTTTTACTGGACGACGCGAATACAAATACTAAAATAATGATGTTGGGTAAATTAAAGGAAAACGAATATAATGGGCGTGTTAGTGCACAGTTCACATTAGAGGATATTGCTTTATGATTAATAAAATAAATCTGTTAATTGAAAAAATTAAAAACGCCAAATCTATTGCTGTGGCGGGACATAAAAATCCAGATGGTGATTCGATTTGTTCTGCGTTGGCTTTGATGAAGATTATTGAATTGAATTTTAATAAAGAAGTGACGGTTATTTATGATGGAAATATTCCAAAATATCTTGAAAATATTCCATTACGTAATCGGGCTCATTATTTTGAAAATATCCCGGAAGATTCCAAATTTGATTTGTTTCTGTTGGTTGATTATGGAACCAAGTTGCATTTTGGGGGGGCTGAGAAATTTGTTTCTGGGGCAGATTTTATTATAGAATTTGACCATCATTACAATGATGATGTTGCGGGTAATTTATGCTTTGATGATCCAGCAAGGGCGGCGACCGCAGAAATTATTTATGATGTTGCGCGCAAGGCCAAATTTAAAATGGATAAAGATATTGTGGATTTGTTGACCACCGCCATTATTACAGATACCGGTCATTTTAAGTTCGTAAAACGTAGTGATGTATTAAGAGAGATTGCAGATTTAATTGATGATGGTGCAAATTTAACTGATTTGATGAATTTGTTGAATAACAAAGACAAGAAAACTGTGTTGGTGGAATCTGCAGCCGCAGCAAATGCTAAGTTTTTTATGCATGGTCGGTTGGTTGTCACGGGAATAAGAAAGCCTGATTATAAAAAACTGGATGGACGTGGTGAATTAGTGTTGAATTTATTAGGACAAATCGCAGGTGTTGAATTTGTTGTTTTGTTAAAAGAACAAAAAGAAAATCAAATTGGAATTTCTATACGCAGTAAACATATCCCTATTAATCAAATTGCAGAATCTTTTGGTGGTGGCGGACATTTGTGTGCTGCGGGTGCTGTGGTTATGGATAGTTATGACAATGTTTATACGAATATAATAAAAGCGTTCAAGGGGATGTAGGAAATGAAGAATATATTGTTGGTGATTGTTGCGTTATTTGTGTGCGGGACTGCAAATGCGACGGTTGATAAAAAATTGATAAACAGTGCGGAAAAATATTTGAATTCTATTACTGGGTTACAGGGTGATTTTACGCAGGTTGCAAACGGTAAAACTGAAAAGGGGACGTTTTCTATGTTGCGACCGGGACGTGTTAGATTGGATTATAAAAATGCACCAATTCAATTGATTGCTGATGGCAAAGATTTATATTTTTATGATAAATCGTTGGATCAAATTACAACTGTACCTTTGACCAGTACGCCTGCGGGAATTTTAGTTCGTCGTCATATTGATTTACAAAACGCTGACATTAACGTATCGGAAACAGTAAATAACAAAGATAGTTTTTCACTAAAAATGAATTTGCGCGACCAAGAAGGATTGGGCTATATGACAGTAGTGTTTGATAAAAATCCTGTTTCTTTGAAATCATGGTCTGTGGTTGATGCGACGTCTAACAAGACAGATGTTGTTTTTAATGATTTGAAGGCAAAAACAGATTTTGGAAAATATTATTTTCAATTGTCGCGTCATAAAACAATCAGCACAAATGATGGTGATGATTTTTATGATTAAGGGTTAATATGTTAGGAATCAGTTGGACTGAATTTTTAGTAATTTTATTGGTTGCAATTTGTGTTGTGCCTGTAAAGAATTGGCCTGATGTTGTGCGTTTTTTTGCACGCGCAGTAAAATATATTCGCGATATCGTTTGGAAAGTCTCTGATTTTTCACAAGAAATGCAAAATCGTATAGAACTGGAAAAACCAATTGATGATTTAATCGCAAATGCAACACAAGATTTGTTTAATAAACCAAAGTCAAAAACAAAGAAAAAGGTTGTTCGTAAAAAATGAAAATGACATTAATGCAACATTTTTCAGAATTAAGACGTCGAATATTATGGACAATGTTGGTGTTCGTTTTTGCTTTTGGTTTGGGGTGGCTTGTTGCACCAATGGTTGAATCTTTGTTGATACGACCTTTGATTGATGTGTGGCATGATGCCGCGTTGTTGTATACGGGATTATCTGACGGTTTGATGATACAGTTTTCTTTGGCGACATTGGTTGCACTGATTATAACGATACCTGTGTTAATGTGGCATATATGGGCATATGTTGCGCCAGGATTACATAAAAATGAAAAGCAATTTCTGTTGCCTATATTCGTATTATCACCGATTTTATTTATGTCTGGGGCGGCGTTCGCATTTTATGTTTTATTTCCAATAGTATTTAAATTTTTCATAGATTTAAGTGAATCTGGGGCAATACCTGTGGTGCTGTTTCCGTCAATCAAAGGATATTTGGCCTTTGCCATTGAATTATTAAAAGTATTTGGGATTGCGTTTCAATTACCGTTGGTTATGATAATTTTAAATAGAATAGGTTTATTATCAAAGCAAACTGCACAACGCAGTCGTAAATACGTTATCGTTCTGATTTTTGTTATGGCTGCTGTGTTAACGCCACCTGATATAGTGTCGCAAATTGTTTTGGCGGTGCCTATGTGGTTATTATTCGAAATCAGTTTATTATTTATGCATCGCGATTGATAGTCGTTTTATTTGTCTGGTTTTTGTGATATAATTAAACTCATGAGAATGTATCGTCGTTTTTTTATGATGCTGTGTTTGTGTGGCGCAGTTGTTTTGACCGGATGTGATTTACAGCCGAAGATTGCATCTATACCAGACAGTATTGGCGAATTTATTTCACAAAGATATCCTGCGTTGTTGGCAGATCCTGAAACTCAGCCAGAGATATATAATTCTGCAGTGACGGATTATGGTATTTATGCGTCGCCAGAATTATATGGTTCAGACAAGGATTATTTGGTTTATGCCAGTGTTGACGATTATATTTTGGTGCCTGATGAAGAAGAACAAAAAACCGAAGTTGTGAAAGTAGAAAAAACAGAGTCTGGGGCAAAAGAATCAAAACCAAAAGTAAAAGAACAAAGTAAGCCAGAACAGCAAGATGAATATTTAATTGTTCCGCAATATGTAAAAACTGTCTCAGAGCAAACAGAAGAAAAAACTGAAATAAATATAGAATCTGGCGATTTTGTTGTTGTTGTGCGTGGCGATACGTTATATTCGATTGCGCGCAAATGCAATACAACTGTGGCAGAGTTGGCAAAAATAAATTCTTTGCAAGAGCCGTACACTTTGTCAATTGGGCAAAAATTGAAAACAAGAAATCCAATTGAGGCGGAACAATCCGAACAATTGAAAGTTCAACCACGAAAACCAGAAAAAGAAAATGTTAAACCAAAGCAGCCAGAACAAGTGAAACACCCAACGGATGAAATTCGTTCGGCAAAAATGGCTAAGCAAGACAAGGTTGCGGTTAAACCGGTAAAGGCTGTCGGGGTTGAAAATACTAAGCGTGTGGCGGTTCAGGAAATAACGGTTGTGGCGGGTGATACGTTGTATTCTTTGTCGCGTAAGTATCAGATACCTGTTAATGATTTGGCGGTTATGAATAAAATATCCAGTCCGTTTGCGTTGTCTGTGGGACAGAAGTTAAAGGTTCCGAAACTGGAAAATATCCCAGTGCGTTCAAGTGGGGAAAGCAAAAAGATAGCGCCTGCGAAACAAGTTAAAGATGCGATTTCGGTTAAGAAGGCGACAGAAACAAAAAGTGCGATAAAAGAACCTGTTAAGGCAAAGGAATCCATAAATGTAAAAGATGTCACAAAAGCGAAGGGTGTGTCCAAAGTTAAAATATCGTCCAATCCGAAACAGCAATTGCCGAAAATATCTGCACGGTCGGCAACTAAGTTTTCGTGGCCTGTGCGGGGAAAGATTTTATCACAATATGGTGCGAAAAACGGCGGGCTGTTTAATGATGGAATTAATATTTCTGCAAATAGTGGAACGGCAGTTAAGGCTGCAGAAAATGGTGTTGTTGCATATGCTGGAAATGAAGTTAAAGGAATGGGCAATTTGGTTATAATTCAACATAGTGATGGTTGGATGACTGTATATGCGCATTTGGATTCTATGTCTGTGCGCCGTGGGACCAAAGTTAATGTTGGACAACACATTGGAAAAATAGGCAAAACTGGGAAAGTTGATAAACCACAATTGCATTTTGAAATTCGTAAGGGCAGAAAGGCCTATAATCCAACACAGTATTTGAAAAAATAGATTGGGCATAGATATGATTTTATGATAAAATAAAATCATAAAAAACAAACAGAGGGAGAAATTAAAAATGTATAGAATCTTGGCAATATTATCGCTTTTTGTTGCATCTACATCTTTTGGGGCGACATCTGATTTAATACAGAGTGCAGAAGAATTATTTGAAGCAACAAAAATAGTTTGTTCAGGGGTGTCTGATGAAATTTCTAAGGTGTCCAATGTGTCTAAGGTTAACACAGTTGTGACGTCTGTTGGAACTGTGGCTGCGGGCGGTGCATTAGCAGCAGGTATTATGAAATCCAAAGAAGAAAAAGAAATAGAAGAATTGGTTGATAATATTTGCAGGGCCGGAGGATGTGATGCGGACACTGTGCGTAATATGCCTTTGGATCAGTTTTATAATGATGTTGTTAAAAATATGGCCAGAATTGCAGAATTGCAAAAGAAAATAGATCGTTCAAAAAAATTGGGAAATTGGCGGACAGGATTGATGGCTGGAACGATTGGAACTAATTTGGCATCTGCGATAATGGCGGAGGTAAATAAAAATCAATCTGATTTGATTCAACATATTGAAACCTGTAATGAAATGGTGAAATCTGTTGGTGAAGTATCTGCACAATTACAGGCGGCGGGTGTAAATCCTGTGGAGGCACCAATTGTCAAAAAATTGAACAATGTTAAAACATGGTGTTCACAAATTAATGTTGGGGACGTTGAAAAAATAGAAAAACGTATGAAGGGCGTAATGGGGACGTCTATTGCCGGGGTTGTGATTGGTGGGGTTGGAACCGCGGTCAGTGCCAAGGCGAATTCTGATAAATATACCGATGCACAAAACAGAGCGGCGTTTACAAACGAAGAAAACAAAGCGGAATTACAGAAAGGCAAGAATTTGAATACAACTGCTAATATCATGGCGGGTGCGAATGTTGCCACTGGATTGGTAGAAACCGGGTTGAATATTTCGTTGATAAAATTAACCAAGAATTTAATGGGCCAGGCCGAACGTTGTGAAGAGGTTTTACAATAAAATCATAGGATATACAAAATGAAAAAATTTTTGATGTTTTTATGTTGTGTATTGTGTGCCAGTGGTGCATATAGTGATGATGATAGGGCTCTGTTGAAAAAGTCTGTGGACAATTTGCGTATTCAGTATTTGGAAAAAAATTTGGATTTAGGGACTGCGCAGTCTATGTGCAAGAAAGTTTTTCAATATGCTGGTGCGCATAATATACAAATTGTTGTTGAGGTAGAAAACAAGATTTTTTGGCCGAATATTACAGACTGTGATACCGATAAAGAATCTGATTTAACTTTTATTGTTTGGTTAACAACGGTTTCATCTAAACAGATAGTCGATGCCAATATTGAACCGCATTCTGCATGTGTTCAAAAAAATATGGAATCAGAGGCGCTTTTGAATTGTGGTGATGCTGGGACTTGGCGCACGATAAGAGAATCAGAAGGATATGATGTAAGTGGTTTGAATGACAAGCCTATTATCAAATGTTCTGAGACAGATAACAGGTGTTTGGTTGGTAGAACTTTATCTAAAAATGGTCAAAATTATTTGCAGGTATCTTGTTGTATGATGCCAGAAATAAAATGTAATGAAACAACAGAAGTTTCCAAATCAAATACATCTGGGAATTCATCATATTCAAGTTATTATCATTCTTCAAATGTTTCTGAATATGGCAAAATGTCCATGCCGTGGGTTGAGGTTGTAAGGGATATGCTAGAACTTAGTTATTTTGATTACGGATGTAATCCAGTGGTGGACATTTATTCTTTGGATGATAACCCGTCAGATGGGACAAATGTTTCACAAGAAATCGAATTGTTTGATGAAGAAGAAAATTCAGATGATGATTTGTGTGAACAAAGGGCGCTTGAAGACAGTGCGATAGAATATATGCGTTCTTTTAAATCCAACAAATATTTGGTTGATGATATTTGGAAAGATATCAGCGCAGAATGTTCTGTTGACGATAATTATTGTGTTGTTAATTTGAAAATAAAGGACGGAACGTATTTGGCGCAGTGCGTAAAAGCAGATGGATATCCTGCTTTTGTAAGACATCAAGGACAAAATTATGGTGCAGACGATGTGTGTGAATGTGGCGGTTTTGGTTGGTCGAAATCTATAAATAAATATAGTCATCAGAGTACACCAAGGACTTTGCGTGATTTTGATAGTAATTGCAATAAAATCTCGCAATAACAAGATAGGGTGTTTCATGGAGTAAAAAATGAAACGAATCAGGGTCGTATGTTTATCTGTTTTTTTTGGTTTACAATGCATTGCGTGGGCGGGTGCTGATGACGACAAGGCGCCTATTATGTTTGACAGGCAGGGCGTTGCCCAGGATATTGAAAAATACAATGAAATAATTCATCAGGAATTTGATTTGATGCGGCGCTATATATATGACCAATTGGCGCGCGATAAAATATCCAGATGCTATGGATATGATAGGCGACAGGCGGTTCCTGAAAATGACGAAGAATTGGCGCTTTTTACCAGATTGCTTAATAATTGTTATGTTTGGTTTTTGTTTGACAAGAAATATAGTCGGGCGTATGAATTTAGATTAAATATGAAAAGGATGACTACTGCGTGGGAGCAGGGACGTTCGCTGAATTCAAAAGTGTATACAGATAATGATGGTGTCAAACACGAAATTTTTTGGGCGGATGAAGGTATAATGGATACGCCGCAATGCAAAAGTACTTTTGTCCCAAAAAATAATAGTCGTCGACAGCAACGTAAAAAGCGATATGACATTATAGAACATACGTGTTTATATCCTGAGGGCTTTGAAGAAAACAGAATTGAATATAAATATGCGCCGAACAGGGTCAGTATGACTGTGTTCTGGGACGATAAACAGATAAACGAAAGGGATGTTTTAGAAATTGCGGTTGTGACGGATTCTGAGACGGGATTTAACAGTTTGCATTATTGGATTGAAACATTTAATTATACTGAATATTACGAATGGTTGAACAAAAGACAACAAGATATTAAAAATGGTTTGCCCCCGATAGCCATAGATCCAAAAATGTTTTGTGAAGATACCAAAGAGTGTTTTGCAAAGATAAGCGAACAGTTGCCCGATATTAAAGATATTGAAAAATATGAATCTTTGAAAGATTTTCCGCATGCCAGTTTCTTTCAAATTTCTGGGGGATATGGTTTGTCAGATGCGGCTGAATAGTATAATAAAAATAGGTTTTGTGGGCATAAATGCTTGCTTTTTATTAAAAATAATTTATAATTCGGTGAATTTAAAGTTCTGGATGCATAGCTCAGTTGGTAGAGCAACTGACTCTTAATCAGTGGGTCCAGGGTTCGAGTCCCTGTGCGTCCACCAGAAACAAGCCGCCCGTCTGGGCGGTATTTTTATATAATATCTTGTATAAAATTGTATATACATTGTGTATATACATATGGTTCGTGCTTGCAAAAAAATATAATTATGGCACGATTTATGTATGAAAAGTATTGATGCGCATAGCCATATTGATTATATAACCCACCGGATTCAGCCAAATGTTGTTGGAACGGTCGTTTGTGCAGTGCAAGAAGGCGATTGGAAATGTCTGGTTGATATTGCCGAAATGCGTGACAATGTGTATGCTGCGTTCGGGGTGCATCCGTGGTTTTTAGATTCTGTGACCGACGGTGTCGAATCGCGTCTGGAAGATTTATTGAAATATAATCCAAATTTTATGGTTGGTGAAATTGGTCTGGATAAATATAAACCAGATATGGAAAAACAAATTACATATTTTATTAAACAATTTGATGTTGCGGTGAAATTACAGCGTTCGGTGTTTATACATTGTGTGGGTGCATGGGACAAGATGTTTTATATATTAAAACAGTATAATAATACAGATTTACCAAAAATAATTTTTCATGCGTTTAATGGTGGCGAAGATATTATCAATAATTTATTAAAACATTATAATAATAATGTTATGTTTTCATTGGATAAAAATGCTGTATACGACAGAAATTGTCGTATACAGCAAATCCCGATTGATAAAATACTGGTTGAATCTGATGCTAAAAATGATTCTGATTTAGTTAAAATCATAGAAAAAATTTCAGAGATTAAAAATAATGTAAATGCAGATGATATTATATATAACAATACATTAAGGGTTTTAAAAAATGGATAGGTTGCATCGTATATCTTTGCTGTTGGGAAACGAATCGGTCAACAAATTAAAACAATCTGTGGTTATGGTTGTGGGATGTGGCGCCGTTGGTTCGTTCGCTGTTGAAGCGTTAGCACGCAGCGGCATTGGACATATAATATTAATTGATTTTGATGTGGTCGAAGAATCTAATATAAATCGACAATTGTTTGCTTTGGATTCAACGCGTGGGGTGGCTAAGGTAGATGTGGCTAAACAACGTATACATGATATAAATCCAGAGATACAGGTTGATATATTTAACACGTTTTTTGATGAAAATACTGTGCTGGATATAAAACCTGATTTTGTCATAGATGCCATAGATACCGTTCAATCAAAAATAGCACTGTATAAATGGTGTTTTGATAATAATGTTCCGTTTATTTCTAGCATGGGTGCAGCACGCAAAACAGATATAACAAAGATCAAAATAGATAAAATTTCAAGGACAACTGTTTGTCCATTGGCATCAAAAATCAGACATATTGTTCGTGAATTAAAAATGAAAGATTTTCCAGTTGTATATTCTGTGGAAAATGCGACACCGCAAATAAATGGTGGACGTGAGTTTGGTTCTATGGTGACTGTGACAGGGACTTTTGGATTGATGTTGGCGCATTTTGTTATTAAAAATTTAATTAAATAAAAATCTTGTATACGTTGGATTCTGTCGTATAGGGCATTTTATCCTATGAATACGTGCCTATGTAAATGTCATATATCATTTGATACAATACAGGTGTTGAGATTAATCAGCAACAAAAGGAGAATATTATGAAAAAAATTATTGCCACATCTATGGCAGTATTATTAAGTGTCCCGGCATTTGCAGGCGGACAATCATATGAACAGCAAACCAGCAATGTGTTTGGTTGGGATGTTTTGCCGTATATTGCATTACGTGGTGGTGCAACATATGGGAATTTGAATTACAGTTTCAATGACACAAAAGAAACTGTATCTCAAAATTTATATCAGATTCGTACGGCTTTGGGGCTTACGATGTATGATACTGCACGTTTTGAAATTGAAGGTTCTTTCTTTACCAAAGGCAAAGACAAGAAAGGTTTCCGTAATATGGATAATGTAGAAATTGCTACTGAAAATATCGAATTGATGGCAAATACATACATGAATATCGGACATTTCAAATATATTCAACCTTTCGCAGGATTGGGTTTGGGTATGGCGTTTATAGAAACCAAAGAATCTTATGCTGGGTTTACTCATAGCAAAGATCATACAAAATTGTCTGGTATGGTGGCGTTGGGATTAGACATGCCTTTTGGCTGTTATTCTGTTGATGTGGCGGCACGCTATAATTATATTGACGTGTCATCAGGTATGCACGATTTCAGTGCAGATGTTGGAATTCGTTATAAATTCTAATCCTTTTTCTCATAAAAAAGTCTATATGACAAATCCCGTTTTGTGCGGGATTTTTTTGTTGCTTGAATTAGTATGATATTGGCATAATTTATAATATGAAAAGATTCCTGAATCGTTTTGTTATCTGTATATTTTTGCTCTGCGTTTTTTATTCATGCAGGGCAGACGATTACTATTTAACAAGTAATGAAACTGTATTGAATCATGATAATAATATCGTTGCACACGATATGATTGTTAATAACTATGGGGATACAATCACTGTGCAAACAGCGGCGATATTGACAAACTATGGGGTTATTAATGGCGATTTGAATACAAATGGATATAATTTACGTATACGTAATTCTGGACGCATGGATGGTAATATATTGGCATGTCCAGACAGAATTTGTGTGCACCAGATTATATCTTCGCTAGATGAATTGACGAAATTAAATATTACAAATGGCAATTTTGAAGTTGATGTTCAAAATGTTCTAGAGGGGGTAAATTTGAAGACGCTGCAAAATCTTATGGCGGCACGATATGTTTTTGATAATTCTGTGGTAATAATAGATGATTTTTCTTGGTGGCAACATTGGGATGCAGATGTCGAATGGAATAGCGGTAAATTATATATTACTAATTCGTATACGGTGAATTCTGGGGATGTTATAAAAAATGTTTCACGCGAAGATATAGTAGAAGTTAAATTTTTAGACGAAGATAAATTGCATAAGCCGTTGTGGGATCTAAGTGATGCAGGTATGGTGTTGTATGTTGTTCGTGAAACGGATTATGAAAAAATTTTTAGTGATAATCGTGGTGTTATGCTGGCAAATATCAGACGTCGCAATCCAAATGATAAATTATTAAAGGCTATGGATGCGGCGAATAATATGCACGAATTGCGTCGTGTTATGCGGTCTTCTGCCAGATTTAATTCTGATATATTGATGCAGCCGATAAATGTTATAAATAATTTTGCATTGCTGGAATTTTTGTCTGGTGAAAATTACAACACATTTGGAATAAAACCGACGTATATTATTTCTGATGATTTAAATGATTATGGTGGGCAATTGTATGTTAATGCCGCGATTAATGACGATTGGCGTGTGGGATTAGGGTTAAACATTAATAAATTTAACTATGAAAACAATGTAAATGAATTTGCAGGTTTGGCATATGGCGCGAATATTAATGCGAATGCAAAATTTGGTGATTTCACACTGGCAGGGCAGGTTGGTTTCAATCTTATTAAATTTGATATAGATTATGTTTATGTTGATAATAAAATTCAAAGTAAGCCTGGGGGATATTCTCTATACGGCGGAATTGATGGGTTATATAATTATAAGATAATAAATGATTTATGTTTAACACCATTTGTTGGAGGGGTATTTCAAAAATATAATGTGTTAAATTTTTCAGATAATGATGTAAATTTGCGCGCAGGTGTTGGGGCGAAATATGGTTTTTCAGTTGATAGCATCAAATATGAATACGGTGCGTTTGGTGGTGTTATCTCTGATGGTAATGTGTTTGGTAATTTGAAAATAGGTTTTGCATCATTGCCAGATAGGGCTGGGGTGACCATAGATGTTGGTGTCTATAAAAATAATGATATTTTAAATTATCGTGCATCCATAGATGCCAAAGTAATGTTTTAAATTATTTTATACATTTTCCGTGCAGGCATGATTTATTTGCATCTGTAATTTTTATTTTTTGTAAATTTGATATTTCAAAATCAGGTTTTTCAACAATACATTGTTGCATATATGGTGTGCGAAATACAAGATGATTGCCAGTTTTATCGATACCTTCGTATAAACAAATCATTTCTTGACCGATGCAGGATATATTAAATTCGCGCTGGTTTTCATTCAATTGTGAATCCAGTTTTTGCAGACGGACGGATTTGATTTGTTCACTGATTTGATTTTTCATTAATGCAGCCGCTGTGTGTGGACGAGGCGAATATTTAAAAGAATACGAATTAATATATTTAATATCTTTGGCTATGTTTAATGTTTGTTCAAAATCTTCATCTGTTTCGTCTGGAAATCCGACAATGAAATCAGATGATATTTGAATATCAGAGCGAACGTTTTTCAATTTTTGAACAATTGTTTTATATACATTTAAATCGTCAGGTCGATTCATTAATTTTAATATTCGAGGAGAGCCGCTTTGGACAGGCATATTTAAAAATGGTAACAATTTTGGTTCGGTGCCGAATATTTCTATTAAATCGTCAGACATTTCGGTTGGATAACTGGACGTAAAGCGTATACGGTGGATTTCGGGCAGTTTAGCGGTTTCGCGAATTAAATCAGACAGGCGATAAATTGTTCCATTTTCATCTGTATATTTGTAACCATTTACATTTTGACCCAAAAAACATATTTCAATAGCACCAGTATGTGCGGCATTTATTGTGTCTTGGATAACGTCTGAAAAAGGGCGAGATATTTCGCGTCCACGCGTGTACGGAACAATGCAATATGTACAACAATGATTACAGCCTTCTTGGACGGGAATATATGCAACCAAAGGTGTTTCTTGCATACGTGGCAATTCGTCAAATTTTTCTAGTCCTGTTAAATCAATATTTAATAATTTTGTTTCAGGATTATTGATAATTTCTGGCAGTTTATGGTAACTTTGTGGTCCCAAAACAAAATTTAGTTCGGGAATTCGTCTAAATGCTTCACCACCAGATTCGCGTGCAACACAGCCAACAATGCCGAACAGGGCAGATTCTTTCTTTGCGCGTCTTATGCGACCCAATGCAGAATAAACTTTGTTGGTTGCTTTCTCGCGAACCGCACAGGTATTTAAAATGATTAAATCAGCATCGGCAACATCGTCAGTTTCGGTCATGCCGCGTGCCTTTAACATCGCGGCAATACGTTGACCGTCATAAACGTTCATTTGGCAACCAAAAGTTTGAATAAAAAATTTCTGCATAGTTATTGCTTTTATTTAGTTGGTAAATCAAAAGTTATTTCATAAAAGTTTATAATTTGATTCATTTCGCCGACCTTGCGAAATTCAGCGGCAAATTGTTGTTCGGATTTTGATTGTTGTGTGATGGTCAATGTTTGTTTTATCTCTTTTTTATCACGCAGATAAGCACGTTGTAAATCTAAATGTTTTTTCAAATAGCGACGTGAAAGATATGTCAATTCGTGCGCGTTTTTTCTGGCATGCTGATTCAGCAATTGCATAATTTGTTTTAACGGTACTATGTCTTCGCCAAAAATCACGCATCCTTTGATTGCGGCTTGGGCGTCAAATGCGTTGATATTATCGTATGTTTCCAGATATATTGGTTTGTTTGTTGTTTTGTTTTTATCGTTGTAATATACACCAGGTGTTCGTTTGATTTTGCCATTTGATGCACTGGTCATAGTTTTACGTTGTTTGTATGGTTTATATTTTATTTCACCTGCATCAGGTAAAAATACATTTGCAACATCAATTTGTGCGCCAGTTATCGGATTATAATTTACATTAACTATATTCATATGTTTAGACATTTTATACCTTCTTTTGTTATTTATTGTGTGTTCTATTAAAAATAAATCGCTTTTGTTTTACAATATTAAATTGTTTTAATGCGTGATTGGCGTGTGCCAATTGTATCTGTTTATCATATTTTTTGTAAATATACGAACGAATATCGGGTTGGTAACAGATTTCTGGTGCAGTAATATCTGGGGCTTTTTGAAAGTTGTGTATCAATTTATTAACTTCTTTCTGTTCAATAAGCACCATGGCTTCGGCCAGTTCTTGAATTGTCATGTTTGATTCTTTTTCTTTGGAATTATAAATAGTTACCGGCACAGCGGGCATATTCGACATTATATGTGCACAAAACAACTCTGCATTTTGGTAAGGTTCGGCGTTTGCTGTTACTATGCCTGGGGGCACAATTGTAATCGCCGCATTTTGGATATCGTTTGTCTTTATATACATAAGCAACTCTGCTGCAGATTTTTCAATCTCTGCAGTTTCACAATCGCGTGGAATAAAAACAACAATATCGTGCATAGATTAACCCAGTTTCTGTTTTAATAAATCACTTACCATGGCAGGATTTGCTTGTCCTTTTGTTGCTTTCATAACGTTACCAACAAAGAAACCAAGCAATCCAACCTTGCCAGATTTGTATTGTTCAACCTGGGCAGGATTATTTTTTATAACTTCATCTACGGCCGATTCTATTGCGCCGGTGTCAGTAATTTGTTTCATACCGTATTTGTCTGCAATTTCATGAATTGTGCCACGTTCGCCGTCCAGCATTTTGATAAAGATATCTTTGGCCTGTTTGCCGTTAATTTCATTTGATGCAATCATATCAACCAATTCTGCCAAGTTTTCTGGTGTAATAATACGTGGTGCATCTGGGTCGGTGTTTTCAGTAATTTTGTTTTCAATATCCATATTTTCAGGATGGGCAAACAATTCAGATATCAGCCAGTTCGCAACAGGTTTTGCGCGTTTAATATTTCCATCAACTGCCGCGTCGTACCAATGAGAAATATCGACCGTTTCAGTTAAACGCGCTGCATCGTATTTTGATAATCCATATTCATTGATATACCGCGCACGTGTTGCAGTAGGTAATTCTGGCATAGTTTTACGTATGCGTTCAATATCGTCATCTGTGATTTCTAATTCTAATAAATCTGGGTCTGGAAAATAACGGTAGTCCAGGGCATCTTCTTTGCTGCGCAGGACGGTTGTTATACCTTCGTCAGGATGATAACGCATTGTATTACGTTCAATTGTTCCACCGTTTTCCAATATTTCTATTTGGCGACGCGCTTCGTATTCAATAGCGGCTTTGATAAATTTGAACGAAACCATATTTTTTATTTCGCATCTTTCGTTGAAATATGTGGCACCCACAGGACGCACAGATACGTTGACGTCTGCGCGCATCGAGCCTTCTTCCATGTTTGCCTTTGAAACACCAAGAGCGCGGGCGATTTCACGAATTTCGCGCAGATATTTTTCTGCTTCATCAGGTGATGTTATGTATGAATTATTTTCAGGATTTTTAACATCCAAAAATGTCACGATTTCCAACAGTGTCACACCTGTTCTGTTATAATCAGCAAAAGATTTTGTTGGGTGAACATCATGTTTTAATTTACCAGCATCTTGTTCCAAGTGTGCACGTTCAATTAAAATCTTTTTAGGGTTGCCATCGTCCCCTATAATTTCAATCCAACCACGGCCAACCACAGGTGGTTCTTCGGCAGGTTGAGAAATTTGGTAGCCCTGGGGCAGGTCAGGGTAGAAATATTGTTTACGTGCAAATTTAGAATGATGAGAAATTTCTGCATTTATCCCCAAGCCAAATTTAATAGCCTGTTCAACACAATATTTATTCAAAACAGGCAACATACCTGGCATAGCAACATCAACCATACAAGCCTGGGTGTTCGGGGCAACCGTCGGATTATAGTCGGCAGATGCGCCACTGAAAATTTTACTGTTGGATAATACTTCTATGTGTGTTTCCAGTCCGATAACTACTTCCCAATCTGTTGTTTTGCCTTTAATCGTAAACATTTTGTTTTTTCCCCTTGCTTTTTTGTTTTTTGTATTTTATTATGTGTCCCACGGATGGCCAGATAGCTCAGTTGGTAGAGCAAGGGACTGAAAATCCCTGTGTCAGTGGTTCGATTCCACTTCTGGCCACCATTTTTTTATTCCCCCATTATCACTGTTGGACGGTTATCGAATTCAGATGCAATTTCTATATGTTTTGCCAATTGCAGAACACGCATATCGTCAAAACGACGACCAACAACTTGCATACCCAAAGGCAATCCGTTTGATGCCAATCCGCATGGTACAGATACCGCAGGGATACCCGCCAGATTCATTGCAACTGTGAATAAATCTAATGCGTAATATTCCAAAGGTGTCAAATCTGAATCAAGTGGCAGGGCGGTATTTGCACCAGATGGGCAAACAATCAAATCACATTGTTCGAATGCCTTTGTGAAACTATCGGCAATCAAGCGACGAACGCGTGCAGCCTGCATAAAGTAAACTTCGTAGGATTCTGATGACAAAACCGCTGTACCAATCAGCATACGGCGTTGCACTTCGGTCCCAAAACCAGCGGCACGCGTCTTTTTGTACGTATCTTCCAAATCAACGCCTTCAACGCGCAAACCGTATCTCATACCATCATACCGTGCCAAGTTAGATGACGCTTCGGCGGGGGCGATAACATAGTATGCCGCCAATGCGTCCAGAACGTTTGGAATTGATACTTCTACTATTTCAGCACCCATTGATTTCAAATCGTTAACACGTTTTTCAAATAGTGTTTTCATATCTTCTGAGATTTGCACAGAATTAAATTCTTTGATTACACCAATGCGTAATTTTTTACCATCACCCAATATTGGTTGTAATTCGCCGTTAACGTCAAAGTGTGCATTTGGTGCACTGGTTGAATCTTTGTCATCATGACCAGCCATCACAGATAACAAAATAGCAGCGTCATCAACGGTTCTTGCGATTGGGCCAGGGGTATCCAGACTGGATGCAAATGCAACACACCCCCAACGAGAACATAATCCATATGTTGGTTTAACGCCAACTAATCCAGTTATAGAACACGGAAAACGAATCGAACCACCTGTATCTGTGCCGGTGCCACCCATTGCCATACCTGCGGCAACGGCAGATGTGGTTCCCCCCGATGAGCCACCTGCGGTAAGACGTTTGTCTTTGTGCCATGGATTTACAGGTGCGCCAAAATAGGATGTCTTAGAAAACGTACCCATTGCAAATTCATCAAGATTTGTTTTGCCCAACAATACCGTTCCGGCATCAATAAATTTCTGGGAAATAGTTGATTCATATTCAGGAACAAAATTTTCAAGCATACGTGATGCAGCGGTTGTACGAATGCCACGCGTTGCAAATAAATCCTTCATCGCGATAGGAATACCATCTAATGGACGTGCAGTACCATTAGCAATACGTTCAGCGGACGCTGTTGCATCGCTTAATGCGCGTTCGCGTGTCACGGTAATGTACGAATTCAATTCTGGATTATATTTTTCAATTCTGTCCAGATGTGCATTCATCAATTCCAATACACCGATTTCGCGTGATTTTAATTTTTGTAGTGCTTGTTTTATTGTCAGGTTTATCATAGTTCTTTACCTTCGGCTTGTTTGTAATTTTTGTGCAAATTGTTAATTATTTCATCGTTATATTTTGCTTCGTTTTCAAGTTTAAGAATCGCAGCCTTGTATTTCGCAATTTGTTTATTTATATCCTTTTTTCTTCGTTCTGTGACGGCTAACTGTGCCTTGAAATCGTGATATTTTGCAGTTTGCATTTCGGCTATTTTATTATTCACTTCTTTGATGCGAACAGAACCCATGGTATATAAATCTTTCAATCCGTTGACGTCAATTACATCCAATAAATCTTGCAATGTTTCAATGTCGTTTCTTAACAAAGACAACATAGTTTTGCGCGACAAACCCATATCACGCACAGACATTTGACGTTCTTGGTCTGTAAAATTATGCTGGTCGGACATTTTAATCACCATCCATAACCTTTGGAACCGCAAAATAGCCGCGTGATACCCCCGTTTTATCCGGGTCGTTTGCAAGAATGGCGTCGCGCATATTAGGTTCGGTGACCACGTCATCACGCAGTGGCAATTTATGTTCCGCCGGTGACAGCATTGGTTCAACCCCAGTTGTATCAATCTGTTGCAATTTATCCAGCCATTCGACAACAGAATCAATGTTCATACTTTCAAGTTTTTCATCAGAGATTTCAATTTTTATTAAATTTGCAAATTTTTTCAATTGTTGCTTGCTAAATGCCATTTTGAATCCTATTATTTTTGTAGCAAGGGTGATTATACAATGATTTTTGAAAATTACAAGGATTTTCCGCGTGTTGGACGCATAATCGGACTGGATTGGGGACTGCGCAGGTGCGGGGTTGCCATATCTGATGAAACACGCAATTTTGTGTTCGTTCGACCACAAATCAATGTGAAAAATCAATCTGAATTAATTGACGCGGTATTAAAGTTGATTGTGGAAGAGACTGTGGTTGGTTTGGTTATAGGTTTGCCGCTTTATGCAGATGGCACGGATTCAGACACAACCAAGATGGTTCGTGGGTTTGCTGGTTCTTTGGCAAAACAAACAGATTTGCCAATCATTTTCATAGAAGAAAATTTGACCAGTGTGGTTGCACAACAGGATATGGGCAAAACAAACGTTGCCAAAATTAAATCTGAACTAGATTCTTTGTCTGCCAAAGTGATACTTGAAAACGCAATAAGTTTATTAAACAGGCGCTAATCAGTTTGGGTTTCATCGGGGATTTTGCCGTCTGTGGACAACAGAATTGCAATCCAACGCGTGGATTTAAATTGGGCCGTTGTCACATAAAGTGCGACCAAGATTGGCACGCTGAAAAACATTCCGGCGGGGCCCCATAACATTCCCCAGAATACCAAATTAATAAGTATTGCCAGTGACGATATGTTCAATGTTTTGCCTGTTAATTTTGGGTCCAAGATGTTTCCAAACAATGTTTCGGTTGATACCAAAGCGATGGTTGTGAAAAGCGCCAAGTGCCATGAATCGTGACTTATTAATGCGTATGCAATCGGCAAAGCGCATGCCAATATTGAACCGATTGTTGGAATATAGTTTAACAAGAATAATATGAAAGCCCAAACACTGGCGTATTCCAAACCTATGATTTTTAATAATACATACGAAGTTAATCCTGTTGCAGCGGATATAGCGGTTTTTGTGAATAAATATTTTTTCATATTTTCATCAATGCTGGTCAGAATATAGCGTAATTTTCTGGCTTTGATTTTTGATAATGGTAAAGAATCAATTTTATGAGTAAATGAATTTTGTTCTATGAACATAAATATCAAATATATTAAAACCATTCCTGTGGATGTTGCCAATCCCGCCAACGAAGCGCCAATGTGAGTGGCGATTTGTGGTAAGTTTGGCACCAGATTTATGTCTAATCCGATACCAATCTTGTTTGATATAAATTGTGAAAACGCCAACAGTTTTTGTTGTAACATTGGTGTTGATGTATACAATTCCCACAACATAGGTTTTATTTGTGTCGCAAACAGATATATAAATATACCAACTGTTAAAAATGCCAAAAATTTAGATACTATGTTATAGAAACCTATCAATCTGGGTGATAAACAAGTACCGGTTTTATAACATGGCATAATACGTCTGTAATATGACGCCAGGGCATTCATTAAATACCATAAAAATGTCGCGACAAGCAGTGGAATGAACAGTGAACGTCCAATCCATAAACAAAAAATTATCGCCAGAAATGTTATAAAACCGTGCATGTTGTCGTCCTATGTTTGTTTACATATTTGTCACAGATGTTAATATTATTGCAATTAACATTGCCATGTTTATACAAATGGCAGTTAACGCGTAATATTTATCAATGTTTTTCATAAATGTTGTTTTATATTTTAAATTCCACAATGCATAGATAGCAAGCAAAAATCCTGTTAATAACAAAGATATTGCGCCCCCCATTGCGTTATTTAACAAAACAAACATCAAAAATGCGAACAAAGTATTATTTGAATTCGCAACAACCCATTTGTTGAATTTAGAATACCATTTTGTTTTTATTTCTATATTAGTGTTTTGGTTTTTTTCTGGGATTAAATATCCTGGTATCCATGTCAGGAAAAATCCAAATGGCATAGATGCGATTACTTTGTATTTGGATATCCCAATTTTAACAGCGCGTTTATAGCGTGCATAAATATTGGATATCATAATGCCGAACATATACAAATATAACAATGCCGCCAATATCGCGATAATCAATAATATCGTTGGATGAAATGCGTACATCCACATCAATTTATATTGGATTGTATTTGCATTATATCCGATAATCATAACTGAAAGTAATGTAATCAATATGGAAAGACCACTGCAGCCATTTGTTATCGCAATAAAATCATCGCGATACATATCGTGTTTAGGTAATTTTTTTATAGTATAGTAAATTGTCCAAACAAATCCCAAAGACAATAAAATCGCCAAAGGTGTCGTTGAATTAATATTCAACATCGCGGCAAATACGGCATATATGGCGCATATAGCAATTGTGATACCAAACGACAACAATGAAAATATTATTGGTCTGTTGAATAACCACGTTTTCAAAGAATATGTCTTTGCGCGTGCCGGTTTTTTAGCAACTGATTTTTTAATTTGTTTTTTTGGCATAGTTTCCTTCCTTTTGTTTTATATGCTGTTGTTATTGTATCACAATTTGACCGTCGTTCAAAGTAGTTGTTTCAGATACGTTTATTTTTGATGAAAAATCACTTTGATGCGATATGAATAAAAATGTTGTATCTGGCATAGTATTGATTGTGTCTATGATTTGTTTTTGGACATCAGAATCGGCTCCGGAATCGGGTTCGTCCAGTATAGCCAATTTTGGTTGTGTCAAAATTAATCGTAATAACATTATGCGTTTGCGTTCCCCACCAGAAAACCCGACGTTTACGCACCTGTTTAGCCATTGTTTCGGGATGTTTAATTGTTCGCGTGCGTTTTCTAATTTTTCAAGAAATTCCCCCATGGATAAATCTTTGCCTGTGTCATAATGTGTATGCGCAATCATAGAATGTTTTAAAAAACTTAAAATTGTTAATCCTGGGATTTCAGGAACATTTTGCGCGCCCAAGAAAATACCCATCAATGCGCGCGTTGTTGCATTTTCTGTTGTTATATCAACCCCATTAAAAATGATGCTGCCACTGTCAATCGTATATGCCGGATTACCAGCAATTGTATTTACCAAAGTTGATTTTCCAGAACCATTATGTCCAGCGATTCTGTGTCGCGCGCCATCTGGGATAACCATATTGATATTTTTCAATAATGGTTTACCATTCATTGATACGCAAAGATTTTTTATTTCTAACATATTTTCAATCTTTCTTTAATGCCATTTGTATAAGTTGTTTTGATTCAACCAAAAATTCCATTGGCAATCTGGATATTATTGGTGATGCCATTGAACCAATTATCAATGCAGTGGCGTCGTCTGAATCAATTCCATTTTGTTCAAGATAGAGCAGGGCGTCTGCATCTATCGCCCCAGTGGTTGCTTCGTGTGATTGCTTGTTTGTCGCATTGTTATGTATAACCGTGGGGATAGTGTTTGCAGTTGCTGTGTTGCCTATGATACGACTATCGCATTTGCATGCATTTTTTCCATCATGACCAGAAAACATAACCAAACTGCGAAATGTTTGATTGGATTTGCCCATGGCAACGCCGTATGAAACAATATTAGATTTTGTATTGTCACCTAAATGAATCATTTTTGTTCCTGTGTCCGCCTGTTGTGTTCCACGAGTGATTGACAGAGAATAAAAATCGCTGTGTGAATTTTTGCCTTGTAAAATGGTGGACGGATATTTCCATGTCATGCTGGATCCAATTTCAATTTGTGTCCAATCAAGTCCAGCATTATCAAAACATTTTCCGCGTTTGGTGACAAAATTTAATATCCCGTTTTGTGGTCTGTCAAAATCGTTGTATACGGCAGAATCCCCCGCATACCAATTTTGGACAGTTGAATATTTTATGTATGCGTTATCTTTTGCAATTATCTCAACAACGCCGCTGTGTAATTGATGATTTGGGCGACGTGGGGCGCTGCATCCTTCCATATAAGATAAAGTTGCACCGGTATCTGCGATTATCAGTGTTCGTTCAAATTGACCGATTTTTGCAGTTTCTATGCGAAAATAACTGGCCAAGTCAATAGGGCATTTTGTGTTTGGTGGAATATAAACAAATGTGCCGTCTGAGAATACAGCCGCATTTAATGCCGCGAAAAAGTTGTCGTTGTTTGGAACAACACTGCCCAAATATTCGCGTATTAAATCTGGGTATTGAATGACCGCTTCGGATAGAGGCAAAAATATTATACCTAATTTTTTCAATTCATCTGTATATGATGTATGGACCGATTTACTATCAATTACTGTATCGGTAGCCATTCCCAAAAGGGCGCGCTGTTCCGATTCAGGAAGCCCCATTTTTTCATATGTTGATTTTAATTCAGAATTATCGATTTGTTTTTGTTCGTTGTAATAATTCAAAGAATCATAATCAATAGGCGCATAATTTATTTCTGCCCAGTGGGGTTCTGACATTTTTTGCCATGTATGGAAAGCGTCAATGCGCCATGCCAAAAGCCAATCTGGTTCATTTCGGCGTGTTGATATATCGCGTATAATTTCTTCGTTTAATTGTTTCATTTGTCCGTTGTTGCCAATGCCTGAGCCTGGGCAAAAAATGTTAACGATTGTCCCAGTAAACCGTCTGTAAATGTTGTTGCCAATATGCCATCAGTATCGGTTGATGCCATATGTTGCAAAAATACGTTTGCGCGATTCAAATAATGCCCAACATTATGAGCAATTGTAGAATCTAATTTAATTGCACGACGCAATTTTTCTAGAATAAATGGATTTTTTGAATATTCATCCATAATTCCGCCCAATGCCCGCCACAATGGATGTTCGGTTGTTGTTCGTGGCATCACATCAATTGCCGCCATTATTGGAATTAAATCTTGCAATAAATCTTGGTAAATTATTTCTGCTTTGTCAGTGGTGTCATTGACAGATATTCTGCTTTTTAAAATATTTTGCATTTTTACAATCAGATTATATTGATGCGTTAATGTTTTTGATATGTTGCGAATATGTCTGTTTACATTCATTGTAAATATGAAACATGCCAAACTGAACGCAGTTGCCACAGAAACAAGAGTTAATATAACTGTATTTTCCATTGTTTTTACCTATTTTTATTGTTTTGTTTTATTCAGTATAACATGTTTTATCGATTCGTGCGATTTTATCTTGGTGTTTTTTTTGATTTTATTTTTTTGTGCATTTTATGTGTTTTTACTCTTGCGCTGATTCGGTCAAATTGATATAATTAAGATAATAAATGAAAGGAAGTAATATGTTGCACAGATTTTGTTTGTTCACAATTGGCATATTTATGTCGGGAATTGCTTTTGGTGCGTATGAACCACAACAGATTGTCACGTCAGAGGTGTTTTACAATTACGCTGATGAAGTTAATGATTTTGACGCCGAAGAAAATCAATTTGTCGCCGAAGAATATTCTGAACCAGATTATCAGTTTGAGCCTGTGGCGGAACCCGTTGTTCAAGAGGTTCCTGTGTGGCCAATTGCTGGGACAGATGCGGACTTTAAAATTGCATGCAATGATCAGGATTGTCCCACAGAAGAATTAAAAATTGTTTCCAAAGTTGGGACAAATTTAGTCGTTGAAAATAATATCAGAACAAAAGGGACAGGATGGTCTGGGGGACCGAACATTGTTAACAATCGACCAATTCCAACTGGTTTTGACTATGAATGTGTGAATCCTGCTGAAATGCCTTTGTTGCAGCGTGAAATGATAGAAGATGATGGTGGAACCGTGTTGGCAATGTCACGCAGTGCCCGTCGTGTTTGCAACAGCCAGCCGGATTCTTATATTGCTTTTGCAGAACGCGCAGGTTTTGCGGCTGAATCGACACCAGAAAGCGAACCTGTTGCTGTGTCTGCGGGCGCAGGGGTTATGTCCGGTGCGACAGAATCAATCGCTGTTAATACTGATGCCAAGGCAAATGTTGCGATGAACGAATATGTTGACCAAGAAGCGCCGGCGTACGTTCAAGACGAAGTTCGTTCTTGGGTGGTTGCGTCTGGTCAGACATTACAGGATGTGTTAAGATCTTGGTGTGACAAAGAAGGATGGGATTTGGTTTGGACGACTGCTCGTGAATATCCAATAGAGGCCAGTGCTATATTCAAGGGACGCTTTGTAGATGTTGCGTCTGCGTTAGTGCGTAATTTCGAACGTGCGGCACCTGCGCCGTATGCAAAATTTTACAAGGGTAATCGTGTGGTAGTTGTATCAACCATAGAAGAATAATTCAAAGCCATATATGTGTAGGAGACAAAATATGACAAATCGTTTTTATACATGTTTCATAGGTGTTTTTGTTGGGGTTGCGTTGGCAGGATGTACTGTGCGTGAATCTGCCAAGGTGTCCGCAGCAGTTGATCAAAATTTTGTCAATGCATATGAGGCGTTTGAAATGGCAAAAAATCCACGTGCCAAGGTGGTTAGTGATGACACTGTGTCTATGTCTGATGGTGTGTGGTTGGGTAATAAATCAACGTTGTTGGAACATAGAAATAAATTACCTGCACGTTTTGAAACTGATACAGGGGTGACTGTGTTGTTAAGTGAACCTGTGACGTTGCAGGCATTGGCAAACGATATTAATTCTATTACAGGGATACCTGTGAAAATAGATAGTCAGATTGATGGGGAAAAATTAAAAAAGACTATTGATGTGGCATATACGGGAAAATTGTCTGGATTGTTGTCCCAGATTGCGACGGATTTAGATTTATTGTGGTATTATGACAAAAGTTCGATTGTTTTCTATGAAACGGAAACCAGAACATATACTTTGTTTGCATTGGGAACAGATGTTTCGTATCAATCGTCGGTTCAATCAAATGATGGAAACCAGGTTTCTTTGGAATCTAATTTAAATGAATGGGACGAAATAGAAAATGCAATTAATTCTATTATAAATACTTCCAAGAACGCACAATTTACAGTATCACGCAGTTTGGGGACAATTACTGTGACGGCATCACCGTCTATATTAAGCAGGGTTTCTGAATATATAAACAAACAGAATAAACGCTTGTCACAGTTGGTGACGATTGATGTTAAGGTTTTGCAGGTATCTTTGTCGAATGATTCTGCGTTTGGTTTGAATTTGGCGGCGGCTGTGAATTCGGCGTCCGGATTGAATATTGTTGCAACGCCGTCTATCCCGCAGGTAACGGGCGCCAGTACCATGAATGTTGCCGTTTTATCTAATTCAATATCTGCTGCGACAGGGGCGACACATATTGCGCCTGATGGTTCTATTGCAGAGGGGGCATACACTAACGACCAGATTAATAATGGTTCATTGGCCAGATTGGCGGGGTCAAATGCTTTGATTGAAGCTTTGGCAAAACAGGGCAAGGTTTCATTGGTGACTAATGTTGGTGTAACAACACGCAATAATCGTGTGGCGCCTGTGACGAATACCAAGACCACAGGATACATTAAACGTTTTGAATCTCGTAATTTTACGACTGCTGAAACCAGCACTGTGGACCAAGACGAATTAGAAACAGGATTTTCAATACAGTTGTTGCCAAATATTTTGGAAAATGGAAAGATTTTGCTGTTGTTCAAAATGTCTATACGTGAATTGTTGCAGATGGGAACTCAGGCTATCAAGGTGGGCGAAGGAACGGTCACATTGCAATTGCCAGAAGTTGAAGAGCGTGCATTCATGCAAGAAGTAATTATGGAATCTGGTCAGATGTTGGTTGTGTCTGGATTTGAAAAACAAAAGAATGACGATACACGTTACGGTCTGGGGGATGCTGATTTTATGGCGTTGTCTGGGTCGCGTAATACCAAGGCTTCGCGTGAAGTGTTGGTCGTTATCTTGACGCCGCAAGTGTTGGTAAGCCCGATGGACGCGGAACGCAATATCCAACAGAATTGGGGATCGCCGTTGGATTAAAATTTGTTAGCCCGGTTAAACCCGGGCTATTTGTTATAAAATAAAAACCGCCGATTTCGGCGGTCTTTTTAATTTTTTTTAGATAAAAGCTTTTTGCATATTATGCAATCTTTGCAACTTTCTTTGCCAGACGTGCAACCTTACGAGATGCGGCTTTCTTTGGCATTGTTTTGCCAGCGGCCTTCATAATTTTGCTTTCTGCGGCGCGTGTAGCAGCAACTGCGGCGGCTTTGTCGCCAGATTCAATTGCGCTGAGCGCTTTCTTGGTTGCGGTTTTAACAGCACTGCGACGCGCAGTATTGATTGCGTTCTTTTTTGCTGTCACTAAAATTCTTTTATCACATGATTTATGATTTGCCACTTTATTTTCCTTTTATTTTATTTAGGTTTCTGTTATTTTATAAGAAACAAACATAAAATCAAGGGAAAAAGAACATGATATATATAATATGTATAATTATTTCTTATTTACTAGGATCAATTCCTTTTGGAATCATAATTACAAAATTGTTCAATAAAGGTGATTTACGCAAAGTTGGCAGCGGTAATATCGGCGCGACTAATGTTATGCGTGTTGCTGGATTGCGATTGGCTGGTCTGGTTTGGGTTCTAGATATGGTCAAAGCGATTGCTGCGGTTTTGATTGGTCGCTATGTTTGTGGGGATTTTGTTTTTTCAATATGGTGTGGTTTTTTTGCTATGATTGGCCATTGTTTCCCAATTTGGTTAAAGTTTCACGGGGGTAAGGGAATTTCTGCGCTTTTTGGAATATTTTTAGCCGTTAATCCAATATTATTCATTATATGTGGCATAGAGTGGTTATGTGTTGCATTGTCATCGGGGTATTCATCTTTGGGGGCTGTGGTTGTGTTTTGTTCTGTCCCGTTCTTTGCTTTTGTGATGGGGACGCAAATAGGTATTGCTTTCTTAGCGATTTCTTTGTTGTGCCTGATCCGGCATCGCGAAAATATTTTGCGGTTGTTAAAAGGAAAAGAATCAAAAATAGAATGGCGATGGAAAAAATGAGAAAATTATGAATATTTTAGATATTTATATTTGTTTTTTTTAGACGTTTATGATATAATAATCGCATAAAGAGAGGGTAAAAATGAAACGTTTCTTGTCTATATTCGTGTTGTCTATGTTGGTTGTTGACGGTTTTGCGGCATCCAGTGGTCGTCCTGCGATGTCAAACAAAATTATGTCTGCGCCACGTTATACGGCTTCTGCAAATCAATTAAGTGGTTCTTTGCAGGGAATCCAATCTGGGACTGTGAATCCTGCGGCCAGTGCGGTTAATACGGCGGCTAATGCAAATAATGAAGCGGACAAGCCTGCGCCGGTTGATATGCGTGAAGCGGAACGTAATGCGTGTATTAATAATAATATTGGTGTTGGAAATACTTTCGTTTGGGCATCTCGTTACAGTGATACGTCTAATTATGCGGGTATGGTTGAAGATATTGCAAATCCCCAGAATAATGTATGTTTCGTCCGTGTAGATTTTAAATCTGATGACCAATCTAGGGTTTCTGTGGCGGATATAAAACCTAAATATTTTATGTGGGGCGAAGAAATAGAATGTGGAATTTGGGCTGATAAGAGCATGTTGGAAAAACGTATTTTGGATGCCAAAAAGGGTAATCGTATCGGTGGAATCGTGGCAGCATCTTTGGGTGGCGCAGGAATTGGTGTTGGCGCGATGGAATTATTTGGTAATAAATTAATCGGTGGCAAAGTCGAAGGACAAAAGAACAAGAATTTAAGCCAAATCGCTGTTTACAGATCACAATTGTTGACTATGAAAAACAAGAATCATTCGCAATATGATGATGTTGTTGCAAGTTTCAAGGTGATCAGAGATGAATGCAAATTAAAGAATTTTGATTCTCAGGCTGTTGCAGGTTTCAATTGCGCAGATTATAAAGAATTATTAGAAGATACTTCGGTAATTCCGTTGTAATTTTGTTGCATTTTTTACTTCAAGAAGATTGTAGATTTGTTCTACAATCTTTTTGTTATGGAAATGTTATTGCAAAAACTTTTGATATTACGGTCGCCAAATGTGGGGCCTGTTAAATATAATAAACTGATTGCGGAACACGGTGATGTTTGTGCGGCGGTGGATTCGTTGCATTTAAATCAGGAGTTCATAGATTCCATAAGACACGAAATGGATTGTGCAATGGATTTAGGAATTAAATATATTTCTGATGACAATCCGTATTATCCGAAAAATTTGCGCGATATAAAAAATCATCCGCCTGTGATTTCTGCGCGGGGCAATTTGGAAACCTTAAAGAAAAAGGTTGTGTCTATGGTGGGAACACGTCATTCCACGGCCAGCGGTATGAATTTTATGTCTGAAATTGCAACTGCATTTGCAGAACATAATTTTGCAGTTGCGTCTGGTATGGCGATGGGCCTAGATGCATCTGCACATGCTGGGGCGTTACGTGTCAGTGGCGATTCGCAAACAATTGCTGTATTGGCAGGTGGGGTCGATTATATATGGCCATTGGAAAACGAATCGCTTTATTATGAAATTATGGACAGGGGCGTATTAATAAGTGAATTGCCAGTCGGCGCAACACCAGTGGCCAGTAATTTTATTCAAAGAAATCATTGGATTGCTGCGCTGGCAGATTTATTTATCATAGGTGAAGCCGACGCAAAATCAGGCAGTATGTCAACAGCCCGATTCGCAATCGATTATAAAAAACGCATATTTGCGGTGCCTGGACACCCGTCTGACCCACGCAGTATCGGTCCAAATTCATTAATAAAAAATGGATTGGCAACGCTGTGTATGTCTGTGAAAGATTTCTTTGATGACGAAAAAGACAAAAATCATATAAAAAATGATGCACGTGAAAATGATGTGTTGGATAAAATAGGAATGATTCCTGTGTCTGAATCTGTATTGGCAAATCTTGTCAAAAAAACGGTTCCGGAAATCAAAGCCGATTTAGTGATGTTAGAATTACAAGGTTTAATAAGAAAACAAGACGGTGGATACGTTATAAATTAATTTTATATATGTATATACAGTGTATATACAAAGTGCGAAAATCTTGGAAAAAAACGAATCGTTGTCAAAAAATAAATGTTCAAAAATTTTTGAACATTTTGTTGCAAACTGAAATAAATCTTATAAATTGTTTTACGTATCCAAACGATTGATATATATCAATCATAAAAGTGAAAGAGAAAAGAAAAGGGAAAAACAAGGCGGCATAAATTTTAAATTCTTATGATATATAAAAATATAAGAATTTAACGTTTATGTGCGGGGTGTATTTCATACCTTGGCGAAAGTGAACTCTTTTTAACGGAAGGAAGGAGCAAACGATATGCAATTGGCGGTAACAAAACAAAATGTTAATGCAGAATCAATCAAACAGGCGATTGCGGCCAAGATAGATTCTGCGGGTTGGACTGCGTGGGTTATGCCGTTGCAATTTGAAATACGTAATGATTGTTTAAATTTAATTGCTCATAATCAATTTTCCGCCGACTATGTTAAAAGAATTTATGGAAACGTTATTCAAAATATTGCGGCGGATTTTTGTTTGGGTTTAAATATTTGCTGTGGTGCAAATATAAACAAGAATAACCGTTCTGCAAATGATAACGTTGTGTGTGAATTTGTTCCCCAAAAAACGAGTGTTGCAAAAGTTGTTAAACATAATTATTTCAATGATTTTATTTCGTCTGATGAAAATATGTTTGCGGTTGCTGCGTGCAAAAAGATTGCAATGGGTGGGGCATCTTTTTCTCAATTATTTATATGTGGGCCAGCGGGTTGTGGCAAAACGTTGTTGGCGAATTCTATTTGTGGTGCGTGCGATGGTCGTGTTGTTATGATGTCTGGTGGTCAATTTGTGACAGATTTTGCGCGTTCTTTGCGCGATAAAACTATATTTTCATTCAAAGATTTTTGTCGTAATTGTGATGTGTTTATACTGGACGATGTTTGTGCGCTGGCTGGGAAGCGTGCAACGATGGACGAATTCTTGCAACTATTAATCGATTTGCGCAACAGTGGAAAACGTGTTGTGTTAACTGCAAATGCGACACCAAATGCATTAACTGGGTTTGATAGACGTATTCAATCTTTGTTTGCATCGGGTTTGGTGGTTGATGTTGTTGCACCAAATGCGTATGTTCGTCGTGGAATGTTAAATCGCGCAGGAATAAATGGTGATGTTGCCGAAGAATTATCCAAGCGTATCGGTAATGACGGTCATTTGGTAAACGGTGTTATAAACAAAATCAAAACATACCAAGAATTAATGGGCGAACCTGTGGATATGGATGTGGCGGCGCGTTTGTTGGGTGACATATTAAACAAGAATAAAACACCAATGATGATGGTAAAATCTATGTGTGAAAAATTGTGTGTTTCATTTGATGAAATTTGTGGTTCATCGCGTGCGCGCAGATTGGTTCGTGCGCGCCAGATGATGATGGCTGTGTTAAAAAATGTGACAAATTTGTCTTTGACTGAAATTGGTAATGTATGTGGTGGACGCGATCATGCAACGGTTGTTTATGCACTGGCCCAGATTGAAAATCAAAAGGCATCTGATTTAATTTTAAATGCAGAAATGGACGATTTAATCAAGGTTTGCAGATAAAAGTTTTTTCGGTAAGAAAACAAAAGGGGAAAAATACCGCCAAGAAATAGGGCGGTATTTTCTTTATAACAATTTGTTTTGTATTAAAACCAACTTTTTTTATCGCTTTTGATACCGGCGAATTCGGTCAGTGCTTTCTTTTGCTTTTCGGTTAATTTTTTTGGTATAACAACACCGATTTCAATATACAAATCACCGAATCCGCCACGTGTTGTTGGCATACCGTGACCGCGGACACGTAATTTTTCGCCAACCTGGGTTCCAGATGGGATTTTGACTGATAATTTTTTATCGTCAATTGTTTCTATTTCTATTTCACCGCCCAATGCCAATGTGGCAAAATTTATATCTTGGTGCATCAATAAGTCATTTCCAATGCGTTCAAACGTTTTGTTTGGTCGTATGTGTATATCCAGATAGAAATCACCAGGTGTGCCACCGTTCGGAGCCGCTTCGCCCATACCCGCCATACGTAGACGCGCGCCGTCCATAACGCCAGCCGGGATTTTTACATCCAATGTGCGTTGTTTATTAACAGTGCCAGTGCCATCACATGCGCTGCATTTTTTATCGATTTTTTTACCCAGTCCCTGACAATCTGGGCATGGGGTTTCAACCGCGAAAAATCCCTGACGTGCGTGGACATATCCTGTGCCACCACATGTTTTACAAGTCGGGGCAGGTTTTCCATCTGCGGTACCGTGACCATTACATTTTTCACATTTTACTGCGCTGGTAAATTTTATCGTGTGGGTTGTCCCAAAAAAAGCGTCTTTTAAATCAATGGTTATTTCATCCAGTAAATCGCGACCAGTTTGTTGCCGTTGACCACCACGACCCGCGCCACCGAATCCGCCGCCAAAACCAAAACCGCGCATTGCTTCGCGTAAAATGTCTTCCATTCCGCCCATGTCGCCGCCCATGTTAAAGTGAAAAGCGCCATTACCAAATGGATTACCATTAAATCCAGCACCTGCACCATTGCCACCAGCAAACGCAGCATCGCCAAATCTGTCATATGCAGCACGCTTTTGCGGATCTTTTAAGATATCAAAAGCGTTATTAACCTCTTTAAATTTTTCTTCGGCTGATTTGTCGCCCGGATTTTTATCTGGATGGTATTTCATAACCAATTTATGATACGCTTTCTTTATATCTGCGTCAGATGCATCACGTGCAACACCTAAAACTTCATACGGATTTTTGTTCATTTTTTATTCACCAATTTATTTCTTTATGAAGTATATAGTTATATTTCAGTGAAAATCAAGTGTATATAAATACTATATTTTGGCGTTTTTTTAGAGAGGTATGTTCAGTTTTGCCTTGCACAAAATGCGAAAATGTTATAATAATGTGATATTAAAAATGGGAAAATTATGAATAAATATGATGCATCTGATATTCAAGTGTTGGAAGGCTTAGAACCTGTTCGTCTGCGGCCGGGTATGTATATCGGCGGAACCGATGAAAAGGCGTGGCATCATTTGCCTGTCGAGATTATGGATAATTCTATTGACGAAGCCGTTGCGGGTTTTGCCAAAAAGATAGTCGTGAATTTAATAGATTCCAAGACCATAGAAATTACTGATGATGGTCGTGGGATTCCTGTGGATGAACATCCAAAATATCCTGGCAAATCCGCGTTAGAGGTTATTTTAACCACTTTGCATTCTGGGGGCAAATTTAATAATAATGTTTATAAGACCAGTGGTGGTTTGCATGGCGTGGGCAGCGCGGTTGTTAATGCGTTATCATCAAATATGGATGTGACGATTTCGCGTGATGGATATGAATGGCATCAGACTTTTTCCCGTGGTAAAACAACCAGTCCTATTACGCGTGGTAATGAAACCAAGGCACATGGAACTAAAATTAAATTCACTTTGGATGACCAAATTTTTGGTGAAAATGCGGTATTTAAGCCCATTAAAATTTATCGTATGGCGCGTGCCAAATCGTTTTTGTCTCGCGGTGTGAAAATAGAATGGCATTGTAATCCAAATTTATTGACCGAAGATATGAATATCGAATCGGATAAAGTGTTCTATTATCCAAATGGGGTTGCAGATTTTGTTGCAGAAAAAACAGAATCTAAGCCTCATATTTTGCCAAAGATATTCGGTGGTGCAATCGATTTCCCTGATGATATGGGACGGGTTGAATGGGCGCTTAATGTGTTGACCGATGAAAATGGTGCGGCGTCAGATGATGGATTTTTTGCATCATATTGCAATACGATTGCGACAATTGATGGTGGAACGCATGAGGCAGGGTTTAAGGCTGCTATAACCAAGGGGTTAAAGGCGTATGGTGAAAAGGTAAATAATAAATCTGCGGCGTCTATTATCAGTGAAGATGTTTTTGATTCGGTTGCTGCAATTGTTTCTGTGTTTTATAAAACACCACAGTTTCTGGGGCAAACCAAAGAAAAATTATCTAACCCAGAGATTGCACGTTATACAGAAAACGCTATCAAAGACCCGTGGGAAATGTTTTTGGCGTCTGATCCAAAGACTGCAAATGCATTGTTGGATTTTGTGATAAATTTAGCAAATGCACGTATCAAAACTAAACAGGTCAAAGATGTTGCGCGTAAAACACCGACCAAGCGAATTCGTATGCCTGCGAAATTGGCGGATTGTTCTAAACACGGTATAGAAGGAACCGAATTATTTATTGTAGAAGGGGAATCCGCAGGTGGAACGGCGAAGCAAGCGCGCGACAGGGCAACTCAGGCAATTATGCCTTTGCGTGGCAAGGTTTTGAACGTGTTATCTAATTCTGATGAAAGATTCAGTGCGAATCGCGAATTAAATGATTTGATTGATATTATTGGTGCTGGGACTGCAAAAGATTGGGACGAAAGCAAATTAAGATATGAAAAAATAATTATTATGACTGATGCGGATGTCGATGGCAGTCATATTGCTTCGTTGTTGATGGCGTTTTTCTATCAATATATGCCCCAGTTAATCTATGGTGGTCATTTATATTTATCTTGTCCGCCGTTGTATAAATTAACGTGTGGAACCGAATCGATTTATGTTGATACGGATGAAGAATTGGAAGATTTGAAAACAAATAAATATAAAAACAAAAAAATTGAAATATCTCGATTCAAAGGGTTGGGCGAAATGATGCCAAATCAGTTGAAAGAAACAACTATGTCGGCAAAAACGCGTCGTTTGATTCGTGTTGATTTGCCGCCAAAAACAGAAGATGGTTTGGAAGATACCGAAAAGACTAAGACGTTGGTATATGATTTAATGGGTAAAAAACCAGAATTCAGATTTAAATTCATTACTGAACATGCCCAATTTGTTAAGGATTTATTTGTATAGTAAAAATTTATGAACAAAAGAAAATCCGCCGTATAGGCGGATTTTTCATTTTGCATTTCTTTATTTTATTTTCTTTAATTTTTGTGCGAAAGTAATTGTGTATTGGGTTGCACTCCAAATCGATGCAATCAACGCAAACCATATACAGAAAATACCAATTTGCGGTAATATAGAAATCAAGATAAAAATGATTTCGCTGTTCGTAGATGGGGTGATTAATGAACCAACTGCCATGAACAAGAATAACACGGCGGTCGCCAACATTTGAATTGTTGTTTTGATTTTACCCATTGAAAAGCGTGCCTTGGGTACAGGCATTTCTATTTTTTGTGTGCCAAGAAATTCACGCAGGCCACTGATATACAATTCGCGCGCAATCATTATAATTATAGGTATAACAATAAGTGGCACAGGGAATAATAAAATCAGCATAATAAATGCGTTGCATACTAATAATTTATCGCCAATATGATCCAGCACGCCGCCCAGTTTCGAACAGCAATTATATTTACGTGCCAAAAATCCGTCGAACCAATCAGATATTGCGGCCAAGGCATAAATGATAAAAGTGACCCAATGCCACCCCAGCATAATCGTTGGAATTATAGCGAACGCGGCAGCGATTCTAAATGCAGATAAAAAATTCACGAATATTTTCATAATGTTTTTTCTCCTTTTGTTTTTTTGATGATGTTCATTATAACACTTCGGAATGGAAATATGCATATATTTTTTTTGCTGCAGATTTTCCCAGTCCAGGGACATGCAATAATGATTTTAAATCTGCGTCCATTATTGCGTGGACAGAACCATAGTGTTGTAATAATTGTTTTTTTCTAATTGCGCCTATGCCTTCTATTTCATCCAGACAAGATGCAGTTAATTGTTTTGCGCGAACATTGCGATGATATGTGATAACGAATCGGTGCGCTTCATCTCGAACTGCACGCAACAGCAGGAACAGGGCGCTGTCTTTGGCTAGCGATGTATTAACAGAACCGTCGGGCATAATAAAATGTTCATCGCCGTTGCGAACGACACCTTTGGTCACGCCCAAAACAGGTATTTTTCCGTTTGCGACTTTGTTTGCGATGTTCCATTGTGCCGGTCCGCCATCTACAATGATTAAATCCATTTTTGGACCATCGTTAATTGCACGTTGAACAAATTCTTCCATCATGGCAATATCGTTTCCTGCACGTGCTGCATCGCGTAATTTAAAATGACGATAAGAAGATTTTATAAATCCGTCATGCCCAAATGCTATCATTGCGCCGACAGGGTTTTTGCCAAACAAATGAGAGTTATCAAATACACCGCAACAATTTATTTTTATATTCAACCAATGTTCCAAATCATTTACATTTTTATCCCAATCTAAATTTGATGTATACGGCGATTTCTGTCGTATACCGCGATTTGTAGTATTTGTTAACGCGGTGATTTTATCACGAATAATTGCAGCGTTTTCATAATCCATTTTATCTGAAAAATCACGCATTTGTTTGTTAAGGTCGGATATAATTGGTTCGCTGTCCCCCGTTAAAATACGACGTGCCAATTGGACGTTTTTATCGTAATTAGTTTGTGGAATACAACATGGCGCACTGCACCGACCGATTTGATACAACAGACATGGACGTGAACGATTGCGCATAAATGTATCATTACATGTTCGCAATTGACACACACGTTGAATAGTTTTAATTGTATCGTTCAAAGCCGACACAGATGGATAAGGTCCATATACATCGATTCGTTGGGAAATTTTTCCGCGGAATTTTAATAGACGTGGAAATTCGTGTCGTGTCAAAGCCAACATTGGATACATTTTTCCGTCTGTTAGCATTATGTTGTATTTAGGCTTTAATGTTTTGATAAGTTTTTGTTCCAGAATCAACGCATCCGATTCGTTTTGAGTAATTTCCCATTCGACACGTGCGACCAGTGACCGCATAACCTGTTTATGATTTTCCAGTTTTGTTATATCGACATATTGATTCAAACGATTGAATAAATTTTTTGCTTTGCCCACGTATAACAAATTCCCAGAATCATCAAACATCTTGTAAATTCCGGGTGCCACAGGGGCATTTTTGATTAAATCTTTGAATTGAACGTTCATGTTTTTTATGATAAAATATAAAATACGAAAATCAAGAGGATGGAAATGTTCCCGAACAACAGAAATTTTGAATCAGGACGTTCATTGGTTGAAATTGTTGGCGTTATGGCGATAATGACGTTAATATCTGCGGCGGCATTTGTTTTAATAAAAACAGGTATGTCGTCCCAGCGTCGTAATATAATAGTTGATGATATTTCCAATATATCAAGCGGTGTTCGCACATTATATGCAGATTATGATGATTTATCGGTTTTAACCGACAGCGATGGGACTTTGGCGGCGATTGGTGTTGGTAAAAACGGGCCGATTGATGGTGTGACATATTCCGTGACCAAGACGGCGGATAATTCGGGTTTCGTTGTGACGGTGTCTGGATTACCAAACAAAGATTGTGTTGTGTTGGGGACACGTGGATGGCCTGATTCTGTGTCGCATACAGAATGCAATAATGGGACAATAACAATTACGTATAAAAAATAATAGGCTAAGATAAAATGGTAAAACAAAATAAAAAACACGAATCGGGACGTTCAATGGTCGAAGTGGTCGGCGTGCTGGCAATTATGGGATTGGTGACGGCGGCGGCGTTTGTATTAATAGATGCAGGTATGAAATCACAGCGCATGTCACGCACGGCGGATGAAATTGATACATTGGCGGCGAATGTGCGGACTTTGTCGGTGGACGGCAAAGATTTCAGTAATTTGCCCACATGTCAGGGCGGATATGACGAAGGCAATCCATTGGCGGCGGCAATTTTAGATTCAACAAATGCGCCGGCGGCGGTTGGTGGAAATTATTCGATTTGTTATGATGCCAATGAAGACAATGTTGCATTTCATATAATGATATGGAATATGAGTGACGAAGATTGTATCGCCATGGCGGCGCGGACGTATACAGGTGCGACGGCGGAATGTGAAACCGCGACATATACCGTCAAAATATTAAATATAAAATATGAAAAATAATATTTGGAAAATATGGATTTGTATGATACAATAATGGGCGTTAATGAAAAACAAAAGGAAAGAAGAAATGAAACAACAAAACAAAAAGTTATATAAAAAACAGCAATCTGGTCGTTCAATGGTCGAAATGGTCGGTGTGTTGGCAATTATGGGATTGGTGACGGCTGCGGCGTTCGTATTGATTACATCGGGTATGAGTTCCCAGAAAATAAACCGTGTCGCCGACGAAGTTGATGTTTTGGTATCAAATGCGCGTTCTATGACCGCAGAAAGTGAATATACATGCAGTTTGCCACTTAATACAGAAGAAGGATTGGAAAAGGGTAAGAGTCTTGCTAAGGCGATATTGAAAACAGAGTCAACGCCATTGGGGGGACAGTATGCAATTACAAATTCTACGACAGGGAAAACATGTGATAAGGATACTAAGTTTGTTATCCATATAACTAAAATGGATTCTGATGCATGCGAAACATTGGCGGCACGTGCGTGGAATAATGGAACGGGTTCTTGTGATGGGGGGCATTTGTCCATTACATTTAACAAATAATATTGCGATTTGACCGGGGGCGTGTTTTATGATAAAATACACTGTGTAAAGATAGAAAAAGATTGATAAAGTAAAAAAACAAAAAAACAAAAAAACAAAAAAAAACGAAAGGAAAAAAAATGAAAAAACAAATCAAAAAAACAAATAGAGTTGCCAAAAAGCACGAATCCGGTCGTTCTATGATTGAAATGGTCGGTGTGTTGGCGGTTATGGGTTTAATCACTGCCGCGGCATTTGTGTTGATTACATCTGCATTATCTTCACAAAAATTGTCACGCATTGATGATGACGTGTCTACTTTGGTTCAGGGTGTTCGTTTGTTGTATAACCCGTCTGATAACTTTGCAGGCTTGACCGATGATGCATTGGGTGTATTAGGTTTCAGAGATGCCAAGAACCCATATGGTGGTGATTATAAATTAGCGACAAGTGACGTGGCAACAGTGTGTGATTCAACAACTGGTATTTGCACGGTGACGACAACGGCTGCTGAGGCTAAGTTTACCATTGAAATTGATGGTTTGGGTCAAAAGATTTGTAAAACTTTGGCTGGTCGTGTGTGGCCTGGTGGTGGTGTGGTTGATACGACGAACAGTACTTGCGGTGACGCTTCGGGCAATTCGGTTATCATTGAATATGGTAAAGCAGATAGAACAGCTAACCAGTAAACTGTGGCGGAATTTATTACAATTTCACAAGTTGATGAAGGAACCAGACTTTTGCGCTGGTTCCTTCGTGTTTTTCCAGGTATGCTGCAACGCGATTTCTATAAACTGTGTCGCGGGGGACAAATTCGCATAAATTCTTCGCGTGTACGGGGAATGGAAATTTTACGCGCCGGCGATATTATTCGGGTGCCACCAACATTGCAATCCTATAAAGTGGTCAAGAAAAAAGAAAGTGGTGAACAATTTTCGTTGGCTGATTTAGAGGCACTGCGTAAATGCATTATTCACAATGATAATGACATTGTTGTGTTTAATAAACCCGCGGGGTTGGCGGTGCAGGGGGGAACAGGGATAAAAAAATCTGTGGATAAAATGGCGGCGGCGATGTTTCCGTATGATAAAATTTCATTGGTGCATCGTATCGACAAAGAAACCAGTGGAATTTTAGTCGTGGCGAAAAATCAACGTGCCGCCCAAGAATTGTCAAAACAATTTCAAAATAAAACCGCGCACAAAGAATATGTTGCTTTGCTGCAAGGCGCATTGTCCAAACACAAAGGAACCATAGAAAACTATATTGCCAAAGGTGTTGTATACGAAGATGCGGCAAATATTCCACATGGTGTAAATGTACAACGTGCGATAACTGATTATCGTGTGTTGGGAACGGCACATGGTTTGTTGTCGTGGGTGTGGTTTGCACCAAAAACTGGGCGGACACATCAATTAAGATTACATAGTGCGTATACTTTGGGGGCGCCGATTGTTGGCGACGATTTATATGGCACGACACGTGGTGCGAATTTAGGAATGCTGAATTCGTTATTAACAACAAAAAATTTATTTCTGTTTGCTTATAAAATTACTTTCGTGCATCCGTCAACGCACAAAAATATAACGGTCGTTGCGGCGGTTCCTGAATTTATGCAATCGGTGTTGAAATTTTTAGAATTTCAATTACCATAATGGTAAATAAAACGGAATATAAATAAATGTTCTTTTATGCGTTCTATAAACGTTATATTTGGTTTTTGCGCGTGGTCGCTCTGTTCTTTATGGGATTAATTGTCGCAGTTATCATTGCGTTGCGCCAAACAAATTTAGAAACTTTGCGTGGGAATATTTTGAATGTGTTGCGCGATGCAACAAATATGCCCATAGAAATTGATGGCGATATTTCATGGCGGTTTTCTTTGCGGCCGGAAATTGAATTAAATAACGTTCGTGTGCCAAATGCAGATTGGGCGAAAAATAAAAATCTGTTTGTGGCTGAAAAAATTGATGTGCGTTTGGATTTAATATCTTTGTTCCGAAAAAATCCTGTGATTCGATATATCAAGGTCTTTGATGCGCAAATCAATTTAGAAAAAAATGCAGATGGGCAAAATTCTGTCGTGCAAAACGAATCGGGGCAAGATGATGATAATGCAAAAGAGATTGCAAAATATCCTGTGGTGCCGTTGCCTTTTTCAGGGCTGGAAATTCAAAATATTGTTGCAAATGTTTATGGCGAACAATACAAATTAACCAGTTTCGGTATCCAAAATTATCTTAATAAAAAATATGTCGAATACAGTGGGTGGGTAAAACCTTATAATACTAATTTGCCGTATGTGGTGAAATTTTCTGAATATAACAGTGAACGCAAAATTTATCCTGTGCGAATTGCTTTTGCCACGGGTGGGCAGGCATTGATTGCGGATATCGCTTTGGAAGGAACAAGTAAATTTCCAATTGATGTTATTGTGCGTGGTGATATTCCAAACCTTAAAAAATCAGGCGATTGGTTTAATCTGAATTTGGTCAATATGCCAATTATGAATGTGAATATTGCGGCAAATATAGACAGAAAGAAAATTGTGTTCAGAAAGTCTGCGATTAAATTCGGCGCATCAGAGATTGTGTTTTCTGGAAAATATGATTGGTCAAAAGATGTGCCGGTTATTGATGCAAAAATTTCTTCGGATTCGATTAATATCTATAAATCTTTCCCAGAATGGTTTGGGGTCGGAATTCCATGGGTGCATCCAAATCGTGATTTGAACGCGTTCAAAGATACGCCTTTGTTTGGTGATTTGCTTTATAATCTTGATGCAAATATTGATGTTAATATAAAACATTTTGTGGTGTATCGGTCGTTGGATTTGTCTGAATTTAATGTCAAAATGCGCACCCAAAATCATAAAATGTTAACGGATGTTAATTTGGGAATTGGTGGCGGAAGTATACATGCAGCCATAGATGCAGATATTGATGAAAATGGTAAATATGTTGGTGTAGGCGCTGCGCGTGGTGAACAGGTGGCTGTGGGTGAAATATTAAAGCAAATTTACATTAAAAATATTATATCTGGATTGCCGTTGGATTTCGATTTATATGTTCATGCAAATGGCAAAGATTTATCCCAAATTATGCAAACTATGACTGGGCCCGTGATTGTGTATTCTGTGGACAAAGGTTATGCGCATGCCGATTTGGTAGAGTATATGTATGGCGGCGATTTCTTGACATCTTTGCGCCATAATGTCGAAGATTTATTTTCAGGGAAAAAACGCGATATGATTAAAATCAAAGGCGCAATTGCAAATGTAAAATTGCGTAACGGATTAATCGAAACTAGTAATGGGGTGGCTGTGGAAACACAAGTAATAAATTTGCGATTGGCAGGGACTTTGGATTTAGGCAAAGAAGATATGCAATTGTCTTTGGCAACCGTGCCGGTGCGTGGGTTGAAATTGTCGTTGTCGGGAAATGTTGTTAATGCTTTGCAGATAACAGGAAATATGTCTGAACCTGATTTTAAAATTAATAGTGCTGCCATTGCTGGCAAGGTGGGGTCTGCTGTCGGATTGGGGTTGTTGTTATCACCGCTGACCGGTGGATTAAGCATCGCAGGTGGAATTGTCGCGGGATTATTAGCAGGTGATTTATTAGAAGGTTGGTTGGCAGATGATACACCGTATAAAACTGCTATGGCAAAGGGCGCACCTGTAAAGCGTGATGATCCGCAATGGTTTAGTGAGCCGGTGCAGGATTTAATGCAATCTTTGTTCGAATCTGTTCGTCAAAAATTATAATTTCTGGATTGTTATACAAGTCAAGATTTGCACTTGCACCGAATCGGTGTTTTTTGGTACACTAAGGCCTAAGGAAAAAGAAAACAAATATAAACAGGAGTTTTAATATGGAATTTTCAGTGTTTCGTCAGGTTTTAATACGTGCGCTGGGGCATATGCAATCTATCGTTGAAAAACGCGCTACGCTGCCGATTTTGGTTAATGTTAAGATAGAGGTTGCGGATGATTTAATTTTGTCTGCAACAAATGTTGATTTAGAATTGGTTGAACATGTGGCGGCAGATATTACACTGGCAGGAAAAATCACGGTGCCTGTACAGTTGTTGTATGATATCGTTCGCAAATTGCCAGATGATGCAGAAATCAATTTTAAACAATCAGGTGACCAATTAGTTGTGTCCAGTGGCAGTGCGGTATTTCATTTGCCAACGTTGCCTGCGGAAAATTTCCCTGTGATGGCAGGTGGAAATTTAAGCACTAAATTCCAAATGACAACTGGTGATTTGGCACATTTGATTAATCAAACTAAGTTTGCAATTCCAACTGATGATGTGCGGTATCATTTGGGCGGTATTTATTTCCATATTTCTGAAGATACTGGCAAATTGACCGCGGTGGCGACTGATGCACAACGTATGGCATTGTGTGCTATGGCTGCGCCAAAGAATAGCGAAGGTATGCCTTCTGTGATTATTCCACGTCGTGTAATTGGCGAATTGTCCAAATTGTTAGAAGATGCAAATGTGGATGATGTTTTGATTGAATTGTCTGATACCAAGGCTCGTTTCACAGTTGGTGCTGCGACGTTGACCAGCAAATTGGTTGATGCACAATATCCAAATTATCGCGTAGTTATTCCAAAAGGTAATGATAAAATCGCAATTTTGGATAGAAAGAAATTTATCAATGCGGTTGATTTGGTCTCTGTGGCCAGTATTGATAAAACAAAGTCTGTTCAGTTGGCGTTTTCTATGAACAAATTGGTTGTTAACGCGTCAAGTCCTGATGCGGGAACTGCAACCCAAGAATTGGAAATAGAATACAATGGCGATGCGACATTTGCGATTAATTTCAATGTTAAATTCTTGTTGGATGTTGCAGGCCAGGTCGAAGGTGATAAATTCCAAATGGAAATGCAGGAATCTTTGTCGCCAACGATTATAAAATCCACAGACAAAGATACAGATGCATTGTTTGTATTGATGCCTATGCGTATGTAATTGAAATATTGATATTGAAAAACCGCTGTAATGGCGGTTTTTTTAATGATTTTGTACATAAATATGGTATAATTTACGTTATGAAAAAAGGATTTTTGTATGGCTATAGATTTAATTAATGAATCAAAATTAACCGCTTATATAAATGAATTGGTCTACCAAGGGGTGCCGCCGAAAATAGAGCAACATCTTAACGGTGAATTTGAAAGCGCTGATTATGTTATGCAACACAAGGATGTAATTGCCAAGGGAATTGTAAAGCAATATATTCGCCGGCATTTGCGCGATTATATGACGGCTATAGAAAATGAACCTGCATTTGTTTTAGTAGACAGAAATGATAAAAGTTTACCGGGCTGGGTTGAAACGGTGTTTGCCAAGGGCAAGAAAGTATATGATTTTGATGCAACAAAAATGTCCGATAAATTACGTAATGAAATTATAACTGTGCGTGATATATTATACTCGTTTGCAGAAGTGTATGTGAAAAGTGTTGTGGAAATGGCGCGACAAACAAAAGAAAAACCAAAAATAGATTATGGTTATCTTAAAAAGAGTAATATATCATTTGAGTATATTTTGAATATGGCGCGTTCTGTTTCTCGTATAAAAAATAACAAAAGTAAAGAAGGTCTTACGGGGCAGGAAATTGAATTTTTTCCACAAAAAGAAGGAAGCTTTTATTTTCCAAATAATGAGATTGAATTTGATTAAAAATTCTTGCGAATATAAAAACTTTGTTATATTCTTAGGACATTCAAAAACCAAAGGGGTATTTTAATGGCGACTTATATTGCAAATGATATGCGTGTTGGTTGGGTTATTTCTCACAACGGCAAAAGATATTCTGTAACATCTATTACCAAGGTTAAACCGGGTAAGGGTGGCGCGTTTGTTCAGGCGGATTTGCGCGATATTGATTCGGGCAACAAAGGTGGCGATCGTTGGCGCGCAGAAGACAAAGTTGAAAAATTAATGGTTGAAGATTTGGAATGCCAATATCTTTATTCTGATGGTACAGATGCGTTCTTTATGAATTTGTCTGATTATGAACAATTTACTATGCCGGTTGATTCTTTGGGTGAACAAATGAAATTCTTGGCACCAGAAATGACTGTGCGCGCAAATTTTGTAGAAGGTCATCCAGTATCTATCACTTTGCCAAAGACCGTCGTTGCGACTGTTGAAGAAACAGAACCTGCGTTGAAAGGGCAGACTGCGACCAGCAGTGGTGGTAAACCTGCAATCTTAGATAATGGTGTTCGTGTTCAGGTTCCTGTGTTTATTGAACAAGGCGAAAAGATTGTTGTTAATACTGAAACACTTGAATACGTAGAAAGAGCAAAATAAATTATAACGGCGCTGTATGCGCCGTTTTTTTTATATCTTATATCCAGATCCCATTATATTTTGAATTTCGTTGATACAATTTGATGTGATTGCTTCTATTGCAGGCGTTAAATATTCACGCGGATCAAATATGCTGGGATTGCGTGACAGCGTTTCGCGAATTGCGGCAGTGAATGCCAGACGCGAATCGGAATCTACATTTATTTTTGCAATGTGTAATGAAATTGCCTGGCGTAATTGTTCGGCAGATATACCCTGGGCGTTTTTCAAATCGCCGCCAAATTTATTTATCGTATTAACAAATTTTTGTGGAATTGATGATGCGCCATGTAAAACCAATGGTGTTTTTGGAATATTTGTTGCGATTTGTTTTAAAATGTCAAAACGCAATTTTTCATTTGTGCTTTTGCGTTTGTGTAGACCGTGAGACGTGCCAACAGCCACAGCCAAAGAATCTGTCTGGGTTTGTTTTACAAAATCTTTCACAATTGATGGGTCGGTATAAAGCAATTTGTCTGATTTTGTGTTTTTATCCTCTGTGCCAGCCAAAACACCTAATTCTGTTTCGACAGATACATCAAATTTATGTGCGTAATCACTGACGCGTTTTGATATTTTGATGTTTTCAGATAACGGCAGTTTTGAGCCGTCGAACATCACAGATGAAAAACCGATGTCTATTGCGTGCTTACAAATTTCAAAACTGTGTCCGTGATCCAAGTGCAGGGCAATTTGCCCAACTTTGTATTTTGCACCGGCAATTAATCCCATTAATATATCATTGCCCATATATTGCAGGGCGCTTTCTGATATTTGTAAAATAATCGGACTTTGTGTGATTTCTGCGGCGCGCAATATTGCCAGCAATGTTTCCATATTGTAAAAATTAAATGCCGGAACCGCGTATTCATCGCGCAGTGCGCGTGTTAATAATTTCTTAGAATTTACTAAACCAAAACACGAATAATGCATATTTTTTGTCCTTTTCTTTCTTTGAGTAGTATTATATCACAAAAAAACTCTTTTTGTGTGTTTTTATATAAAAACTTGACAATTGTCCCAGTTGTGTAAGAATTAAAGTGTCGAATCGATAACAAAAGGAAAAGAATATGAATAAAATAATTTTATCTGTGTTGGGTTTGTCTTTGGTGGCCGGTTGTTCTGGGTATGATTATTACAAAACAAACGTTCGCTATCGTCAAGACGGTAAAGATTGTGTCTATTATTACACAGAAAATGGTAAGAAATTTAACGAAGATATTCGTTCGATGAAAGATACAAAACAGGTTGTTTATGCAAATACACAATGTTCTGATTTGTATATGGACGATACTTTCGGTTATTCAGAACGCAATGATAGAAAGGCAATAGTGCCAGTTTTCACAGAAAACAAAAATTCAAAATGTGGTTGTTCCAAAGGTGGAAAAAAACAGGTTTTGAAAAATAAATACATCATTGTTCCTGAATAATTTATGAATCATATTTTAAATAGCGCTGCATTTTTTGTGATGTAGCGCTTTTTTTATTTGTTTATATGTTTTTTTTATGATAAAATAGGAGAAAACAGGACAAGGAGTTTTTATATGAAAAAAATTAAAAATAAAATAAATTTCGCAATTATTGCATTGATGACATCTGTGCCTGCATTGGCAGACAAGGCGCCGATAGATATTAATAAGGTTGGTTCTGGTGCGGATAATGGTATTTGTGATTTGTTAAAAAGTTTACAAAGCGTTTTTGACGTGTTGAGAATTATGGCGTTTATTGGTGCCGCGTTCTATATTGCTGGATGGGCATGGGGATATATTTCATCTGGTAAGGCAGAAGTCAAAGATGTTAAAGACAAAGGTATTGGTTTGCTGATTGGATTTTCGGCATTGTTATTGGTCGGTATAGTTTTGTCGTTCATTATGTCTGCATCTGGATTGAAGATATTGGGATGTAACGATATTTTGAAAAAATGGTAAACCGATATTTATAGTTAAAAAATACCGCCTGTTTGGGCGGTGTTTTTTTCAAATTTGTGTACGGTTAATCTTTTTTTGTATCGTCTATGTTTGCCAAAGAAAACAATACAGATGATATTAATGATTGATAGGGGACGTGTTGTGCCTCGGCCAGTTCTTTTAATTTTTCAAGTATTTGATGTGGAATACGCATATTTATAACGCAATCTGATTTATTAAACGCACGAAACGCGGCATATTCTTTTAACAAAGATTCAATGTTCATTACGAATAATTGTTGCATTACGTTTGGCATTGACAATCTCCTATACACCAGTAGTTACAATTGACTATATCATTGTATTTACATTTGTCAATACATTTATGTATACGGCTGTGATGGCGGAAATATAGGCGTTTGTGTTGATTGTTGTATTGTGTGTATTTTGTGAAATTTATTTTGAAAATGATATTTTGTATTTGTATTGAATAAATTTTTTATTATCATTTGTATGTTAATCAAGGAAAGGATTTTTATATGCGTAAATTTATATCGTGGATATCAACGTTTGTTGTGTGTTGTTTTGTGTCTGTTGCAAAAGCTGAATTACATGTTGATATTGTTGCTGGTGGTGTTGATCCGATTGCAATTGCGGTACAAAAATTTGAAACCGTGGGCAAAGTTCCTGGGGGGGCTGCAAAAATGTTGCGCGAAGTTGTTGAAAATGATTTAAAGAAAACAGGTCTATTTCGCATAGTGGATCACAACGCATTTCCTGAATATGTTAAAATGAACGAGATGCCTAATTTTAAAAATTGGGCAGCGATAAAGGTTCAAGCCTTGGTTCAGGCAAAACTTAAACAGGAATCCAAAGATAGTTATAAACTGGAATTTTATTTGTGGGACGTTAATGGTCAAGAACAAATTGAAGCGCAAAGTTTAATCGCTTCGAAAAAGTCTATGCGACGTTTAGCGCATATTATGGCGGATGCGATTTATGAAAGATTAACAGGCGAGATTGGATATTTTGATACCCAGATAGTGTTTATTGCAGAAACTGGTTCTGTGACTGAACGTGTTAAACGTATGGCTATTATGGATCAAGATGGATATGGTATGCGGTATTTGTCTGATAAAAATGTTTTTGTGATGTCGCCGCATTTTTCACCGAATATGTCTACTGTGGTGTTTTTGTCATACCGGAATAACGATCCAATGGTATGGGCGCTGGATTTAGAAAACGGTAATCAAACGAAATTGGGCAGTTTTGGTGGAATGTCTTTTGCGCCACGCTTTTCACCTGATGGGATGCGCGTTGCACTGTCATTGGTCAAAGATGGCGCGACGAACATCTATGAATATGATATAGAAGAAAAAACATTGAAACAATTGACGTTTGGGAATCATATCAATACCAGTCCTGCGTATTCGCCAGATGGAAAATTTATGGCATTTAATTCTGACAGTTCGGGTTCTCAACAAATTCATGTATTGGATTTGCAATCTGGAAAACAGAAACGTATTTCGTTCGGGGCAGGGCGCTATGCAACGCCTGCATGGTCGCCAGATGGTCAATTTATCGCCTTTACAAAAATGGCAGATGACACATTTTATATCGGTATTATGAATCCAGAGGGGCGTCATGAAAAAATATTGGCAGGTGGTTGGTATATGGAAGCACCTTCTTGGGCACCGGGTTCTCGCAGAGTTGTTTATTATGAAACAGAACGCACTGATGATGATGAAGAACGTATCAGCCATATTCGCAGTGTCGATATAACAGGGCAGAATTTATACGATATAGAATTACCTGACGGCTTAAATGGAACGGAACCAACGTGGTCACCCAGATTACAGTGAAAAATATTAAACGTTTTTTTATTGTTTTTGTGTTCTGTATTTACAGTGGTGTTTGTTGCGCGATGTCTGTGGTTGTGAATTATATTGTTGATGGTGACACGTTCGTCGGCGATGTTATATTGGATAACAAAACAATGATTAAATCTGTTAGTGTGCGTTTGCGTAATGTTGATACACCTGAAATCCACGGGGCGTGTGATTATGAAATTGCACGTGCGAAAATGGCAAAGCAAAGATTGGCTGAATTGATTCCTGTGGGGCAAAGTTTTGAAATTAAAAATATTAAAAACGATAAATATGCGGGGCGTATTGATGCAAATGTGTTCGATTCGTATGGGCGCGATGTAGGATTAATATTAGTCAAAGAAAAATTAGGTCGTGCATACTCTGGTGGTAAGCGCCTTTCGTGGTGTAATAATCAAAAATAATTTAGCAACTGTGTTTATTTATCGCAGAACGTATATCGTCCATGGATGCAGATGATGGCAATTCTGGTTCAAAATATACTTTCGTTGTTCCAGGATGTATTCTGCCGCGCTTAGGCCAATATAGACCGGTATCAACGCCAACAGGTGTAATGGGTAATTTTAATTGTTCGGCAATAAACAACAATCCGCGTTTTAATGGAACGTTTTGATTCGGTTTTACACGTGTTCCTTCGGGAAAGATTATTAAAGTCATATCGTTCATTATTTTCTTTGTGACGCGATTTACTAAATCTTTCATATTTGTTTTTCCGCGTGAACGATTAACGCCAATTAAACCGATTCTGGCAAAAGCCCAACCGTAAACAGGTATCCATAATAATTCGCGTTTTAAAATAAAAAATGATTTTGGAACGTGATAAAATAAAATGGCGACTTCCATAATAGACATATGTTTAGATGCGATTATTGTTCGACCGTCCAAGCGGGAATTTACATTATGTTTAAATGGAATGCCATTTTCATCTTTCTTGGGATAAATAATTTCGTATTTTATACCCCCCAGATTGCGCGCCAAAGACAATACGCCGAACGTTTCAATCAACATTAATCTGCGCTCTAATCTTGAAGAAATTAATCCCACCGCTAATATTGGGGTCCACAGTAAAAACCATGTATATAATGTGATTTTGAATATAAAATTGCGCAACATTTTAACCCTCTTTGATTCCAAAAAGTGTGACGATATATTTTACATATTCTATTGTCCAACGTCTTAATCGTTCGGTTGGGGGCATTCCTATCAAAGATGCAGGGCATGCAACGATATCTGTGTTCGGCATTTCTTCGCGCAAAAGATACAGTGCGCGATTCATATGATCTTCGGTTGTGACAACAACTATGCGAGACATTTTTTCGGTTTGTACAATGTGTCGTATTGCTAATGCGTTTTGATATGTGGATTTTGACAGAGATTCAACATAAACGTGTTCTATGTTCGGAATGTTTGTGGCGCCTGCGCCAATGATATACAGTGTTCCATATCGCAAAGTTTCTAATTTTTTTGTTGCATATGGTATACGACGTGCATCGCCCGTTAAAACAAAAATATTATCGTTTTGCATCAGAGATTCGCATCTGGGTGGTGTCATAGATTTAAACATCATGCCGCCCAGGACAAAGCAAAATAATATCACAAAAGATATAGGGATATATTTCATCAGTTTCTAGATAATATTTTTAAAGTTGTTCTTTTGGTTATGTACACTGAAAATACAATTATCAAAATTGGTAATATAATTAATGCTGTCCAATCACCACCAGATAATGATAATGTCGCCATTAATCCAACGCGTGCAGAATGGGCCGCCCATAAAATTAGACATAATACAGGCGCTGCGACAGTGAAACCTATGATTGCAGCCATAAAACTTATTTTGCCGACGATTAGTTGCATTTGGTGTGCGATGAATTTATCGGTGGCACCAACTTGGTTTAATATTTCTAGTTCGTGTTTATGTAACATTGCTATGTTTCGTGATATGTACGATACGCAGACACCGATTGATATTAACATCATTATTAAAACAAATCCTGTGATGGCGACCAATTTTAATCCTGAATCCATAGATGATTTTAATGCAGATGTGTGTGTCAAAAATCTGGCGCGATTAGATATTTCGTTTTTAATAAATTGCATATCAGATGATTTTTTCAATTTTATTTCGAACATTTGGGGCAGGTAATTATTCAATTTTGCACCGCTGGAAATCCACGGCTTCATCCGTTCTTCCATTTCTGATTTAGATATTTCATTGACCGATTCGATTTTATCAGCGTTTGATTCAAAAATTTTTTTGATTGTTTTTGTGTTGTCTAAATTGATTACTTGGATTGTAGCATATTTTTCCCATTGAGCATTCCAACGCATAACACCGCCACCGATTGATAACGCGATGCCGAATGCCAACACAGATAAAAAAGTTAACACAGATATTACGATGGTCATAAATATCGACTGTTCATGTACCAGCGAAAATACAAGCGATGTTTTTTTCATTATGAATTACCGATGTTTTCAAATTGTTTAGATATTTCTGAAAAATAATTTTGAGATGATTGTGGTTTGGGACCCTTCCATTTGCGACCAGATTCTTCGGATTTATTCGCACTTGAAAAAGTGACGTGACGGTTTTCAATACTGATTATTGGGAATTTATAGGTTTCCAACATCTTTTTGTTATGTGTTGCCAGAATTATTGTGGTGCCAAACATTTTATTCATCTGTATGAATAATTCCATTAAACGCGATGCGTTTTCATCATCTAAATTTCCCGTAGGTTCGTCAGCCAACAATATGGCAGGTTGAATAATAATTGCGCGCGCAACCGATACACGTTGTTGTTGACCACCACTTAATTCAACAGGATACACATTTGCATATTTACCTAATCCGACCCATTCTAATGTTTTTGTGACTAATTTTTTTATTTTATCATTTGGAAAACCGCGAACCCTTAATGGCAAAGCGACATTATCAAACACAGTCATATGTGAAATCAAAGAATATTCTTGGAAAACAATTGCCATTTTATGACGCAGTGCGGAAATATCATTGCGTGATATGTTGTCACAATCCTGACCGAATAATTTTATTTGCCCTTTGGTTGGTTTATGTAATTGATATATCAAACGCAACAGCGTTGTTTTGCCAGCACCACTGGGACCAGTCAGAAAATAAAAAGACCCAGGTCCAATATTAAAAGACACGTCGGTCAATATGTCACGACCGTTGTCATAATTTGTTGATACATTTGCAAAAGAGATTACTGTTTCGCTTTCCATTGTGATATTCATCATAGTAAATTATTTTTATTCGGGCAAGATGTTTTACATCAAAGTTATTAACAATAATCCAAACAAAGCAAAGACGATAGCAGCAATTGTTAATTGCCATGAATATTTTTTAACAATTTCATTTGCAGTGTTTTGAAAACGCCATAACAGAAAGCCTATTATCGCAAAACGACCCGTTCTGAATATTGCGGATACGCCTACAAAAAGCCATATAGGATAATGACATAACCCCAGGCATATTGCTAAAACTTTGTATGGTATAGGGGTCACAGCGGTGACAGCAATCATCCAAATTCCCCATTTATCTAATAATTCGTCAATCATATGTTGAACTGCCACATGATTGGTTGGGTCTGGGATTATTTGTGGACTGGCAAATGCGGCAATTAACCAATTTCCAATTATGTCATAAAGCCAATATCCAATCATATACGCAATCGCACCACCAACAATTGAACCAATTGCTGCCGCCAGCGTAATAGACCATGCGCGCTTTCTTGCTGCAATAATGGCGGGGGTCATGAATACTTCGGGTGGGATAAATAAAAATATAGATTCGCATACGGTCATTGCGAAAACAACCCATGGATACCAAGGTTTAGATGATTTGTCCAAGATTGTATTGATAATCTTCATGGCAAGCATAATAAAATATTCAGCAAATATGTGCAAGTGTTATAAAAATTATTTTCTTGTGTTTTTTATATACCAGTGTATTATTGCCGCATAGGCTATTGATTACAAAAGGCGCACAATGATAAAAAAACAGGTGAATTCTAATAGAAATGAAAAAATTGCTAGCAAAGTTCAAACATTGGTCGCGCAAATTTTGCAGCACGATTTTGCAGATGATAATTTAATACGTGGTGTGTCTTTGGTTGGAACTCAGGCACATGGGGGAATGCAATTTGTAAAACTGTTCTTTTATGCGCGTGATAATGTTGAAGCAACCCAGCAAAGATTAGATGATATAACAAAAATGGTGCGTTTTGCGCTGGCTAAGAAGATAGATCAAAAATATGTCCCAGAAATACGGTTCGTTTATGATGATACTTTGGAACGGGCGGACAGAATTGAAAGTTTATTGGAAAATATAGAGAAATAGGAAGGACAATGAATCAAAGCCATATAAGAAATTTTTCAATCGTTGCACATATTGATCATGGTAAATCAACTTTGTCAGATAGATTAATTGAATATACTGGCGGTCTTGAATCACGTGAAATGAAGGCCCAGGTTTTAGATTCTATGGATATTGAGCGCGAACGTGGAATTACGATTAAGGCGCAAACTGTGCGTTTGAATTATACAGCAAAAAATGGCGAAACGTATCAGTTAAATTTGATGGATACACCAGGTCACGTTGATTTTTCTTATGAAGTATCACGCAGCTTGGCTGCATGCGAAGGTGCAATAATTTTGGTTGATGCAACCCAGGGTGTTCAGGCACAGACTTTGGCAAATGCGTATTTGGCGCTGGATAATGATTTGGAAATGTTGCCGGTGTTGAACAAAATAGATTTGCCTTCATCTGATGTTGTCGCAACGCGTGAACAGATTGCAGATGTGATTGGTATGGACGCATCAAATGCATTGTGTGTTTCTGGAAAAACGGGGGAGGGGGTTCCTGAATTATTAGAAGAGATTGTTCAAAAACTGCCGGCACCAAATGGAAATGAAAATGCGCCAACGCGTGCGTTGTTAGTTGATTCTTGGTATGATTCTTATCTGGGTGTTGTTGTGTTGGTTCGCGTTGTAGACGGCAGATTGTCCCGTGGACAAAAGATTAAGTTTATTGCAACTGGGGCAGAATACGTTGTTGAAAAGGTTGGATATTTTACACCAAAAATGGAAAACGTTGATACGCTAAACACTGGTGAAATTGGTTTTATTATAACCGGAATGAAAACAATTCATGATTGCAAAGTTGGTGATACAATTTGTGATGCAAAATTTGAAGCGGAACCTTTGCCGGGGTTCAAACCATCTGTTCCAGTTGTGTTTTCAAGTTTCTTTCCAGTAGAAGCAAATGATTATCCTGACCTGCGTGAAGGTGCTGAAAAATTGGCACTGAATGACGCGTCATTTGTATTTACGACTGAAAAATCATCGGCGCTGGGGTTTGGTTTGCGCTGTGGATTTTTAGGATTGTTACATATGGAAATTATAAGCGAAAGATTAAACCGTGAATTTAATTTGTCACTTATAAATACCGTCCCCAGTGTGCTTTATAAAATTCATTTGCGTGATGGGTCAATGATTGATTTGGAAAATCCTGCGGATATGCCAGACGTGACGCGTATAGAATCTATTGAAGAACCGTGGGTGCGTGCAACGATAATGATGCCTGATAAATATATGGGGGCGATAATGGAATTGTGTGCGTCACGTCGTGGTGTCCAAGAAAACATTTCATACGTTGGTAATCGTGCAGTGTTGGTGTATCAATTACCGTTGTCTGAAATTGTTTTTGATTTTTATGATCGTGTTAAATCTTTGTCTTCGGGGTATGCATCATTTGATTATGTGTTATATGATTATCGTGTTTCTGATTTAGTGAAAGTGTCTATTTTGGTTAATGATGAAAATGTAGAACCATTGTCGTTTTTATGTCACAGAAGTGCGGCTGAAAAGCGTGGTCGTCAGATTGTTGAAAAATTAAAAGATTTGATTCCACGCCATCAATTCAAAATACCTTTGCAGGCGGCGATTGGCGGAAAAATTATTGCCCGTGAAACAATCGCTGCGTATCGCAAAGACGTGACCGCGAAATGTTATGGTGGCGATATTACGCGTAAAAGAAAATTGTTAGAGAAGCAGAAAGAGGGTAAAAAACGTATGCGGACATTTGGGAATGTAGAAATTCCGCAAACTGCATTTATTAATGCATTAAAGGTGGGTGAATAATGTTTGAAAAAATAAAACAAAAATGGAATATAAAAATCAAAGAAATGCATTATTTAAGTGCTATCAGAGCATATGGCAAAGCGTACATAAAATTTTTAGAATCAGTGAATGAAATACAATCTTTCGGTGAAATGAGCTGTTTCGATGGTTGGCCAGAGATAAAACCTAATTGTCAGCATTTTAATTCAGATTCTAAATGCAAACATACAACATGTCTGATGTGCCCACTTAATAACGTATATGTTGATGCAAATAAAGATACACAATCTACACGTCATGCGATGTTTTTGGCACAAACTGATTTGTGTAATGCAAAAGTAAAATAATAAAGTTGTAAAAATATAAGGGGTGAAAAAATGGTCGGGTTAATACAAGATTATAGAGATTGGAGAGCGGCGTGTATCGCGGTTCGTAAGGCAGAAAAAGATTTATATGATTATCGTCAATCCATCGAACAAATAGTTTCGTCTGAAGAATTTATTGAAAATGTCAAGAAACAAGAATCCATAACAGATATTGAAAATAGTCGTGCATCGTCTTGTTTTTTCAGAAAAAGCGATTCGATTTATGGGTATGAAGGTGCAAGTCAATCACAAGAGACAGTTTATATACCTCAAAGGGATACGTGTGTTTATAATTACGTAGGTACAGTCTATATAGATTGGCGCTGTGGTGGATGTTCAAATAAACAAGATTTGACCAAAGATAAATTTTTACTTGGTCAGGTAATTGGAACTAAGCACAAGAGAAGAAAGGCAACAAGACAACTGTTGTCACATTTCTGGAAATTTAAAACAAAAGGAAAAACTATGAAAAAATCTGAAGAATATGAATCTTTGTTAAAAAATGTCTATGAAACACAAAAAGAAATGAAGACCAAAGAAAATTTAATAACAACCCAACATGATGTTTTGTATTTGGATAAACCTGCGCCAATTACATCGTGCATTAATAAATTTGACAAAGTTTCTTTTGCGCATACCCAAGATGACACAGGTTTTACATTAGAATGTGAACATTTTTGTGCAAATGATATGTGTGATCATGTTAAATGCGATTGGTTTCCAAGAAACGCTGATTATGTTGTTGCGCGTGATAGATATTTGGGGGCAAAAAGTAATCTGGCGAGATTGAATAATGAATCCGTCCATGTAAAGGAAAACTAAAAATGTTCAAATTGTTTGAGCAAATAAAAGAATATATTCGATTGTCGCGTGATGTTCGTATCAAACGAAAAAACAAAAAAAAGGCAGAGAGGGCGATAACGGAAACCAAAGATGTTGTCGAATGGGGGCAAAAGGCGACGGCGTGTATCTGTTTTTACAGAAATATAAATATGCCTATGTCTGCGCGTGCATTTATGCGGGTGCCGTTGGAAAAAGATTGTGATGATTATAACAAAAATGCGATCTGCACCGTTGGAGAGGCGAAAAACTGTCCGTTTTTTCCGGCAAACAAACAATGTTTTGTTGCGCGTCAGGAATACACTGTGTCATGTGATAATCGAAAAGAATTTGTAAAATCTGTGTTTGGGCTTGGCAGATAATAATTATGGAAAAATTGATGGATATACAAGAAAAACAAAATTTATATAAACAATATTTGTCGTCTGTGAATCAGGTTTTTGACGCTTGGTTTACTGTGAAGGGTTTATATTCAAAATTGGCAAATGCGTATAATGTGATGTGTAAAAAGTTTTTTGACACACCGGTGTTAAAAGAATCAGGACATACTTTGCGCTATTGCATAATCAAACAATATAAACCTGTGATGGCAGATGTGTTGGTAAAATTAAATGCTGGTTTCCCCGCAGGACAAGAATTTTCTGAACCGTTGTTTTTTGAAAGGCGTTTTTGCGAATATTATACGCCTGATAAAATGTGTATCGTTGATGGTTGTTCGTATTACCCATTCAACAAAGAATATTTTGATCTGTTACAAAAGTTTCAGGATAGTTTAAAAAACTATCAAAATGTGATGTCACAAAGACAAAACTTGTTCAATCAAATGCTGGCGACTAAGGGCTATCAAAGGAGATTATTAAATGAATATCAAACAGAAATTAAGACAGAAATTTTTACAATACCACAAATATCGCTATGCAGATAAACAATACAAGGTTGCAAATGCAAAATTAGATAGTATATCTGTGAGTGATGTAATGCAGGATGCATCTGATGCTAAATATTACATAACAAAAAAAATTCCTGTTGGTGCTATATCAGAAACGGCTTTGCGCGTAATTATGGACAAGGGACCAGATGTAAAATATTTTGGGCATAAATATCCGTGTTTTGTTAGATATGTTGAAACAGTGTCGGCATCAAATTTATTAAGTGATGATGATTCTGATTCAAACACAGAATTTGAATGTCCGCTGTTTTTGCATGATAAACCATGTAATGATATAGATTGTTTTTGGTATTTGGACAATATCAGTTATGTTGAAAAATTCAAAAGAATTGCGACAACACGTAAAAAAATGGCTGAAATCAGATTTGCACAACAAAGGTGGGGCAAAATTCGTGAACGTCTTTGGAATGAATTTTTGGGACGCGAAAAACAATAAACTAAATTAACCGCAGGGGGAATTTATGGCACATCAATTTTTCTTTAATACATATATACTTGATAATCTGCCGTCGCCAGAGAAAGGATTTGATGTTGTCCAAGATATTTCTGAACCGCGTTTGCGTATGTATATCACACAGCGCGGTGTAAAAAGTTTCTTTGTTCGTAAACGTATAAATGGTCGCGACAAACGTGTTATCATTGGCAAATACCCAGATACAGATATTGAATATGCGCGTGCCAAAGTGGGTGAGGTTTTAAATTCGGCTGGGCAAAAAATACCAGTGCGCAGAAAAAAGATTCCTTTCAAAGATTTCATTGATTTGTATTTTCAAAACAAAGTTCGCCGTGGGGAAGATTCTTTGAATAAATTAAAGCGCGCAGTGCATTTGCATTTTCAAAACTTATATCAAATAAATATTCAAGATATAAATGCAGATGACGTGCAAAACGCACTGGGTAATATTGATGGACGTGCGATGGCTGCGCGAATGCAAGAATTATTGCAAAGTGTTTTTAACTATGCGATTAATACGGGATACAGAAAAACAAATCCAATGGAAAGTATTGCTAAGATTGCAGTGGTGCGGCGTGAAAGAAATTTAAGAAAATCTGATTTCCACAGATTGTTTTCTGCGATAAGCCAAGAGGAAAATATAAATTTGCGTGCTGCGTTTTTAATGCTGATTTATGGTTTTGCGCCAAAAACAAAAGTATTTAAAATGCGGTGGGAAGATTTAGATTTTAATCATGATTTATGGGGCGAAATGCCTTTGTCGGACAGGGCGGTTTTATTATTACAAGATTTACCCCAAGATGGTGAATGGGTTTTCATAGGACGTGGCAAATTGCATTTGTCCGATCCACGTATTGCGTGGCGTCGTGTTGTGAAGAACGCAGGTTTGGTAAATGTGACCATGGACGATGTGTATAAATTTTTGATGCGGGCGTTGGTTTGGAATCCTGACAAAGATATTCTGCGTGAAAATATGAACGAATTGTTAAACGATTTATTCGCATAATGCTTTTTGTGAAAAAAGTCAACACTTTGTTATAGTTTGTTATAATTTCTTGACACCGTTTTGATAAAATGATATTTTGTTAGGAAAGGCGCTTGTGTAACAACGGGCCACACAATTAACGTAAACAAAGGATTTAAAATGAGTACTTTTGAAAAAGTAAAAGAAATTGTATGTGAAAAATTAGGCGTAGATGAATCAAGAGTTGTAGAAACCGCTTCGTTCGTGAATGATTTGGGCGCAGACTCTTTGGACGTCGTTGAATTCGTTATGGAAGTAGAAAAGAAATTTGAAATCACAATTCCTGATGAAGAAGCAGGAAAATTAACGACTGTGGGTGATGCAGTAAAATACATTGATGCACACATGAAAAAATAAGAAAAATTGTTGTTTGTTTTTTATGTCGCCGTTTTTTCGGCGACATTTTTTTTGTGTTGTTTTGATAGTTCGTTTTTGGTAAAATAAAGCCGTCAGAAAGAGTTTTTCTGACGGGGTCTAGAAGCCCTTTCAAGAGCGTTCGTGATGACGTAAAAATCTCCAACTGGAATTAAAAGGTTGGAGGGTCGCTGAATATATTGAATAAAGCACACAATTTCTCTTGAATTGTTTCTAGCCTCCAACCGCCAGACTTTTTTGGTGGTTTTATTTTATTAATTACAAACGCGGGGAGCAGAGAAAGTACAAATGGCAAATATAAAAATATATTTGGCCAGTATGTTGATGTTTATGCCAATCATGCATGCGATGGCAACGGTTGGCGATACAGTGTTCCCAGCAAACAGTACATCTGAATCCAACATGTGCATTGCAGATGTGACCGGACAGTTAAATTCAGGGGCGGTTGCCAATACACGTGCGGTTTGGGTACCAACAGATGATTATGATGACGGAAACAATGGGTATACGCCATTGTCGTGCAGTTATGACGGCGCGTTAACGACACCAACGACCGCCCCAACCAGACGTGGTTATACGTTTATCGGTTGGACATTCAATACCCAACCATAAAACCGATAATTCTCTTCCGTGGGGGAAATTAAAATATAGCAACGAAATTAGCTCCAGATGTTTATGTCGTTGATTTATTAAACGATTTATTGTATGCTTTGCCCAACAGATTACAAAAAGGATTTATTTATGAGAAAAGTTGTTATCACGGGTATGGGCATTGTGTGTCCTGTGGGAACTGGAATTGATTATACATGGAAAAATATATTAAATGGCAAAAGTGGTATTCGTAAAATCACTGAATTCGATGTCGATGGAATCGCATCGCAGATTGCAGGCGTGCCACATCGCGGAACAGAACCGGGGGATTTTAATCCTGATGCTGTTATTGAACCACGTGAACAACGCAGACTGGATAATTCTATTATTTATGGTTTGGTTGCCGCAGACGAAGCGATTAAAGATGCAGGCTTAATTGATTATGATGGCGACAAAGAACGCATTGGTGTTTCTGTGGGCAGTGGCGTTGGTGGTTTGTCTACGATTCATTCAACAGACCAAGATATTTTTGAACAGGGCCCGCGTTTCGTTAGTCCGTTTTTTGTGCCAAAGTGTGTGGTCAATATGACGGCTGGACAAATTTCTATTAAATATGGATTTGGTGGGCCGAATATTGCAATGGCGACTGCGTGTGCGACGGGGGCACATTCTATTGGTGAAGGTGCAGCGATTATTGAGCGCGGTGATGCAGATATTATGATTTGTGGTGGAACAGAAGCGGCGGTTTGCAGATTGGGTATGATTGGATTTTCTGCGATGCGCGCATTAAGTACACGTAATGACGATCCTGAGCATGCGTCACGTCCGTGGGATCAGGGGCGCGATGGTTTTGTTATGGGTGAAGGCGCCGGTATTTTGATTCTTGAAGAATATGAACACGCTGTTAAACGTGGCGCAAAAATTTATGCCGAAGTTGCAGGTTTTGGTATGTCGGCAGATGCGCATCATATTACAGCGCCGGCACCAAATGGTGTTGGTGGAAAGCGCGCGATGGAAATTGCGCTGAATCATGCAGGATTAAAACCGTCTGATGTGAATTATGTTAATGCGCATGGAACGTCAACCGGGTTGGGTGATGTTGGCGAATTGATTGCAGTCAAAGAATTGTTTGCAAATACAGATGTATGTATGTCGTCAACTAAATCTATGACGGGACATTTATTAGGTGCCGCCGGCGCGATAGAGGCAATATTCTGTGCGTTGGCGATACGCGATAATATTGTGCCACCAACAATGAATCTGGAAAATCCAATCGAAGAAGTTGGCGATTTCAATCTGGTGCCAAACAAACCGCAGTCCAGAACAGTTGATGTCGCACTTAGCAATTCGTTCGGATTTGGCGGAACAAATGCTAGTTTGGTTTTGAAACGTGTGAAATAATTTGTTTTGACAAATTGTTATCAGTGTTGCAGAATATGCGAACATAAAATATTGTTGTTTGCGGAGTATAGCTCAGTCTGGTAGAGCGCTACGTTCGGGACGTAGAGGTCGTGGGTTCGAACCCCGCTACTCCGACCAGTTTCTGTATTTTTCGGAATTCATTCTTTTTGTTTTTTCTTTTCCGTTGGAATATAATGTATGTGATGTAATTAAAAAGGAGAAAAAATGAAAAAAGCATTGGTGGCATATTTTTCTGCGACGGGTACAACAAAAAGAATAGGCGATATGTTGGCTGAATCAATCGGGGCAAAAACTTTTGAAATTATTCCAAAACAAATTTATACAAATGCTGATTTGGATTGGACAAACAGCAACAGTCGCAGCACTGTTGAAATGAAAGACAGAACTTGTCGGCCTGAAATTGAATCGCGTGTTCGTGATATGGAACAGTATGATGTTGTGTTTTTAGGTTTTCCTGTGTGGTGGTACCGTGAACCGTCTATAATAGATACTTTTGTTGAAAAACATAATTTTGATGGGAAATTAATTGTGCCGTTTGCCACGTCTGGGGGCAGTGGCATTGGTGATTCGTACCAAGGTATTGCCGCGCTGGCACCAAATGCGCATGTTGAACACGGAAAATTGTTTGATGCAGGTGTTGAAATCCCTGAATTAAAAAAGTGGGCAAATCGTTATTTGGAAAAATAATATATGTTTGCAACGAATTATACAGCCGCGCAATTTGTGCGGTTGTTATTTTTATGGTATAATGCGCATATAAATAAAAGGTGTTTGTATGTTAAATATAGATGGTTTCAGAAAGGCTAAACGAAATATAGAAATTGAGATAGCAAAAGAAAATCTGAAATTGTCTGAACAGTATGCCGTGGCAGAAACTGATGAAGACAAAGAACAATTATTATCGAAAATGGATTCGTTTTGGTCTGGTATAATAAAAACTGGCAAATTCCGCGTATATGAATTAATTGCCAGATTAGAGCGAGCTATTAAATTGGATAAATTTAGACCACGCAATTTATCAATATTTTTGTTGGCGGTGAACAAAGATTTATATGATATTTCAGGTGATTTTAATACGTTTGATGTGACGTTGGCAAAAATGGTCAAAGAAAACGCTGACCCAAATCTTATTCGCCAGAAATTTGATGTCGCCACAGTAAACAGATTTACTTTGGCGGAACAATTTGCCTACGATTGGATGGTAAGGTTAAACAAAAATAAAAAACTGGTAGACCAAGTTCGCAATGCCACCACCACACAAGACGAAATAGATGCATACGATAAATTGTTTTCTAAACTGGCAGAAGATTTTTGTGATTATTATAAAATGCCACGCAATACCATTGATGTTCAGGTTATAACAGATTGGGCAAAATCTGATTTTAAGCCGGATAATTATGCTGATAATACGTTTGGATATCATACAATCGCGTGGGTTATGACTTTGCCCCCAGGAACATCTAAGAAACAGCGATGCAAACAAAAAGAAATTTTTATGCGGTCGCCAGAAACGTATCCAAATGCCATAGATCAGTCTAATATTCGTGTGAATATTCGACTGATAAAGAATAGGTATCAAGATCCAAAAGAATTTTTCTGGAAAATGATAAGTGTGTTTGTTCATGAAATGCATCATAGTTTGGATGTGTTTTTGCCTGAACGTGGTGCTCTGGGGCCACAAATTAAAATTATTGATAAAAAAACATATGTGACGGCAGGTGAAGATATCAACGAATATCATAAATCTGCAACAGAATTAAGTTCATATGAAATAGACCATAACTTATTTGAACAATTAAAAAACAGAGATTATTAATCATAACCAGTTCCCCCCTTGCAAAGTTGTTTTTGTTATTGCTATACTGGTATCAGAACAGACAAAGGGGGCGCGTATGAAAATATTAGTTACTGGTGGTTGCGGTTATATTGGGTCGCATACTGTGGTTGAATTACAAAATGCGGGTCATGATGTTGTTGTGATTGATAATTTATCAAATTCTAATAAATTGTCTTTGGCGCGTGTGTCGGAAATTACCGGCAAAGATATAGATTTTTATGATATCGATATCAGAAATTTTGATGCGCTGAGTTCGTTAATGGGAAAATATCATTTTGATTGTTGTATCCATTTTGCAGGGTTAAAGGCGGTTGGGGAATCGGTTCAAAAACCATTGGATTATTATGATAACAATGTTTGTGGGACTGTAAATTTATTAAGGGCTTTGAATAAACATAATTGTAAAAATATTATTTTTTCGTCATCTGCGTGCGTGTATGGAAATCCAGAGATTATACCGATATCTGAAAAATGTCCCACGGGTGCATGTACAAATCCATACGGGCAAACAAAACATATGATAGAAGAAATCATGATGGATTTAAGAAAATCTGATCCTGATTGGAATATTGTTTTATTGCGCTATTTTAATCCAATCGGTGCACACGAAAGCGGAAAAATAGGCGAAGATCCAAATGGAGTGCCTAATAATTTGATGCCTTATATTACTCAGGTTGCGATTGGTAAGCGTGATGAATTAAGTGTTTTTGGTGATGATTATGATACGCATGATGGAACGGGTGTTCGTGATTATATTCACGTGGTTGATTTGGCACGGGGACACGTGTGCGCTTTGCGTGCCATAGAAAACAAATGTGGTTTGGAAATATTTAATCTGGGTACGGGGCATGGGTATTCTGTGTTGGATGTGGTTAAGGCTTTTGAAAAAGCAAATGGTGTAAAGATACCGTATGTTATTAAACCGCGACGTGCGGGTGATGTGCCCGTGTGTTATGCAGATGTCACAAAAGCAGAAAAAATTTTAGGCTGGCGCGCACAGTTTAATTTGGAAGATATGTGTCGCGATTCATGGCGTTGGCAAAAAAATAATCCAAATGGATATAATAAAAATTGAGAAAATGTGATATAATGACGTGGTATTAGTTATAACAAAAGGATGAAAAATGGCAGGATTAGCAGGATATTTCAAAGGTGTCATAGATAAATTGAGATCCAAGGATGCTGATGAACGCCCAGCAAAATTTTTCAAATCTACTGATTTAAGTCGTCGTGCCAGTGCGAATTTTGAAAGGTATTTAAAGGAATTTATTGAAACAAATGAAACACATGGGTTGCCTGCGGAACGGTTGAGCAAACAAGAATGGGAGCAATTAAATGATGAATTGAAGGGCATTGGTGTTTTCTTGATTCCAATGGAACGAGATGGCGGATTGTATTATTGGTTCAGTAAATCATTTAGAAATCGTTTGCCAAATTTTGAAAACGCATTGAATGAATTTTTACAGACTGGAAAGAACACTAAATTTAATACGCTGTTATTGAATGAAAGTGAATTAAGACTATTAAACGGTGAATTAGCTGACAAAGGTATTGCGTTGGTTAAACGCTATGTTGATGGTGTCGTTTTTTATGAATTTGATAAATCATTGCGCGGGCGCGCCAGTTCCAAATTTGAACAATATCTTGAAGATTTTATACAAAATGGGACACGGGTTGGTTTGCCTGCGTGGCGTTTAAGCGAACAAGAATGGAAACAATTAAATGATGAATTAAAAGATACTGGTGTTGTTTTGGTTCCAAAGAAAGAAGGGGATCGGGTTGGCTATTGGTTCACTAAGCGTGCAGAACCTGTGAATGCAACGGGTGGCAAAGGCAAGGCGGATAAGTTTTTATCTGGTAAAGAAGATGTGGAAAATATTTTAATAGAAGAAATCAGAAAAAAATATCCTGGAATTTCAACAATCACTATATTAGAAATTTTGAGATCCAAAGATTCGATAGATTCTGATAGTGTTTATCAAAAGATTCGTTATAAGCAAGATGGTGATTATGTTGATGTGTCTAAACAAGATTTTGATCGGGCTTTTATTTATGCACTGACATCTGCGGGAAACAAAGATGAGTTATTTGAATTGTATAAAATGAATAAATGGAATCCTGATGAATATAAACAATATAAAAATCGTGATTCCAGGTCTGCGAAGTGGCCGTCTAATAAAAATATACTTATGTCTGGTACACAATCTTGGACGTGGTTTAGGTCTGTTTATGGCGATGGTGCATCGCGTCCGGTTGATGATAAAAATAACCCAAATGGTTTTCATATCAGTTTGAATGTGAATGTAGTCGATGGATTGTTGAAGGCATTAGATGATATTTTAATAGAAGATGGTGGTCGGTATATTGAATCTTATAAATTCCCAAAACCATCATATGTTTCTGGGGACAATCAAATAAATGGATATGGTGAAATTTTAAGAAGACACGATCCTGTGACCATATATATGTATGCCAGAAATCCACAATTGGAACAGAAAATAGTCAAAGCGATTGCTCCGTTTGTGCGGTCTAATGATGGGCTGATTGGTGAGATTTTGGGTGACGGCGCATGTATAAATGTCGAAACGTCCAGAAATGACGGTCCATCTGTGGGCGAAGCGATAGCTATGGATGTTGTAGAAATGATATGCAAATACAAAGATAGGTTATAAATTATTTTATGTTGTATAGAAAATTATTTATTATTACCAAGCGTCGTTGGCGTAATATCAAAGCGTGGGTTAAATTTGCGCTGGCTGTTTGTTGTGTAATTGTTTTTATAATTTTTTACATATTTAATTTATGGTCGCCATTAAGAAAGCCTGAAACCATTGTTGTGAAACGTGGGGCGTCAGTTATAGGTTTGACTAATTATTTGGTAAAAAATAAAATCATAAAATCTGCCAGGCTGTTTAATTTTTCAGTGCGGTTAAATGGTGGTACTATTATGGCGGGCGAATATGACATACCGCGTGGGGCGGGTGTATGGGTGGTTGCCGATATGATAACACATGGCAAAGTGGCAACTACTACGATTACTATTCCCGAAGGATTCACCATAAAGCAAATTAAAAATTTATTAAAGGCATCTGCTTCTTTGTCTGGCGATGTTGATTGTAATACCGATGCCGCAGTTTGTAATTTGAACGAAGGCGATATATTCCCAGATACATATCGAATTGCGCGTGGTACATCACGGCTGGCATTGTTGGATTTGGCACGCAAAAAAATGGTGGGTGTAAAACAAAGTCTGGATACAAAAAAATATCCGTCACCAATAAAAAATTGGCACGATGTTTTGGTGTTGGCTTCTATTGTTCAAAAAGAAACACCATTGAAACGTGAAATGCCGATAGTTGCCAGTGTGTATCTTAATAGGTTGCGTGTTCGTATGCGTCTGCAGGCAGATCCGACAGTTGTATATGCAATTACAAACGGTGAAGGTGATATGCATGGTGAACCGTTATTATCAGGGCATCTTAAAACCGAAAGTCCATATAATACATATCGTAATTATGGTTTGCCACCAAATCCAATCGCATGTGTCGGACGTGATGCGATTCGCGCAGTGTTAAATCCTGCGAAAACTAAGTATTTATTTTTTGTAGCAGATGGTCGTGGTGGACACAGGTTTTCAACTGACTTTGAAGAACATAAGAAAAATCGTATTGATTGGCGTGTTATTAAAAAAGAATTAAACAAATAATCAAACGCGCGAATTATATCATATTTTTTATAATTTTGCAAATAATCAATTTTCTTGCATATGGTTTTGTTGTGTGTGACAATATACCTAGCAAGACAAAAGTCTTGTGTAAGTTTAACCAATAGGAAAGGATAAACAAATGAAAAAAATAGCTTTAACTTCTTTAATCGCAATGTTCGCTTTTGCAGGTGCTAATGCTGCAACAAATTATTTTGTAGGTGGTGCCGCTAATCTGGTAAGAACTGATGCCGATCATTCGACGCTTTTGACCGTTGCTCCAGAATTGGGTTATAAAGTGGATGCAAATTGGGATGTAGGTTTAGGCTTGAACTTCACTTATGATCAAGCATGGTTGAATACAAATTATGGTTTAGACGGAGATACATATAAATATGGTCTTGATGCGTTTGCTCGTTATAAAGTTGCACAGTTTGGTGGTTTTAAATTGTTGGTCAAGGGTTCTGTTGGTATGAACTTTACAACGGCGGATCCTGATGTAACAGGTGCGGATACAGAAACAATCAAAACATTGGGTGCAGCTATTACACCTATGATTACATATGATGTATCTGAAGCATTTACATTATATGCAAATCTGAACTTTATGGGTGTACGTGCCGACTATACATTTGAAAACAAAGATGTAAATGTACCAAAAAGTTGGGCTGTCCGCGCGTTTGCAGACTCAAGCGATGTCGCAAATACTGGGGCATTTCAAATCGGGTTTAATTATAATTTCTAATAATTATAATGAAAGCGACAAAGGTCCGACCATTTTGGGTCGGACTTTTTTGTCTTTATTTTGTTGGTTGACGCAAAAAATTGTTTGTCGCACGGTTGTCTTTGGAAAATATAGATTTTTAGCGGTTTTTTAAGAAATTTTGCTATATTTTTGCTTGACAATTTGCAGGGTGGGGGTTATAGTATTTGTGCTTTCCGTGTAATCAAGGAAAGTGAAAAACACAGAAATCTGCATACTTTGCAGGATTTATAATCGCGCATTTGCGTTGAAATAAATCTGCCGTGCTGGTTTCGTATAGTCAAAAAAAGAGAATAAAAACAAAGAGATTTTGAATGCCAACAGTAAATCAACTGATTCGGAAACCACGTAAAAAGGTAGTAGTAAAATCTACGGCACCTGATATGATGGAAAATCCTCAAAAACGCGGTGTTTGTACACGTGTTTATACGACAACCCCAAAAAAACCTAATTCTGCTCAACGTAAAGTTGCGCGTGTTAAATTGGCCAATGGTCGCGAAGTGACTGCATATATTCCAGGTGAAGGTCATAACCTTCAGGAACATAGTGTGGTTATGATTCGTGGTGGTCGTGTGAAGGATTTGCCAGGTGTTAAATATCACATTATTCGTGGTGTTCTGGATACAAAAGGCGTCGAAAGTAGAAAGCAAGGTCGTTCCTTGTACGGCGCAAAAACAAGTAAATAATACACATCTGAATATACGGGTGTGAGTAATTTGGGAAACCAAGTGAAGAAATAAAAAGGATATAAAATATGTCAAGACGTAAAGCTGCAACAAAGCGTGAAATTTTGCCAGATTCAAAATATAATAATCTGGTTGTTGCAAAATGTATTAATGTTGTTATGTGGGATGGCAAAAAAGAAGTTGCCGAAAACATTGTTTATGGTGCGATGGAAAAATTGAAAACACTGGCCAAGGACAAAGATGAATTAACTATCTTCTTGGAAGCAGTTGACGCATTAAAACCATCTGTGGAAGTTAAGGGACGCCGTGTTGGTGGTGCAACTTATCAGGTTCCAGTGGAGGTTCGCAAAGAACGTCAACAGACTTTGGCTTTGCGTTGGTTGGTTATGTTTGCACGTAAACGTGGTGAACGTTCTATGCAAGAAAGATTGTTTGCAGAATTACGTGATGCCTTGAACGGTCAGGGTGGCGCATACAAAAAGAAATTAGACACACACAGAATGGCGGATGCGAACAAGGCGTTTGCTCATTTCCGTTGGTAATATAATAAATAAGAGAAATAAGGAAAGACAATGTCTGTTGGAAAAACTGCATCTTTGGATATGTATCGTAATATTGGGATTATGGCCCATATTGACGCTGGTAAAACAACTACTTCTGAACGTATTTTGTTTTATACAGGAAAGACATATAAAATTGGTGAAGTGCACGATGGTGCCGCAACTATGGACTGGATGGTTCAAGAACAGGAACGTGGTATTACAATTACGTCTGCTGCGACAACTTGTTTTTGGCGCGATCATCGTATTAATTTGATTGATACTCCGGGACACGTTGATTTCACTATGGAAGTGGAACGTTCATTGCGTGTTTTGGACGGTGCTGTGGCAGTGTTTGAATCTGTGAACGGCGTTCAACCGCAATCTGAAACTGTGTGGCGTCAGGCTGATCGTTATAATGTTCCACGTATTTGCTTTATTAACAAGATGGACAGAACTGGTGCAAACTTCTTCCGCTGTGTTGATATGATACGTGAAAGATTGGGTGCAAATCCATTGGTTGTCAATTTCCCAATTGGTGAAGAACAAGATTTCAAGGGTGTTGTTGATGTCGTTGAAATGAAAGGTATTATTTGGGAAGACGAAAATGGCTCGCATCCAAAGACAGAAGAAATTCCAGAAGATTTACGTGAAAAAGCCGAAGAATTGCACAACAGATTGATCGAGGAAGTTGTGACTTTGGATGAAACTATCATGGAAGAATATATGGAAGGCAAAACCCCAGATATTGCAACAATCAAAAAATTGTTGCGCAAGGGAACGATTGCACAAAACTTTGTTCCTGTGTTGTGTGGAACTGCGTTTAAGAACAAAGGTATTCAACCGTTGTTGGATGCAATCGTAGATTATTTGCCATCACCATTGGATATTCCTGCGATTAAAGGAACCAAGATGGACGGCGAAACCGAAGCGGTTCGTCACGCAGATCCAAAAGAACCATTTAGTGCGTTGGCGTTTAAGGTTGCGAATGACCCATTCGTAGGAAACCTGATGTTCATCCGTATTTATTCTGGTAAATTGATGTCAGGTTCTTATATCTATAATTCTAATCGTGATAAACGTGAACGTGTTGGTCGTATGTTGTTGATGCATGCAAATGCGCGTGAAGAAATCAAAGAAGCATCTGCTGGTGATATTATCACGTTGGTTGGTATGAAAGAAACAATTACTGGTGATACGCTTTGCGATGAAGCCAATCCAATTATTTTGGAATCTATTCACGTTCCAGAACCGGTTATGTCTATTGCAGTTGAACCAAAAACCAAAGCGGACATTGAAAAAATGTCTTTGGGATTACAAGCATTAGCCAAAGAAGATCCGTCGTTCCGTGTATCTGTGGATCAAGAATCTAGTCAAACAATTTTGTCTGGTGTTGGTGAATTGCATTTGGAAATTTTGGTTGACAGATTGTTGCGTGAATTCAAAGTCGATGTTAATGTCGGCGAACCACGTATTGCATATCGTGAAACAATTCGTAAACCTGTGTTGGAAGAATATACACATAAAAAACAATCTGGTGGTTCGGGTCAATACGCCCAAGTGAAAATCCAATTTGAACCATTGGAACCAGGTCAGGGTTATGAATTCGAAAACAAGATTGTTGGTGGTGCGATTCCAAAAGAATACATCCCAGGTGTTGAAAAAGGTTTAAAGATAGCACAACAGACAGGTGTTCTGATTGGCTATCCAACAGTAGATTTCAAAGCCACATTAGTAGATGGTAAATATCACGAAGTTGACTCTAATGTGTTGTGCTTTGAAATTGCGGCGCGTGCTTGCTTCCGCGAAGCGATGAAGAAAGCATCACCGAAATTATTGGAACCGATTATGAAACTGGCAATTAATACGCCGGAAGAATACGTCGGTGACATTATTGGCGATTTGAACAGTCGCCGCGGACAAATCAATGGTATTGAAACCAGATTCGGCAGCCAGTTAATTACTGCGTTTGTTCCTCTGGCGAATTTGTTCGGGTATGTCAAAACATTACGTTCTTTGTCACAGGGTCGTGCAAATCCATACATGGAATTGTCGCACTATGACGAAGTGCCACAAAATGTTGCTGACGAAGTAATCAAAAAAATGACAAAGTAAAAGATTGCAAACTAAATAAACTAACAGCCTAAGGAGAAAACTATGGCAAAAGAGCACTATGTAAGAACAAAACCACACGTCAATATTGGTACTATTGGTCACGTTGACCATGGTAAGACAACATTGACTGCTGCTATCGTTCACTACTATGGCGTCGGTATTGACGCACAAAAAGGTGTTGATCAAATTGATAATGCACCAGAAGAAAAAGCACGCGGTATAACGATTAATACTGCACACGTTGAATATGAAACAGCAAATCGTCACTATGCTCACGTTGACTGCCCAGGCCACGCGGATTATGTTAAAAACATGATTACTGGTGCTGCTCAGATGGACGGTGCAATTTTGGTGGTTGCTGCAACTGATGGTCCAATGCCTCAGACACGTGAACACATTTTGTTGGCACGTCAAGTGGGTATTCCAAAGATCGTTGTTTATTTGAACAAATGTGATTTGGCAAACGATCCAGAATTGTTGGAATTGGTTGAAATGGAAATCCGTGAATTGTTGTCTGCTAATGACTTCGACGGTGACAATGCTCCAATTATCCGCGGTTCTGCTATTTCCGCATTGGAAGATAAAAAAGACGGATTGGGCAAAGAATCTATCGATGCTTTGTTAGAAGCTTGCGATACATACATCCCAATGCCGGATCGTCCAGTTGATAAACCATTCTTGATGCCAATCGAAGACGTGTTCTCTATCACAGGTCGTGGTACAGTGGTAACAGGTCGTATCGAATCTGGCGTTATCAAAGTCGGTGAAGACGTTGAAATCGTTGGTTTGAAACCAACACAGAAAACAACTGTGACTGGTGTTGAAATGTTCCGCAAATTGTTGGATCAAGGTGAAGCCGGTGATAACGTTGGTTTGTTGTTGCGTGGAACCAAAAAAGAAGAAGTCGAACGTGGTCAGATCGTCTGCAAACCAGGTTCTATTACACCACACACAGACTTTGAAGCTGAAGTTTATATTTTGACGAAAGATGAAGGTGGCCGTCATACAGCATTCTTCTCTAACTATCGTCCACAATTCTATTTCAGCACAACAGACGTAACAGGTACAATTACTTTGCCAGCAGACAAAGAAATGGTCTTGCCAGGTGATAACGTTCGTATCAGCGTGCAGTTGATTGCACCTATTGCTATGAGCGAAGGTCGCCGCTTTGCTATCCGTGAAGGCGGACGCACAGTTGGTGCAGGTGTTGTATCAAAAATTATTAAATAATTGTTGATTTTTGCGGGTTATGGGTTTATCCTATAGCCCGCAAAAACAATAAACCATAAAAATAAGGAAAACGAACAATGGTACCAGCATCTAAGATTCGCATCAAATTGATTGCTTTCGACCACAGGGTCTTGATGGAATCAGTAGAAGAAATAGTAAAAACAGCAAAGCGCACAGGCGCGGATGTCGTTGGACCCGTTCGCTTGCCAACTTTGATTCAAAAGTTTACAGTGAACCGTTCTCCACACGTTGATAAAAAATCACGTGAACAATTTGAAATCCGCAACCACAAAGCGGTTGTGGACATTGTTAATCCAACCCCTCAGACAGTCGATGCATTGATGAAGTTGGATTTGGCATCTGGTGTTGATGTAAAAATTAAATTATAAAAATGTGTATGTTAATGGATGGTGTGTCCATTAACCACTGACAAAAAAGGCAAAAAAATGAAACGTAGCGGATTGATTACAACGAAAATAGGGATGACACGCCTTTATGATGAAGGTGGGGTCGCTCATGCAGTAACAGTTTTATCTGTTGGGGATTGTGCTGTTATTGGAAATCGAACAACAGAAAAAAATGGTTATGTGGCAAATATTTTGGGTTTGCGTGAAGCAAAGGCAAAACATGTTGCTAAGCCTCAGGCAAAAGCAGCAGAGAAAGCGGGTGTTAAACCTTATCGCAAGGTTGTAGAATTCCGCGTTTCTGATGATTGTGTTATTCCAGTTGGAACGCAATTGTCTGCCGCACATTTTATTGCCGGTCAATATGTTGATGTTCAAGCGACCAGCAAAGGTAAGGGATTCCAAGGTGCTATGAAACGCCACAATTTTGGTGGTAAAGAAGCAACCCACGGTGTGTTAAAAGCGCATCGTTCCTTGGGTGGTACAGGTATGCGCGAATGGCCAGGTCGTGTTTTGAAAGGTAAAAAAATGTCTGGTCAGATGGGAAATGAAACAGTGACTGTTCAAAATTTAAAAGTTTTTGGAACAGATGCTGTGGAAAATCTGATTTTCGTAGAAGGCGCAGTTCCAGGTAGCAACGGAACATTTGTTTTGGTTAGCGACGCTGTGAAGAAAGTTCAAGACCAATTACCAGTTCCAACAGTTGTTGCAACCAAAGAAGAGGTTGCGGAACCTGTGGCACAAGAAGAACCTGTTAATGAAGCAGAACAAGCATAACGACACAATATAGGGTGAATAAAATGCAAGTAGATATTTTAAATTTAGATGGAAAATCTGTCGGCAAAATAGATTTGCAAGACGGCATCTTTGGAATTGATCCACGTGCAGACATTTTGCACCGTGTTGTGACATGGCAACGTGCAAATGCCCGCGCAGGCACTCATGCAGTGAAAACTGTATCTGATGTTGCTGGAAGTGGTAAAAAAGCATTCAAACAAAAGAAAACAGGTAATGCCCGTCAAGGTGAAAGATATAATGTTCACATGCGTGGCGGTGGTGTTGTTCATGGACCAGTTGTTCGTGATCATGCAATCGATTTACCAAAGAAAATACGTAGCTTGGGTTTGAAAATGGCTTTGTCTTCAAAGGTCAAAGATGGTTCTTTGATTGTTATAGACAGTGAAAAAATGAAAGCGGTAAAAACAAACACTTTGGCGAAACAATTGAAAAAAATGAATATTGATTCTGCTTTGTTTGTTGGTGCTGATAATTTGGATGAAAACTTCAAGAAATCTGCTGCGAATATTATCAATGTTGACGTATTGCCAACAATTGGTTTGAATGTTTTGGATATCTTGAAACATGAAAAATTAGTTTTGACAGCGGATGCTGTGAAAGCAGTGGAAGCAAGACTTTCGTAATTAAAGGTTTGAAGATATGGCAGAAAAAAAAGTTGAAAAGAAATTAGTTGCGACTGCGAACACTTATGATGTGTTGCGCCGTCCAGTTATTTCGGAAAAGGCTGCAAAGTTATCCGAAAACAATGGTGTTGTGTTTGAAGTTGCGATGTCTGCAACAAAAGAAGACGTTGCAAAAGCGGTTGAAGTTTTGTTTGGTATTAAACCAACAAAAATTAACATTGTTATTACCAAAGGTAAAACAAAAACTTTCCGCGGTCGTAACACAGGAACACAACGCAGTGTTAAAAAAGCATATGTATCTTTGCCGGCGGGTTCAGAATTGGATTTGTCTGCAAATATATAAAACTAACGTCTTGACAGAGAACCTGGGTTAATCGGGTATTAGTGTCAGGACATAAACAAAGGTAAAAATAAAATGGCATTGAAACATTACAAGCCAACAACTCCGGGAACGCGTGGTTTAACACTGATTGACCACAGCGAATTGCACAAGGGTGCACCAGAGAAATCTTTGACTGTTGGTTTAAAGTCCAAAGGTGGACGTAATAATTTTGGTCATGTGACAGTTCCACACCAAGGTGGCGGACACAAACGTAAATATCGTTTGATTGATTTTGACCGTAAAAAGAAAGATATTCCTGCGACAGTTGTTCGTTTGGAATATGATCCGAATCGTACTGCGTTTATCGCGTTGATTGAATACAAAGATGGTGTTCGTTCTTATATTTTGGCACCACGTGATTTGAAACCAGGTGACACAGTTATTTCTGGAACACGTGAAGATATTAAACCAGGTAACACAATGCCATTGAAGAATATGCCAATTGGAACAATTGTGCATAACGTTGAATTGAAACCAGGTGCAGGTGGTCAATTGGCCAGAAGTGCTGGTTGTTATGCTCAGTTAATGGGTAAAGATGGTGTGTATGCCCAGATAAAAATGAATAGCGGTGAATTGCGCAAAGTCCATTCTGAATGTTTGGCAACAGTTGGCAGTGTTTCTAACCCTGAACAACGTAATGTCAATTTGGGCAAAGCGGGTCGTGCACGTTGGTTGGGAATTCGCCCATCTACACGTGGTATGGCAATGAACCCGAACGATCACCCGATGGGTGGTGGTAATGGTCATTCCAAAGGACATGAACCTGTATCCCGCACAGGTATTCCAGCCAAGGGATATCGTACGCGTAGCAATAAACGTACTGCAAAGATGATTATCCGCAGCAGACATTTGGCAAAGAAGAAATAATAGGAGTGTATAAATGTCTCGTTCAGTATGGAAAGGTCCTTATGTTCATCCGTCTATCTTGAAAAAGGTTGCGGTTGCGATTGAAAAAAACGATCATAAGCCTATTAAAACATGGTCCAGAGGTAGCACAGTTGTGCCTCCTATGGTTGGTTTGACATTTGAAGTTCATAATGGAAACAAATTTATTCCTGTGTCAATCGTAGAAGATATGATTGGTCATAAATTGGGTGAATTTGCACCAACTCGCACTTTCAAAGGTCATGCAGCAAACAAGAAAGCAGCAGCAAAATAAGGGTAGGTTATCATGACAAGATATGGAATAAAAGACAATCAGGTTCGTGCATTCAATAAAATGATTCGCATCAGCCACCAGAAATTAAATCTGGTTTGTGATATGGTTCGCGGCTTGCCTGTTGACCGTGCCGTTGATGTTTTGAAATTTTCAAAGAAACGTGTTTCTGATGAAGTTTTGAAAACTTTGTTGTCTGCGGTTGCAAATGCCGAACACAACAAAAATTTGCCAATTGATACTTTGTTCGTCAAAGAAATCTGGTGTGGCAAAGCGTTAACAATGAAACGTATCATGCCAGGCCCACGTGGAAGCGCTCGTCCAATTTTGAAACCATTTTCTAATTTGACAATTGTTTTGGAATCTGGGGTGGCTCCGTCAACAAAACAAAGTAAGAAAGAAACAAAATAAAAATGGGGTAAAGAAAAATGGGACAGAAAGTATCACCAATTTCATTACGCGAATTTATAAATAAAATTACGGATTCTCGCTGGATTGCGGGCAAAAAAGATTATGCTGCATTGTTGGCAGAAGATAATAAAATCCGTAAATTCGTTGAAAAGAAATTAAAAAAGGCAGGTTTGGCCAAAATCGTTATCGAACGTTTTGCTAAAAAGGTAGTTGTAACTATCCATACATCACGTCCGGGGATGATTATTGGTAAAAATGGTGCAGATATCGAAGCGTTACGTAACGATATTAAAAAACTGGTTAAAAACGATCAAGTAGTTGTTAATATCTATGAAGTTCGTCGTCCAGATTTGAATGCACAATTGGTTGCACAAGGTATCGCACAACAAATTGAAGGTCGTGTATCCTTTAAGCGTGCAATGAAAAAAGCCGTTCAAAACGCTTTGAAAGCAGGTGCACAGGGTGTCAAAGTTATGTGCTCTGGACGTTTGAACGGTGCGGAAATTGCGCGCAGCGAACAAATTCGTGAAGGCCGCATTCCACTTCATACATTGCGTGCAGATATTGATTACGCAGCAATCCAAGCCAAAACAACATATGGCGTTATCGGTGTGAAAGTTTGGATTTACACTGGTGATGTTGTGAACAAAGAAAAGCTGGCGTCTGAAATGGCGCGTCCGACTGAATATGCCGGCAGCAGCGAAAAGAAAAGCAAAAATAATTAAAATCAAAGGTTTTAATCATGTTAATGCCAAATAAAACAAAATTTCGCAAACAGCACAAAGGTCGTATTCACGGTGTCGCCAAAGGTGGAAGTGAATTGGCGTTTGGTTCGTTTGGGTTAAGAGCAATGTCACCAGAACGTGTGACAGCGCGTCAAATAGAAGCCGCTCGTCGTGCCATCACCCGTCATATGAAACGTATGGGTAAATTATGGATTCGTATTTTCCCAGATGTTCCTGTGACTACTAAGCCAGGTGGTGTTCGTATGGGTAAAGGTAAAGGTGCCGTTGAATACTGGATTTGCCGTGTCAAACCAGGACGTATCATGTTCGAATTGGATGGTGTTAAACCTGAAGTCGCATATGAAGCGTTCGCTTTGGCTGCTGCAAAATTGCCAGTTAAAACGAAAATCGTAGAACGTAAAGTCAATTAAGTTTGTACAAGTGCAAAAAGGTAAAAGATATGGCAGAAAAGAAAATGAAAAAAACAGCCGAAAAAGATGCTTTGACAAAAGAAGCTTTGCAGAGCAAATTGGTTGATTTGAAAAAAGAACAAATGAATCAACGTTTTCAACTGGCTGCGGGTCAATTGCCAAAAACTCATGTTTTGCGTAAAACTCGCCGTGAAATTGCACGTGTAAAGACCAAGTTGAATATGGATAAATAACTAAATCTTTGACTTTTGGTTTTTTTAGTGTAAAATCAAAGGCCGAAAAATAAAAAATAAGGACAAAAGTTATGCCAAGACGTATACTGCAAGGAACTGTGACCAGTACAGCAAATGACAAAACTGTCGTTGTAGAAGTTGAACGCCGTTTTCGTCACCCATTGTATGGTAAGTTTGTGAAGCAGAACAAAAAATACAAGGCACACGATGAAAACAACGAATACAAAGTTGGTGAAATCGTTGCTATCGAAGAACATCGTCCTATATCCAAGACAAAATCTTGGGTTGTAAAGGGCCGTGTTGGGGTCAGCAAAGATACATCTGTCAATGTTGACTAGTTTTTTAGGTGGGTTTTTTGAGGTTTTGAATTTAGTTTTTATCAATAAATTCAAAACAGTCGAAACCCGGTAACAAAGCAGTGGGGGATTGCCCCATTTGCAGGATTTGAGGAAAAAAAGTTATGATACAGAATGAAACAGTTATGAATGTTGCAGATAACTCTGGTGCACGTAAAGCAATGTGCATCAAGGTTTTAGGCGGTTCTCATCGTCGTTATGCAACAGTTGGCGACAAGATTGTTGTTGCCATTAAAGATGCCATTCCACGTGGCAAGGTTCAAAAAGGAACTGTTCAACGTGCAATTATCGTTAGAACAAAATTCCCAGTAAAACGTCCAGACGGATCTATTATCCGTTTTGATGATAATGCGGTTGTTTTGATTAACAAAAACAATTTTGAACCAATTGGAACACGTATTTTTGGCCCAATCGCACGTGAAGTTCGTCGTAAATATGACGTTCAGAAAATTGTGTCTTTGGCACCGGAAGTAATATAATACTTTTGACTAACATAAAGGTATGAAAAATGAAAATTAAGAAAGGCGACGAAGTCGTAGTTATTTCGGGAAAATACAAAGGCGTCAAAGGTAAAGTATTACAGGCACGTCCGGATGAGTCCCGTGTTGTTGTTGAAGGTGTGAACCGTCATAAATGGCACATCAAACCAACACAAGAACAACCAGGTCATATTGTTGATCGCGAAGCACCAATCCATGTATCTAATGTTGCATTGGTTGATCCAAAAACTAAGAAAGCAACACGCGTTGGATACAAAGTAGATGGCGACAAAAAAGTTCGCGTTGCAAAAAAATCTGGGACAGAAATTTAACACAAATGGTTCCGCTGTTACGGAACCGATAACGAAAAGGCATAAAAAATGCAAAGTAGATTGCGTGAAATTTATGAAAAGAACATTGTTCCTGAATTGGTTCAAGAATTCGGGTACACAAATAAATTTGCAGTTCCAAAATTGTCCAAAATCGTTTTGAATATGGGCGTTGGGGAAGCTGTGTCTGATAAAAAGAAATTGGATTCTGCAGCTGCAGATTTGACTGCGATTGCTGCCCAGAAATGCATTATCACACATGCAAAGAAATCTATTGCTACATATCGTTTACGCGAAGGTCAAGCGATTGGTGCAAAAGTGACTTTGCGTGGCAAAAGAATGTATGATTTCTTGGATAAATTGATTACAGTGGCTTTGCCACGTGTGAAAGATTTCCGTGGATTATCAAAATCTAAATTTGATGGTCGTGGAAATTATGCGTTCGGTATCAAAGAACATTTGATATTCCCAGAAATTTCTGTTGACAAGATTGATTCTATCCGTGGTATGGATATTGTTATCGTCACAACAGCAAAAACAGATGATGAAGCCCGCGCATTGCTGACAAAAATCGGCTTGCCATTGGTTTTGAAATAATAATAAGGAAAGAAAAATGGCTAAATTAGCGTTGATAAATAAACAAAAAAGACGTGAAAAATTGGTCGCGAAATATGCAAAAAAACGCGAAACAATTAAAGCAAAGATGTCTGTTAATGCAACACCAGAAGAACGTATTGATGCAATGAAAAAGTTGGCCAAATTGCCACGCAATGCAAACCCAACCAGATTGCATAATCGTTGTTCTGTGACAGGTCGTGCGCGCGGTTATTCCAGAATGTTTGGTTTATGCCGTCAACAAGTTCGTACCCAGGCATCAGAAGGAAAATTACCAGGGGTTCGCAAATCCAGTTGGTAATCGTTTAACAAAAATGCAAGCTGTGGACAATGCAGCCCAAGTGCAAGTTTTCTTGCAACATACTAATAGGAGTAAAATATGTCACTATCACATCCAATCGGAGATATGATTACCCGCATCCGCAATGGGCAGATTGCAGGTAAAGAATTCGTTACCGTTCCAAACAGCAAATTACGTGCTGCGGTGTTGACGGTTTTGAAAGACGAAGGTTTCATAACAGATTTTCGCAAAGAACAAATTGATGAAACACGCGCAAATTTGGTTATTGAATTGAAATATGTTAATGGTAATGGTGCAATCCAAGAAATTAAAACAGTGTCTAAGCCAGGACGTCGTGTTTATTCTGGCTGTGCAAAAATGCCACGTGTTTTGAATGGGTTGGGTATCGCGATTGTATCTACACCAAATGGCGTTATGACGGATCACAAAGCACGCTTGATGAATGTCGGCGGCGAAGTGTTGTGCAAAGTTATCTAATCAAAGGAATTTGTTATGTCTCGTGCAGGAAAATATCCAGTAGAAATTAAAAATGGTGTATCGGTTGAAATGACTGATAGTGCCATAGTTGTAAAAGGACCAAAGGGCGAATTAAAGGTGTCTTTGGATACTAAAAATGCCGGTTTGGTTGATGTAAAAGTAGAAGATGGTCATGTTGTTGTCACACCAAAAGACGCAGAAGACAAAGCATCACGCGCAATGTGGGGAACAATGACTCGCAATATTAAATCTGCGGTCAAAGGCGTCACAGAAGGTTTTGCAAAGTCTATGTATATGAAAGGTGTTGGTTACAAAGCGTCTGTCAAAGGCAACGTCTTTACTTTGGTTGTTGGTTTTTCTCATGACGTTGTTATGGAAATCCCAGCAGGTTTGACTGTCACTATGGGTGAAACACCAACAGAATTTACTATTTCTGGTATAGATAAGAATTTGTTGGGTCAATTTGCTGACAAGATTCATAAAATCCGCAAAGCAGATCCATATAAAGGTAAAGGCCTTTTCTATAAAGACGAATATGTCCGTCGCAAAGAAGGCAAGAAGAAATAATAAAACAATATAATTCCCGCTGTTACGGGGATTGAAACAAAGGAAAAATAAAATGTTAAAACATTTATCTTCTGAAGAAAGACGTACGTTGGCGAATCGCGGTGCGTTGAAAAGAAAGAATCCTGACAAAATTCGTTTGTCAGTGTTCCGTTCGGATCGTCACATTGAAATCCAAGCTATTGATGATGTAAAGGGATGCACTTTGTGTTCAGCATCTTCAAAAGAAAAAGATTTCAAAGGCAAAGGTTGGAATATCGCTGGGGCTGAAATGGTCGGCAAAATATTTGCTGAACGTGCCGCCAAAGCAGGTATCAAAGACAACTGTTATTTTGATCGTGGTCGTTATTTGTATCATGGTCGTGTAAAAGCTTTGGGCGATTCTATGCGCGCAAACGGAATGAAAATTTAATATATGGAGCAAAAAACAATGGCACGTTTTGATGATAAAAAATTACAGACAGATAATTTGGTAGATAAATTAGTTTCTATCAACCGCGTTTCTAAAACTGTGAAGGGCGGTCGTAATATGTCTTTTTCGGCATTGGTTGTCGTTGGGGACAAAGCCGGTTTGGTAGGTTTTGGCAAAGGTAAAGCATTGGAAGTACAAGCCGCCGTGCAGAAAGCAACCAAAGCAGCAAAAGCAAAAATGATTCGCGTTCCTTTGAAGGAAGGTCGCACTTTGCACCATGATAGTGCTGCAAAATATGGCGCCAGCAAATTGGTTGTCCGCAGTGCTGTTCCAGGTACTGGTATCATTGCCGGTGGTGCGTTGCGTGCAGTTTTTGAATGTTTGGGTGTCCAAGACGTTGTGGTTAAATCCCAAGGTTCCAATAATCCAAACAATATGATTCGCGCTGCGTTTTTAGCATTCGAAAAAATGAATTCTCCGAAAACAGTGGCTGCGCGTCGTGGAAAAACTGTTGCGGAAATTATCGCAGGTCGTGATGGTAAAAAACTGTCAGAAGAAAATAATGTAACGGAAGATAAGTAATAGGGTGAATAGATATGGCAAAAAAAACGCAGGTTTTGTTTTATAATGATCCAGTAAGGGCTGTTTTACCATTTTTAGAACGAATTGATGAGGGTAAATTGTCCGCGTCAGATAAAGCCACGGTATATTACAAAGTTGCTGGGACGGTTGATATAAAAAGTATGCAAGAAGCCGTATCAATGCTTGTAAAATATGCAAAGACCAGTTTTCCTACGGTTCATACCCGAGATTATTTGTTTGATATTGTTGGAGATTGGTTTGAAGAAGATTCTTTGAAACGTAGTGGAAAAATTTTGTCAGGTCAAGAACGTGTTGTGCAATGTGTAAATACCATTCGCAATACAATTGGTTCTGAACCACACGATTTGAAAGATGCCAAAGGGCAGGCTTTGTGCAATGTTCAGCCAAGTGATTTTGAATTATTGGCCATTAAATATTCAAAGATAAGATATGTATTGGCTGATGAAAAGAAAGTCACTGTAAAATAAACCGAGTATATAAACCACTTGTTTATATGCGAAAAAGAACTATATCAATGGATATAGGATTTAGGACAAAAAGGAAAAAGAAAATGAAATTAAATGCTTTGATGGATAACTTCGGTGCTCGTAAAGGTATTAAACGCGTTGGTCGTGGTATGGCATCGGGATATGGTAAAACCGCAGGTCGTGGAACTAAGGGACAAAAGGCTCGCGCTGGTTCTCGCAAACAGGCGACGTTCCAAGGTGGACAAATGCCAATTATGCGTCGTTTCCCAAAATTTGGTTTTAATAACCCATTTGCAAAAACATATGCAACTATTAATTTGGGTGACATTGAAAAATTTATTGCATCTGGTAAAATCGATGCCAAAAAAGAAATCACAGTTGATTCTTTGTTTGATGCAAAAATTATCAATCGTAAATTGGATGGTTTGAAAGTATTGGCCAAAGGCGAAATTAAGACGGCTGTTAATGTTATTGCAACTAAATGGTCAAAGGCCGCAGAAGCAGCAATCGTGAAAGTTGGCGGAACAATCAAATCCAAATAATTTAACAAAATATACATCTGTGGAAATTTGTTTCCACAGATGTATTGATAACACAAAGTTCAAAACCAATGAAATCTTTTAGAAATATTTTTAAAAATTTATCAGATTTGCAAAAGCGTATTTTATTTACGTTGGGCGCGTTGATTGTGTATCGTATTGGTTCTTTTATCCCGTTGCCTGGGGTTAATGCCAGCGCAGTGTTGCATTTGTTTAATGGTGACAATGGGATGATGGGCATGTTCGATATGTTTTCAGGTGGTTCATTGTCGCGTATGTCTGTGTTGGCTTTGAATATTTTTCCATACATTTCTGCATCTATCGTTATTCAACTGTTAAGTGCGACCAGTAAATCTTTGACTGATTTACGTAAAGAGGGTGAATCTGGACGTATCAAGATTAACCAATATACACGTTATTTAGCGGTGTTATTGGCAGTGGTTCAGGGATGGGCCGTTGTTCGTGGTTTGGAATCTATGGCACCAGTTAATGGTATTGCCGCGGTTGCAAATCCGGGTTTTGCATTTGAATTATCTGCGATAATTGCGTTGGTTGGTGGAACTGTGTTTGTTATGTGGTTGGCAGAACAGGTCACTGCGCGTGGCATAGGTCAGGGCGCGTCGTTGCTGATTTTTGCTGGAATCGTCGCTGAAATTCCAGGTGGCATAGCAAAACTGTTTTCTTTGGCGGGTGTTGGTCAAATGTCACCTGCGATGATTGCAATGGTATTAGGATTTGTTATCGGTATTGTTGCGCTGATTGCATTTATGGAACAGGCACAACGTCGTATTCAAATTTTATATCCACGCCAGGCGATGGCAAATGGTGTTATGAATACTAATGCGTCATATTTGCCAATCAAAGTGAATATGTCTGGGGTTATGGGACCGGTTTTCGCGGCATCTATTATGATGTTGCCAGCGTTCATACAACGCTTTGTTCAAAGTGAAAATTTGGTTGTGCAAAACATCCTTGGGTTTTTCACGTATGGAACATGGTCTTATATGATTATGTACACTGTGTTGATTGCGTTCTTTGCGTATTTTCAAACCGCAGTTGTATTTAATTCAGAAGAAACCAGTACTAATCTGAAAAATATGGGTGGTTATGTTCCGGGCGTTCGTCCAGGTGAACAAACAATGCATTTCTTGGATGATGTTGTTTCAAAAGTGACCGCCATAGGTGTTGTATATTTGATCGTTGTATGTGTTTTACCAATCATATTGAATACTCGTGCAGGAATGCCGGTTATGATTGGTGGAACCAGTGTTTTGATCGTTGCAGGCGTTGTGTTGGATACTATGAACCAGGTAAGATCTTATTTGGTTGAAAAACAATACAGTGGCGTTGTTGCCAAAGCACAAAAGAAAGGACGTTTTCGTAATTAATCGAAAACATAAAACAAGATTTGATTTTTGTTTTGGCGTATAATAGAATAACCAAATGCAAAAATCAGAAGCATTCAAAAAACGTGTGGATTTTGAATGTGGGTATGGGTGGAAACATCCTATAAATGAAACAAAAAACAATCTCACTTTGCAAAGGCTGGGTGAGACAAGAAAAAGGAAAATAAAAGATGGCACGTATAGCAGGTGTTAACATTCCTAGCGAAAAACGCATTGAAATTGCGTTGCAATACATTCATGGTATTGGGCCAGCTAGATCTGCACAGATTTGTTCCGCTTTGAAATTAAAGGACGGTCTGCGCGCGAAAGATTTAACGGACGAGGATGTTATCAAAATTTCAAATTATATTGAACAAAACTTCAAAGTAGAAGGTGATGTTCGTCGCGAAGTTGCAATGAATATTAAACGTTTGCAAGATTTAAAAACTTATCGTGGCATTCGTCATCGTAATCGTTTGCCGGTTCGCGGTCAGCGCACACAGACTAATGCACGTACTCGTAAGGGTAAACGTGTCGTTGTTGCGGGTTCTGCGACTAAGGGTAAATAAAGTTTAATTGGGTAGAGATTAACACGATAGTTAATTGAAGACATCTAAATAAGGATAAACACAAATGGCAGTTACAAAATCAAAAAAGAAAGTTGTAAAGAAAGTATCGCATGGGATTGCTCATGTGGTGGCTACAAATAATAATACACGTATTACAATCACAGACCAAAGTGGTGCCGTGTTAACATGGGCTACTGCGGGGGCTAATAATTTTAAGGGTGCAAAGAAATCAACACCGTATGCAGCGACAGTTGTTGCAGATGCTGTGGGCAAGAAAGTTGCCGAAATGGGTATGAAAACGGTTGATGTTTTGATGCGCGGTATTGGTCAGGGTCGTGAATCTGCCGTGCGTGGTTTAGCAAACGCAGGATTGGTTGTTCAATCCATTACAGACACGACACGTATTCCACACAACGGGTGCCGTCCAAAGAAAGTACGTCGTGTGTAATTATTCAAAACCGTCCGTTTGGACGGTTTTTTTATGTCGCTTTATAAAATTCCCTTGACCAAATGTTTGTATTTTTTATAACATTAACCGCATGAAAGGAATTTTGTTGAAGAGATTGTTTTTTTTGTTTTTGACTGTCTGGGGGGCAACCACATTTTTGTGTCTGGCGTCGTTTGCTGATTGTTCAGAGGGGCAATATGTTGATTTAAACAATGAATGTCAAGATTGTCCAAAAGGACACTGTTGTAATGGTCGTCAAAAACAACAGTGCAACAAGGGAACATATTCTGATACCGTGGGGACTGCGTGTCAAACATTGGAATCCAGTTCGTGTTCAATGTTTTCTGGTGGCGGTGGTGATGTGTCCAGTGGGGTTGGCACCAGGGGTGGACCTTCGTCATCTTGTATTAGTGTCAGGCAATTAGGTGCATGCCCAAAAAAGTGCAATAATGGGTGTACTACGGAAATTTTAGGTGCGGTTTCGTGGGCAGAATGTACGGTTCAGACGGTCAGTAAATTTTGTTTAAGGACAGGTATTTGTTTTGAATGGCCGGTGGATGGCTCTATCAAAGAAGGCACGATAAATCAAAAGAATGTTCGTTTGAAATATTCTTGTCCTGGGACTCAACCTTCGTCATAGTTAATTGATTAAACTTATTGACTTATCGTATTTTTTAGTTTAAAATTCGCGGGCGCGCAAAGGAATATATGTGTGCGCGTGTGGTGAAAATAATAAACTAAGCCATGGAGTTAAAAAATATGATTGAAAAAAACTGGATGACTTTGATTAAACCAAAAAAGTTAAATATCAAAGTTGATGAAAACAATCCTAATATTGCGACATTGGTTGCGGAACCTTTGGAAAAGGGGTTCGGTTTGACTTTGGGAACGGCGTTACGTCGTGTTCTGTTGTCGTCATTACAGGGGTGTGCACCTATTTGTATCAAAATTGATGGTGTGCAACATGAATTCAGCAGTTTGGCTGGGGTTCGTGAAGATGTCACCGATATCATTTTGAATTTGAAGGGTGTTTATTTCAAAGCGCTGACCGAAGGTCAACACAGAGCGACATTAAAAGTCAAAGGTCCTGCGGTTGTGACTGCGGGTATGATTGAAACATCTGGCAGTGTCGAAGTTATGAACAAAGATGCAGAAATTTGCACTTTGGATGCAGGGGCAAGTTTGGATATGGAAATTACTTTGGCGTCTGGTCGTGGTTATGTGCCAGCATCTGTGAATGCAACAGATTTGCCATTGGGAACAATACCTGTAGATTCTATTTATTCACCAATTTTGAACGTTGCGTCCAGTGTTTCTCAAACTCGTGTTGGTCAAAGCACTGACTATGATAAATTGGAATTGACGGTCAAAACAAATGGTTCTGTGACCCCAGAAGATGCGATTGCATTTGCTGCGCGTATTTTGACAGATCAATTGACTGTGTTTATTAACTTTGAAGATCCGACACAAACAAATGCGGCTTCTGATGAAGAAAAAGCCAAAGATGTTTTGCCATTTGATCCAAAATTGTTGAAGCATGTTGATGAATTAGAATTGTCTGTGCGTGCGACAAATTGTTTGAAAAATGACAAGATTAATTGGTTGGGCGAATTGGTGCAAAAGACCGAAAATGATATGTTGAAAACACCTAATTTCGGTCGTAAATCTTTGAATGAAATCAAAGTGCAATTGGAAGCAATGGGATTGTCATTAGGAATGGAAGTTCCAGGATGGCCACCTGAAAATATTGCTGAATTGTCTAAAAAATACGAAGATCCGTATAAATAAAGCAATAGGGGAACAGTAATGTCTGGAAAAGTAAGTGCGACATTGAAAGATGCTAAACGGAGATGCGATGAAAAATGTGCAAAAGGGCGTGACGAACGCCATGCGCGCTGGGCGAATCGTTTTCCTTTTAATATGATTCATGATATGTGGCGCGGCATTACAGGCGAACCCAGAAATTAAACAAAAAATAGCCGCGATTCTGGTGGTGTTGCCACCAGGTTGCGGTGTCTCAAGAACAATCCCCAAAATGATTTGGGGCAGAAACATTAAAGGAGTAATCAATGAGACATAGAGTAGCAGGTCGCACATTTAATCGCGACACAAATGCCAGAAAGGCCATGTTTATTGGTTTGGCGAAAAACTTAATTGAAAAAGAACAAATTAAAACAACTTTGCCAAAGGCAAAAGATTTACGCGGTGTCGTTGAAAAATTGATTACCCGCGCGAAAGTAGATACGATTGCGAATCGTCGTTTGACTGCGTCTGAATTAGGTAATTCATCCGCGGCAACTGTGAAAAAATTGTTCACAGTGTTGGGACCACGTTATGCAAAACGTCCTGGCGGTTATACTCGCGTGTTGAAGGCGGGTTTCCGTTATGGTGATGCGGCACCAATGGCGATAATTGAATTGGTTGACCGTGATGAAAATGCTAAAAAAGTAGCACCAAAGACTGTTGCTGTGGCGAAAGAAGAAGCTGTGGCCACAGAAGACAAAGGTGAAGCCAAGAAAGCGGCTGCACCAAAGGCGACAAAGGTTGTTGCTGAAAAGAAAGTTGCTGCACCAAAGGCAACTGGGGCTAAAAAGGCTGTGGCGGTTAAACGTCGTGCAACTGGTAAATAATAAAAACATTGAAAATATGTTCCGCCCGTTTGGGCGGTTTTTTTATTTTGAAATTTTTTTAATAAAATTTATAAAAAAAAGCATTTTTTCTCAAATATATGCTTGCACGGGATTGCATAATATGATAAAATCAACCAGAAGGTATAAGGAGTTTTATATGCGTAAATTTTTACTTTTTCCTGTAATTCTGGCTTTGTGCGCGGCTGATGTTGATGCGTTTGGCGCTGCTCGTCGTGGTGGGACACCTGCTACGGGGGCAAAGGCGGCACCAACTGCAACTGCAGCACGTGCTGGTAAGACACAAGGTACCGTGGTGGCGCCAAAAACTGGTGCTAATACTGGTGCGAAACCAACTGCGGCACGTGCAGGTAAAAAACAAGGGACCGTGGCGGCGCCAAAAACTGGTGCTAATACGGGTGCAAAACCAACTGCGGCACGTGCGGGTTCTAAACAGAAAGTTGTTAATATGGGAACCAAGGTTGCGGCGGCTACGGAAAACACAGCGGTCAGCCAGGAATGTCAAACTGCATACTATGGATGTATGGATGCATTCTGTATGTTGGATAATGCGTCTGGTGGACGTTGCCAGTGCAGTGATAGAAATAAAGATTTGAACGCAGTTTTAGACGAAATTATGAAATTGGATCAACAAACTTTGTTGATGGCAACAGAGGGTGTAGAACGTATCCAAATGGGTGAAAGTGTCGATGAAATTATGGCGCGTGTAAATAACGCTATGAAGGGCGTGTCTAAGGCTGATGGTACACCTGAAATTCCAAAAGAAGGTACATCGTCTACTACCAAAAGAACCACTCAAACACTGGATTTGTCTGCTTGGAAAACAAATAGTTTGTTTGATGATGACGACGATGACGATGATGTATTTGATGAAGACGAAAAGAAGGCAAAGAAAGCAAAAGCTCAAATCAGCGGTGGCGATTTCTCAAATAAAAATGGTGATGATTTGCAAATTGCTGCATCTGAATTGTGCGGAAAACAGATGCCTGCTCAATGTTTAGATTCTGTATCGTTCTTGCAGATGGCGTATGGTCAAAAAATTAGATCTGATTGTACGGCGTATGAAAACGGTTTGAAACAACAACGCAGTGCCAGCCAAGAAAAATTGCAGGCTGCACAAAAGGCTTTGCGTGACGCAGCATTGGAAGCGTTCCAAAACGAAAACAAATACGATTTTGGTCAGTGCGTTACCGAAGTTAAAAAATGTTTGCAAACAACAGCAGAATGCGGCGAAGATTTTTCTGGCTGTGTTGCGGATACTGCAATCTTAGAAGCGTTGTATAGCAAAAAAGCTGATGTTAACAAAGTTGCAACTACGCCTATTAAGACGGGAACGACGACTATTACCATCAGTTCTGCGACGTATGACATTATTAACGGTAAGCAAAGAATGTGCGAATCTGTGACCAAACAGTGTGTGAAAGCAAATGCTAATAATGCTGTGTGGAAACAGGTTATTGTAAATTTGGCACCAAGTTTGTATACTGCTGAATATACTGCGGCATCAAATAATCGTATGAATTGTATTTCTACGGTTGCAAGTTGCGTGCAAAAATCTTGTGAGGCAACTTTTGGTGAAGATGCGGTTCAATACGAAGCATGTATTTCAGATCCAAACAGCATAGATAATTACTGCAAATTGGAATATGCAAAATGTGGCGATATGGCTGCAACGGGCAGTGCTAAATCTTATATCATTTCAAAATTGTATGCGATGCGTGTTGATGCGTGTGCGGATACTTTCAAGAAATGTTTGACCAAAGAAGATAATTGCGGTGAAGATTATGGTAATTGTTTAGGATTGGATACAGATTCTATCGTTGATATGTGTCCAGAAGATTCAATCAATTACATGTGTAAGGATCGTGGATCAAAAGAATCTGTCCGGACATATTTGACCAAAATTGCCCAAGGTATTGCATTGAATATTGATAATAAGTTTGCTACGGCATGTCAGAGTGCGGTTCAAGCGGTAATGTCTCGTGTTTGTGGCGGAGTTGTTGAGAGTGAATTAGATGAGTCAGAAGAAATTGCAGAGGGGGTGATGTGTCCAAATTTAGATGTTAATACTAAGTTGTTGGATAATACAATGCGTCTTGTTTATCGTGATAAGCGAGCTGATGAATATGATGGTGCTGTTGCTGCGAAAAAAGAGGGGACACGATTAGTATCAGTAGACTATTCTTGGATAAAAGATCGAAAGGGGTCGTTTCGCTTAAATCTGACTAAGCAATACGAAAATTATGAGGAGATTATTAGAACACTTCAGAAATACGTATATTATTATAGTATTGATGACTTTGTAAAGGTTCAAGAGCTTTCTTCTGATATCAATGCACCGGCTGAACGGCACATTAGAAGAGTCTTGGATTTGGAGCCGGTTATCGTTGGTGCTATGGGTGCTTTGATGGATATTAAATTTGATCCAAATGGTAAAGCCGGCATGATAGAAGAAGAAAAAACAGGTGATGGTGACCTTATGGCTGTTGGTGATAGAAATGGTGAAACGGGCGACAAAGGTGGAGAAATAGGTGAGAAAGGAAAAACAACAACAAGTATAGGAACGTATTTTTATGTGACAGGTGATGATTTAGCGAAATATATTAAAGTTGAAGGGAATGATGGAAACATTGAGAGCTTGTTAACCGAGATGTCCAGACAATATAAAGCTGTTATTGATCAAGTTGAGGCTGATACAACAGTTCAAAATTGTATGAACGGCAGGACCTTTGCTGCTATCTCTACAAGAAAGCAGAACAACAAGACCAAAGGTGAAACCAGATTTGGTCGTGCCGAAGGTCGTTTCCCAAATTTGACCAATGAGTCTCGTTTGCAGATTTCTGGTCAGATTATTGATGCTGTGATAGAAAAATATGTTAAAGAATACGCAAGTGTTCAGGAAAAGTTGGCTGCTGCGTATGCTGAAGTTTCAGAAAAGTATACTGATTTGATGGATGAAGCTCAGTTGGATGACCGAAATAAAAAATCGTGCTTAGCCAATGGTTTCTCAGCAGATTTTGCACAGCGTGGGGGGCATTGGGATACGGAACATATTTATGCCAAATATGACAATGATACAAATAAATGTTTCATAACTACGGATAAGTATCACTGTGAAAAAAGACGTAGTAATTCTAGAGGATGTAGTATGGATAGTAGAGCTTGTGACGGTATAGGTCCTGGTAGTTGGTGCCGTACGAGTAGCTCAACCAAGGAAAAGCAAATGGCAACAAGAAACTAAAAACTAAAAAAAAACCGTCCAAACGGACGGTTTTTTGTTTGTATGTTTTTTTATTTTAATTCATCCAGATTTTTTACAACGCGGACACCCATGGATTCAAATTTTGCAGATGTGCCTTCGATATCCATTATATTTTGAGATTCCAAATATAAAACAGGAATTAATCCGTTTTGGCGTGCCAGATTTATCATTTCGTTGATTGGTGATGGACGTTGCTTTTTAGACGCAAACCATGTTTCTTCATCCATTACCCAAAAATCCGAATCATTATGGTCATATATTAAATATTTTTCGGTGGCAACAAAATCTTGGTATGTTTCGTATGCTATGCCATGTTCAGTGCAATATTTTGTGACTGAATTTGATAATGTTGGTTTCGTTTCCAGTGGTGTATCAAAATCAAGTTCTTTGAATACTGGAAATTCGTTGTTTGAAAAATTGGTCGATGAATCGTCTGTCAAAGAATCAGAGATATCAAAATCAGATGGTATCGGAAACGATTCGTTTTCGGTTGATGTTGAATCGTCCGCTGTCTGTTGTGTCGGCTGAATTTTATTAAATGTTGAAATGCTTTTTCTGAACGATACATTTTGTTTCGCACGTGTGTATGGAATGTACAATTCAGGCGGCATATCTGGGGGAAATTCAATAGTTGGCTCTGAATCTGATTCAGGTTCTTTGACCGGTTCTGGTGTGGGTTCGGGGGTTGGGGTTGAAAATATCTTGCCAACATTTTTTGGAATTGTTTTTATTTTTTCAGGCACCGGTATCGTCACAACTGGCGTTTTTTTACGATATACTATTAATGTTGACGCAATATACAGCGGCAGGGCGGTATACATTATTACCCCGAAAGTGAACCCGCCAAAACCGTGTAATGTTGCATTGAAGAATTTATACCAATGACGGGCTGAAAAAATATCAAAATTAAATAAAAATTGCAGAATTGCCCACAAAATAACGAAATAGGACACTGTCCATTTTATGACTAATATGTTCGATTTCAAAAATTCTGTTACCTTTTTCATACTGGTATTATAGACAATAATATAGATTTGTCAATCTTTTATCTGTATAAAAATATCATAAAAAGTTTAGTAAAAAATGCTTTTTTTTTGATGACGTGTATGATATAATGTACGGGAGAGAATCTGAGAGAAAATAACATGAAAATAAAGACTTTTTTTACAAAATCATTGGTTTATTTTAGTGCTTGCGCGGTTGCTTGTGTGGCGAATGCCGCAGAAACTGGGCGCGGGCGCGTTAGTATGATGCCAACTGTGCATGAGGGGCAGGCAAATCCATCGCGTATGCCGACTATACCGGTTGTATCGATGAATACAGTTGGAAATCCCGCAGTTGGAACAGTGACAGAACCAGAAGAATTGGATACTGGGATTGTTATTCCAAAACCTGTTCCGCCAACACCGTCGGATTGCGCAGATGGTGGTGTTAAAAACACACAGTACAATGTCGCGATGTGTATGAATGAATTGCAGGTGTGTGTCAATACTGGCGCGGTAGAGGGCGGTTTACATGGGCTGTTTAATAATGATTATTTCTTGCGCGTGTTGAATGGCAATATTCGTGTCTGTCAGAACGTTGTCGATAAATGTTTGACTATCCGCAAAGATTGTAAAAATGTTTATAAAACAAATCGTTCTGTGTGGGCGGATTTCAGATCCAGAATTTTAATGCCTGAATATTACAATTTTGTGTTGTACAAAACAGGATTAACCCCGAATCAGGCAAAGAAGGCTTGTGTGCGTTTGGGTGCAAAATGGGATGCGGTAAATGCAGAATGCCAAGTCGAAGTTGTTGCATATAACAAAAGCAAACCAATTTCTAATGAATGGTTGTTCGGCGTTGCAGGTAATGGCAAAGATGCGACGGCTTGGTTAAAGACAGGGACTTCGTTTACGTGCAACAAGAATTTGTTTGGTTTTTCGTTGTTGAATGATACGGCTACGACGGCCGCGATTAGTGCGGGTGCTGTGGTTATTGGCGCCACAACAGGTGGTTTAATTGCCAAGGCTAAACAAAACAAAGTCAAAAGACAACAATACAAAGATATGTGCGAAAGCAAAGATTTTCGCAAGAGATTTGGTGCAAAGATTGCTCAAAGTCACAAGGATTTGGTGCTGAAAACATATTTCGCAGATGTTAAATTGGATGACAATAATGAATTTGATCCTGATTTAACCCAGATGATTATGCAAGATGTTGATTTCTATAATCTGGACAAAGATCAATGCGATGCAATTTTGGGATTGTATTCCAAGGCTCAGTTGTATTATTCAGCAATTGAACACTGTGAAGATGTCGAAACAAACAAGACGATTTTGGAAATTTTGAATAAAAAGATTTCTGGCGATAATTTGACATATGCTTCGGAAGTGCAATTTGAAACGGATACTGGTCGTATAACGCAACTGGTATACAGTGATGTCAGATGTTCTGTGGATGATGCGTCTTTGACCGAAGAACAGGTTAAGAACTTTAACAATGTGTGTATGTACAAACCATTGCAGGTTGGATTGCTGATTTTGACAGATGACAGTCCATATTGTAATACGTACGGAAAATGTTTGAATGCGTGGCAGATTAAACGTGAATTGGCAAAGTTAGAGGGTTTGTTGAATGAATTGTCTACATCATTAGATACCAGTGCGCCAAGTATCGGCAAAGGTATTTTGGTTGGCGGTGGCGTGACGGCTGCAGCGGGTGGAATTGCAACTGCTATCGTGGCCGGCATTGAAAGCAATAACATTAAATGTGTTGTTGGAAATGATTGGGGCAGTGTTTCTTTGGGCAAATCTTATTCCATAGATTCGTTGAAAGATTTGTATGTAAAGCACGGGTTTATGTTCCCTGATTCAGTTGTGTCCACAGTCTTGGTTGTTGACAAGGCATCATGGGAATTAGCGTGTTCTGAATATGCGGGCAATGCAGAAGATTGTCCAAATGCTCAGATTGTGTACAAAGATAATAATGGACGTGATGTGGTGTCGGCCGCGTGCGAAGTGTCTGGCAATATGTGTGTTATGAATGAAGATGTTGCCCAGACGCGTTTACCACAGATGGCGTATTAATACTGTCAATCATAGTTAACAAAAGAATGCCGATGCGAGATGCCGGCATTCTTTTTTTATAAAAAATACGTCACTGGTGACGCTAAGATTTATTTATTAATTGTTTTTTGGGGTTATGCCGCTTTCTTCATATTTTGTTTGATGTCGCGCAAATATTTACGTAATTCATCAATTGCGATTAATCCGCCGTCACGTTTTTCTGCCGACCAATAATCCCATCCGTTAAAACTGACACTGTGTTGAATACGGGCGGCCATAACATGTATTGATGCTTTGCCATACAGTGTATGTGTTAATTGACCGTCGTGTGTAATCATAACGCGGTCACCGCGTGGGCCAATTAATGTTTGTCCGACGTATAATAGACCTGCGTCAATCAATTCGCGGAAAGCAATTTTGATAGCTTCGCGTTTTGGGGCGCTGACTTCTATGTCAGATAAATCAATTGGTTTAATCTTTTCAACGCGTTCACGTGCCGCGTTCACATAGGTTTCTTCACGGTCAATGCCAATGAATTGACGTCCCAATTCTTTTGCCACCGCGGCAGTTGTTCCCGAACCAACAAATGGATCAAGTATGACATCACCCGCTTTGGTAGATGATAATATCACACGACGCAATAAATCCATAGGTTTTTGAGTGTTATGCAAACTTTTGCCGTCGGTTCCTTTGATTCTTTCTTCGCCCAGGCAAATATTCAAATCCCAATCAGACCGCATTTGTTTACCACCGTTTAATTTTTTCATTGTTTCGTAATTAAATGTGTATTTTCCAGTCTTGGTTGGGGTTGCCCAAATTAAAGTTTCATGAGCATTTGTAAAACGGGTGCCACGGAAATTCGGCATAGGATTAGTTTTTACCCATACTATGTCATTTAAAATCCAAAATCCCATATCCTGTAAAATCGCACCAATACGGAAAATATTGTGGTATGAACCAATGACCCACATTGCGCCATCTGGTTTTAGAATACGTTTGCATTCGCGCATCCATTGACGCGTAAATTCATCATAATCTTTCTGGGATTCAAATGCATCCCATTCGTCGCGAACCGCGCGTGCGGCGGTTTGATCTTCGGGGCGATATAACGTTTTTTCGCCCAATTGCAAATTATATGGCGAATCTGCAAAAATCGCATCCACAGACGCATCAGGCATTTTGCGCATAATTTCAATGCAATCACCACACAAAATCTGGTTCAAATATTTTTGCATTATTTTTCTTACTCTCTCGCTTTTTGCAAATATGCAATAATCTTTCCATATATTTTACCATTTTAAGGGGTAATAAAAAAGCGTTCTGCGAATCGGTTTATGAAAAAAACACTTGATTTTTATAAAAAAGCAATTTTTTCCGTTTTAAATTCTGCTTTACATATCGGAATTTTTTGTCTATCGTTAGAAATTATGAGATGTCCATATTGTAATTCTACGGATAGCAGGGTTGCGGATTCGCGCCCAGATATTGGCGACGCGGTTATTCGCCGTCGTCGTGTTTGTAATCAATGTGGTGCAAAGTTTACTACGGTTGAACGTATTCAGATGCGCGATTTAATGGTGCGCAAAAATAGTGGAAAATTAGAGCCGTTTGATCGTGATAAATTGTTTCGCAGCATTAAATTGGCCTGTCGAAATCGTGATGTACGTGACGAACAGATTGACCGGTTGGTTGCGTCTATCCAGCGCCGTTTAGAAACAGAAACTGCAGATGATACGGTGACCAGTGTTATGGTCGGGCAAATGGTCTCAGATTCTTTGTTGAATTTGGATCCTATCGCGTTCATAAGGTTTGTGTCGGTTTACAGAAAGTTTTCTAAGGTTGCGGATTTCAAAAAAATAATCAGTCAAATCCCAGAGGCAGACGAAGATGCCGTCGTTTGTGATTTGCCGAAAACGTCATTGTTCTGAGAGAGAATGAAAAGAATATTGACTTTCTTTGTTGCGTTATTTGTTGCGCTGGGGGCGTGGGCTGGCGAATCTTTTGATATTTTGACTGATGATGATGCGGCGATTTACGTCCAGATATTTAATTTGCAAGACAAAGAAAAAATAGATGCCGCGAAAAAATTAGAAAATAAATTATCTGATAAATTTTTGATGAACGAAGTATTGTATCAACGTTATGTATCAAAAACTTATCGGACGCGCGGCAGTGAATTACAAAGTTGGATGGAACGTTATTATGATATGCCAGGGGCAGAGCGGTTGTCCAAGATTGCGCAAATTAAAAAGGCATCGGTCAGAAAGCCGTCTGTGCCACATATTATTTCGGGCAAAGATTACATAGAAACAGCACAATCTGAAAATTGGACTGAAAAAAAATATAACGATAAAATTACTCAAAGTATAAATAAATTCAAAAAGGCGATTCGTTCGGGCAGTTCGAAAACTGCGCGCAATATATTGGAAGACAAGACTTTTAAATCAAAAATGTCCGAAGCGGATTATGGACGTTTGGCGGGTCGTTTATCGTTTTTGTATTATACAAATGGTGAATATGAATTGGCAAAAAAGTGGGGGTTTGTTGCGTCTGATGCAAATTCTGAATATGGTTTGTGGGCAATGGGATTGTTATATTTCAAAGAACAAAAATACAAAGAAAGCCAAAAATATTTCAGCAAGATTTTGGATTTAACCCAAATTAATAATGCACGAAAAACTGAGGCTGCATTTTGGGCGGCGCGGGCTGCAGATTTTGCAGGCGATTCAAAAAGTATGAAAAAATATTTAAAGATTGCGTCTGCGCACCCGATGTCGTTTTATGGTGCGCTGGCAACGGCTATGATGGGTGATACGCCTGCATACGATTTCTTTGACCAAGAATGTTCGGACGAAGATGTTGTTGAATTGCGCAAAAATAAATATGGTCGCAAAGCATTGGCGTTATTGCAGGTTGGACGCAAAAATCGTGCCGAAGAATATTTGAAATATCTTATCACTGCAAAATCATCAGACAAAATGTTGCATGCGGTTAATGCGTTGTCATCTATGTATGGGCTGCCACGTGTTTCGATATTGGTATCTGGTGTTATGAAGGATAGGGGTGTATTGGAAATCAACGATGATATTATTTATTCTGCACAATACCCGTTGCCTGATTGGGAACCAATGGGCGGTTGGTCTATTGACAGGGCATTATTATTGGCTATTACAAAACAAGAAAGTGGTTTCAAAATAAATGCTAAATCAAACGCGGGTGCAAATGGTGTTATGCAGATTATGCCCAGCACTGCGAAACGTGTTGCACGCAAAAATTCTGTAAAGATGGCCGACATAGATATGTCTAATCCGTCGCATAATATGTTTTTGGGGCAACAATATATTGTGGATTTGCTGTCGCATCAGATGATTCAAAATAACATAATTAAAATGTTGGTTGCGTATAATGCAGGTATGGGGAATTTGGTTAAGTTTGAAAAAAGTTTTTCTACGACAGACCCGTTGTTGTATATTGAAAGTTTTCCAGCGTATGAAACCAGAAATTATATCAAACGCGTGATGTCTAATTTGTGGTTGTATCGTGCGCGCTTGGAACAGCCTATGACCGCGTTGAAAGAATTGGCAGATGGTAATTGGCCGTATTACAACAGCGAAGATGAATATGTTCAAAGTCAGATGTTTTATCGGATGGCTTTGTAATTTATGGTGACGCGATGCGTGCAATTCCTGATTTTGAAATTGAGAAAAATTGCGGGTATAAAATAATTGCCGGTGTGGACGAAGCAGGACGGGGACCATTGTGTGGGCCCGTGATTGCAGGGGCTGTGGTTTTCAAAAAATATGATTTTGATAATATGCCAATAATTTCTGATTCAAAACAGATGTCCGCGATTCAGCGTGAAATTGCATATGATTGGATAACCAATAATCCAGATATTATTTGGGCAGTTGGTCAATGCAGCGCATGCGAAATAGATGAATTAAATATTTTACAAGCATCATTGACAGCCATGAAACGTGCGGTTGCTGGGTTGGGTATGGGTGTTGAATATTGTCTTGTTGATGGAAATAAAATGCCTGATAAAATGAATGGTTGTGCAGTAGTGAAAGGCGATGCGCGGTCTTTGTCTGTCGCGGCGGCATCCATTGTGGCCAAAGTGACACGTGACAGAATCATGCACGATTTATCGCAACAGTTTCCGCAATACGGTTGGGATAAAAACGCAGGATATCCAACCAAACAACATTTGGCGGCAATAGAAAAATATGGTGTAAATGAACACTATAGAAAAAGTTATGGACCAGTGAAAAAAGTCCTGAAAATTCGCGAAAAATCTTGACTTTTTGCATGAAAAATTGTACAATTTCAGTGTGCAAATCAAAGGAGTAAAATATGGTAGCAAATGTTTATGAAAATAAAAAATCTGCCAAGGAAAATCTTACCAAAGAATAGTTGTTCGTGATGATTGGTGTGGCAAAAAATTAAATGCAGAAGAATTTCAAGGATTTCAAAAAATCGTGAATGTTCGTCGTCCATATCGTCGTGAAGATTTTGTGACACAAACATTTATCCCGGATTTGAGTCATATCAGATAATCAACAAGCCAAAGGAAAGGAACAAGTGCAAATACGTGGTTTGAAAAATGTTGATGTGCGGGGCAAATATGTTTTGCTGCGCGATGATTTTAATGTGCAAATTGTAGATGGGGTTATTCAAGATGCTTTCCGTATAGATTCATCGATGGAAACAATCAAGTATTTGACATCAAATGGCGCACGCGTTGTTGTTTGTTCACATCTGGGGCGGCCAAAGGGAAAGGTTGTACCAGAGATGTCTTTGCGTGTGGTGGCCGAATATATGAACGTTCCATTCATTGATGATTGTTTGAAAAAAGATTTTATGACCGATATGAACGATGGCGATGTAGTGTTGCTGGAAAATTTGCGTTTCTGTATCGGCGAAGAAGAAAATGATGATGAATTTGCAAAAAAATTAGCAGACGGTTTTGATATTTATGTTAACGATGCGTTCGCTGTTTCACATCGCGCCGCGGCCAGTGTTGTTGCTGTCACAAAATATTTGCCGTCATATGCAGGTATGTTATTAATGCGGGAAATAGAAAATATCACACGGGTTATGAAAAATCCTAAGCGTCCATTGATTTTATTTATCGGTGGTTCAAAGGTGTCAACAAAAATGGGTGTGTTGAAACGCTTTGTTGAAATGGCAGATAAGATAGTTATTGGTGGGGCGTTGGGGACTACATTTAATTTTGCAAATGGGTTGCCGGTGGGTAATTCGTTATATGAACCAGATATGGCAAATTTTGCGCTGGAAATAATGCGCGACGCAGATAAAAACGGATGTGAAATATTTTTGCCGTTGGACAAAGGTGTTGGCAAAGAATTTGCGCCCGATGCAATTCGGACTAATCGTGATGCAACTGAAATCAAGGATGACGATGTTATAATTGATGACGGAGAAAGGACATCCCAACGTAATGTTGATTTATTGGCGGACGCGGGTACTGTCATTTGGAACGGGACATTTGGTATGGCAGAATGGGGCGATGTGTGGGGAATGTCGTCGTTTGCGCTGGCGCGTGCTTTGGCACATTTCACCAAAGAAAAAAAGTTAGAATCAATTATCGGTGGCGGTGATACTGTGGCGGCCCTGGATGCGTGTGGCGTTCATGATGATATGACATATGTTTCAACCGGAGGTGGTGCTTTTCTTGAATTTATAGAAGGAAAAGATTTGCCGGGTATAGTTGCGGTGATGAAATAAATGCAAAAAATTTGACTTTTGTAGTTTTGCTGTTAGAATAGAAACATAACAAAAACAAAAGGATAAAAACCGATGCGCATGTAATATTGTAATTTTTTATAAATAAATCGGACACGATGTGTCCCCGTTAATTGCAATATTAAAAGGTTTTTATCATGGCTGTTATTTCTTTATCAAATATATCTTTTTCGTATAATTCATGTGACGCTGTGTTTGACGGCGTGTCGGTGGTTTTTAATGACTTTGACAAAGTGGCGATTGTTGGTGACAACGGTAGTGGAAAAACAACGTTGCTAAGATTATTAGCCGGCGATATATCGCCAGACAGTGGTGATGTTGCACGCGGTGCAAGTGTTTATATGTTGAATCAAATACAGGCGCCAGATTCCAAAAGTGGTGGCGAACGGCAAAGTGCAGAATTAGCGCGTGCTTTTGATAGCGGTGCGGAAATTTTGTTGTTGGATGAACCTACTAATAATTTGGATAGTGTTGCCAAAGAAAAATTTTTCAATGATTTAATGTTTTATCCTTTTGGTGCAGTAATTGTATCGCACGACAGGGAATTGTTGCAAAAAATGGACAAGATAATTGAAATATCAAACGGACAAATCAAAGTCTATGGTGGCAACTATGATTTTTATGTCGCGCAAAAACGTGCAGAGCAAGAAAACATATATGCAAAATATGTGAATACCAAGAAAGAGATTGCACGTCTTAATACGACTATAAATATTGCGCAAAATACACGTCAGCATCACGAGGCAAAACAAGCAAAAGAGATTGCTAGTTCGCGACGCAGCAAATTAGAGGCTAATGCGTTAAAAGGGAAAAGCATTGAAACCGAAGCAAAAAAGCGCAACATCATTCAAAAAAAATTAGATAAACAATTGGATTTGCAACAATCATTATCGGCCCAGATGGTGGATGACAGAATTAAAATACCAATTCCAAATAAAATGTTTTACAGCAAAGAATTAATTCAAATATCTGGGTTAAGATTTGGATATGGTGCAGATTTGATTTTTAATAATTTTGATTTTGTTATGTATGGCGGTGAGCGCGTTCGCATTACTGGAAAAAATGGCTCTGGGAAATCTACGTTGTTAAAATTGATTTGTGGCGATTTAGAACCGCTGGGTGGCACAATTAAAACGTTCGGAAAAATCGCATATCTGAATCAGGATTTGTCGGTTTTAGATAAAAACAAAAGCATTGTGGAAAATATAATGGATATATCTGGTGTGTTAAAACATGATGCACACGTAATTGCGGCTAATTTTGGTTTTCGTGGGGACGCATCTAATAAGAAAGTGGCTGTATTGTCTGGCGGGGAATTATTAAAAGCGACATTGGCGGCGATACTGGGTGGGACAAATCAGCCAGATTTGCTGATTTTGGACGAACCAACCAACAATTTGGAAATCAAAAGTATCGCGATTTTAGAAGATGCGTTGAATCAATATCGTGGGGCGATTTTGTTGGTTTCGCATGATGAAATCTTTGCCAGAAATATCCAGATAGATAAATCTATGCATATCGGGTAATGATGCAAATTTACAATTTTTATGGGCGAACCTTGCAAATTTGTAAAAAATGCCTATTTTTATACTATAAAATAGCGAATCGGGTTATTTTGTGCTATAATTAAGTGTTAAAAAAGGATTTTATTATGTCACTTGTTCCTGTTGTTATAGAAGAATCACCAAAGGGCGAACGTTCTTTTGATATTTATTCACGCTTGTTGCGCGATAGAATTGTTATGGTCACGGGGCCAATTGAAACTGCGATGGCAAACACAGTGGTTGCCCAGTTGTTGTTTTTGGAATCTGAAAATCCAAATGCGGATATTTCGTTGTATATAAATTCTCCGGGGGGTGACATCAGTGCCGGTTGGGCGATTATGGATACTATGCAATATATCAAACCAAATGTTTCTACGATTGGTATGGGGTTGGTTGCGTCTATGGGGTCTATGTTGTTGGCAGCGGGTGAAAAGGGTAAACGTTTCGTTTTGCCAAATACGCAAATAATGATTCATCAACCATCATCTGGAACCGAAGGCAAAGTCACGGATATGGAAATATACTTAAAAGAGGTTCAATATACCAAAAAAGCATTGATTAAACAAATGATGGAATTTACAGGACGCAAAGAAAAAGAAGTTTTTGATGCGATGGAACGCGATAATTGGATGCAGGCGGAAGATGCTAAAAAATTCGGTATCATTGATGGTATTTTAACACGTAAATAATATATTCAGGGTTGAAAAAAATGAGCGATGAAAAAAAACAGAATACACCAGAAAATTCTCAGCAGTTTTGCAGTTTCTGTGGTAAATCTGTGTATGAAGTAAAAAAGTTAGTCAGTGGACGTAATGTTTGTATTTGTGATGAATGTATAAATTTATGCAATGATATTATGGCGGATGATAAACAAAATCAAATAAGTCGTGATGCATCTGCGTTGCCTACGCCGTCTCAGATTTATAAATTTTTAAATGATTACGTTATTGGTCAAGATACCGCAAAGCGCACATTGTCTGTGGCGGTTTATAATCATTACAAAAGAACCAGTGCATCTGTGGTGTCAAATGTTGAAATTCAAAAATCAAATATTTTAATGATAGGTCCAACCGGAACAGGTAAAACTTTGTTTGCACAAACGTTGGCGCGCGTGTTGGATGTGCCTTTTGCAATTGCTGATGCGACAACTTTGACCGAAGCGGGCTATGTCGGGGATGACGTTGAATCTGTGTTGACGCGTTTGTTGCAAAATGCGAATTTTGATGTAGAACGTGCGCAACGCGGAATTATTTATATTGATGAAATTGATAAAATTTCCAGAAAATCAGAAAATCCATCTTTGACGCGCGATGTTTCTGGCGAAGGTGTTCAGCAGGCTTTGTTAAAATTAATAGAGGGTACAATTGCAAATGTTCCTGCCGGTGGTGGTGGGCGTAAACACCCTGGGGAAACGACTGTTCAATTAGACACCAGCAAGATTTTATTTATCTGTGGTGGTGCGTTTGATGGCTTAAATAAAATTATCGGCGACAGAACATCTGCACGCGCAGGTATTGGTTTCGGCGCAAAAATTTCTGATAAAAAAGAACGTGAAGAAAAAAATTTATTAGGCGAAGTGCAATCGTCTGATTTGGTAAAATTTGGTATAATCCCAGAATTAATTGGGCGTTTACCGATTGTGACGGCATTGGAACCATTAGATGAAAAAGCTTTGGTAAAAATTTTGACTGAACCAAAAAATGCTATCGTGAAACAGTATGCGGCGATGTTAGAAATGGACGGTATAAAATTGACGATAACCAAAGATGGTTTGAATGCGATTGCAAAGATGGCAGTAGAACGCAAAACGGGCGCCCGTGGTTTGCGGTCTATTTTGGAAAAGATTTTATTACAACCAATGTTTGATGCACCAGATAAACAAGGTTTAAAAGAAATCGTTATTGACGCAGATGTTGTTAACGGCAAGAAATCACCTATGGAAATATTTGCTGAAAGCAAAAAGGCAGCGTAAAAATAATATTGTTGATATTAAAAAGCCCGAACGAAATCGGGCTTTTTTTGTTTTTTTATTTACAATATCCCCAAAGTTTGTTTGTTCCTGTGGCAGAATAGAATTCTTGTAATAAACTATCGCCAGTTAAATCGTGTTGTCCGTCGGAATCTTCGTCTTGCCATGGTATATCAACCCACGTGCCATCGTAAATAGAACATTCAACTGATAATTCTGATTTTAATGCAGACTGAACCGATTTCATCACGGTGTCTACATCTGCCAATATGGATTCTGGTAAAACATAAGAGTCATTTGATGGGCGCGTACAATTTTGTATCGCATATCTAACCAGTTGTTGATATAAACTGCCAATATAGTAAACACCACATGATTGATACAAGGTTTGATCGATAGCCTTTGGTGATGCTTTGTTCCCAGAACATATATAGCCGGCAGGGCAAGCGTGACATTCAATTGCCGTTGAAATATCAAAACATCCAGTATTAGAACAAAGACCTGTTTGCGGATCTAGGGTGTTCGGATTATACAGGTAATAATTAAATTCACAACTGGTATAACGTTTCACGGCATTTTTGCACGCATACAAATCATTATAAGAGTCTTCGATTTTGGTCAACAATATTTCAGATCTGGAAAAGGGGTTTACCAATGTTGTATTGCATAACTCTTGGGTTGCATACATTGATTCGCCAGGTGCATATGTACGACACCCATATGGATAAGAATGACCAGAATCGTTCGTCGATACGGCGCAAATGTTTTGAGCAAATGTTTTTAGCAGTTCTGGGCAACTTTGTGCAATTGTCTGGTCGGTTATTCCTGTCATTGTGCTTATCAGTGCGGATAAACCTTCGGGGCCGCCACCATAAAGATTGCTGCATGTCGTTAATTTGTCTGCGCACAATGATTCAGATAATTCTAATGTATGTCCCAAAGTAATCAGTGATGAATTATCTGAAAATTCGTTCAAATCACTGGATTGTTTTAAATAGCAGGTATTTACAACCTGTAAACATTCTGTTTTGACATTTTGAACGCGTTGTTGTTGCGCTTGGTAAACCTCAACAATTGTTTGACGTAAAAATTCATCCCAAACTGCATCTGCATCATCTGAACATAAATTTAAAGATTGTTCAGCGAAAACACGCTTTTTATCCAATGTTGTGACAAAAGAGGCGTTGTTCCCATTTTTCAATACGTCACCAGAAATGGATAATTGATTCGCCAATTGATAAAAATCCGCAGAATAAATAGGTTCGCCAGTTACAGAATTTAAGTATTTCCCAGAAAAATCTAGACAATGAACGTATCCTTTGCCACAGGCGCTGTCCGCTGTCATCTCTTGGCGCACATGGGTGATACATTCGTTTACAGATAATGAATTGTGGGTGTTATAATTTTCCAATCTGGCATCTTGCATATTATGTCTGGTTGTGCGTATCGCGGCATTAGCGGCGGTCATTTTAGTGTCAATACCACTGGCCAATAAAGAACAGTCATTTTCTATATACATCCCATATGCAGATACAATTGTTTTTAAATCGCTTTCTCTGCAATTTTGGGAAACTATGTCTGCGCATTGAGCATGAACAGCGTTATACAAAGATTCACCTGTTAAATTTGCGATGTCAGAACCGCTTATTAAATCTGTCGTTGCCCAAATAGATTTTATATTGCCTGCGATGTCCAGTGTTCCGTTCGTTGCCAGAGATTTTTTCTTGCTTTTATTCAATACATCAGAGATATTGCTTAAAGTTTTGGATGCATTGGATGTGTCTTTTTTGATACCGGTTTCGCCGTCACTGGCAGTTAACATCGATTTTACTTCGTTTGATGTTTTTGAAATAGCGTCGATGTTTAAATCATGAAAATCTTGTAAATTATCGGCGGTTTGTGATAATAATTTTTCTTTGTTTTGGATTTCGGTTAATCTGGAAGAACACACGCATCTGCGGTAAGTGTCGTTCTGGGTTGCGCAGAACTGATCCATACAGGTAAAATACGATTCGCGACAAGCGTTATAATTGTCATCAAAACTTTTTGTTGTTATATTTACACTTCCAGCGCGTGCCACCCGACGTGGTGCCAGTGTTGCGCGCGCGGCATTTGCGCGCGGTTGTACACTTTGACGTGCGACAATTGTTTTCTTTGCCGCAGAACGCGAAGTGGTTCTTTTTTGATCAGTATTGTTCTTAGCAGAACTGTTTGTTTGGGTTTTTCTGGTGATTGTTGTTCGCGCCGCGGATGAAGTTTTTACATTTTCGGATTGGCGACTGGATGTGGCTGGGGCGGTTCCTCTGGATATTGTTTTTTGTGTGCGAACCGCGGCATCAGCGGTACAGATGCACATCAGCGCGCTTAAAAAAACAAGATAAATCTTCCTCATCCCTTACACTTTTTAATAATAATAACAAAAATGAACTATTTTAAGCAAGGGGTATTTGAATTACATAAATAAAAAAATTCCATTTTTACATGGAATTTTCTCTTTTAATTTCCAGATTGTTCGTCCTGTGTTGAATGATTTCGTTCAACAAATGTGATGCGACCTTTGTCTAAATCGTATGGGGTCATTTCAACATGGACTTTTTCACCAGTGTTAACCCAAATGCGTGCCTTGCGCATTTTTCCACACATTGTTGCCAATATCATGTGTCCATTTTCAAGTTTTACACGGAACATAGTATTAGGTAATCTTTCTTCAACTGTTCCGGAAAAAACGATAACATCATCTTTTGCCATGTATAAATCCTCGTTTTTTGTGTTCTTGCTAATGATATTAATCATAAAAGTAAATTGCAAGTGGTTTTTATTCGCTTGCAATGGGTATGGTTTTTTGATAAAATACGCAGGAAAGTAGGAAGGATAAAATGATGAAATTTAATACTTTTTCACTGTTGTTTGTTGCGTTTTTTATGTCTTTTTCTGCGTTCGGTGCCGGACGGGACGAGGCGCGCGTTGGGGTTAGTCATGCAAGCCAGGCTGCATCCAGAATGCCGTCCATGATTGCATCTTCGGTTGGAAAAACTGTGGGCAAGGCTGTGACGAAAAAAACTGCTGATACAGCGGCAGAGGTGGCGGAATCTGTGGCTGATGATGAAGAATATGATGAAGAAGATTATGGCGATTCGGAAGAGGTGGTTGATAATAGCGTAGTAGTTGAAGAAGGCACACCAACTGTATCGGTTGTAGAAGAAAAGCCGACTGGGTCTGCGGACTGTCGTGAAGCGTTTCGTGAATGTATGGATAATTTCTGTCTTTTGGATGAGAGTCAAGGTGAACGTTGTGCCTGTTCTGATAATATAGAGGCTGCAAAGAGCAAGATTCAGGCTGTTTTGAAGATTCAAGCCGAAGCGGACAAATTGTTTACCGAAGGTGTCGAACGCGAACAATTGGGGGCTAAGGCAAGATTTGTTTTTGGTGAAAACGCTACAAACACCCAGATTTCTGCGGCGAATTTTATGTCTTGGTTGGGTACAGATGAAGAAGACGAAGATGAAGATGACGAAGAAGTCGGACAAGACGTTGTGATGGGTAAAAAGCTTTACAATATGGCTGTGAAATATTGTAGTGCCGATTTGAAAGCGTGTGGCGACAGGGGCGAAATGGAATCTATGTTATACACACGTATGATTGCCCAAGATTGTAAAAATTATGATGCGTATTTGAAAGACCAAAAGGCAAATGCAGAATCCAATAAACGTATTGCTGAATCGGCTGTGCGTAAGGCGCGTGTTGAAATGTTAAGTACGACAAACAAATACAATCGTGGTGAATGTTTGTTGGCGTATCGTTCTTGTATCGCAGACAAGGGTGGGTGCGGGACAAACTTTGAAAACTGTTTGGATAAAAAATTGTTGGCGCGTCGTTCAAATGCGTGCGAAAACATTTTGGAACAGTGCACTGCGGTCAGTGATTATGTTAGAAAGGATTGGGCCGAAGAATCAAAGAGTGTTTTGGCGGAAGCGGCGAAATATGCTGAAAAAAATTATCGTGCAACATGTTTAGCGCGAATCCAAGATTGTTTGGAAGATAGTTGTTCGACATCAACAAATTCTGAATGTTTGACTGATGTTAATGTTGCCGCTGGGATTTGTCCGGTTATCACTGAATGTGATGCGAAAATCCCTGGATTACAGTCGGTTGTTAATGATAAATTGGGATATTTAAAGACAAAATTCTGTGAAAATGATATTGATAAATGTTTGCAAGATAAATGTGGTCAAGATTTTACTAAGCCTGAATGTTTAGGTAAAAAACCGTATGAAATCATAGCGTTGTGTCCACAGGATATGTTCCCGTCTTGTAAATATGCAGAACAGTACGACATCATTGTTCAATCCGCGGTTTTACAGATGGACTATCAAATGTTGCAGGGTTGTGTGAATTATTTCGGCGACCAATTGTCCAAAGTTTGTGGAACAGATATGGCGTGTTTACCAATTGATACAGCGATCGAAGCGTTGACTGAATTGCCAACCGATTCACAAGGTTTGACAGATTTGCGGAAAACGGTTATCGCAAATTCTGATGCAGCGGTCGAAGAATTCTTTAAACAATTTGAAAATGATAAAACTGTGGCGGCATGTTCAGACAGCCAAAGTGTTCCAAACAAAAAAGTCAAAGGCAAAGAATCTTTGGGAACAAACGTGTTTAATTCTGCTAAATTATTGGCCAAGATGTCTGCGGAAAGTCGTAATTTACGTGAATTGGATTCTAAGATTGCAGAATTAGCGCGCAAATTGGATTTGGAAACGGCACGGAAAACATGTTTAGAAACTTATAAGCCAGAAGAACCAGAAAAATCTGAGAGCAATTATAGTTATATCCATACTGTATCGTTTGAACCGGCTCAGCGTAGTTGTCACGTGTGCCGTATGCAACAAGTTTGCGAAGAAGGTGGCGAAGACAAAGCAACGTCTGCATTAAAGGCTGCGGCGGGTGGTTTGTCGGCGGGTGCTGCTGCTGGAACAATGGTGACACCGGGTTGGGGAACTGCGATTGGTGGTGTTGTTGGTGCGGTTGGTGCCGGTATATTGGGCGCACAATCTGGCGGCAAAAAGACATTCTGTCAGGAATTGGAATCCTGTGAAGATATTAACATGTAAAATGTGATGGGAGAAGGAAGATGAAAAAAATATTAGCATTTGGGTTTGTTGGTGCGATGTTTGCGACTGTTTTCGGTGTGTCTGATGGTTGGACGGCGCCAAAGAAACAGTCTGCGATAAATATCGGTACCAAGGTTCGTGGTAAGATTAGTGCGACTAATTATAACCAAGAATGTTACGAAGCATACTATGGTTGTATGGACCAGTTTTGCATAGTTGATAACGAAATTGGCGGGTCGTGTAATTGTAATGATGATATTCAAAAATACGAAGAAGCGTTAAAGCAAATCAAAGAAATGCTGACTGAGGCAGAACGTATCAGCACAGAAGAGGTTGAAAAAGTTCAGGCTGGGGCAAATGCAGATATTATATTCCAAGGAACCAGAACATACGATGAAAAAAATAATGTAGTAGCGGTGACTGCGACCAAAGATAAAAGTAAAATAAGAAAGACACAATGGACAACGTCTTTCTATGATACAGATGACGAAGACGACGAAGATTACGAAGAAGATGATGATATCTTGGCGGGAATATCTTCGAAAACTGGGAATGAGTTATATACTGCGGCACATGCGTTGTGTAAAAAGCAGATGGATAATTCTTGTTCCAAAGATATGCCAATGTTGATTCAAATGTATTCACGTCAGATTGTTTCGGATTGTAAAGGCTTGGCGAACAGTATTGAACAAAAGAAAGCGGAAGCCAAAACAGCGCTTAATGATGCAAATCGTGCTGTGCGTGACGCATTAAAGGAAAGTTTGGAAGAATCTAATAAATACGACCGTGGGACATGTATGGTCGAATATAAAAAATGTATGCGCAGCGAA